>Ga0070673_100002171_pt1 | contig 11888 bp, 8 predicted proteins | sample KBSM23metaG_FD_65342 | JGI IMG/M metagenome (GOLD analysis project Ga0070673, IMG submission 65342) | Miscanthus rhizosphere microbial communities from Kellogg Biological Station, Michigan, USA - KBS M2-3 metaG | ecosystem: Host-associated > Plants > Roots > Rhizosphere > Soil ... | reverse complement strand
TTCAGATTGAACTCGCCGGACATGCGGCCCGACAACGGGTACTCGTCGATTTGAAATGCGTGGCGCAGGCTCGCGAGATCGCGCCGCGTGACGCGGAACTTCGCGTTGATCTCGTCGCGGCCGTCCGGACGCGGCGCGAGGAGGGAAAACAGACCGTCGGCGCGGATCTCGGAATCGCCGCGGCGGACGATTCCATTTGTGAGGGCGATGTAATCGTCTTCGTAGACAATGCGGCCGCTCGCCGCGCCCCACGTCGTATCCCAGGCGCGCAGCTCCTCGCCGGTAAAAGTGCCCTCGACGCGCGCGCGACGGAACGGCCCGGTCATCACGCCATCGAATTCGCCGCGCCCGCCGATCGCGATGACCGCATCGCTCGACGATCCGAAGTCTTTGATCAGGCCCGCCAGCACCTGATCGCTCTCCTGCCAGTCACGGCTCGTCACGTGAAACGCGAAGCGCGACTGCTCACCCCATGCCGTGCTGCCCTCGAACGCCACATGCGTGCGATCGGTGGCAAAGTAGCTCGGGTCGAGCTCAATCCCCCCGGCAGTAAACCGGTATCCGAACCTGGCAGCGATTCCCACATGCGTGGGAAGCGGCACTGGAGCAAACGGCCCCCACTCTGCCGGTCGTTCGACCGATCCAGCGACCGGCGCTCCGGTCTCGTCGTCCGCTCGCGGCGCCATCGGCTCCACGCCGGGCGGCGGAACGACGGTCGCGGATCCTTCGTCGCGCCGCTCGACAAACCGCCCCGTCGGCCATTCGAGAACGTTGTGCCCCGACATCGAGCCCGCAAACCGAAGACCGCGCCAGTTCTGAAAATCGGTGAAGCGGGTCAGGTCGGCGTTTTCATAGCTGGCTTCGAACCGCGACGTGGATCGGGTGTTCTTCAGACCGAGCGGCTTGATCGAGTAGGTGAACTGCGCGTCGCCGTCGAAGAATTTTGCGCCCGCGTCCCAGACGTCGAAGGCCGTCGGCGTCCAGTGCAGCGAGCCGGCCAGCGCGGGGAACCGATAGTCCTTCCAGCCGAGCACTTCGCTCTTGAACTTGCCGGACAGGTCGTGGCCGCCCTTGAAGAGATGGAACCGGCCCACGACGTCGCCGTCTCCAGTCAGGTTCCAGTTCTGATCGGAGAAGAAAATATCGCCCATTCGCGGGAACTGCACGCGCGACTCGAAGTCGTAGCTCTGCTCCGGCCACCGCTTGCCGAGCTCCACGCTGCCGTGTGCGACGGTTTTCGCGCCGTCGGTGTCGATTTCGATCCGGCCGAGATCCACGTGCGGGCCATTCAGCACGAAATGCGCGCGCATGTTCGCCCACATCGGTTTGTAGTTCTGAATCTGCACCGTGCCGCCGTTGAACACCGCCTGGCCGTGGTAATTCGGCACGTTGCCGAGCGTGAAGTCGAGATTGGGACACACGATGCTCCACGGTGTCTGGTGATCCTCGTACGTGAACTGACCGCGCGACGCGCGCAGATACTGCAAGGTCGTGGTGAAGCGCCTCGGCCCCTGCGGCTGGTCGTCGCGGGTGAACCGCGGCATGTTGTGCCCGTTCTCCCATTTCTCGACCAGCATCTGCCAGTCGACCATTTCGACTGACGTGATCAGGAACTCCGGACGCCGCTGCATCGCCGTCGCCCAGTCCATCGCGATCGAAATACGCTTCGCGGTGAAGAAGGGCCTGTCGCCCTGGTGCACGCCGTCGATGATCATGTCCTCGATGACGTACTTGCCGGTGAGCACGTGAACGGAGAGGCGGCCGATCCGCATCGGCCGCTCGAGATATTTCGATCCTTGCGTCTCGAGCGCCCGGCGGGCGGCAGGTCCGAGATCGACCGTCAGCGACGCCACGATCGCCACGGCGATGATGGCCGCAACGAGCATCAGGCACACGCTGACGTAGCGGGCGCTTTTTCGCAGACGGGGTCGATTGAACAGCTTCACTGAATGATCATCAACAGCGCGCCAGCCTCGACTGACATCCCGTCGCGGGTGTGGATTTCGGCAACTGTGCCGTCACGGTCCGCGCGCACCTCGTTCTCCATCTTCATGGCCTCGACGACGACGACGGGCTGTCGGGCGCGGACGGCGTCGCCGGTCTTCACGAGGACCCGCACCACTTTACCGGGCATCGGCGCGGTGATCCGCAACGGGCCGGACCCGGGAGCGGCGCCCCCCTGCCGCCTGCCGCCGCCGCGCCGGCCGTGGAGGCTGACCGTGACCGGTACCGTCCCGATCGCAACAACGACCCGCCCGTCGGTCCCCGGAGCAACGGTCGCCTCGTAAACCGAGCCGGGTCCCAAAGGACCCGGCCTGCCGTCCACGATCAGCGACAGGGTGTGCGCGTCAATGCGCGCCAAATCAACCTGATGGAGGCGTCCATCGACACTGACTGCAAAACCGTCGCCCGCGCGGTTGACCGCAACGTGACGGACGCGGCCTCCGGTTTCAATGTCGTACTGCACGCGCCGCCAATCCCTCAACGCCCTCGAGTCGCGCCCGATCCTTCCAGCGGCTGCCCGCCCCGAAAAGGGGTCGTACCCCTTTTTCGGACCCTCCCTCGGCGGTCGCGCTGGGCGACAGCATCGCCTGGAGTGCGGCGGCCATCACGGCGACGTCCTCAATCCCCGCGCCCGGCTCGGCGAAGGGGCGGCGATTTGGCGACGCCAGCAGCTCGTCGAGATACGTGGTGTGAAACCGTCCGGCGGCGAATTCCGGCTGACCGAGCAGCCACACGAAGAACGGCAGCGTCGTCTTGATGCCGCCGACGACGTATTCGCCGAGCGCGCGTCGCGCGCGCGCAATGGCGCGCGGACGATCTTCGGCCCACGCGACGAGCTTCGACAGCATCGGGTCGTAGAAGATCGGGACCTCGAATCCGGCCGTGACGCCGCTGTCGTCGCGGATTCCAGGCCCGGCCGGCGCGCGCAGGGCGAGAATCCGCCCCGGCGACGGCAGGAAATGATTGTCCGGATCTTCAGCGTAGATCCGGCACTCAATCGCGTGCCCCTTCGGCGTGAGAAGGGCGTCAGGATCGAGATCGAGCCGCTCGCCCCGTGCGATGCGAATCTGCCACTGCACGAGATCGATGCCGGTGACCATCTCGGTGATCGGGTGTTCCACCTGGAGCCGGGTGTTCATCTCGAGAAAGAAGAACGCCCCTCCAGGCTCGACCAGAAACTCGACGGTGCCCGCGTTGGTATAGCCGACGGCGCGTGCAACAGTGGCCGCGGCCGCCGCAAGTGACTGCCGCAACGCCGGGGTGACGGCAGCCGATGGCGTCTCTTCGACGACCTTCTGATGGCGCCGCTGGATCGAGCATTCGCGCTCGACGAACGGCAGCACCGTACCGAACTGATCGCCGAGCAGCTGCACTTCAATGTGGCGCGGCTCGGTCAGGCGCCGCTCGAGGTACACGGCGGCGTCCCCGAATGCCGCGTCGGCTTCCGATCGTGCCGCGCGCACGGCGTCGACGAGATCCTCGGGATGGATGACCGTGCGCATCCCCTTTCCGCCGCCACCGGACACCGCTTTGACGAGCACCGGGTATCCGATCGAGCGCGCAATCTCCTGAAGCTGGCTACCCGAGATCGCGGGAGGAATCGGATCGGGGGTGCCGGGGACGACGGGCACGCGCGCGCGCACGGCCGCCGCGCGGGCAGCCGTCTTGCTTCCCATCACGGCGATCGCTTCAGGCGTCGGCCCGATGAACGTGAGACCCGCGTCCTGCACGGCGCGAGCGAACGAGGCCTGCTCCGCGAGAAAGCCGTATCCCGGATGCACGGCGTCGGCACCGGACTTTTTCGCCGCCTCGAGAATGCGATCGATCCGAAGATAGCTGTCGCGCGGAGCGCTGCCCCCGATCGCGTAAGCCTCGTCGGCCAGGCGCACGTGAAGCGCGGTCCGGTCGCACTCGGAGTACACCGCCACGGGCGAGATGCCCATCTCGCGGCATGCACGACCGATCCGGACGGCGATTTCGCCCCGGTTGGCAATCAGAATCTTCTTCACGGAGGCTTCTATTGTAGTCCGGCTAAAGCCGGACACTACACCAACTTACCAACTTACCAACTCACCAACTTACCAATTTCAAAGTGGGATATTGCCGTGCTTCTTCGGAGGGTTCTTGTCGCGTTTGTTTTCGAGATTCTTGAGGGCCATCACGAGTTTTCGCCGCGTCTCGCGCGGCCGGATGACCTCGTCGATGAAGCCGCGGCTCGCGGCGACGAACGGGTTGGCGAACTTCTCCCGGAACTCTTCGACCTTCTCGGCCCGGGCTCCCGCGGGGTCGGCAGCGGCTTCGAGCTCCCGCTTGTAGAGAATGTTCACGGCGCCTTCGGGACCCATCACCGCGAGCTCGGCGGTCGGCCACGCGTAGTTGAGATCGGTGCGAATGTGCTTGCTCGACATGACGCAGTACGCGCCGCCGTACGCCTTCCGCGTAATCACCGTGATCTTGGGTACCGTCGCTTCCGCAAAGGCATAGAGCAGCTTCGCGCCATGCTTGATGATGCCGCCGTATTCCTGCACCGTGCCGGGCAGGAATCCGGGAACATCTTCAAACGTGATCAGAGGGATGTTGAACGCGTCGCAGAATCGGACGAACCGCGCCGCTTTGATCGAGGCGTCGATATCGAGCGTTCCCGCCAGCACCGCCGGCTGGTTGGCGACGATGCCCACGGGCCGTCCGTCCAGCCGTGCAAAACCCACGATGATGTTCCGCGCGTAGTGCTGATGCACCTCCAGGAAATCGCCATCGTCGGCCACCGAGTGAATCAGATCGAGCATGTCGTATGGCTGATTCGGCGCTGCCGGCACCAGATGATCGAGCGCGGTATCCTCCCGTTCGGGCGAGCCGCCGGACTGCGCTCGCGGGGCCCTCGGAGCATCATCCAGGTTGTTCGACGGCAGGAACGACAGCAGCTCGCGAATGAGCGCGAGGCATTCACGATCGTCGTCGACGGCGAAATGCGCGACGCCGCTCGTCGCGTTGTGGGTCGTGGCGCCGCCGAGCTCCTCTTTTGTCACCTCCTCGTGCGTCACCGTCTTCAACACGTCGGGCCCGGTCACGAACATGTAACTCGTGTTCCGGACCATGATCGTGAAGTCGGTGATGGCCGGGGAATAGACCGCGCCGCCCGCGCACGGGCCCATGATCGCGGAAATCTGCGGTACCACTCCCGAGGCCAGCGTATTCCGCAGGAAAATATCGGCGTAGCCGGCGAGCGAGAGCACGCCTTCCTGGATGCGCGCGCCGCCGGAATCGTTGAGGCCCACGATCGGCGAGCCGAGCTCGACCGCGAGATCCATGATTTTCACGATCTTGGCGGCGTTGGTTTCCGAGAGGGATCCGCCGAAGACGGTGAAGTCCTGCGCGAACGCGAACACCTGCCGGCCGTCGATCAATCCGTGGCCGGCGACGACGCCGTCGCCGGGGATGATCTGATTTTCCATCCCGAAGTCGCGGCACCGGTGGGTGACCAGCTTGTCGACTTCTTCGAACGAGCCGGGATCGAAGAGCAGGTCGATTCGCTCACGGGCGGTCAGCTTGCCGGCCGCATGCTGCCGCTCGACACGAGCCTCGCCGCCGCCGAGCTCCGCGCGGCGTTCCAGATCGGCGAGTGTGTTTTTGGGATCTATGCCTTCACCGCCTGAGACTTTTCCCAGTCTTTCAAGAATTTTTCGAGCCCGATATTGGTGAGCGGGTGGTTGAACAGCTGATCGATGACGGCGGGCGGACACGTGCAGATGTCGGCGCCGATCCGCGCGGCCTCCACGATGTGAATCGGGTGGCGGCAGCTGGCGACGAGCACTTCGGTCGCAAACTCGTAGTTGTCGTAGATCTCGACGATCTCGCGAATGAGCTCCATCCCGTTCGTCGCGACGTCGTCGAGCCGCCCGACAAACGGGCTGATATAGGTGGCGCCCGCCTTGGCCGCCAGCAATGCCTGCGCCGCCGAGAAGCACAGCGTCACGTTGACGCGAATGCCTTCGCCCGAGAGCGCTTTGCACGCCTTGATGCCGTCCTTCGTGAGCGGCACCTTGACGACCATGTGCTGATGAATCTTCGCGATGTCGTGGCCCTGCTGCAGCATGCCGGCGGTGTCGGTCGCCGTCACCTCGCCGCTCACGGGCCCGTTGACGATTTCGCAGATCCGCTTGAGGTTCTGCCGGAAGTCGCCCGACTCCTTCGCGAGCAACGACGGGTTCGTCGTGACGCCGTCGATGATGCCGAGCGCCGCGACCGCTTCGATTTCCTTGATGCTGCCCGTATCGACAAAGAGCTTCATGGCACCACTCCTAACATTACAGATGCAGACTTCAGATGCAGATTCTAGCTTACCGCGCTGCTTCCTCGATGCGCTCGGACGGCTCGCTCACGTTTCCGGCCTTGTCGACCGCCTTGACCGCATAGATGTACCGCACGCCGCCCGGGACGCGATCCTGGAACGCGGTTTCGCGAATCGGCGCGGGTCTCACCGGCGCGAGCTCGCCGTCAGGGGCGACGCCTCGTAACAGGATGTATCCGTCGAGATCGGTCTCGGTGTTGGCGTCCCAGATCAAGTCAATCACGCCTTCCGTCGCGACCGCCTGCAGCCCCTTCGGCGCCGCGGGGGGAAAGGTGTCCGCGAGCGTCACGCAGACCGATGGTGTCGCCTCGCTTTCGACCGAAAGCCGGTCGACCGTCTCGACGGATCGGACGGCATAGCAACGAGTCGCGCCCCACGTCATGCGCGCATCGGTGTACTGCGGCTCGCTGATTGGCGATTTGGTCAGCTGGGTCTCGGACGATCCCGCCACTTCGTACACGTTATACGCCATCGGAGGTCCGGGCGGCCACGTCACCGTAACACCGGTTTCACTGTAGCGGACGTCCGGCTTCGACGGCGGCGGCGGCGGAGGAGCCAGCGGCACCGCGGCGCGTCGTGACGTCTGACCTCGACGCCCCTTCGTGGTGATGCCAACGCCAACATAGGTTCGAACGGCTCCCGTCGTGGCGGCGGGGCCTGCCGCCGGGTCCGCCGGTAATTTCTCCTGGACGCGGGCGACGGCCCCCTGATCCAGTCCCGCCCCTTCGAGAGGTTCGATGTCCGCCTCGGATTGGTCCGGGTCGTCCGGATCGAATGTGGCATCGGGATCGCGCGGCGCCTTGACGGCAATCGTCGCCACTTTCGTCCCCTGTTTCAGCACCTCCGCTTCCGAGACGGTCGCCGGTCCGGTGAGCGCGTAGACCTCGACGCGCGCGACGTTGGCCGGGCGCGAGCTGTCGGTGTTCGTGGCGGGCACGGTCAAGTGGAGATCGACTGTGTCGGCGCGGCGGGCCGCGACGAAATCGGATGGAGCGACGGGTATTTTCACGAGCGGCGGCAACGGCGGGCCCTTCTTGCCGCATGCCACACAAAACAGAGACAAAACGATCACCGTTGCAGAGGGCGGCCTTAAGGCACTTCCTCTCCCGGAATGTCGTCGCCTCACAGAATGTACCGGGACAGATCCTCGTTCTTCACGATATCAGCCAGCATTTTCGTGACGTAGGCCTCGTCGATCGTCACGATCTTCTCGGCGAGATCGGGGCCCTCGAAGGAAATCTCATCGAGCAGCTTCTCCATCACGGTATGGAGTCGCCGGGCGCCGATGTTCTCCGTTCGCTCGTTGACCTGCGTGGCGAAGTCGGCGATCCGCTCGACCGCGCCGGCGGTGAACGTCAGCGCGATGCCCTCGGTCTCCATGAGCGCCATGTACTGCTTGACGAGGGCGCTGCGGGGTTCGGTGAGAATGCGGATGAATTCCTCCTTGCCGAGCGCCTCGAGCTCGACGCGGATCGGAAAGCGGCCCTGCAGCTCCGGAATGAGATCCGACGGCTTCGAGACGTGAAACGCGCCCGCGGCGATGAACAGAATGTGATCGGTCCGCACCATTCCGTATTTCGTGTTCACGGTCGTGCCTTCGACGATTGGCAGGATGTCGCGCTGGACGCCTTCGCGGCTGACGTCGGGTCCCTGCGCCCCCTCGCGGCCGGCAATCTTGTCGATCTCGTCGACGAAGATGATGCCTGCCTGCTCCACCCGCTCGACCGCCGTCCGCGCCACGCTGTCCATGTCGATGAGCTTCTGTTCCTCGTCCTGCGTCAGGTACTCGAGCGCCTCGGGCACTTTCATCCGCCGCTTCTTGGTCTTGCCCTGGAACAGCCCCGGCATCATGTCCTTGAGGTTGACGTCCACCTCCTCGATCGACGAGCCGGCGATGATCTCGAACGACGGAAACGACTTCTCCCGCACATCCATTTCGACGATGCGCGTGTCGAGCCGGCCGGACCGGAGCTGCTCGCGGAACCGTTCGCGCGTCTGCTGCACCTGATTCTGCGGCGACGGTCCGTCCTCGTCGGGCGCCGAGGTCGGACGAGGCGGCGGGAGCAGCAGGTCGAGCAGCCGCTCTTCGGCATTCTGCCCGGCCTTCGCATGCACCTCCTCGAGGCGCTCGCCGCGGACCATGTCGACGCCGAGCTCGACGAGGTCGCGCACCATCGACTCGACGTCGCGTCCGACGTACCCGACTTCGGTGAATTTCGACGCCTCGACTTTGATGAAGGGCGACTGCGCGAGACGGGCCAGACGGCGCGCGATCTCGGTCTTGCCGACGCCGGTCGGCCCGATCATCAGGATGTTCTTCGGCGCGATCTCCTCGGCCAGCTCCGGCGCGAGCTTCTGCCGGCGCATGCGGTTGCGCAGCGCGATCGCGACGGCACGCTTGGCCGCATTCTGGCCGATGACAAACTTATCCAGCTCGGCGACGATTTGTCTGGGCGTGAGCGTGTCGACCGCTGTGCGCGTGGCTTCCGGAAGGTAAATCGGCACTACAACTCCACCACTCTACAGCTCTTCGAGGACGATATTGCCATTCGTGTAAATGCAGATCTCGGCGGCAATCGCCATCGACCGTTCCGCGATCGCCCGCGCGTCGAGGTCGGTGCCATTTGCCAGCGCCTTCGCCGCCGCGAGCGCGTAGGGTCCGCCCGATCCGATCGCCACGATCCCATCGTCGGGCTCGATCAGATCACCGGTGCCGGACAAGAGAAACGTCGTCGACTTGTCGAGCACCACCAGCATCGCTTCGAGACGACGCAGAATCCGATCGCTGCGCCAGTCCTTCGCCAGCTCCACGGCCGATCGTTCGAGATTACCTCTGTACTGTTCGAGCTTCGATTCGAAACGCGCGAACAGCGCGAAGGAGTCGGCCGCCGACCCGGCAAAGCCAGCCAGGATCCGATCGTTGTACAGCCGCCGGATCTTGCGGGCACGCTGCTTGACGACGGTCGTGCCGAACGTCACCTGCCCGTCGCCGGCCAGAACGGCCCGGTCGCGGTGTCGGACGGCAAGAATTGTCGTGCTCTTGAACATGGAGGCAGGTTTTTCGAGTCTATCGGTCGGGTTCAAAGAGTGTCAAGAAATCGGGACGCGCTGCACTCGTCGGTGGACAGCCGGCCACCCCAAATACGTGACGCCAGAACGATTTAGGCCGATACTTGAGGGGGTAACGGGCGGTCCCGCTGGCAGCCTGGTTGCTGGAGAGAGGTACGGAGCTCAATATGCGACATCCAGGTTTCACGTCATTTCTTGCAACCCCCATCATAACGGCCGTGCTCGTGGGGCTGCTGGCTGTGCCGAACGCTTCAGGCGCGCAGGCTCGGCAGCGTGATGGCGGCGACCGCTCGAGCGGTCAGCAGGCCGTTCCTCGGGATTCCGCCCCGACGCGCAATCCTGATCCCGCTCCGGCTCCGCCACCCACTCGTGTTGCCCCCGCTCCGGCTCCGGCACCAGCACGGACTCCGCCCGCTGCGGCGACCCCGGCCGGCGATTCCGGCCAGGCCGTAAGGCGGGCGGCTCCGAGAGCCGTTGAGGCGACGGCTTCGGGCGAAGCGGCCGCTGAGCAGAGACAAGGGGCGAGGCCACGCCAGGGGAGGCCGGTCGTCGGCACGGCCGTGCCGCGAGGCTCGGTATCGCGCCCGCCGATAAATATCGTCACGCCGTCGGTTCGGTACTACCGCGGCTACTCGCCGTGGGGTTTCGGCGGTGTGGGCTTCGGGAGCTACTACGGAAGCTTTTACGATCCCTATGTCTTCTACGATCCGTATTCACCCTGGTATAGAAGTTATGGAAATTACGGATACGGACCCTATGGATATCCTTCTTACGGCGCGTATGGCTATCCTTCGTCCTACACGGCTTTCGCCGACGGCGATCTGCGGTTGAAGGTCAAACCGCGCGATGCCCAGGTTTTCGTCGACGGCTACTACGTCGGCCTCGTCGACGACTTCGACGGTGTGTTCCAGCGCCTTCATCTCCCGTCCGGTCCGCACCGGATCGAAGTGCGAGCGCCGGGATGGCAGTCGCTGACCTTCGAGGTTCAGATCCGGTTCGACGAGACGACGACGTACGAAGGCAACCTGCAGCGACTCCCGTAGCCGATATTGACGGAGGAGCTCGACGATCCTGGTGATCGCCGGGTTCCTTCACGCTTACACCCCGATCGCAGCCGCGCCCGATTCAGGCCAGTTTCAAAAATTGCGGCGTGAACCTCGCCGCATGTACCAATAGATTGGAAGACCCGCCGCGATGATCACAAGGCCCCAGATGGAGCTTTTCAGCGGAGTGTCCACAAGAATGCTCCCGAGCATGGCCGCGCTCGCAATCACGAACGTCGCCGGCGCCCAGGGATAGCCCCACGCCCTGAAGGGACGAACCTCGTCCGGTTGCCGATGTCGAAGCACGAAGACGGCGCTGACGGCGACAGCCGAGAAAAGGACGACGGCAAATCCCGTGTAGTTGACGAGCTGTGACAGCGTGCCCGACAGCACCAGCACGCCGCTCCAGATCGCCTGCGCGACGACGGCGTGTGCCGGCGCCCGGAATTTCGGATGAATCTCTCCGGCTGTCGTCGCAAACAAGCCATCTCGCGCCATCGCGAAGTACACGCGCGGTCCGGCGATCATCATGGCGCTCATGCTCGCCGCGAGGCTCACGATGGAAAATGCCGCGAACACGCCGCCCACGACGACGCCGAACAGCCGTTCGGCCACCGTGTCGATCAGCCGCCCTTCGAGCGTTCCCAGCTCGGACACCGGCAGCGCGTAGAGATAGAGCGCGTTGAGACTGAAATAGATCACGATCACCGCGAGCGTCCCGAGGCCGAGCGCCAGCGGCACGTTCCGTTCGGGATCGCGGACCTCCTCGGCCACGTAGGCTCCCGCATTCCATCCCGAGTACGTGAACATGACGGGAATGAGCGCGAGGAGGATCGGCGCGAAACCGGCCGATCCGGCCGTGACCAACTGGGCCGGCACTCCGTGCCCGACGCCGAACCCGAACGCGATGAACAGCACGAAGGCCGTCACCTTGACGGCGGTCAGCCCGTTCTGCACCACGCGGCCGAGCCTCAACCCGCGGATGTGGATGATCGTCAGCGCGCCAATCGCCGCCAGTGCCACGAGCGTCTTGCGCGACACGACGAGGGGAATGCCGGGCAGCGGTACGGTCAGGAGCGGCGAGGCGTCCGCCGCCGCCGGGAGAAAACGGCCGGTGTAATCGGCAAGGGCGATCGCGCTTGCCGCGATCGCGCCCGAGAAACCGGCGACGAACGAGGTCCACCCGCTCAGGAAACCCGCGGCCGGCCCGAACGCGTCGCGCAGGTAGACGTACTCGCCGCCGGCGTGCGGCCGCAGCGCGGCGAGCTCCGCGTACGCCATCGCGCCGGCGAACGCCAGGGCGCCGCCGAGCGCCCACACGAACAGAATCGCCCGCGCGTCCGAAACGAGCGCGGCGACCAGAATCGGCACGAAGAAAATCCCGCTGCCGATGACGTTCGAGACGACGATGGCGGCCGCGTCAA
>Ga0070673_100002170_pt1 | contig 11890 bp, 7 predicted proteins | sample KBSM23metaG_FD_65342 | JGI IMG/M metagenome (GOLD analysis project Ga0070673, IMG submission 65342) | Miscanthus rhizosphere microbial communities from Kellogg Biological Station, Michigan, USA - KBS M2-3 metaG | ecosystem: Host-associated > Plants > Roots > Rhizosphere > Soil ... | reverse complement strand
AGTTGGTTCGATCATCCGTTGTGGGTGGCGGCGAATGCGGCGCACGTGCGCGAGGCGCTGGCCCGCCTGCCCGAGTCGCTCCGCGGCGAAGCGCGGCTCGTGTTCACCGCGCACAGTATTCCGACGCCGATGGCCGAGCGGTCGCGGTATCAGGAGCAGTTGGAAACCTCGTCGAAGCTGGTCGCGAGCGACGCTGGCATCAAAGATTGGGCGCTCGTGTATCAGAGCCGCAGTGGGCGACCTGGCGATGCGTGGCTCGAGCCGGACGTCTGCGACTATCTTCGTGCCGCGCACGCGGACGGTCTGCGCGCCGTGGTGCTCTGCCCGATCGGGTTCGTCTGCGATCACATCGAAGTGCTCTATGACCTCGATCGCGAGGCCGCCGACGTCTGCCGGGAGATCGGTCTGGAGATGACACGTGCGGAGGCGGTCAACGACGATCCGCGATTTCTCGACATGATGGCCGACGTCGTGATGGCGACGATTCGCCGCTATGAGCGGGGAAGGCCCTTACATCTGGTTCCGTAATGGCCGGTCCAAAAGGACCGGCCCTACAACGCCGAGAGTCGCTGACGATTGCGCTCGACATCGCGATTCTTCCGCCGGCCGATGTGTCGGCGCGCGCCATCGCGTTGAGCGCGGCGCTGCCTGCGGACGGGTCACAGGGTCTGCGGCTCGGCGTCGATCGACTTCCGCACATCACCATCACGCAGCAGTTCGTCCCGTTCGAGTCGCTCGACCTGTTGCTCGCGCAGCTCGATCGCCTTTTGCGCGACTGCGAGCCGGTTCCTCTGCGCGTCACAGGTGGAGGAAAGGGCAGTAACTCTGTATGGCTAACGATCGAGCGGACGCCTGCGCTGGCGAACCTGCATGCGCAGCTGCTTCAGACCGCAGAGCCCTTCGAGGTGACGACCGGCGACGCCGCGTCTTTCTTTGGTGGGGACGCCCGCGACCGTGACGTGCGCTGGGTGCGCGAATTCAGACGCGAATCGAGCTTCGATCGCTTCACGCCGCACATCACTCTCGGCCACGCGTCCGAGCCGCCGACGGTCGAACCGATGGAGTGTGTCGCCACGACGATCGCCGTGTGTCACCTCGGTCGTTTCTGTGCCTGCCAACGAATAATCCGTGCATGGCATCCGTAGGGCGACCGAATGGATCTGTTAGCATCGCGCATGCTCCTGGTGCGGGTCTGGGTGCTCGTTTGTGTCGCCGCGTCCGCGGCGTCTGCGCAAGCGCCCGTCGCGTATCGTCTGTCGTTCCCTGAGCGCGAGCACCATCTGATGCAGGTCGAGATCACGTTCCCCGACGTGCCGCCCGGACCCCTGCAGGTGCACATGAGCCGCTCGTCGCCGGGCCGCTACTCGATGCACGAGTTCGCGAAGAACGTCTTCGACGTGCGCGTGACCGATCAGGCGGGGAAGCCTCTCACCGTGTCGAGGCCAAGCCCCAATCAGTGGGACGTAACCGGTCACTCGGGCACCGTGCGCATGCAGTACCGCCTCTTCGGCGATCGTGTCGACGGCACGTATGTCGCGGTGGACCGCACGCACGCGCACATCAACATGCCGGCCGTGCTGATGTGGGCGAAGGGCATGGAGCACCGGACGATGACCCTGCGGTTCGAACGGCCCCCGGGCACGTCGTGGAATGTGGCGACGCAGCTGCAGCTCGGTGCCGATTCCTTCTCGTTCAGCGCGCCCAATCTGCAGTACCTGATGGACAGTCCGGCCGAGTTCAGTCAGTTCTCGATGCGCACCTTCACGGTGCCTGACGAGAACCGGACGCCGGTCTTCCGTTTCGCGCTGCATCACACCGGCACCGAGGCGGAGCTCGATGCGCTCGCGCGCGACGTGCAGGCGATTGTGCGCGAAGCCAAACAAGTGTTCCGCGAGTATCCGCCCTTCGAGGGCAATACCTACACGTTCATTGCCGACTACCTGCCATGGGCCAACGGCGATGGGATGGAGCACCGCAACAGCACGGTGCTGACCTCGTCCAACTCGCTGCGCACCAGCCGCCTGGATTTGCTCGACACGATCTCGCACGAGTTCTTTCACTCGTGGAACATCGAGCGCATCCGCCCGCAGTCGCTCGAGCCGTTCAATCTCGACGAAGTGAACCTCTCCGGCGAGCTGTGGCTCGGGGAAGGATTCACCAATTACTACGGCGCGCTGGTCATGAAGCGCAGCGGCCTCTCCACCGTTCGTGCGTTTGCGCAGGACATGGGCGAGGCGCTCGACATCGTCGTCAACAGTCCCGGCCGCGCGTTCAGCAGCGCGGTGCAGATGAGCCAGATGGCGCCGTTCGTCGATCGCTCCTCCGCTCCCGATCGGACGAACTTCGTGAACACGTTCATCTCGTACTACACGTGGGGACAGGTGATCGGCCTGGGGCTCGACCTGACGCTGCGCGAGCGGAGCGACGGGCGGATCACGCTCGACGACTTCATGCGCGCGCTCTGGGACAAGCACGGACGGCCCGGCACGAAAACGCCGGGTTACGTCGAGACGCCCTACACGATGAATGACGTGAAGGCGGCGCTGGCTGCGGTCTCCGGTGACGCCGCATTCGCCGAGGACTTCTTCGCGCGGTACATCGAAGGCCGCGAGGTGATGGAATACGCGCCTCTGCTGAACCGGGCCGGCTTCGTTCTCCGCCGGCGTGCAGCGGGCCGGGCCTGGGCCGGACCGCTGCGAACGCAGGACACGCAGACGGGCGCCCGGGTCGTGTCGGACACGCTCTTCGGCAGTCCCGCCTATCTGGCCGGGCTCGACCGCGATGACATCATCGTGTCGGTCGCCGGATCGCGGACCGCGACGTCAGCCGACGTCGAGAAAGCGATCGCGATGCGCAAGCCTGGCGACTCCATGCAGGTGGTCTACGACCGTCGCGGCGAGCGCATCACGACCGTCATCAAGCTCGGCGACGACCCCGGCCTCGAGCTCGTGCCCGCCGAAGAAGCGAGTCAGACGCTGACCGACGCGCAGCGCAAATTCCGAGACTCGTGGCTCGCGTCCGCCGCGCGTGCCTTTTGAATACGCGCGTCCTACGCTGAAAACAGCACACCAGGTGCGAGCTTCCAGTCCGGATCGAGCGCGCGCTTGACCGCGCGCATTTGCTCGATGCCCTGCTCGCCATAGAGCTCTCTCAGCAGCCGCTGCTTCAGCGCGCTGCGGCCGACGCCGTGCTCGGCGAGTGGCGCGCCATCCATGCCGATCACGCCTCTGGCGATCTCGAGAATCGCTTCTCGCCCGCACGTCATGTCCTCGAGCGTACGCGGAATCAGGTTCGGGTGCAGATTGCCGTCGGAGACATGCCCCCAGATCGCGTACTCCAGGCCGCGGCTCTCGAACGCCTGGCGATAGAGCGCGATTGAATCGGCAAGCCGTGAGAACGGGACGACCATGTCGCCCGCGGTCTTCTCGATGTCGGGGTGCGCCCGTGCCTTCGCCGCGGCGACCTCCGCGTTGACGCTGGCCGGCACGGCCTCTCGAAGCTCGAGCAACTTCTGCTGGCCGCGGTCATCGTCTGGTGAGGCGATCGTCGCTTCGTCAGCCACATCGCAGGAGTCGAGCGAGTCTTGGAGTCGTTCGAACGCCGCGGCATCGTCCGATTCGACTTCGATCTGCACCATCAGGAGAACGGAATCGCCGTCGGGTCGTGCGACGCCTGCCCGCGCAAAGGCATCGTTCGGCACCACTCGCAACGCGCGTGCGTCCATGTACTCGATCGCCGACACGGCTAACGACTCACCACGGAGCGCCGCAGTGACCGCGACCGCCTGTGCATCGTCATGGCAGCGAATCAGTGCCACGGCCCGGCGCGGCCGCGGGATGATGCGAAGCGTCGCCTCGACGATGACGCCGAGCGTACCTTCCGAGCCGATGAACAGATCAATGAGATCCATCGCCGGCGTTGCGTAGTAGCCGGCCGATAGCTTGGCGACGTTCGGCATCCGATACGTCGGCACGGGAATGACGATCGTTCCGCCCGAGGGGAGCCCGATCTCGAAAGTGCCATCCGGCGACGCCGTCACCTCGCCTCGCCGGAGGTCGAGCACGTCGCCGTTGGCGAGGACGACGGTGATGCCAGCTACCCAGGGCCGAGTCGATCCGTATTTGTACGTTGCGGCACCCGCCGCGTTGGTCGCGATCGTGCCGCCAACGAATGCGCCCTCGAACGTCGGCACCGGAGGATAGTAGAGACGCGATGCGGTCAGCCTCGTCAACAGCGTGGTGAGCGGCACGCCGGCGCCAACGCGGATCGTGTGGTCGCGAGGAGGCCCGTCCGGCCGGTCCAAAAGGACCGGCCCTACAGACGATAACGCGCGGGTGCTCAGTACCAACTCGCCGCGCGGCGTCGCACCGCCGGTGAGTGACGACTGCGCACCGACGGGCAGCACGCGGTCGGCGCTTCTGACGAGTGAGGCGACTTCGGCCTCGCTCCGCGGAAACGCGACCCCGGCGGCGAAGCCGCCGGCCACATGCGCGGCGTCACTCAAGAACGAGGCAACGATGGCCGGATCGCGATCGACGCACGGCTCAGACGCGTCGCGCGCTCGCCGCGCAATGATTCGATGCATGGCAGTTTACGGACTACGGACTACGGTCTTCGGTCTCTCCGTGATGTCTACTGTAGACCGTAGACTGTAGTCCGAAGGCCCATGGACCCGATCCGCTACACGTTATCCTTCCCCGCACCCCACACGCATTACGTGCACGTACGCGCTGAAGTGCCAGCCGCCGGACGCGACAGCGTCGAGTTGTCGATGGCCGTCTGGACGCCCGGCTCCTATCTCGTGCGCGAGTTCTCGCGGCACGTCGAGTCGGTGACCGCCGAGAGCGCCGGCGGTATCGCGCTGCGCGTGGAAAAGACGGCGAAGAACCGCTGGCGCGTCGCGACTGGTGGCGCGCTGATGGTGATCGTGTCGTACCGCGTCTATGGCCGTGAGATGTCGGTGCGCACCAATTGGATAGAGTCCGACTTCGCTTTCGTGAACGGCGCGCCAACGTTCCTGACCCTCGCCGGCGAGCCGAGGCGTCCACACGAAGTGTCGATCGTTCCCGCCTCCGGATGGACCCGCTCGATCACGGCACTCGAGCCAGCCGTCCGGCCAAAGCCGGACACGACGGCGCCGCACAGCTACAGCGCACCCGACTACGACACGCTGGTTGATTCGCCAATCCTCATCGGAAATCCCGAGCTGTACGAGTTCTCTGTTGATGGCGTGCCGCACGTGCTCGCGAACGCCGGCGATACGACGTTCTTCGACAGCTCGCGTGTGGTGAAGGATCTCGAGGCGATCGTGCGCGCGCACAAGGAGTTCTGGGGCTCGTTTCCCTATCAGCGCTACGTCTTCATCAACCTCCTGACGGAAGCGGGTGGCGGTCTCGAGCACGCACGGTCGTCGGTGCTGATGGGCAGCCGCTGGGCGACGCGCACGCGCAAGGCGCATCTGCACTGGCTCGAGCTGGCCAGCCACGAGCTCTTTCATGCCTGGAACGTCAAGCGCCTCCGGCCGATCGAGCTCGGACCGTTCGACTACGAACGTGAAGTATTCACGCCGTCGCTGTGGGTGGTTGAAGGCATCACCGACTACTACGGCGACGTGCTCGTTTTACGCGCCGGCCGCTCCTCGGCGCAGGAGTTCCTCGATTCGCTCTCGGACAAGATCGAAGAACTTCAAACGACTCCTGGACGTGCGGTCCGTTCCGTGACGCAGGCATCCATGGACGCATGGATCAAGCTGTATCGGCCGGACGAGAACACGCCGAACACGGCGATCAGCTACTACACGAAAGGCGCTGTGGTGGCATTCCTCCTGGACGCGAAGATTCGACGGGCAACCGGTGGGAGGCGCAGCCTGGACGAGGTGATGCGCGAGGCGTATGCGCGCTACTCAGCAACGCACGGATTCACGCCCGACGAGTTCCGTGTCCTCACCGAGCATGTCGCCGGTATCGACCTCGGCGCTTTCTGGCGAACGGCGATCGAGAGCACCGAGGAGCTCGACTACAGCGAGGCCCTGGAGGTCTTCGGTCTGCAGTTCAGGCCGGCCAACGGATCTCTGAACGGCGGCAACCCGAAGGCATGGATCGGCGCCACCACGAAGATCGACGCGGGTCGTCTGATCGTTGCGCAAGTGAAGCGCGACACGCCCGCGTTCGGTGCCGGCCTCAACGTGGACGATGAGATTGTTGCGATCGATCAGGTACGGGTGCGTACCGACCGTCTCGATGAGCGCCTCGAGCAGTACACCCCAGGCGAGCGCATCTCGCTGTTAGTGGCACGCCGCGACCGTCTCCTCTCCCTCAACCTCGTCCTCGGAGCCGAGCCGCCCCGAACTTGGCGCCTGGAGCCCCGGCCCGCCTGAGGGTGTCCAGCGGCACCCCTCTTGCACCGATAAGGTGTCTGGAGAAGCGGTTGCGGCTATGCGGACACCTACGGCGGTTCTCGATCTCGAAATCAGCGGCAGATTCACCGAATTGAACGACATCGGCGACTTTGCGGGCGCCCTTGTCCTGTTCCGGCTCCATGGGCGGCCCCTTGGATGGGGGGCGGCTCCGGTGACGGAGGGCCGCCTGGACCGTGGTGCCCTGGTTCGACAGCTACTCGAACAGCATGCCTGGTCGTGCGCGCTTCCGCTCGCGGAAAAGGCTGTTCTCAGTGGCACACCGCCGCGCGCGATCGAGGTGGGGTCGATGCTGCTCTCGCCGCCGCCGGCGCTTCCCAGTGGTCCGCTCGTCACCGTCGCCGTGTGCAATCGCACACCAGCGGCGGAGTTGCAGCCATGCCTGGATGCGCTCCTCGCGCTCGACTACACGCCGCTCGATCTCGTCCTCGTCGATGCGTCGGACGATCGCGCGCAGGTCGAGGCGCTCATTCGCGATTACTATCCGACGATTCGCTATAGCTCGGCGACCAGCCTCGCTGCGGCATCGCGTCAGACGATGGCCGAGTGCCGCGGCGATGTGCTGGCGCTGACGCACGGCGATGCGGTGGTCGATCGCCGCTGGGTCTCGCGTCTCGTCGCGGTGTTTCTGGCCGATCCGGATGTGATGACGGTGAGCGGCCTGACGTTGCCTCGTTCGATCGGCCGGCCCATGCGCGCTGTGCTTCCCGCCGGTGCGCCGTTCTGCCGTGAGTGGTCGCGCGTTGACGTGAGCGGAATGGGCTCGATCCCGAAGATGCTCGAACGCGGTGGCGCCAACGTCGCCTTCTGGCGGCCGGACGCCGACGTTGCGCGTCCGTATACGCACGTCTTCGAGCCTGCCGCTATCGTCCGCGCCGTCGCCGCATCGCCGGCTTCGCTCGCTGGTCCTCGGCGCGTGCCGTTGACCAACACGACGCGCCACATCGATCTGGCCAACGCCATCCAGACGATCGCCGACGCCGATGCCGCCGACGACATCGTGCTGAATGTCACCTGGTCTGGCGCGCCCGTCGGCACCGCACACCTCGCGCATCACGGTGGCCCGGTGAGCCCGCTCTGGATCGCCGACGCGATCGCGCAGCAGTTGACCGTGGAGGTGCTCGACGCGCGCCTCGGCGTGGGCGAGCACGTCTGCCGCGCGCTGCTGACCGCCGACCTCGCCCGGCACATCGTCGGACGCCTTGGTCTCGCCGCGCGCGGTGGTAGCGCGGCGGCGACAAAGAAGGGCGTCAGAGCCGCGTGAAGGGATAGGCGACGGCGCTATACTCCAGCCTGTGAGGTTCGATCCGGAATACGTTTCGCAGGTCCTCAACGAGAACTTCGAGGATGCGAAGACGCTGTTCCTGTCGCCGCTCCTGGCGATTCACTACGCACATCTCGTCATGCTCGCCGACCGCGGCATCGTCACCGCGGCGGACGCGCGCACGGTCCGCGAGGCACTCGACGGCATCTCGGTCGAGGCCATCAAGTGCACGCCCTACGACGGCACGTGCGAGGATCTGTTCTTCTACATCGAGCGCCTCCTGGTTCGTGCGTGCGGCGAGGACGTTGCCGGCCGTCTGCACACCGCGCGCAGCCGCAATGACATCGACATGACGATGTACCGGATGCGGCAGCGTGAGTTCGTCGCGGCGCTCATCGAGTCAGTGCTGGATCTCCGCACCTGTCTTCTGGATTTGGCCTCACAGCATCGGACGACGCTGTTTGCAGCGCATACGCACACGCAGCCCGCGCAACCGACGACCGTCGCACATTACTTCCTCGGCGTCATTGAACAACTCGAGCGCGATGTCCGTCGTCTGCAGGCGGCATACGCGAGCACGAATCGCAGTCCACTCGGCTCGTGCGCGATCACCGGAACTGGCTTTCCGATCGATCGCTATCTGACCAGCGATCTGCTGGGTTTTGATGGTCCGACCGGCAATACCTACGGCAGCATCGCGACCGTGGACTACCTGCTCGAAAGCGTGTCGGCGGCCGCGGTGCTCGTCGCCGGTCTCGGCCGCGTGGTGCAGGATCTGCTGTTGTGGTGTACCGCGGAGTTTGGCTATCTCCGTCTCGCAGATGGCTTCGTGCAGTCGAGCAGCATCATGCCGCAGAAGCGCAATCCTGTGGCACTCGAGCACGCGCGCGCGATCGGCAGCAAGTCGCTTGGACAAGCCAGCGCGATCATGCTGAGCGTCCACAACACGCCGTTCGGCGACATTGTGGACACCGAAGACGATCTGCAGCCGCTCGTGGCGTCCATGTTCCGCGACGGCCTTCGTGCGGTGACGCTCGTCGATGCGGCGATGCGGACCGCGGAGTTCAACGTTGCACGCCTCCAGGCGCTCGCCGCTGAAGGTGGGACGACGCTGACGGAGTTGGCCGATCATCTGGTGCGCTCACGCGGCGTGTCGTTCAAGACGGCGCACACGATCGTGAGCGGCCTGCTCGCCGCCCGGCGGGATCATCCCGACGTGCCGCTCGGCGCCGCGCTGGCACAGGTGTCGGCTGACATCCTGGGCAGCCCGCTGCAATACAGCGACGCCGAGATCGAAACGATCATCAGCCCGACGCACTTCGTTGATGTTCGCCGTACGCTCGGCGGTCCGGCACCATCGGAAACGTCGCGTGCGATCGACGAGTCGCGGCGCATACTCGACGCCGATCGCCGCTGGCTCACTGCGACTCGCGACGCGCTGGCCGCCTCCGGCGCGCGGTTGCGCGAGCGCTGCCGGGCCCTCTAGAGCGACATTCCTCTCACCAAATCGTGTAACAGGTAAACCAAAGCTGCGCCGAGTGCGTCTATCTAGCGTCGTGACTCCCCTGATTGGCCGAGGTGTGCTCGTTTTGCTGCTGATTTGCGCTGGCGTGGTCTCTGCCCACGCCCAGCAGGCGGGTGCGACGAACATCACAGCCAGCAGCATTGCCGGCGCGGCGGCCATTGTCGTGGACGGGGAGCTGACCGATGCCGGCTGGCAGCCGGCGGTTCCGGTGACGACCTTCGTCCAGCGCGACCCGCTCGAAGGTGCCGAACCCAGCTTCAAGACCGAAGCGCGGATTGTCTATGACTCATCTGCCATCTACGTCGGCGTTCGCGCGTTCGATGCCGATCCGTCGCGAATCGTCGGGTTCCTGACTCGCCGCGATGCCGGGTCAGCCTCCGACTGGATCCAGGTCTACATCGATTCCTATTACGACCGCCGCACCGCCTACCAGTTCAGCGTCAATCCTCTTGGCGTGAAGCAGGATGCCTACTGGTACAACGAGAACGAGTCTGACGACAGCTGGGATGCGGTGTGGGACGTGGTCGTGCGGCGCACGACAGATGGATGGCAGGCGGAGTTCCGGATTCCGTTCTCGCAACTGCGATTCAGCGGCAAGGGCGACGGGCAGCTCGGGTTCGCGATCTCGCGGCAGGTGGCGCGTCTCAACGAGACGTCAACCTGGCCGTTGATCTCGAAGAGCGCCAGCGGCTGGGTGTCGTCGTTCGGCACGCTCAACGGGGTCAACATCGGCAGCGCGTCGAAACGTCTCGAGCTCATGCCGTACACCGTGGCGCAAGTGCTGACCGAGCCGCGTCAACCGGGCAACCCGCTGCAGAAGACGCCGGATCCTGGCGCATCGATCGGCGCAGACCTCAAATATGCGGTGACGCCGGCGTTGACGCTGACGGCGACAGTGAATCCAGACTTCGGACAGGTCGAGGCCGATCCCGCGGTGGTCAATCTGAGCGCGTTCGAAACCTTTTTTCAGGAGAAGCGTCCGTTCTTCATCGAAGGCTCGGGGACCTATCAATTCGAGTGCCGCGACTGCAGCCTGTTCTACTCGCGTCGTATCGGCCGGCAGCCGCGCGGCTATCCGGATATCCCCGGCGATGGGTATGCGTCGGTGCCGAGGAACTCGACGATCCTTGGTGCCGCCAAGCTGACCGGACGCGTCCGCAACTTCTCGGTTGGTGTGCTCACGGCGGCAACCGATGAAGAGAACGCACTCGCAACCGTTGGTGGCAGAACGTGGAGCGAGGTGGTCGAGCCGCGCTCGTTCTACTCCGTCTCGCGCGCGAGGCGCGAGTTCAGCGATCAGTCGTCGCTCGGGTTCATTCTCACCACGACCAATCGCAGTCTGGCAGAGACCGTCTCATTTCTGCCTGACTCCGCGGTCACTGGAGGTGTGGACTACAACTGGCGCATCGGTAAGCGCTGGGGGCTGAACGGCTACTGGGCGGGCTCACAGGTCAGCGGCAGCCTCGAGGCCATCGACGCGCTGCAACGGAATAACGTTCACAGCTTTCAGCGTCCCGACGCCGATCACGTCGAGCTCGATCCGTTCGCCACGTCGATGCGCGGCCACTCCGGCAACATCAACTTCAACAAACTGGCTGGCGAGCGCACGCGGCTGAACGTCAACCTGGGCTATCGATCGCCGGGCTTCGAGGTCAACGACCTCGGATTCGAGCGACGCGCCGACGAGATCCCGCAGAACAGCTGGGTGCAGATTCGCTGGGACAAGCCAGGCAAGTACACTCGCAACATCCGTCTCAATTTCAATCAGTGGTCGGGGTTCAACTTCGACGGCGATCGGCTCAACTTGGGCGGCAACATCAACCTGCACGCGCAGTTCACCAACCTGTGGAACTCGGGTGGCGGTCTCAACTACAACGCGCGAACCTTCGACGATCGTCTGACGCGCGGCGGCCCCGGCGGCTACACGCTGCCCAACGTCAACGGCTGGTACTACCTGAGCACCGACGACCGTAAGAAGGCGAGCTTCAACTGGAACTTCAACTTCTTCCGAACCAGCCGATCAAGCGGCTTCGCCGTGGAACCGCGAATCGTGATCCGGCCGACCGCGGCATTCTCGGCCGAGTTCGGGCTTCTCTTCGACCATCCGGTCAGCGATGCGCAGTGGGTGACCGAGGAGACCCGAGACGATCGCACTCGCTACGTGTTCGCGCGTCTCGATCAGAAGACCAGTTCGATGACGACGCGCGTCAACTACACGATCACGCCCAACCTCTCGGTGCAGGTCTACGCGCAGCCGTTCGTGTCGTCGGGTAACTACGCGCAGTTCAAGGAGCTGGTCAACGGGCGGGCGCTGGACTACGACGATCGCTACGCGCCCTATGCCTACGTGGGCGCACCGGACTTCAAGGTGTTGTCGTTCCGCACCACGAACGTGATGCGGTGGGAGTACAAGCCTGGTTCAACGCTGTTCGTGGTCTGGCAGCAGGGGCGCGAAGGTCTCGGCACGCCGAACGGCTTCCACTACGGCCAGGACTTCGGCGACGTCTTCGCGACGGCCTCGTCAAACGCACTCCTCGTCAAGCTCGCCTACTGGTTGAATCCGTAGCCGGTCCGGCTGAAGCCGGACACTACATCTATACTCGACCGCTGATGTTCAACGCGTCCGCGGAGTACTACGACCTGATTTATGCCGCGTTCAAGGACTACGCGGCGGAGATCGCGCAGG
>Ga0070673_100002164_pt1 | contig 11898 bp, 12 predicted proteins | sample KBSM23metaG_FD_65342 | JGI IMG/M metagenome (GOLD analysis project Ga0070673, IMG submission 65342) | Miscanthus rhizosphere microbial communities from Kellogg Biological Station, Michigan, USA - KBS M2-3 metaG | ecosystem: Host-associated > Plants > Roots > Rhizosphere > Soil ... | reverse complement strand
GCCTGATAAGCGAGTCTCACTTTAGCAAGACGACGTGTAGGCGGGTTGAGGATTGTCGAAGTGCGAAGGCGGTCGCGACGGCGGGAGCCACCCGCAGGCCGCATGACATGTAGCACCTCAACCACCCTCGCACTCGTCCAATTCAAGGGACGGCGCTCTAAATTCACAAAGAATTGACTCTCTCACCACACAGCCGAGCCATTCGAAAGAATCCCGAGCCGTGAGTCGCCGCCTGATGCCCGTCCTTGCCCTTCTAGCCGCTCTCGCGGCACTGCCTTCGGCCGCGGCAGCCGCGTCGCCCAACTCCGGCCCGCCCGACGCGACGGTGAAGATCAAGGTCGGCCACCTGCGCGGCGGCAAGGCGCAGATCATGAGCACCGTGCCGGTGGCTGGAACCCTCTCGCCCTTCGTGCCGGGACAGAAGGTCGAGGTGAGTTTCTACCTCAACGGCCACCGGATCGAGCGTAAGACGGCGAAGGTGAGCAGGGGCAAGAGGGGCTCGGGGAGCTTCCGGGCGAAGATCCGCGTCACCGAGGGCGGCAAGTACGCGGCGAGCGCCAAGCACGTGGCGACACCCGAGCTGGGCGGCGACAACACCGTGCGAAAGAGCTGGCGGGTCAGCTTCCCGGCCCTGCACGAAGGGGCATGCGGCGACGTCGTCGTCGGCTTCAAGAAGGCGATGCGCAAGTTGGGGTACATCGCCAACAGCGGCCGCTGCTTCGGCGGCAAGACAGCACGGGGTGTCCTCGCCTACCGCAAAGTCAACGGCATGGCGCGCAGCTTCCGTGCCGGCAAGGGCCTGGTCGAGCGCGTCTTCTCCGCCCGCGGGGCCTACCGCGTGCAGCACCCCGGCGCCGGTCAGCACCTCGAGGCGCCGCTCTCGAAGCAGGTGCTGGTCTTCGCCAAGGGCGATGAGCCAGTCGCCGTCTACCCGATCTCCTCGGGCAAGTCCTCCACCCCCACGGTCACCGGCCACTTCCACTTCATCCGCCAGGAACCGGGCTACAACTCGCACGGGATGTACTACTCGTTCTACTTCTACGGCGGCTACGCGGTGCACGGATACGAATCGGTGCCGGACTATCCGGCCAGCCACGGCTGCATCCGCACCTTCATCGCCGACCAGCCGGAGATCTACAACCGGATCAATTTCGGCGAAAGCATCTTCGTCTTCTGAGGCTGAGATGAGGATCTTCGTGGCGGGAGCGAGCGGGGCGATAGGCCGGCCGCTTGTGCGGCAGCTGCTGCAGGCCGGGCACGAGGTGACGGGAATGACGCGGCGCGAGGAGCGCGCCGCCGAGATCCGCGAGGCGGGAGCGAGCGCGGTCGTCTGCGACGCCCTGGACGCCGCCGCGCTCGAGGACACGGTGGGCGGCGCCGGGCCCGAGGCCGTCGTCCACCTGCTGACCGCGCTGCCGGGGCGTCTCGACTACAGGGCCAGCGACCCGCTCGGTCCCACCAACCGCATCCGCCGCGAGGGGACGCGCAACCTCCTCGCCGCGGCAAGGGCGGCGGGAGCGCGACGCCTCGTGGCGGAGAGCTTCGCTCCTCTCTACGCCCAGGAGGGCGGCTGGGTCAAGGAGGAGGGCGACCAGCTCTTCCTCGACGGCCCCGAGCCGTTCGGCGCCGCCGCCGCGGCGCTGGCGGACCTCGAGCGGCAGGTGCTGGAGGGGGATGGCATCGAGGGAATCGTCCTGCGCTACGGCTGGCTCTACGGGCCCGGCACTTACTTCGACCGCGACGGCTCGCAGACCGAGGAAGCGCGCAGGCGGCGACTGCCGGTCGTCGGCCGGGGAGAGGGGACGTACTCGTTCGTCCACGTCGAGGATGCCGCCGCCGCGACGGTCGCCGCGGTCGAGCGCGGCAAGCCCGGCGTCTACAACGTCAGCGACGACGAGCCGGCGCCGATGCGCGAGTGGGTCCCGGTCTTCGCCGAGGCAGTGGGGGCGAAGAAGCCGCGCCGCGTCCCCACCTGGCTCGTGCGGCTCGTCGCCGGGGCCGGGGCGGCGGCGATGGCCGCCGCCGTGCGCGGCGCCTCCAACGCCAAGATCAAGCGCGAGCTCGGTTGGCAGCCGCGCTACGCGAGCTGGCGCGAGGGCTTCCGCGATCCGGCGGCGCGGGGCTAGGCCGCGCCCCTAGGATGCCCGCCGTGCCCGACTTGGACGCCGCCAAGCAGACGCTGCTCGCCGAGCTGCGCGAGCACTCGCTGGCGATCGGCGAGGTGACGCTGTCGAGCGGGGCGGTGGCGCAGTACTACGTCGACGCCCGCCGGGCGCTGCTGCGCCCCGCCGGCTTCCTCGCCGCCGGCGAGCTGATCGCCGCCGCCGCCGCCGAGATGGGGGCGGAAGCCGTCGGCGGCCCCGCCACGGCGGCAATTCCGCCGGCCTGCGCGGCGCTTGCGGTTCCGACCGGCGCCGGCCTCGTCGGCTTCTTCGTCCGTGGCGAGCGCAAGCAACATGGCCTGCAGCGCTGGGTCGAGGGCCCGGTCGAGGAGGGCGCCCGCTGCCTGGTCGTCGAGGACACGGTGACCACCGGTGGCTCGACCGCGCGCGCGATCGAGCGGGTGGTGGAGCAGGGGCTGAGAGTCGCCGGCGTGGTCGCCGTCGTCGACCGCCTCGCGGGTGGCGGGGAGAAGATCGAAGCGGCGGCCGGCGCCCCCTACCGGGCTCTGGTCACGATCGACGAGATCTATCCCGACCGGCCCGATCGCGAAGACGGCTGAGCGTCGGCCGTCAGGCCCGTAGCCCAGTCGAAAGGGGAAAGACCGCTACAAAAAGGTCCTGGGCGGGTTGTGGATATGCCGTCGGAGAGCGAGGGCGAGCCGGTCTCAGCCGAGGGGGAAGGCTTGGGCGCGGGGCTCGTACCCACCCAAAGTGCTGGCCAGCCAGCCAGCACTTTTAGCTTGCGACGTTGGCAACTAGTTATCATGACAGCAAGGAGCCCCATGAAGCAGACGCAGATGACGATCCCCAACGTTCCCCTCCATGATGGTATCGACGTTCCACAACTCGGCCTGGGAGTCTTAGAAGTTCCGCCGGAGGAGACGCGGCAGATCGTCGAGCTGGCGCTCGAAGCCGGCTACCGCCACTTCGACACGGCCGCCGCCTACGGCAACGAGGAGGGGGTCGGCGCCGCCCTCGCCGCTTCCGGCCTCTCGCGCGAGGACTACTTCGTCACCTCCAAGCTGTGGAACCCGCAGCGCGACCGCGACGCGACGCTGAACGCCTTCGAGGGCAGCCTCGAACGCCTCGGACTGGACCACGTGGACCTCTATCTGCTCCAGTGGCCCGTGCCGGCCGGCGGCAGTCCGGTCGAGACCTGGAGGACGTTCGAAGAGATCCACAGGGAGGAGGCGGCGCGGACCATTGGCGTCTCCAACTTCCGCATCGAGGACCTGGAGCTGCTGGGGCGGGAAACAGAGACGCGGCCGACGATCAACCAGGTCGAGCTGCATCCTCGTTTCCAGCAGGCCGACCTGCGCGCTTGGCACGCCGAGCACGGCATCGCGACGCAGGCGCTGAGCCCGCTGGCGCAGGCCGACCTGCTGGACGACGAGACGATCGGCGGCATCGCCGCCGCCCACGGCAAGACGCCTGGCCAGGTGGTGCTGCGCTGGCACCTGCAGCTGGGCAACGTCGTCGCCCCGGATTCGTCGACGCCGGAGCGCATTCACGAGTACGTCGACGTCTTCGATTTCCAGCTCTCTGAGGCCGAGATAGCGACGATCGGCGGCCTCACCGAGCCCCTGTTGCTCAGCTAATCTTTTCCCATTGCGCAGAACCTGATCGACGCGCTGGCGTTGGGCAGCCTCTATGCGCTGATCGCGCTTGGGGTGACGCTGGTCTACACCGTGATGGACATGATGAACTTCGCCCACGGCGAGTTCATCATGCTCTCGGCCTACGCGCTCTACGTGCTCGCCGGCCTGCCGTTCGCCGCCGCCGTGGGCGGGGCCGTCCTCACCGGCATGCTGATTGCCGTCGCCGCAGAGCGGATCGCCTTCCGGCCGGTTCGCAAAGCTGACCTCTCGGCGCAGCTCGTCACCTCGCTGGCGGTGGCGACGATCCTCCAGAACGTGGTCATCGCCTCGGTGGACGCCCGACCGAAATCCGTGGCGACGCCCACCTTCGTCGGCGAAGCGACCCAGATCGGCTCGCTTTCGATCCCGAACCTCGAGTTCGTCACGCTCGGCCTGACGGCGATCGTCCTCGCCGGCCTCGGCTGGATGCTCTACCGGACCCGCGCCGGCCTCGCGATGCGGGCCGCGGCGGAGAACTTCGAGATGGCGCGCCTGCTCGGCGTTCGGGCGGACCGCGTGATCGCCCTCTCGTTCGCGATCAGCGGCGCCCTCGCCGCGGCAGTCGGCGTGCTCCTCGTCATGCAGACCGGACAGGTGTCGCCGACGATGGGGCTGACGCCGGTGCTGGTCGGCTTCGTCGCCGTGGTCATCGGCGGCTTCGGCAAGATGTTCGGCGCCGTCATCGGCGGGCTCCTCCTCGGCATCGCCTCCTCGCTGCTCGGTTCCTACCTGCCCGACGGCCTGGTGCCGTTCCGCGACGCGATCGTCTTCAGCCTGCCGGTCGCGATCCTGATCTTCAGACCGCACGGCCTGCTCGGCTCGGCCACCGGGGAGGCTCGGGTGTGAGGATCGCCCGTCTTCGATCGCCTCGCGCGGCGGCCGTCTCGCTGCTGGTCCCGCTGGCGCTGGTCACCCTCACGGCGCTGGTCGGCGCCAACGGCAGCCCGTCGCTGCACGCCACGGTGGTCACGGTCCTCTGCAACCTGATCGTCGTCCTCGGCCTCCAGGTCTTCATCGGCAACAGCGGCGTCTATTCCTTCGGGCAGCTCGGCTTCGCGGCTGCCGGCGCCTACGTGGCCTCTTTCCTCACCATGTCGGCTGCGTTCGCCGCCCTGCAGGTGCCGGACCTCCCCGACGCGATCGCCGGCGCCCAGCTCGATCCCCTGCCGTCGACGCTGATCGCCGCCGTCGCCTGCGGCCTGCTCGCCACGGTGGTCGGCCTGCCGCTGATGCGCACGTCGACGCTGGCGATCCCGATCTCCACCTTCGCCTTCCTGATCGTCGTCTACAACGTGCTCGCCAACTGGGAGTCGGTGACCGGCGGCAGCAGCGGGTTGGTCAGCATCCCCCGCACGACGAGCATCGAGTCCGCCGCGCTCTGGGCGGGCGCGGCCGTCGTCGTCGCGCTCGCCTTCAAATGGTCGGCGAGCGGCTACCGGTTGCAGGCGACGCGGGAGGACGAGGTCGCCGCTCGCTCGCTCGGGATCAGCGTCACCGGCGAGCGGCTGCTCGCCTTCGCCCTCAGCGGCGTGCTGTGTGGAATCGGTGGCGCGCTGGCCGTTCACCAGTCGGGTGTCCTCAATCCGACCACCTTCTACTTCGGCGCGACGGTTACGACGGTGACGATGCTCGTCCTGGGCGGCGCCCGTAGCGTCTTCGGGGCGGTCCTCGGAACGGTCGCCCTCTCCACCGTCAACGAGATCCTGCACGACGTCGAAGGGGGCGGGAGCCTCTTCGGGCTGGTGTCGATCGGCAACACGCCCGGGCTGGCCGCGATCGGCGTGGGCCTGATCCTGCTGGCGACGATGATCTCGATGCCTGACGGCATCAGCGGCGGCCGCGAGGTGGGCGAGCTGCCCTGGCTCCGACGGCTGCGTCGCGCAACCCGGACTTCGCCCCTGCCGGCGGTGAGCGGAGCGTCCGGGACGAGGGAGCCCGCCAGCGGTGAGCTGCGCGCCGAGGGGATCTCGGTGACGTTCGGCGGCCTGCGGGTGCTGAGGGGCGTCGACCTGGCGCTGCGCCGTGGCGAGGCGCTGGGGTTGATCGGGCCGAACGGCGCCGGCAAGACGACGCTGGTCAACGTCCTCAGCGGATTCCTCGTCCCAGACTCGGGTGCGGTCAGCCTCGACGGGGTCGACGTCAGCCGTCGCTCGCCGTCCCGCCTCGCCCGCGCCGGGCTCAGCCGCACCTTCCAGGCGGCGCTTCCGTTCCCGCACCTGAGCGTCCTCGAGAGCGTCGCCGTCGGCGCCATGGGGGTGGGCGTCGGCAGGCGCCGCGCGGTCGGTGTCGCCGACGAGGTGCTCGGTCGCCTCGGCATGCGCGAGCTGGCGACGGCGCGGGCCGGCTCGCTGCCGCCGGCGAGCCAGCGCCTGCTCGGCGTCGCCCGCGCTCTCGCCACCGACCCCCGCTACCTCCTGCTCGACGAGCCCGCCGCCGGGCTCAGCGCCTCCGAGGGCGAAGATCTCGTCCGCATCCTGGAGGGCGTGCTCGAGGACTTCGGCTGCGGAATCCTCCTCATCGAGCACGAGATGAGCGTCGTCATGAGCCTCTGTCCGTGCGTGCAGGTGATCGACGACGGGACGACGCTGCGGATCGGCTCGCCCGACGAGGTGCAGGCCGACCGGGCGGTCGTCGAAGCGTATCTGGGCAGCTCCTACCCGGTGGCGGCCAGTGCTTGAGCTGCGCGGGATAAAGGTCGCCTACGGCGGCGTCGAGGTCGTCCACGGCGTGGACCTCGAGCTCGATCGCGGCGAGGTCGTGGGGATGATCGGGCCGAACGGGGCGGGGAAGACCTCGGTGCTGCGGGCGATCTGCGGGCTGGTGCGGCCGAGCTCGGGCGAGGTGCTCTTCGAGGGTCGCGCGCTCGGCGGGATGGCGCCGGAGCGGATCGCGCGACTCGGGATCGCCCTGGTGCCCGAGGGCCGGCACGTCTTCAAGACGCTGACCGTGGCCGAGAACCTGCGGATGGGCGAGATCGGCGGCAACGAGAACGGCCGCGCGCTCGAGCGGATGCTCGACCGCTTCCCGATCCTGCGGGAGCGGGCCGGCGAGCACGCCGACCGGCTCTCGGGCGGCGAGCAGCAGCAGCTCGCGATCGCCCGCGCCCTGCTCGGCCGGCCGAAGCTGCTGATGATCGACGAGCCGTCGCTGGGGCTGGCGCCGAAGACGATCGACCTGATCTACGAGCTGCTGGCGGGCTTGCGCGAGGAGGGCACGACGATGCTGCTCGTCGAGCAGAACGCCGCGCGGACGATCGACTTCTGCGATCGCTGCCTGGTCCTCGGCGGTGGAGCCGTCCGCGCCCGCGGCGGGCGTGAGGAGCTGCGGGAGGACTCGGACGTCGTCCACGCATATCTGGGCGGGGCACGGTGAGTGGAAGACTGAGCTAGAGGAGCGAGCGACATGAGCGAGGACTACAGCCCGAACGGAGCGCCGAGCAGCGAGGAGGTCTCACGGGCCCTGCGGCGCTGCTGGCAGCCGGTCGCCAGGATCGAGGACCTGCGCGACGGCCCCCGGCGCGCCGTGCTGCTCGGCGAGGCGCTTGCCGTGTTCCTCACCGAGAGCGGCGCTCCGGCGGTCGTCAGCGACCGCTGTGCGCATCGCGGGGCCTCGCTCTCGATGGGAGAGGTGGCGGGAGAGAGCATCCAGTGCCCGTACCACGGCTGGGAGTGGGACGGAGGCGACGGCGCCTGCACGCGGATCCCCTCGCTGGCCGACCAGACTCAGATCCCGCCGCGCGCGGCTGTTCCGGCGTTTCCGGCGCGCGAGGAGTGGGGGCTGGTCTGGACCGCGCTGGAGGAGCCGCTCGGCGAGCCGCCGACCGTGCCCTGGTTCGAGCCCGCCCCGGGGCGGTGGAAGCACGGGACGCCGTTCGAGCTCCCCGTCGGCCTCGGGGTGATGATCGAGAACTTCCGCGACGTCGCCCACTTCGCGTTCGTGCACAGAGACACGCTCGGTCCCGTCGCGGAGGTGGTCGAGCCGCTGAAGCCCGAACGTGACGGGGTCGAGGTGACGATGCGCCGGGAGATGCGGACCGGCACGGGCGGGGACGGGACCTGGGATTCGATCCGCGAAGGCCACAGTCACGCGATCGCGCCGAACTTCACCTCTATCCGGATGGTCATGGAGAAAGGCGAGCGCTGGCTGCTGCACGCGGCCCGAGCGATCGGCCCGACCGAGTCCGTCCACTACTGGGCCGAGGGTCTCAGCGAGGACTTCGACGAGCTCACGCTCGACGAGGCGATCGAGTCCGAGGAGCGGCTCTACGCCGAGGACCGGGCGGTGTCGGCGGCGGTCCAACCGCCGGAGCTGCCGCTGGCGCTCGACGCCGACGTCAACACGCTTGCCGACCGCTTCACCCTTGCCTACCGGGAGGCCTTTTCGGAGTTCGTGCGGCTGGCGCTGGTGGAGCGTGCGGCTCAGTCGAGCTCGAAGGCGAGCTGAACGGTGTCGGCGCGGTAGATCAGGCGGGCGAACTCGAGCGGTCTTTCTCGCTTTGCCCCCTTCGGGCGGCCGAACTGCACGAAGCGGCCCATCAGGGCCGGATTGCCTGCCGTGGAGTTCACCTGTGATGCCGACCATTCGCTGAAGAAGGTGTGTTCGATCAATACGGTGCTGCGGGTCAGCTTGAGCTTGTCGGGCTCGGGAGGTTCCGTACCGTTCGCCAGCGCTTCGGCGGTGGGAGGAAGCCAGGGAAGGCGGGCGATCGAGGAGTAGGAATCGATAACGAAAGCCGACGGCTCGCCGGGGTCGACGACCGCTGTCACCTGAACGATGTCGGAATTCGATTTGCCGAGCTCGAGGAACTTGGACACGGTCTGATCGGGCTTGCGCGTGCGAACACTTGCCACGGACACCGAGTGATTGTCACGGGCCTCTGTCCACAGTTTCACCAGGCCGGTCACCGTGAGTTCCGGGCGAGCGGGGGCGACGAATGCGCCCGATCCCTTGACCCGGAAGATCGAGCCGTCGCCGACGAGCAGCTCGAGGGCGGGTCTGATCACCGCGCGAGAGACTTCGAACTCTTCCTCCAGCTCGCGCTCCGTTGCAAAGCGCGAGCCGGGCTCCCAGGTTCCGAGCTCCAGCATTCGATGCAGCTCCGCGGCGAGCTGAAAGTAAAGCGGTACTCCGCTGCGCCGGTCCAGCTTGCGGCTGCCGGCGAGCGGGACCTCAGACGTTTGCTTGGGCCGGCCCCGAAGGGGTTGAATGGGCTTGGCCATTTGAATGCCCTGGATACCTTTGCGTTTTTCGCTTAGGACCGCATACGACTAGCCGCCGTATTCCGGTATGAAGCTCGGGTTGATCGTTGTGATGTGCTTGGGCTTGCCGTCGACGAACTCGTATATCGGCCAGTTGCTGTTCGCGTAGTGGTAGTCCTTGGTGTAGGCGATCTTGCCGAGAACGGTCGGGTGGGGCTTTGCCTCCAGCGCATCGGCGAGCGCGCTGCCGTCGACGGTGCCGGTTTCTTCGATCGCATCGACGATCAGCTGGCCGGCGGCGTAGGCCGAGAGAAAGACGCTGGAGACATCGACTTCGACTCCCGCCTTTTCCAATTTTTCGAATACTTTCGCCGTTGCTTCGTTGGGCGGGTCGTACGACGAGCCGTTGATGGCGATGTAGATTTTTTTGGTGTTGGAGATGCCCTTCAGCCAGTAGGTGCCGTCGAACGAGCCGGTACCCATGATCGGCACGTCGACCCCCGCATCGCGTATCTGCTTCACCGCGGACGCGCCGCCGGGCGGGTAGGAGCACGCGATCACCGCGTCGGCGTTGGATTTCTTCAGCTGGTTGACCTGGCTGGCGACCGACTCGTCTTCGTTCTTGAAGTCGACGGAGCCGGAGATCGAACCGCCCAGCCGCTCCCAGGCCTGCTGGAAGCCGGAGCAGTATGCCTTGCCGTAGATGATCGCCGTGTCGCGGAAGAGGAACGGGTGCTCGATGCCCTTTTCGTGCAGGAAGGTGGCGTCCGCGCTCGCCTCGCTGAGCACGCTGGGGTAGGCGCTGAAGGAGAGCCGGCCGGTGGTCGGCGGGCCGTAGCCGGGTTCGTTGGCGGAGAGGCTGAAGTTGAGCACGTCGTTTTCTTCGGCCACGGGGGCAGCCGCGGCGGCGGTGAGCGACTCGCTGCTGAGGAGGAGAACGTTGGCGCCCTTTTCGATCACCTGCTGTGCGGCGATCGGGGCCTGCTGGGGGTCGGAGCGGTTGTCGGCCTGGATGACCTCCAGTTTGCTGCCGTCGACGCCCCCTTTGGCGTTGATTTCGTCGACGAGCTGTTCGACCGCCGAGATGCTGGCATCGTAGGCAGCGAGGTAGCCGCTCTTGGAGATCGCGGCGCCGATGACGATCGTCTTCGGCAGCCCCTTGCCGGACGACGAGCTCGACGAGCCGCTGTCGCCGCAGCCTGTCAGGAGCACCGACGCGAGCACGAAGAAAAGAAGCATCGCTTTTACAGAGGCACGCCTCATCCAGATCTCTCCTTGACTTGTAACCCCACCCCTCGAGCGGCTGCCATGCGTCGTGCCTTCCCAGGGCCGAGACGATCGCCGCATCATCGCTGACTGGTCGTAGCTTACCGAGCAATCCCGGGTTTGGGGAGGAGGCCCTTGATTTCGGGAATTCCCCCGACTGGGACCGGGACCCCTCGCGCACGCCCCGAGCAGGATTCGAACCTGCGGCCTACTCCTTAGGAGGGAGTCGCTCTATCCAGCTGAGCTATCGGGGCTCGACTGCCAGCGTAAAGAGTAGGCGTCCGTTCGGTGCGGGTCACGGCATCAGCCTGCGGGATCACGATCCGGCCGATGCAACCTCCGGTGAGCGATCTCGTAGACGCTGGGCTTCCAAGGCCCGCTTGGATGCCTATCGCCGACCGCGAGCAAGAACAGCGTCGGGACGCCACCGTGGGCACCGCCGAGGAACACCGCTCCCCATTGCCCGGCCGGCTGTGGGATGTAGATCTTCACGCAGCCGGGTAGGCGTGTCCCGTCGCGGGCTTCGGAATCGCAGCGTCGTAGCCAAGCGGCGGGCACGCCATCGACCTCGATCTGCTGGATCAACGGCTCGATGGCCGCTCGCCCAGCCTCGCTCGCATGCGAGAGATCCTCGGCGAGCTCTCGCTCGTCTGCATGGACCGGGAAGGTCGGTCCGGAGGGGTGTTCCGCCATCTACCCCTCGCCGTCGGTGGGGAGGTGGCCGAAATGCTTGTCGAATTCCTCCGGCGACATGCGCTCTCCGCCCGCACGCTCAAGGATCGCCTCAACGGAAGTCTCTTTCGATGGCCACTCTGGCGCAACTACGAGCCGACCATCGGCCAAGGACTCCTCGATCACGTAGGAGCCCTCTACATCCCCGGTCAGCTTGACGTGGCGTTGCGCCATGCGGAAATCATGGCAGAGGTCGCGGTCGAGCTGGGGCAAAGCTCTATTGGGCAGCAGGACCGTTCCGTTGCCCAAACGCCCGTTGATCGCGCGCAAACCGATGGAATCCAGGAATGCGCCAGACGTACAGCTGCCCCTGCCACAGAGCCGAAAAACCCCAGCTCCGCAAGCTCAATTAGGAGGGAGTCGCTCTATCCAGCTGAGCTATCGGGGCCGACTCATCAATCGTAACCACGGGTCAATCACTCCGAGCAAGGGGTCTCCACTGCGCGCGCATGCTCCGCACGTCCTCTAGATCAAGCTCCAGTGGCGAGGCCAGCTCGACGTTGAGCGAGAACTCTTCCCTGAGGCCGCGAGTACGGGTCAACCCCGCATCGGCCGGCTAAGCGTAGAGGCTCTCCGTCGCCAGCTCCTGGGCGCGGCGGTTCCAGAGCTTGACCTGGAGGTAGATGTCGTCGCCATAGCCCTCGAGGGCGTCGAGGGCGACGAGGGTGAAGCGGCCGTCGGAGACGAGCTCCTGGTCGACCGTCTCCATCTCCAGCTCGGCGCCGGCGGCGACCGCCCCCTGGACCAGGGGGCGGCCCCAGACGAGCGTGACCGCGCCGACGCGGCCGTTCTCCCCCCGCCAGCGGCCGATCACCTCGTCGTTGAGGTCGATCTTCCAATCCGGGTTGTCCTCGGCGAGCACGTCGGTGAAGTCGGCCTTGGCCTGGAAGTCGTCCGGCTCGC
>Ga0070673_100002158_pt1 | contig 11917 bp, 12 predicted proteins | sample KBSM23metaG_FD_65342 | JGI IMG/M metagenome (GOLD analysis project Ga0070673, IMG submission 65342) | Miscanthus rhizosphere microbial communities from Kellogg Biological Station, Michigan, USA - KBS M2-3 metaG | ecosystem: Host-associated > Plants > Roots > Rhizosphere > Soil ... | reverse complement strand
GCAGCGCCGACCAGGCGATTGCAGCGGCGCGCGACTGGCCAGGCATGCGCCAAAGGAGCGGCAGGACCGAACCGGCGATCACGAACAGCCATGACGGAATGCGAAGACCTAGGTCGCTGTCGGCGTGCGGGATCAACCAGAGGATCGTGTAATAGAGCGGCGCGGCAACATCGCGGCGAGCCTCGCGCACGAAATCGTCTAAGCTCGACTGGCCGGTGATGACGCCCGTGAAGGTCTCGTCGATGGTCAGCGGCAGTCCGCGCGCGGCCAGGATCCTGAGAACGAGGACCGTCGCCGCTGCGAGCGCCGCGAACACTCCGATCGGGATCTCCTCGCGAGTCGTCCGCCTCGCGGCCCTCGCGGCGCTCAAATGCGCTCCACGCTCGAAACGGGCTCGGCGTCGCGCAGCGCCGCGATGATCCCGTGCAGGTGCGCGAGGTCGTGTACTTCGATGTCGAGATGGAAAGTCTGGAAGCTGCCGTCGCGGTGGGCCAGCTGCAAGTTGATGATGTTCGCGTGCTTGGTGCCGAGGATTCCCGACATGGTCCCGAGCGCGCCCGGGATGTCGCGCAATATCACCGACAGCCTTGCGGCGCCGCCGTCCGAGCCTTCACCCCAGGCAAGATCGAGCCAGTCGGCGTCGATTCCGCTTGCCAGCGTATCGCAGCCGATGACGTGGACCTCGATCTCCTCATCCTCGCGTCTCAGGCCGACAATGCGGTCGCCCGGGATCGGGTGGCAGCATTGGGCGAGGTGATAGGCGACCCCCGGCGTCAGCCCCTTGATCGAGATTGCCTTGCGCTGGCCCATGGGGCGGGGTGCAACATCACCTCCAGCGCTGCCGGGCATCAATGCTTCCATGAGCGACTCGTCGGTGACTCGCTTCCGCGCGATGGCGATCATCAGCTCGTCGTCATTCTCGATCTTGAGCTTCTTGAGCGCCCGCTTCAGCGCGTCCTTGTCGAGCTCGGCGGGGAGGCGCGCGATGATCTCGTCGTAGATCTTGCGGCCAAGCTGGATGGTCTCGTCGCGCTCCTTGTGGCGGACGAAGCGCCGGACCCCGGCCCGGGCTTTGCCGGTCGCGACGAAGCGCAGCCAGCTCGGCTGGGGATGCTGGGCTTCGGAGGCGAGGATTTCGACCTGGTCGCCATTCTCGAGCATCGTTCGCAGCGGCACGACGCGGCCGTTGACCTTGGCGCCGACCGTGCGGTCGCCGAGGTCGGTATGGACGGCATAAGCGAAGTCGACCGGCGTCGCGCCTTTGGGCAGCTGGATCAGCTCGCCCTTCGGCGTGAAGGCGAAGATGCGATCCTGGTACATCGCCATCCGGGTGTGCTCGAGAAGCTCCTCGGGGCTCTCGGCATGCTCTAGGATCTCGACCAGGTCGTCGACCCAGGGGATGATGAGGTCGCCCTTGGGCTTGCCTTCCTTGTAGGCCCAATGGGCGGCCAGACCGCGCTCGGCCTGCTCGTGCATGTCACGCGACCGGATCTGGATTTCGATCCGCATCTTGGAATCGTGGATGACGGACGTGTGCAGCGACCGGTAGCCGTTGCGCTTTGGCGTGGAGATGTAATCCTTGAAGCGGCCCGGAACCATCGGCCAACGACGATGGATCAGTCCAAGCGCTCGATAGCATTCGGCGACATCGTCGACGATGATCCGGAAGGCCATCACGTCCGACAATTGCTCGAAGCTGATGTGCCGCTCGGCCATCTTCCTCCAGATCGAGAAGGGGTGCTTCTGGCGGCCGGTGACCTCGGCGACGAGACCGTTGTCGGCGAGATAGAGCTGCAGGCCGAGACCGATGCGGTTGACGAGATCGCCGCCCGATTCGGTCAGCTGCTTCAGCCGACGCGTGATCGAGGCGAAGGCGTCCGGCTCAAGCTCGCGGAAAGCCAGCGTCTGCATCTCGGTCATCATCTCGTACATGCCGATGCGCTCCGCGAGCGGCGCGTAGATATCCATCGTCTCGCGCGCGATGCGCCGTCGCTTTTCCTCTGAGGGAATGTGGTGGAGGGTGCGCATGTTGTGCAGCCGGTCGGCAAGCTTCACCAGCAGCACTCGGATGTCGTCGCTCAGCGCGAGCAGGAACTTGCGGAGATTCTCCGCGGCGCGCTCATTCTCCGACTGCGCCTCGATCTTGCTGAGCTTGGTGACGCCGTCGACCAGCCGCGCGACGTCCTTGCCGAAATGCTTCTCGATCTCCTGCGGCGTCGCCAGCGTGTCCTCGATCGTGTCGTGGAGGATCGCGGTGGCGATCGTCTGGTCGTCGAGCCTGAGGTCGGTTAGAATCCCCGCGACCTCGATCGGGTGGCTGAAATAAGGGTCTCCGGAGGCGCGCATCTGCGATCCGTGCGCCTTCATCGAGAAGACGTAGGCGCGGTTGATCAGTCCTTCGTCCGCATCGGGATCGTAGGAACGGACCTTCTCGACCAGTTCGTACTGTCTCAGCACGCCCCTAAGATGGTCAGAGGGACGGCCGTTGTGCAAGCGCGAAGAGTAGAAGGCGCCCGCGGGGAGGGCTCCTGGACGCCTTCAGGGGCAAATCACTGGGTAGCAAGCGCCTTGCCGCCGGCGGCCTTGGCCGAGGCGTTGCACGTGTCGAGTTCGGCCGGCGTAAATGCGCGACCATTTGCCAGGAAACTGTCGATCTTGCCCGCACGCCGGGCGAGCGACTGGCAAAGGACCGCCGGGCGGCTTTCGTCAGTCACACCATCGCAGGCATCGCCGCCGCAATTCCAAACGATGTCGCGAGCGATGATCCGCTGCGTGGTCGGGGTCGCGAGCTTCGCGGAATAGGTCGAGGCAGCGGCCGGCGTCGCGGCGGCGAAGATGGCGGAAAGGGCCAGGATCGAACGAAGCATCGCGGATTCCCCAAGTTTAGTTGCTATTGAAAACTGAATATAATAATCCGTTTCACTTGGCAACTGTTCTTTCGCCAATTTCTGTGCTTTGTTGAGAATCGTAGGGGAGAGAAGGGCTTATGCCTGGTGACACGCTGACGACGCATCTGGATGCGTTCCGCGAAGCCGCCTTGTCGTGCCCGCTTCCGGCGGCGGTCGAGCTGATCGGTGAGAAGTGGGCGTTCCTGATCTTGCGCGGCGCCTTCAACGGCCTCAAGCATTTCGAGGAATTCCAGGCCGGGCTGGGGATTGCCCGCAACATCCTCTCGGACCGCCTGTCAAAGCTCGTCACCGGCGGCATCCTCGAGCGGGCTGCCGATCCCGAGGACGGCCGTCGCGTGATCTATTCGCTCAGCCCAAAGGGCGAGGGGCTATTGCCGGTCGTGCTCGCGCTCCGGCAGTGGGGCGAGCAATGGGGCTACGGCCGGATGCAGGTCGTGCTGGCCGACAGCCGCGACCGCAAGCCCGTGCGCAAGATCTGCGTGCTTTCGCATGACGGACGCGAGCTCAGCCTCGAGGAACTAACCTGGATCGAGCGCGAAGCGGGCGGCCTGCTGCGCACCGCGGCTGAATAATCATTCAATCCCGATGATGTGATCGCGCAGCGCGCGCGCGTCGTGCAGCGCATTGTGCGGCACCTTGCTGTTCGCCGCGGTGCTGAAACCCGGAAGCTGGACCACGCGGAAAGTGATTTCCGGGACTTCCGCCATCACTCCTGGACCAGTCACCAGCAAGGCATTGAACAGCGCAACATCCTCGGGCCAGTCGGCGACGATCAGCGGATTTCCATCCCCCGCGAGATAATGAGCGATCGCTCGTGCGGCGTCCGCCCGACTAAGGCGCGGCGAAACCAGCTGCTCGGGCACCATATCAAGATAGGGAACGACGTTGCGCTCGACCCACTCCTCGAGCGCACAGTCCCAGTCGAGGGTCAGGTACAGCTCCTCGCCATGATCCGGCACCAGTGCCAGACTGATGAGCGCGCCGCCCCAGCCATTATATTCGGTGTCGAGGAAGTACCTCAGTGCTGCTGCACCGCGGCGCAATTGTCGGTCGGCAGCTGCTTGCCCTTGCGGCAGCGTTCCTCGGCGAGGCGCGCTTCCTTGCCACGCCGCTCTTCTTCTTTGCGAATCTCGCGACCCCGCTTCTCATCGGCTTCGCTCTGGCTCGTCGTGACTGCGTCGACGCCTGCCGACGCCACCTTCACGGGCAGGGTGACGACGTCGACCGCGGTCTTGGCGATGGTCCCGACGCAGCCGGAAAGGAGCAATGGGACGAACAGGATGATGCGCTTCATGTGGGAAGCCTCGCATGACCGCGACGAACCGGCAATGAACTTCAAAGCGTCATCGCTTCCTCGGCAAGCGCTTCGGCTTGGGTCAGGAGCGCTTCGTCCGCTTCAGCCCCTGGCGGGAGGGATTCGCGGCCTACAATGACCATCAGCGGCACGGCCATCGGCGTGATTCGATCGACCTCGACATGCAGCATGGTCGCCGAGGCGCGGTCGACCAGCCGCACCAGCCGTCCCAGTTCCGTCATCCTCCGCCGCGCATCGTCCCACGCCGCCCGTAACAGCAGGTGCTGGGGCTCGTAGCGGCGCAGCACGTCGTAGATGAGGTCGGTCGAGAAGCTGACCTGCCGCCCGGTCTTCTTCTTCCCCGGATGCTGGCGTTCAACCAGGCCGCCAATCACCGCGACTTCGCGAAATGCAGTCTTGAGCAGGAACGAGCTTTCGACCCACTCGACGAACTCCTGTTCGAGAATATCAGCCGTAAACAGCGCCTTCGGGTCCTTGATCGGCTCGAGACCGTAGCAGGCGAGCGCATAGTCGTTGGCGACGAAGCCGAGCGGTTTCAAGCCGGCTTTCTCCATGCGCTTGGTCAGCAACATGCCGAGCGATTGGTGCGCGTTCCAACCCTCGAAGCTGTAGGCGACCATGAAATGCTGGGCTTCATGCGGGAAGGTCTCGACCAGCAGCTGGTGCGGCTCGGGAAGCACCGACCGCTCCGACTGCACCTCCAGCCATTCGCGCACGTCGTCGGGGAAGCGGCTCCAGTCGTTGCGATCGGCGAGCATGTTGCGCACCCGATTGGCGAGATGGGTGGACATCGACATGCGCTGCCCGCCGTAAGTGACGACCTGCCCCCGCTTCGAGCTCGCATGGACGATGATGTCGGTGTCCTTGAACTGCTCGACCTCGAGGCTGAGCCCGGCGAAGAAGAAGCGGTCGCCGGGCGTCAGCGCCGAGGCGAATCCTTCCTCAACCGTTCCGAGCTTGCGGCCGTTCCTGAACCGGACCGCCATCAGGGGTTGCTCGACGATGACCCCGGCGTTGAGACGATGCTGCTGGGCGATGCTCGGTCTGGCAATCCGCCACATGCCGCCGGCTTCGGGCACTAGCCGGCGGAACTTGTCATAGGCCTTCAGCGCATAGCCGCCCGTGGCGATGAAGCTCAGGATCTCCTCGAACGTCTCGTCCTTCAGTCCTGCATAAGGTGCGGCCGATCGCAGTTCGGCGAGTAGCTCGTCCTGCTGGAACGGCGCGGCGACGGCCATTGCGAGGATATGCTGGGCGAGCACGTCGAGCGCGCCGGGCCGGAAGACCTCCGGGTCGAGCTCGCCGTCGTCGATCGCGTCGAGCGCGGCGCGGCCTTCGAGATACTCGAAGCGATTGCCGGGGACGAGCACGCCCTTGCTGGGCTCGTCGAGCCGGTGATTGGCGCGTCCGATCCGCTGCAGCAGCCGCGAGCTGCCCTTGGGCGCCCCCATCTGGATGACGAGGTCGACGTCTCCCCAGTCGATGCCGAGATCGAGGCTGGCGGTCGCAACCAGGCCCCTGAGCTTGCCGGCGGCCATCGCCGCCTCAACCTTGCGCCGCGCCTCAACCGACAGGCTGCCGTGGTGGATACCGATCGGTAGTGCCTGGTCGTTCTCGTCCCACAACTTCTGGAAGATCAGCTCGGCCAGGCCGCGCGTGTTGGAGAAGACGAGCGTCGTCTTGTGCTGCTCAATCAGCCGCATGACGTCGGCAATCGCATGATATCCGGAATGGCCGCCCCATGGGATCTTGTTCTGGGGGATCAGGATCGTGAGGTCCGGCTCGGCACCGGGGTCGCCGAGGACGGTGTCGACCAGCTCCATGTCAGCGTCCGGCGCAAGCCAGGAGCGATAAGCGTCGGGATCGCTGATGGTCGCCGACAGGCCAACCCGCCTGAGGCCAGGCGCGAGTTTGTGCAGCCGCGCCATCGACAGCGACAGCAGGTCGCCGCGCTTCTCCTTCGCGAAGGCGTGGAGCTCATCGACGACGATCGTCCGCAGGTTGTCGAACATCCGCGGCGAATCCGGATAGCTCAGCAGGAGGCTCAGCGATTCGGGCGTTGTCAGCAGTACTTGCGGCGGCTTCACCCGCTGTCGCGCCTTGCGGTCGGACGGTGTGTCGCCGGTCCGCGTCTCGACCCGGATCGGCAGGCCCATCTCCTCGACCGGGCCGATCAGGTTGCGCTGAACGTCGACCGCCAATGCCTTGAGCGGCGAGACGTAGAGCGTGTGCAGCCCTTCGGACGGCTGCTCGGCGAGCTCGCAGATCGTCGGCAGGAAGCCGGCGAGCGTCTTGCCCGCGCCGGTCGCCGCGACCAACAGCGCGCTCCGTCCGGCGCGGGCCCGCTCCAGCATCTCGAGCTGGTGCCGCCGCGGCGCCCAGCCCTTGGCTTCAAACCAGCGTTCGACCGCCCCGGGAAGCGCCCGACCGCTCAGAGGTCGTCGGTTCCCTCGCGCCGGCGCTGCTCTTCCTCACGGTACAGCTCATGGGTGGCCTGCTCGGTCCGGCCAGTTTTTCCGGTCGAGCCCCGCCGGAGAACGAGCCATACCAGCACGATCAGCAGAATCGCCGGACCGACGATTTCCATGATGCCGAGGAGGGAGTTGTCCATTCGCGTTGCTCCTGAGGGGCGATCTATCCCTATATAGTGTTCAATGGCGCGATTGGGTTCCTGGATCAAAGCCCAGGCTGAGGGCATCTATGTCGAGCCGGCCGACGCGTGGATCGACCCCTCGGAACCCAAGCCACGCGCCTGGGTGACACACGGTCACGCCGACCACGCCCGCGGCGGCCATGGCGCGGTTCTCGCGACCCCCGAGACGCTGGCGATCATGGAGACCCGCTACGGCCCGCAGTCCGGGCAGCCTATCGCCTATGACGAGATGATCCGCGTCGGCGAGGTCGAGGTCCGCTTCGTGCCCGCCGGGCATGTCCTCGGCTCGGCGCAGATCGTGATGGAGCATCGCGGTGAGCGCGTCGTCGTCTCCGGCGACTACAAGCGCCGGCCCGACCCGACCTGCCCGTGCTTCGTGCCGGTGCCATGCGACGTGTTCGTGACCGAGGCCACGTTCGGCCTTCCGGTCTTTCGCCATCCCGACACCGGCAGCGAGATCGACCGACTGCTTCACCGGCTCCGTGCCGATCCGAGCCGTTGCGTGCTGGTCGGAGCTTATGCCCTGGGCAAAGCGCAGCGCATCATCACCGAATTGCGCGCGCGCGGACATCACGACCCGATCTTTTTCCACGGCGCGATCGAACGGCTGAACCAGCTGTACGAGAGCTTCGGTGTTGAGCTCGGTGAGCTGAAACACACTGCGTCAGCAACCAAGGCGGAGATGGCCGGCCATGTCGTCATCGCTCCGCCGTCGGCGCTCAATGACCGCTGGTCGCGGCGGCTGCCCGACCCGGTGACGGCGATGGCCTCTGGCTGGATGCGCATCCGCCAGCGCGCTCGCCAGCGTAACGTTGAGCTGCCGTTGATCATATCCGACCATGCCGATTGGGACGAACTCACGATGACCATCCGCGAGCTTGCCCCGAGCGAGGTCTGGATCACCCACGGGCGCGAGGAGGCGCTCAAGCACTGGTGCATGACACACCAGATCAAGGCGTGTGAGTTGAACCTCGTCGGCTATGAGGACGAGGACGACTGACCGCCCATTAGCCCGAAGCGCGAAGTTGCGTTACATCGACAGGCGCTAGCGGGCGGGAGAGCGCGTGCCTTTCCTTATCTTCCTCAAGTCCTTCGAGGTGTTCCTCTACGAGCTGATGAGCTGGCTCGTATTCTATCCGCGCACCTTGTGGCGGTCCGTCCGGCGACCGCTGGAGATGATGAAGCGGGGCGAGCAGGACCTGAAGCTTCCTGCCCCCGAGCAATATCGCGACGTCGTCAGCCCTCCGATCTTCCTTTTGCTCACCGTGCTGGTGGCAAACGGTTTTGAGATGGCGGTAGTCGGCAACAACCCGATCATCGACAATGGCATAGGGCTGGCGTCGCTGATCAGCGACAACACGACGCTGATCCTGTTCGACCTCATCGTTTTCGCGACGCTGCCGGTTGTCGCGGGCGCCTTCGCGCTGGCGGTGATGGGCCGGCCGCTGGACCGCGACACGCTGCAGCCGCTGTTCTACGCGCAATGCTTTACGACGGCGCCGGTCGTGCTCCTGTGCAGCGTCGGGCAAACGCTCAGCCGCCTGCCTGACCCGGCGGCGAATATTCCCGCGGCCATACTGTTTGCCGCTGCGACGATCTTCTACGTCGGGGTCGAGGCGGTATGGTTCGGCCGGGAGTCGAAGCGGGGGCTAGCGGCAGGCATTCCATGGGCCGCGGCGGCCTTCTTCATTTCGATCTTTATTCTCGCGGCGACCCTGCTTCTGTTCAGCGGCCGTTGACCGAATTCAGTGCGCGGCTTCGACGCGCTCTACGCCAGACTCAGCAAGCTGGTCGTCGATCTGAGCGACAAGCCGGTCCAGGCCTCCCTGGTCGTCCGCTTCTGCACGCGCGACGAGCACGTCCTGTGTATTCGACGCGCGCAACAGCCACCATCCGTCGTTCGTGCTGACGCGGACCCCGTCGGTCGCGTCGACCTTCGCGCCATTCGCGGCCAGCCGGGCGCGCACTTCATCGATGATCGCGAACTTGCGAACCTCGTCGACCTGGAAACGCAGCTCGGGCGTTGCGACCGAAACCGGCATCGCGTCCATGATTTCGGTCAGGCTCTTGCCGCTCTGCGACACCGCCTCGATCAGCCGGACCGCCGCGTAGAGCGCGTCGTCGAAGCCGTACCAGCGGTGCTTGAAGAAGATGTGGCCGCTCATTTCGCCCGCGAGCGGCGCGCCCGTCTCCTTCATCTTCGATTTGATCAGGCTGTGGCCGGTCTTCCACATCAAGGGCGCGCCACCCATTTCGGCGACGCGGTCGAACAGCTTCTGGCTGGCCTTCACGTCGGCAATGATCGTCGCCCCGGGCTGCTCTTCCAGAACCGGACCGGCGAGGATCATCAGCAGCTGGTCCCCCCAGATCACTCGGCCCTTGCCATCGACCGCGCCGATGCGATCGCCGTCGCCGTCGAAGGCGATGCCGAAGTCGAGCTGCCGGTTGGCGACTAGCTGCTTGAGATCGGCGAGGTTCTTCTCGACCGTTGGGTCGGGATGGTGGTTGGGGAAGCGCCCGTCGACCTCGGAAAAGATCACATGGTGTTGGCCCGGCAGCCGCTCGACGAGCATGTCGAGGACCGGCCCGGCCGCACCGTTGCCCGCGTCCCACCCAACGTGGAATGCCTTGCCTGAAAAGCCTTCAAGCAGGCGGTCGACATAGGCCTCGCGGATGTCGACTTCTTCTGTCGTGCCCTTGCCGCTGGTCCAATCGCCCGCCGCCGCGCGGGCACCGATCCCCTGGATTTCCTGCCCGAAGACGGAGCGGCCGTTCAGCAGCAGTTTGAACCCGTTGTAGTCGGCCGGGTTGTGGCTGCCGGTGACCTGGATGCCGCCATCGACGTCGAGATAGTGTGTCGCGAAATAGAGCATCGGAGACGGGCCCATGCCGGTCAGGACCACGTCAACGCCGCCTTCGGTCAGTCCGCGGACAAGCGCCGCTTCAAGCATTCCGCTGTGGGTGCGCCCGTCGCGGCCGACAGCGATCCGCGTTGCGCCCTCGTCGCGAGCGACCGCCGCAAAAGTGCGGCCAAGAGCGTAAGAGTCGGTTTCGGTCAGCGTGTCGCCGACGATACCGCGGATGTCATATTCACGAAGGATCGTGCGATTGAATTGGTGGGTCATGGGCGCCGAATAGCGAGGCCGGGGCCGTTCAACCAGCGCTCACATTGAGCTTGTCGGAATGTGAAGCGCTCCCCTTCGACAGGCTCAGGGTGAGCGCGACTGCTGTCGTGCTACGCGACCTTTTGCTCGACCTCGTCGGCACCGGGAATGCCCAGCCCGGCGATCATCTCCCGCAATTCCTGCCGCGCCGTGATGTGGGCGATGCCCACTTCGCCGAGTTGCTGGAGATCGAGGAGGGTCAGCCCCTTCGGGAACAGCTCACGATAGATCACGCGCTCGCCGAGCCCAGGGATGACGCGGAAGCCGACGCGCTTGGCGAGCTCGTCCATCGCTGCGCCGACGCGCTTCAGATTGTGCGATTCGATGTGCTGCAGGCGGTTCCGCAGCACGACCCAATCAACGCTCTTGCCGGTCGTCTTCGCGCGCTGCGTGCGGCTGTTCCAGATCAGCTCGGCATAGAAGCTCGGCCGCGTGATCTTGTAATTCTCCGGGTGCACCTGCCCGATCAGGTCGAGGTCGACGAAGCTGTCGTTCATCGGCGTGACCAGAGTATCCGCCTTCAGGATCGCCGCGCGCGCGATCTCATCGTCGCGGCCGGGCGTATCGATGACGATGACGTCAGCCTGCTCGGCCAGCCGGACCAGCGCTGCGTTGAGCGCTTCCTCCGTGTGATCCTCCAGCACTTCGTAGGCGGCTTGCGGCAGCTCCTTCTCCAGCCTGCGCATGGTCGCGTCGCGATTCTCGAAATAGCGCGTCATGGTCCGCTGGCGGCTGTCGAGGTCGAGTGCTGCGACCCGATGGCCCGAGGCGGCGAGCGCGATGGCGGTGTGAACTGCAGTGGTCGACTTGCCCGTTCCGCCCTTTTCGTTGGCGAAGACGATGAAATGCGGCTGGCTCATGCTTGATCTTTCCCCCGGCGCCAGTGCAAGCGCCGCCCGACACGGTTTTACCGGAGCCTCTCCTCACGTGCAAATCGTTCGTAACAGTGAAGAATTGGCACTTTCGAGGGCTGCTTTGGACGGCTCTTTGGCGCTCGTTCCGACGATGGGCGCGCTCCATGAGGGGCATATCGCGCTGGTCGCGGAGGCCAGGAAGCGCGCCGACAAAGTCGCCGCGTCGATCTTCGTCAATCCGGCGCAGTTTGGGCCGAACGAGGATTTCTCGCGCTATCCGCGGCAAGAGGAGCAGGACCTGGCGATGCTGGACGAGGCCGGTTGCGACCTCGTCTGGATGCCGTCGGTCCACGACATCTATCCCGACGGTTTTGCCACGAAGGTCCGCGTCTCCGGCGTATCGGACCGATGGGAAGGCGAAGCGCGGCCGGGCCATTTCGAAGGTGTCGCCACCGTCGTCGCCAAATTGCTGCTCGCGGTTAGACCGGATGTCGCTGTGTTCGGCGAAAAGGACTTTCAGCAGCTCGCCGTGATCCGCCGGATGGTCGCCGACCTTGCAATCCCGGTCGGGATCGTCGGTGTGCCGACCGTGCGTGAACCCGACGGCCTCGCCCGCTCATCGCGCAACGCCTACCTCACAGCAGAACAGCGCGCCCGTGCCGTCACTTTGCCCAATGCGCTGAAAGCGGCGCGAGACACGATCTCCGGTAATGGCAGCGTTGGCTCAGCGCTCGCGCAGGCCAAGCAGGCACTGGTGAACGCCGGTTTCCTCAAGATCGACTACGTGGCGCTCGTCGATGCCGCCACGCTCGACCCGCTCGACACCCCGCAGGGCGAAATGCGCCTGATCGCCGCCGCGACGATCGGCAGCACCCGCCTCATCGACAATGTCGCCGTTTGAGTGCCTGAATCTCATGGCTAAATCGCGTTAACCATTTTTTTGCTTTCGCGGCCGAACTTGGCCCCATCAGTTTTGGGGGGTTTGAGTGATGGGGGCGATTAGTCAGAAGAGCGCGGATTTC
>Ga0070673_100002150_pt1 | contig 11942 bp, 9 predicted proteins | sample KBSM23metaG_FD_65342 | JGI IMG/M metagenome (GOLD analysis project Ga0070673, IMG submission 65342) | Miscanthus rhizosphere microbial communities from Kellogg Biological Station, Michigan, USA - KBS M2-3 metaG | ecosystem: Host-associated > Plants > Roots > Rhizosphere > Soil ... | reverse complement strand
TCGCGCGGAAACTGAGAAGGATCTTGCGCTGGCAATCAATGCACAGGCTCCCGGCATCCTTGCCGAAGAGGCGGAGCGCGCAGGCGCTCTCCTCGTCCACTACTCCACCGACTACGTCTTCGACGGCTCCAAGAGCGGCCCCTGGACCGAAGCAGATCCGACCAACCCGCTGAATTTTTATGGCAGTAGCAAGCTGGCGGGCGAAGAAGCCATTCGGCAGGTGGGCGGCCGCTCGCTTATCTTTCGGACAAGTTGGGTGTATGGCCCCGAAGGCAAAAACTTCGTGCTCACGATGCTCCGCCTTGGCCGTGAGCGCGAAAGCCTGAACGTTGTCGATGACCAGGTCGGTGCGCCCACAAGTTCGATCGAGCTTGCCGCAGCCACCTACCAAATCACTAACGGCATCCTCGATGGCCAATTCGGCTCGCCGGAGCAATGGGCGGGCTTGTACAACATGACTTGCGCCGGGTCCGTCTCGTGGTGCGGATTTGCCCGCGCCATCTTTCAGCGCGCGCCCCAGTTACTCAACGGAAAATCGCCCACGGTAAACCCGATCCCATCGACCGAATTCCCCACCCCGGCCAAACGGCCTCTCAACTCCGTGCTCTCGAATCAGAAGCTCTACGACACGTTCGGCCTCCGCCTCGCTCCCTGGGAATCCGCGCTCGACATCGTGTTAAGCGCCATCGCCGCGCAGCCCAGCCAAGCCTGAGACTCGGGTTCCAATCGCACAGTACCACGGAGTATTCTCCACACCCGACTCTCCTTCCCGGCACGCTTCCTCGACGGGTACTGTAGAGCGTATGGATTCTACCTCCGCCCAGAACCCAAGTGTTCCAGAATCAGCTTCGATCGCGACCGGCGGCGCATTCAAACGAGCCTTCAATCGCATCTTCACCCGCCACCTGATGAACATGGCGGTGCTGATGGCCTTGCCCGTAATATTTACGACTTCTCTCAACCCCTCGAGAGAATCGCTGCGCGATCCGGATATCTGGTGGCACCTGGCGAACGCCAGAATCCTGTGCTCAACGCATCACTTCATGCACAGCGTCCCTAACTCGTTCACCGTTGCCGGCGAGCGGTGGGTGAATCCCGAGTGGCTTTCCGAACTCCCATACTGGTTCAGCTATCAGGCCCTCGGGCTCAGGGGAATCTATCTTCTCGAGTGGCTCGTATTTTCCGGCAACATCCTCTTCTTCTACTGGCGAAGCCAATGGCGCGCAAATCACGCAGGGGCCGCATTTTGGGCAGCCGCATTGGGCTTTATCCTCATCTCGGTAAACGCCGGCCCTCGCACCATTGCCATCGCGTACCTCGCAATGTCATCGGAGCTGACCATCCTCGAAGCCGCCGAGCGTGGCAAAACACGCCTGTTATGGCTCCTTCCCCCGCTGTTTTGTCTCTGGGTCAACCTGCACGGCAGTTGGCTCATCGGGCTCGGACTCCTTGGGCTCTACATCCTTTGCGGCCTGTTCCGCTTCAACAAAGGAGTGATTGATCAGGAAGCCTTTTCGCCTGCATACCGAAACCGTTTGCTTGGGGTCTTCGCTGCCAGCGTTCTCGCCCTCATCGTCAATCCTTACGGTTGGCGCCTCGTATGGAACCCGATCGACATGATGTTCAACCAGAAGCTGAACATTGCCAATGTCTCGGAGTGGCATCCACTCGACCTCAGTTCATTCGCCGGCGCGGCCGCTGCCGCCGCCATCTGCCTCATGGTGGTTGCCAATTGCCTGAAGGGTCGGAAGTGGAAAATCTACGAACTCGCGTTCATCTTCTTCGCCTGGTACGCCGCCCTGGACCACATGCGTTTTCTCTTTATGGCCGCGGTACTCACAACGCCGTTCCTGGCACTCGACATCATGCGCGGCTTCTCGCTCGAATCCGATTCGAAAACAATTCCCGCAATGAACGCGCTGATGGTTGCGGGCGCGGCATGCGTAATTGCATTTATCTTTCCCTCCGAAGCCTCCCTCGAGAAAAAGCTCGGCAGGTTCTTCCCCCTGGAATCCATTTCCGCCATTCAGCCTTCATGGCGAACCTTCAACTCCGACCTCATCGGCGGCATGATGGCCTTTCAATCCAAGCCAAGCTTCATCGATTCCCGATTCGACGTCTTCGAACACCACGGCGAGTTGCAAGCCTACTTGGGTGTCATGTACGTAGTTAAGCCCCTCGAACTCCTCGACCAGTATCGGATCGATCACGTCATCCTGGTCGAGAACATGCCTGCTTCCTACCTCCTCGCTCACACCCCTGGCTGGAAAATAATCAGGCATGAAGACTCCTTTGACGGCACCTATGTGACCTTTGCCAAAACTACCGATTCTGGAACAAGTTCGAACCCCGGCCCATCTCGGCAATGATCCAAAGAGAAGGTTGCAATGCCAAAGGAGATACGGGCGGATCCAAACAGGAAGCCAGTGGCCGGACTACCTCCGCCTGTGACCTGAATCACATAATTTGGTCGTATAACCGTGAAACCATCCTTTTGATCACGATCTTCGCCGCCCCTTTAAGTGTGCGTCGTTTGGAGAGCTCTGGTGAACTTCGACTCATCCGCTTTTGTTGCTGAACAGGAACTGATTGATGCCTTCGCGACCCGGTCTACACAGATGACCTGCTCGGAAGAGCGTGTTCTGTTCAAACAGGGAGAGTCGCCGGCAGGGCTGTTTATCGTTCGCAGAGGACGAGCCAACCTTACAATGCAATCCCCCACTGGTGGCGTGGTCATGTCAATTACGGCCTACCCAGGCTCGCTTTTGGGACTCCCTGCTTTGGTCGGAAATGAACCCTACACGATGACCGCCACAGCCTATAAATCCGCCGAGCTTGGCTTCGTCACCCGCGAAGATTTCTCTAGCCTGATGCTAAGCGATCCAACCATCGCCGTGAGAGTGCTGCGCGTACTCGCCGCCGAGGTACGAACGGCACGCCACGCAATCTCCGAGTTTTAAGGCCATCGTTGAAGTTCCTGCCCGCTGGTACGCGGTCCACTGAAATGCGTTAGCATCCGGAGTGTGCCCGGCCTCGACACTCCAATCATGTATGTGCGCGGAGTCGGTCCACGCGTAGCGGAACTCCTTGCCGCAAAAGGCATCCAGACCGCCGAAGACCTGCTCTACCATCTTCCCTTTCGCTATGAGGACCGCCAGAATCCGCGCAGTCTTGATGAACTGAAGCCCGGCGAAATGGCCAGCGTCATCGCAGAGGTCCGCGGCTCCGTTCTGCTGCGCACGCGTAAGATGCCCATCTTCGAACTCACCGTCGGCCAGGGTCGCCACGCCCTCAAGTGCATCTGGTTCCACGCACGCTATCTCGAGGGCAAGTTCCATGCGGGGCAGACAGTAGCCATCTATGGCAAAGTGGAACCGTCCCGCTCCACCAGCAATTTCAAAATGATTCAGCCCCAGTTCGAATTGCTTCCCGATTCCAGCGACGATGCGGAGACGCGACTACTCGAAGTCGGTCGCATCACGCCGGTATACGAGTCCCTCGGTGGAAGCAAGCTGGCCTCGCGGTGGCAGCGCAAAGTGATCTTCAATCTGCTTGAGACGATGCGCGGAGCAGTACCGGAGTGCCTGCCCGCATCCATGCTCTCCCGTCTCGACCTTCCAGCACGCGAAGCAGCGCTGCGCGAGGTGCATTTTCCGCCCGAAGGCACTTCGTTGACGCAGCTTCAGAGTTCCGCCACCGCTGCACACCGGCGGCTCATCTTCGAAGAATTGTTCTTTCTCGAACTCGGCCTCGAACTCAAGCGGAAACGCATGAGAGAGCGTGTAGGCATCGGCTTCGCCACCAACGACAAGGTACGCGAGGCCATTCGCGAAGTTCTGCCCTTTCACCCCACCGCTGCGCAAAAGAGGACGCTCGGCGAAATCGTCACGGACATGCGCCAGCCCAGCCCCATGCGCCGTCTTCTCCAGGGCGACGTCGGATCCGGTAAAACCATCGTCGCGCTCCAGGCAATGCTCGTAGCCATGGAGAATGGCTATCAGGCAGCGCTCATGGCGCCGACCGAGATCCTTGCGACCCAGCACTTTCTCGCTGCCCGCAAACTGCTCGAGCGCTCCAGCCGCGCCTATCGCGTAGTCTTGTTAACCGGTTCTCTCGATGAGGATCGAAAGCGCTCCAATCGAGGGCTCATCAATCGTGGCGAAGCACAACTTGTCATCGGCACCCACGCGCTGATCGAAGAAAAAGTGGAATTCGATCGCCTCGGACTCGTTGTTGTTGATGAGCAACACCGCTTCGGCGTCCTGCAGCGGTTCAGGCTGATGAAGAAGCCCAATCAGGCCGAACCTGATGTGTTGGTAATGACAGCCACGCCGATTCCTCGCACTCTGGCGCTCTCACTCTACGGCGATCTGGACGTAAGCGTGCTCGACGAGCTTCCACCGGGCCGGACGCCCATCGTGACACGCCGCGTACCCGGCGAGCGGTCAGACGACGTGTGGGATTTCCTTCGCAAGCAGGTCGCGCAAGGTCGGCAGGCCTACATCGTCTATCCCGTAATCGAGGGAACCAATGACGACCAGCCCGAACTGGATTTTTCCCACGACGAAGCGGAGCCTACTCCCACCCAGGACGAGCCCGCTCATCGAAAGGCCACGCGCAAAGGCAAAACCGCCGATCTATTTCCATCCGCCACACCGTCCGTAGTTGCGGCTTCGAAGTCGGGACTGAAATCCGCCGTAGAAATGCACGACAAGCTCCGCAAGGGTCCACTCGCTGGCCTTCGCGTGGGTCTGCTCCATGGCCGCCTCGATGCCGACGATAAGGAAGTCATCATGCGCCGATTTCAGCGCGGCGAAATCGATGTGCTCGTGGCGACTACCGTCATCGAAGTCGGTGTTGACGTGCCGAATGCCTCGGTCATGGTGGTCGAACATGCCGAGCGCTTCGGATTGGCGCAACTCCACCAGTTGCGCGGCCGCGTGGGCCGCGGGGCCGCCAAAAGCTACTGCATTCTCATGACCGGGGCCAAAGTCTCTCCGCAGGCCGAGGAACGGCTCAACGCAATGGTCCGCACCCAAGATGGCTTCGAACTGGCAGAACTCGACCTCACCATGCGCGGACCGGGGGAGTTCTTCGGAACCCGCCAGGCAGGGCTGCCCGATTTTCGCGTAGCAAACCTCGTGCGCGATCGGCACATATTGGAGCTGGCAAAATCCGAAGCTGAACGGTTTGCCAAAAACTCCCCCAGCGAAGGCACAGAAGCAGAACGAACTCGCGTATGGGCCCGGCTCAAGGAAGCTTGGCAGCGCCGCTATGGCTTGGTTGAGGCCGGATGAGGTCCGGCACCAAAGCCGTCAGGCCGCCTCGCTGGGCTGCGAGTCCTCGGCTGTCTTCAAAGGAATTGTCTGAACCTCAAGGTCAATGCTCGCAATTTCGCCGTAACATCCCCGTGCGCCCATTCGCGTACATTGGCATAATTCGGTGAAACGAATGTGCCCATTCTTGCTTAGCTCGACACCCGAAGCAATCAAGACGCTATAGATGTCGATGCACGAATGGCGCTCAAACTCGAAGAGCAGGTTTACCAGGCCGGTGTCAGTCGTCCCCCGGCTCAGCACCCACCCCCCGCAGCCCAGAATGGCCCCTGTGAGCGTTTGAACGAGCCTCCCGGGTTCGCCCGTGGACATGGCTCGCATTTGCATCGCCCAGGGCATGGCAACCTCTTCCATCGCTTCCGGGGTGCATGGCAACTGTCTCATGCCAAGATTATCGGACGCGTTCACAGGAACATGATTCCCGCGCCTCGATTCGTCCGGCCTGTGATTCGTTTAGTACGACTTTGCCCAATCTCTCCCGGCCTTCGCCCGCGCTCGTCAAGGGTCAGGACCAAACCTAACCACTTCAAACCACGGCGCATATGGCTCCGCGTTGGCACAATGATACTTTGATACACAGCATGATCTTAGGCAGCGGCATCGATTTGGTTGAGATTAGGCGCATCCAGCAGTCGTTGGAGCGCTACGGTCAGCGATTCCTCGACCGCGTATATACCTCAGCCGAGCAGGCCTACTGCCTCCGAAAGCGCAAGGCAGCCGAGAGCCTGGCGGCACGGTTTGCCGCCAAAGAGGCTGGCGCCAAGGCTCTAGGCACCGGCATCAGCCGCGGTGTCAACTGGCTCGAGATCGAAGTCACTCGCGAGCCCGGTGGCAGGCCCACCCTGCATTTTCACGGCCGCGCCGCCGAGATCGCCGCCCGCATGGGCGTGGTCCACGCGGCCTTGTCGATTACCCACACAGCCGATCTGTCGATGGCCAACGTGATTCTGGAGGACCGGCGCTAATCTGCCGCCAATCAGCCAAGCTCAACCCATCGCAGGGACAATCCATTGATTCAATTACCTTTTTTATTGCCGGTGTGAAACGAATGCTCCGCTCTTGCGTTCGGTGAGCCTTGCCCCTTCTGCTATGCTCAAGGCGTCGAGTAGGATCAAGCTAAATTCATCGAGAGGAATGCCTTGCCCAGCCGCAAAGAGATTCAGTGGTCGCAACTTCGAGTTGGCGCCTTGGTCCTCGCGGCCATTTCCGTTCTTGTCCTTCTCATCTTCTTGATGTCTGCCTCGTCCGGAGGAATGTTCGCACACAAATTGGTGCTTCGCTCCTACTTCCAAAATGCCGCTGGAATCAAAAGCGGGGCACCCGTGACGCTCGAAGGTGTCACGATCGGCAACGTGACTCGAATTCGTGTCGTTCCCGACCGCAACCCCACGCCGGTCGAAGTCACCATGCGCGTCGGCAGCTCCTTCGTTGGCTTCTTGCACACAGATTCAACCACGTCGATAGCCCAGGCCGGGGTCCTTGGCGACAGCTTCGTGGATATAAACTCCGTGACTGCTACAGGTCCTCAGCCGGGGAACAATGCGGAGCTGAAAGCGATCCAGGCTCCAAGCATTCAAACGGTTATCAGTTCCAGCCAGGCCTCGATCGAAAATGTCGGTGAGTTGATGCGCAAGACTTCCCAACTGATGGATACCCTCAACTCAAAGCGCGGAACCTTGGGCGGCCTGATTAACGACCCCGCATTCTATTCCAAACTCAACCGCATCGCGGACAATCTCCAAAAGCTCACTGCATCGATCAGTGAGGGCCGCGGGTCAATCGGCAAACTCATCAATGACGATACGCTCTATACACGCGCCAATTCGCTGGTCGACAGGCTCGACAAGGTAGCAGCCGGACTTGAACAGGGTAATGGAACCGCGGGAAAACTCCTGAAAGATGACACCCTCTACAAGAACCTCAACAGCACCGTGTCAAATGCGAATCAGTTGCTTGCAGATATCAACGCAGGCCATGGTGCGCTCGGCAAATTCTCCAAAGATCCTGAATTTGCCAAAAAGTTGGACGACACAGTCACCCGCCTCGACAGCATTCTCGCAGGTTTGGATGAGGGCAAGGGAACCATGGGCCAACTGCTGCACAACCGCTCTCTCTATGACCACACCGATCAAACCATGGATCAGGCACAACAATTGGTTAAGAGCATCCGGGAAGATCCCAAAAAGTATCTCGTCATTCGCTTGAAGATTTTCTAGGCCACGCCTGAGATTCAGAGTCTTGTAAGCAGCTTACCGGAACTTTCGCCGGAAAAGATCCGTTCTCCCGTTATCACCGGAGGTCCTCGTGTTCCCCAAGCCTCTTCTCCCCGCGGCGCTGCTATCCCTCTTCGCAGTTGCAATTGCAGTTTCCATCTTGTCGCCGCGTTCCACCGTTACTCAAGCCGCGACCAATTCCTCACCGGCTTATGCAAAGAACGGCGACATGCTGCCGCCCACCAACTACCGCGAATGGATCTATCTGACTTCTGGAATCGACATGAGCTACTCCCCCAAGGCGGCCGATATGCCTGATCATTCCATGTTCGACAATGTCTTCGTGAATCCTGAGGCGTACCGCAGCTTTGTCGCAACCGGAACGTGGCCCGACAAAACCGTGATGGTTCTCGAAGTTCGTGGAGCGCGCAGCAAGGGCTCCATCAATCAGCGCGGACACTTTCAGGACATCGGCGTCATGGACATCGAAGTGCACGTGAAAGATGAGGCAAAATTCCACGGCAAATGGGCTTTCTTCTCTTTCGACAAACCAACATCCAACGGCACGCTGATCCCCCAGGGAGCACCCTGCTACACCTGCCATACCGCTCATGCCGCCGTCGACACAACGTTTGTGCAGTTCTATCCAACCCTGCTACCCATCGCGCAGGCAAAGCACACCCTCAGCGCTGAATTTTCAAAAGAAGAATCGGCTGCCAACTCCAACTAAACACCAGCACCGCGTCGGCCATGCTTGCGCTACGCCGCCCTGCCCCTGTACGTGCGCCAGAACTCGACGAAGCTCTTGATGCGCACCACCTGAAAGTAGTCATTCGCCACCAGGTAGAAAACCACGGCGGCAACCCACACCACGTGCAGTGCGCCAGCGCCAAGCTGATCGATAAACGGCAGAGGCGCAGCCGAGAGCACCATCGCCAGCACAATCAGCGCCAGGTTCACGATTCCCATCACCATGCTGATTTCCACCAGCTTGCCCGTGAATGTCTTTCCGAGTCTCATGCTTTGGATGAGCGCGCCACTTGCGGGGCGGCCCTCAAGCAGCGCAAGCAGCGGCGCAATGGTGACGGCCCAGCTGATCAGTGCCCAGGCCGTGAAAAATCCAAGCGACAGAAAGATAGCCCACATCGAGTAGCCGATCAGATCCGGTTCGGCCTCGGGAGTGATGTGGGTTGCCGCAACCCACGAGATCGAACGAAACCATGCCCAGCACACGGCCCAGAACAACGCCAGCCACACTCCCTGCAAAATCACCATGACCGTCGGCCGAAAACGCACTCCAGGCTCGATTCGCCTCAGCACCAGGTTGCGGCCAACGCCCGAAACGACAATCCAGATCACCGCCGCGATCGGCGCGAGCCAATACAATTCGCTTGCGACGAAGGGCTTATATCGTGCCAACCCATCGCTCAGTTGCGCGGCTGCAATCCACGGATTCTGCCCATTGATTTCCGACAGACCCGAAGCCCGAAGCGGCAGCGCCGTCAGAATGGAGTGCAACCGCGTCCAGCACACCAGCAGAAACGGCACGCCAAAAACCCAGCGCCATAGAACTTCGAGTGCCGTAATCGATGGCCGCTGAAATACCCAACCCATCTGGTCGACCAGCGTTTGGGTGCCGCGCACAGGCGCCGACTTGCGATGTGTCAATTACTTCACCACTAGATTCACGGCCCTGCCAGGAACGATGATGATCTTCGCCACGTTCTTCCCCGCCGTTCGCGACTTCACCTTCTCTTCTGCCAATGCTGCCGCCTCAATGTCCTGCGGCCCGGCACCGGCAGGCACCCGCACCACAGCCACGAGCTTTCCATTAATCTGCACTGGAATCTCAAGCTCATCTTCTTTGGCAAGCTCTGGATTGCTCTTGGGCCACGGCTGGCGCAACACTGAACCGTCGCCGCCAAGCTCTTCCCACAACTCCGCTGCGAGATACGGAGCGAACGGCGCCAGCAGCAGCACCAGTGTCTGCAGCAACTCCCGCATCTCCGTTGCAGGAACCTCCCCCGCTGCCAATTGCGCGTCCGCGGCCTGAACCTCGTTCACAAGCTCCATGATCGCAGCGACGCACGTATTGAAGTGCCACCTTCCCTCAAAATCCAGCGTGATCTTCGCCGTAGTCTGGTGCAGCTTGCGAAGCAGTTTGAGCCCGGTGCCTTGTGGAGGCCCGAAAGGCTGGCTGGCTCCCAGCCGTGCCGTTGGAGCGTACTTCATCACCAGCCGCCACACGCGCCCCAAAAACCGGCTCACTCCGGCAACGCCGTCTTCCTGCCAGTCGAGATCGCGATCTGGCGGAGCGGCAAACAGCGCATACATCCGCGTTGCGTCCGCACCATAGCGCTCAATCATGTCATCGGGCGAGACAACGTTGCCCTTCGACTTCGACATCTTCGCGCCGTCCTTGATCACCATCCCCTGCGTGAACAGCCTGCGCACCGGCTCGTCGTTGCTGATCATGCCGAGATCACGCATCACCTTCGTCCAGAAACGCGAGTAAATCAAATGCAGAATCGCGTGCTCCACGCCGCCAATGTACTGGTCAATCGGAAACCAATACTGCGCTGTTGCCGAATCGAACGGAGCCTTCGCATTTTTTGCATCGGTGTAGCGATAGAAGTACCAGCTCGAATCGACGAACGTATCCATCGTGTCCGTCTCGCGCTTCGCAGGCCCATGGCACTTGGGACAAGTGACGTTGACGAAATCGGCGACCCTCGCCAGCGGAGACCCGCCCTGCTGTGTGATCTCGATCTTCTCCGGAAGCAGAACCGGCAACTGCTCATCAGGTACCGGAACAACACCATCACGTTCGCAGTGAATCATCGGAATCGGCGTGCCCCAATAACGTTGGCGGCTGACTCCCCAATCTTTCAGGCGAAACGTGATCGTCGCTTCCCCAAATCCCTTGCTCGTCGCGATTTCCTGCAGCTTCTTTTGCGCAGCTTCGCAACCCAATCCACTAAACTCGCCGGAATTTACCAGCACCCCATCGTATGAAGAAAACGGCAGCGCCGGCTCCTCAACCGCCGCATCAGCCGGGGCAATGACGCGCCGCACCGGTATGGCATATTTCTTTGCAAACTCAAAATCGCGATCATCATGCCCCGGCACGCTCATAATTGCGCCCGTACCATAATCGGTCAGCACATAATTCGCGACCCACACGGGCACCAATTCGCCGCTATAAGGGTTGATCGCAAAATGCCCTGTCGGAACGCCGTGCTTCTCAATAGCGCCGACATCGCCTTCTTCCCTTGCCTTCTTCTGCTCATCCAGCAGCTGGGCAACTTGCTCCCTTAGCCCCGCGTCATTCGAGGCGAGCGCCGTCACCAGCGCATGCTCGGGTGCCAACTGCACGCTCGTAGCGCCGAAGATCGTATCGATGCGCGTGGTAAATACGCGAATCTTCTCTGGCCGGTTCTCAACCGCAAACTCTACCTCGGTGCCTTCACTTCGGCCAATCCAGTTGCGCTGCATGGTGCGAACTTTTTCCGGCCAGCCGTCCAGCTTTTCTAGTCCGTCCAGCAATTCCTGCGCGTAGGCCGTAATGCGGAAGAACCATTGCACCAGGTCGCGCTGTTCCACAATCGTGTCTTCGTGCCGCCAGCACCGGCCGTCGATCACCTGCTCGTTGGCCAGTACCGTCGCGCACTCCGGACACCAGTTCACCTTGCTCTTTTTGCGATACGCCAATCCCTTCTCATACATGCGCAAAAAGAACCACTGGTTCCATCGGTAGTAGTCGGGCAAACACGTGGTCACTTCCGTGGCCCAGTCAAATCCCATGCCCAGCCGATCGAACTGCCGCTTCATTCCAGCAATGTTTGAGAGCGTCCACTCACGCGGAGGCGTATTGTTCTTGAGTGCGGCATTCTCCGCCGGCAGCCCGAACGCGTCCCACCCCATCGGATGCAGCACGTTGTACCCACGCATCCACATGTGTCGCGCCAGCGCATCGCCAATGGCGTAGTTGCGCACATGGCCCATGTGCAATTGGCCGCTGGGATACGGCAGCATTTCAAGCACGTAATACTTGGGCTTGCCGCTCGACGCCGGTTCGGCCGCATACATCTTTGCGTTCGCATCCCAACGCTTTTGCCACTTCGGTTCAATTGCTGCAGGGTCGTATCGAAACTCTTTTTCGTCCGCCATAAACTTCTAGTGTAAACGGACAGGCAATCCCTCAAGAGCTGGCAAGCCCGTCTCGGTTCAATTCAAGTTGTCTTAGAATGTCACTCGTTCACTTCTTAGGCCGCGACTCCGGCGGCACCAGACCCGCCAACCGGTAATACACCACCAGTTGCCCGTAGTGTTCGCCGGAGTGCACCATAAAGCCCCACGCGCCTTCAGAAAAGTGCGCCTGCCGGTTCGAGAA
>Ga0070673_100002142_pt1 | contig 11962 bp, 5 predicted proteins | sample KBSM23metaG_FD_65342 | JGI IMG/M metagenome (GOLD analysis project Ga0070673, IMG submission 65342) | Miscanthus rhizosphere microbial communities from Kellogg Biological Station, Michigan, USA - KBS M2-3 metaG | ecosystem: Host-associated > Plants > Roots > Rhizosphere > Soil ... | reverse complement strand
CGGTTGACGACCTGTGACGAGTTCAGTGGCCCGGCCGAGGCCGGGACCTGGGCCAGCGCCTGGCGCAAACGTTGGTCGGCGCGCAGGCGCGACCAGGTGCCCTTGAACGCGGTCACGGCCTTCAGCGACGCCGGCGGTTCGGGGTCGGAGAGCGATGCGATTCTTCGCGCCTCGGTCTGGCGCGCGGCGCCGGGCCCTGGCGTCACGGGTGACGACGGGGATGAGGTCGGCGCGCGGCCGAGCCGGTCGACCAGTTCGGACAGCCCGGTCAGCACCGCGCGCCGCGCCTCGGACTCGGCCGATGCCGCAGCGGCCTGCGCGCCGACAGGCTTCGCCGCCGCGTGTTCGGCCAGCAGTTCGCCGACGCGCCGGCTCAGCAGCTGCCGCGCCTCGCCCTGCTGCGCGACAGCGCGGCGCGCCAGGGCCTCGATGACGCCGAACCCCACCGGGTCGACCTGCGCCGCGCCGCGCGCGCGCCAGGCCTCGACCGCGGCGATCGGATCGAGACCATCCGCTTCGGCGGCTGCCCCGCCGCCGCTCATGCCGGCTTGGGCCGCGGCATCGGCGCCATCTCGACGCGCCGGTTGAGCGCGCGGCCGGCGGCGTCGGCGTTTGAGGCCACCGGCTGTTCGGCCCCGAAGGCCGCCGCGAACACCGCCGACGACGGCAGGCCCTCGTCGATCAGCGCGCGCATCACGGTGAGCGCGCGCTGCGCCGAGAGCTCCCAGTTGTCGGCGAACTTCGCGCGGCCGCCGTCGCGCACCTGCCGGTCGTCGGTGAAGCCGCTGACCATCAGGGCCTCGTCGCGCGCGGCCAGGTAGGCGGCCAGCGGCCCCGCGAGGCTCTTCAGCAGCTGCCGGCCCTCGGGCTGCAGCTCGGCGGAATTGAACCCGAACAGCACGCTGCCGCTGATGCCGATGCGGCCGTTCGCGAACGTCACCCGGCCGGCCGCGAGCGGGATCGCCAGGGCGCGTTCCAGCGCCTCGCGGCGCTGCGCCTCGGCCTGGTGCTGTTGCACCTCGGTCTTCAGCCGCTCGGCCAGATCGAACTGCAGCCCCAGCACGCACACCAGGATCAGCACGAAGGCGCCGAGCAGCCCGGCCATCAGGTCGCCGAAGACCGCCCACACCGGCGCGGTCGACGCCACGCCGTCGTCGAACTCGTCCTGCGTCATCATGCCGCGTTGGCCTGCGCGGGCGTCAGGGCCGGCGCGGGCGCGCCCGCGGGCGCGATCGGAGCAGGTGCGCCCGAAGGCGCACGGGCCAGCTGCTGCAGATCCTCGACGATCTGCTTTTGCGAGCCGAGCGTCAGATCGATGATCTCGCGTGCCTGCGCCACGTAATACGCCAGCTGCTCGTCGCTGCGCGCCATCGAGTGGCCGAGTGCGGCCTCGATGCGCTGCAGCTGCGCCAACAGCTGCTCGCTGGCGCGGCTGAACAGTTGCACGCCCACGCCGAAGCCCTCGCCCAGGCTCGCCACCTCGGCCGCGCTGCCGGTCACCTGGGCGGCCACGGTCTGCAGCGTGCGCGACTCGGCCGCGACGGTCTCGGCGAAGTGCGAGCCGGTGCGATCGAGGACCTCGGTGGTGGCGTGCACCAGCGCATCGATCGCAGCGCGCTGTTCGGTGCTGGCGTAGTTCACTGCGTCGAGCAGGCTGCCCAGCGTGGCCATCAGGCGGTTGCGCTCGTCGAGCGCCGCGTTGTCGCGCACCAGGCTGTCGCTGAGCGCGCGGCGCAGCTCGCCGATCACCTCCGCCGCGGCGCGCGGAGCTTCCGACGCCGTCTCGACCAGCCGAGCGATCTCGCCGAGGGTGGCGTGCGCGTCGGCCTGCGCTTGCGCGGTAATGGCCTGCGCGGTGTGCTCCAGCGTCGCGCAGATCTGCTGCTGGCGCTCGGCGATCGCGCTGCCGTCCTGCTCGGCCTGGCGCTGCAACGTCGCGGTCATCGCGGCCAGGCCGTCGTGGAACGCGCGCATGCGCTCGTCCTCGCGGGCTGCGGCGCTCGCGTCGCGGGCGGCGTTCGCCTCGGCCACGCCGCGCAGCAGCGCGGCGGCGTGCTGCTCGACGCTGCCCACGGTGGCCGCCACCGCCTCGCGCGTGTGCTGCGTGAGTGCGTCGTGGCCTTGCCGTTGCTCGGCCATGGCCTCGCCCCAGGACGCGGCCCACAGGCCCGCGCTTCGGTCGATGCGTTCCGTCGTGCTGTCGAGCAGCGCAGCGCTGCGCTGCTCGAAGGTCTGCGCAAAGCGGTCGAGGCCGGCGTGCAGGCCCTGCGTCACGGCCTCGCTGTGGCGCCGCTGGTCGGCCAGGGCCGACTGCCAGCGCTCGGCCAGCGTGGTCGTCAGGGTGTCCATGCGTGCGGCCACACCGTCGAGCTGGCGCTGCACCGTCGCGGCGAGGGCGTCGCGCAGTGTCGCGGTTTCGCGCGCCAGGCCCGCCATCGTCGCCTGCACCGCGGGCTCGATGGCGGCGCCGGCGAGGCGCGCGGCCTCAGCAAGGCTGGCTTTCAGCGAGCAGTCGACCGAGTCGGCCAGCCCGGTGTACGCGCGCTGCGCCTCGTCATGGAACTGCGTCTGGCCGGCCAGCAGGCTTGTCTGCAATGCCTGGCCCTGGCGCTCCGTGTGCGCGACCAGGCTCTGCAGCTGCGCCACCAGCGCGGGCAGCGCCTCGGCCTGGGCCCGCAGCAGGCGCAGCGATTCCTCGCGCTGGTGCGCCCGCGAGAAGCTCCGCAGCGTGGTCGCGATGCGCGCATCGAGCTGCCGCGCCGCGCGCTGGCGCTCGCGCCGCGACAGCGCCGACATCAGCCCGAGCATCGCCGACGCGGCCACGCCCGCGACCGACGTGCCGAAGGCCAGGCCCAGGCCCTTGACGGGCGCCGCGAGCGAGGCGCGGATCGCCTGCACGTCGGTGGCGTTCTCGAGCGCGATGCCGGTGCCCTTCAGCGTGACCACCATGCCGAGAAAGGTGCCCAGCATGCCGAGCAGCACCAGCAGGCCCGCCAGGTAGGGCGTGAGCGATGGGCCCGGCAGCGCGACGCGCTCGCCCTCGACGCGCAGACGCACCGCGTTCTGCAGGCTGGGGTCCAGCGCGGCGAGCCACGCCTCCAAGGTCGGCGGCGGCTCAGCCGCCGTGGCCAGCGCCTGCGCCAGGCCGGTGGTGGCCTGCTGGTAGCGGTGCAGTTCGAGCGCGCCCATCAGGAAGAACGCGCCGATCAGCAGCACCAGCGCGAGCGCCAGCGGGTTGCCGGGGACGTAGCCTGCCCCGACCCAGGCGATGGCGAGCAGGCCGACCGCGAAGGCGGTGTGATGAAGTGATCGGTTCATGTCGGTCGATGTGCGCTCAGCGTGTCGAGCAGGCCCTGGGCCGGCAGCAGCCGGTGTGCCAGTTCGGCCCGCAGCACGCGGTTCATGAGGTCGCGAAAGGCCTCCGGCCAGCGGATGTCGTCGTCGCCCGCGCCGCACTGCAGCCGCTCGAAGTGCGCCTGCAGCCGCAAGGGCACCAAACCGAGCAGGCCGCGTTCGTGCGCGGCGAGGGTGTGGTCCATCACCGCATCGATCGCGGCCAGCCGGGCCAGCGCGGGCGAATGCCGCGAGAGCGCGTCGCGCAGCCGCTGGCGCAGCGCGCCGACCGCATCCTGCATGGCCTGCTGCTGGCCGATGCAGTGGCGGCGATGCGGGCCGAAGTCGGTCGGGCTCGACCCCGGCTCGCGCGGGCCGGCGGCAATCGACGCCTCGAGCGCCGCGCACACGCGCCGGTAGTCGGCTTCCTCGCCGCCCAGGCCGCGCGCGCGGGCGGGGGCGATCTCGGCAGCGCCGGCGTTCAATGCGCCGGACAGCGCGATGGCGTCGGCCCAGCCGAGCCAGTGGCCCAGGCGCTCGGCGAAGGCCGGGCGGGTTTCGGGGGGCGGCGCGTCCGCGAGGCGGCCCAAGAGGCGGGTGAGCTCCGAACCGGCGACGCCCGGGCTGGGTGACCCGTGCAGCATGAAGGCCAGTCGACGGATTCGTTGAAGGACGCGCAGTTTACTACCCGCGCCGCGGCCGGCCCGGCGGCTCGCGGCGCTGCATTCCGAGCAAAAGGACACGCCAACGGACAAGCGCCGGAGCGCGCTGCGCAAGTGCCCTCGGAACCGCCGGCAGTTCCGCCGATCGAGTCGGTCGCGGGCGACGCAAAATGATTTAAATGGCGTTAATGATATTTTCGCCGACGCCGAAAACCCCAGCAATCGTCACGGCGACCTGCGCGCAGTGTCGCGTCGCCCGTCCGCAACTTCATCCCCGGTGCCCCGCCCATGACTTCACCCCACAACCCTGAGTTCCCGCCGGATGGCCAGGCGCCTGCGCATCCGCGTGCGCTGGGCTGGATCGGCACCACCGCGCTGGCCATGGGCGGCAGCAACCAGAGCTTGTTCATCCTGGCCGCACTGTTCGCCGGCCAGGGCGAGATCCTGGGCCAGGGCAGCGCCGCCGTCCCGTTGCTGATGGTCGGCCTGTTGCTCTCCTGGGTCGCGGCGCCAGGGTGGATCGAACTGGTGCTGATGTTTCCGCATCGCGTCGGCGGCATTTCGGCGACCTGCGTCGAAGCGTTTCGTCCGTACAGCCCGGTGCTGGCCAACCTGACCGGCGTCTGCTACTGGTGGGGCTGGGTCCCGACCTGCGGGCTGACGGCGATCCTTTCGGCATCCGCCATCCATCAGTGGTACGCGCCCGACGTGCCGATCACGGTCCTTGCCGTCGCGATCGTCACCTGCTTCACGCTTCTGAACCTGCTCGGCATCCGCTGGGTGACGCGCTTTGCGGTGCCGATCGCGAGCGTGTCCGCCCTGCTGGCCTTCGTGTCGGGCCTCGCGCCGATCGCGGCCGGCGAGGTCGACTGGCGCCTGGCCACCACCTTCGAGCTGACGACGCCGTTCAGCGGCTGGTTCGGTCAGTTGACCAGCCTGATGGCCGGGCTCTACCTGATCGGCTTCGCCGCCCCGGCTTTCGAGGCCGCCGCCTGCCATGTGGGCGAAACCATCGATCCGAACAAGGCCGTGCCGCGCGCGATGCTGGCCAGCGGCTTGCTGGCCGGCCTGTTCTTTGCCGTCCTGCCCGGGGTCTGGCTGGGCACCTTGGGGGCGGAACCCCTGGGCAAGGACCTGGCGCTGGTGCTCGGCCCGACCTTCGCCCCGCTGTTCGGCAACGCCGGCAAGGCGGTCGCCGTCTGGTTCATGGTCTTCGGCATGTTCTCGGGCACCCTGCAGCCGCTCGCCGGCGCCGCGCGCGCCCTGTCGCAGCTGTCGGAAGACGGCTTGTTGCCGCGCATCCTGGCGCGTCGCTCGCGGACCGACGCACCCTGGATCGCCACCCTGCTGACCGCCGCGATGGCGATCCTGTTCCTCCTGATCGGCGACCCGATCTGGCTGGTCGCGGCCGCCAATTTCACCTACCTCATCAGCATCGCCCTGCCCAGTGTCGCGGTATGGCTGTTGCGGCGCGACGCGCCCGAGCTGCACCGGCCTTACCGGGCGTCGCGCGCAACCCTCAACCTCGGCCTCGCCGCGGCCATCATCTGGGGCCTCTCGGCGCTGTTCGGCTTCGAACAGTTTGGCTTGTCCACGGTGCTGATCGGGCTCGCGTTCGCGTACTCCGGATCGGCGCTGTATGCCTGGCGCAAGTACGACGACCGCAAGCGCGCCGGCCTGCCCGGCATGGTGGGCAGCCTGCAAGTCAAGCTGACCGGCGCGATGCTGCTCGTGCTGGTGCTCGACGGCACCGGCTACCTGCTGGCCGTCGGCAACTTGCCGCCGCAGCAGAGCGCGCTGATGACGGCCCTGGCCGACATCTTCGTCGCGGTCGCGATGCTGTCGATCACGGTGGCGCTGGTGCTGCCCGGCATCATCGCGCACTCGGTCACGGAGGTCTCCAGCGTGGCGAAACGCCTCGCCACGGGAACCCTGGCGGAATTTTCCCGCGCCATGAATGCGCTCGGGCGCGGTGACCTCGACGGCGCCGACGCCAAGGTCGACATCACGCCGGTGCGCGTCAACACGCGCGACGAAGTCGGCGACATGGCAACCAGCTTCAACGTTCTGCAAGCCGAAATCGGCTCGGCCGCGGTCGGGTTGGCGGGCGCCCGCGAGGGCCTGCGCCAGGCGCGCGACGACCTGACCGACTCCAACGCGCGCCTGGAACAACGCGTGCTTCAGCTCCATCGCGCCGAAGAGAAACTCTCGGGCGTGCTCGATTCGATCGACAACGTGGTGTGGTCGATCTCGCTGACGGACAACGAGCTGCTCTATCTCAACCCGGCCGCCGAGCGCGTGTACGGCCGCCCGGTCTGCGACTTCTTCGCCGACCACGCCCTCTGGCTCAGCGCCGTCCACCCGGACGACCGCCGCCGCATGCGGGACAGCCTCGCCGAGCTGATCGCCAGCAAGGCGGCCATGACACTCGAGTATCGAATCGTGCGGCCCGACGGAAGCGAGCGCTGGCTCGAAGACAAGGCCCGCGTCATCACCGGACCGGAAGGAACGCCGATCCGCATCGACGGCGTGGCCAGCGACATCTCAGAACGCAAGTCGCACGCCGAACGGATGGCGTACCAGGCCACCCACGACGCATTGACCGGCTTGCCGAACCGGAACCTGCTTGCCGATCGTGTCGAGCAGGCGATCGCGCTGGCGCGGCGCAATGAGCAGCATGTGGCGGTGCTGTTCCTGGACATCGACGGCTTCAAGTACATCAACGACAGCTTCGGCCACGCGTTCGGCGATGCCTTGCTGCGCTCCGTGGCGGCCCGGCTCGAGGTGGTCGTGCGCGAAAGCGATGCCGTCGCACGGCTGGGCGGCGACGAATTCGTGATCCTGCTGCCCGACCTTGCAGACGCGGAAGGCGCGGTCCGGGTCGCGTCGAAGGTGCTCGAGGCGATCTCGGTGCCGATGCCACAGGACGGCCGTGAGGTGCACTTGAGCGCGAGCATCGGCATCAGCGTGTTTCCGCAAGACGCAGACACCTGCGACGGCCTGCTCCAGTACGCGGATGTGGCCATGTACCGCGCCAAGGCGAACGGTCGCAACGGCTTTCGGTGCTACTCCAAGGAAATGGGCGCGCAGGCGCAGCGGCGCACCGAGCTCGAGGCGGCGCTGCGCGTCGCACTCGAACGCAATCAGCTGGAGCTCTACTACCAGCCCCAGGTGGATCGCGATGGCGGCCGCATCGTGGGTGTCGAGGCGCTGTTGCGCTGGCACCATCCCGAACTGGGCATGGTGTCGCCTGCGCAATTCATTCCGCTGGCCGAAGAGACCGGGCTGATCGTGCCGATCGGAGAATGGGTGCTGAGAACGGCGTGCGCTCAGGCCGAGGCGTGGCACGCAGCAGGCCATGCCGAGTTGTCGGTGGCGGTGAACATGTCGGCGAAGCAGTTCCAGCAACAAGACATTCCGTCGCTGGTGCGCGATGTGCTCCGTGGCACCCGCTTGCCGGCGCGCTGCCTGGAACTCGAGTTGACCGAGAGCGCCCTGATGCACGACACCGACGCCGCGATCCAGACGATGCGCCACATCAAGGACCTCGGTGTGCGCCTGGCGCTCGACGACTTCGGCACGGGCTATTCGAGCCTGAGCTACCTCAAGCGCTTCCCGATCGACGTCTTGAAGATCGATCAGTCATTCACCTTCGAAGTGACCACCGACGACGGCGCGGCCTCGATCACGCGCGCCATCATCGCGATGGCCCGCTCGCTGAACATGAGCACCGTCGCGGAAGGCGTGGAAACGCGGGCGCAGCTGGAGTTCCTCGGCGCGCTCGGCTGCGACGTGATGCAGGGCTACCACATCGGCCGCCCGATGCCGGCCGAGCTCGTCACGGCCCTGCTCAGCGACGATCGAGGTCGGCGACCAGACGTCCCAGGACAGCGACCGAGCACGCCGGTGCTTGCTCAAGCGATCTTCGAGTGAAGCGAGCGTGACCGCCTGATCGATCTCGAGCTGCCGACGCTCCGCCCTTTCTTGACCGCTCAGGAACCCTGCCGCAACGCCAATGCGGCCTGGATCGCGTCGTCGCGCGTCAGGGCGCGCCCGAGCGCGAACGCGCGATCGAACGCGGCCTCGGGGTGCCTCGCGTGCACGTCGGCGTGCCGGCGTTCGCGCCGCGTGCGGTCGGATGGCAGCAGCGCGATGTTCGATCGCTCGCGCAGTGCGGCCGCGGCGCCCAGCAACTGCGGCGCGGCGGGGTCGACCGCATGCGTCACGGCGATCATTTCGAGCAGGTCCGGCAGCCCGGTGTCACGCGTGGCCCGCTGCTGTTCGCCGAGCCCGTCGAACAAGGCGCGCCGCGCGGCGTCGCCGTCGCCCAGCGTGGCATGGATGCACCCCACCGTGCACAGCGCGCGCGCCCGGTACAGCGGGAAGCCGAGCTCGCGATAGGTCTCGGCAGCGGATTGCGCGTGCGGCAGCGCCGCCGCCCCATCGCCCATGGCAATGAGCACGGTGGCATGGACGACGGCTTCCCTTGCGCCGCACTTCGGATCGTGCAGCGAGCGAAAGGTGCGCAGGCTCTCGCCGGACAGCGCGCGCGCCTCGTCCAGCCGGTCTTCGTTCAGTGCCAGTTGCGCCAGCAGACCCAGCGTCACCGCCGCGTCATGATGATTGCCGATGCGGCGATGCTGGACCAACGCATCGTCGAGCAGGCGTCGCGCAGACGCGAAGTCGAGCTGTTCCAGCGCACATTGGCCCGCATGGTGAATGGCCGACGGCGTGTCGATCACGCACCCCGCATCGACGCCCACCTGCGCGCTCTCCAGGAACAGGGTTCGCGCCTTGGCATGCTGGCCTCGATCCAGCGCGGCCCGCCCCAGCTCCATGAGCGTGAGCAGTTCAAACCGGCGGTCTCCGGCGGCTCTCGCCAGAGGCAGTCCACGCAGAAGAAGCGGCTCGAAGCCGTCGGGTCCCTGCGAGTGCATGCGGTCCGCGGCCAACCACAGCGTGGCTGCCGCTTCGCCGCCGACGTTGCCGAGCTCCTGTGCCAGCGTGACGGCCTCGCTGAGGATGTCGTCGCTGCGCTGCGTATGGGCCAGCTTATAGGCGCAAAGGCCCGCCCCGATCAGCGCATCGAGGCGCACCTGGTCGCGCTTCGTGTGCAGGGTGAGCGCGCGCCCGAGCCGGTTCCAGCCTTCGGTGTAGTGGCCGCGGGTATCCCAGAAGTAGCGCAACGCGCCGGACAGTCGCGCGTAGTTCGCGGGATCGGCGTTGCCGGACCAGTCGAGCGCGGCGCGCAGGTTGTCGTGTTCGGCTTCGAGCCGGTCAAGCCATTCGAGAGCCGTCGGCCCGGCGAGGGCCATGGCCCCCGCGCTGGCCAGGTTCGCGAAGCATTCGAAGTGACGCCGTCGCACCGCCTCGGCGCGTCCGCCTTCGGCCAGCTTCTCGCTCGCGTATTGCCGGATCGTCTCGAGCAGGCGATACCGCGTGCCACTGCCGTCCTGCGTCTCCGCGATCAGCAGCGACTTCGCCACCAGGTGGTCGATGGCGTCGAGCACGCCGCTTGCGCTGTCGGGCCCGTCGGCGGCGACGCTTTCCGCGCCCTCGAGCGAGAAGCCGCCGGCGAAGACCGCCAGCGCATCGAGCACGCTGCGTTCGCCCGGCGCGAGCAGGTCGTAGCTCCAGTCCACCAGCGCGCGCAGCGTGCGTTGGCGCGGCAAGGCCGTGCGCAGGCCGCCGGTGAGCAGGCGGAAACGGTCATCGATGCGCCGCGCGATCTCCTCCACCGAGAGCGCCGTCAGCCGCGCCGCGGCGAGCTCGATCGCCAGTGGGATCCCGTCGAGCCGCCGGCACACCTGCGCGATCGCGGCGGCGTTGCGAGCGTTCAGCGCAAAGCCGGGCTGGACCGCGGTCGCCCGGTCGACGAAGAGTTGCGCGGCTTCGCTGGCGATCACGTCTGCCGGCGTCGCTGAATCCGCGCGCTCGGGCATGGACAGCGAGGGAACGCGATAGAGGGTCTCGCCTTCGATGCCGAGCGCCTGCCGGCTGGTGGCCAGCAGCTGCAGTCGGGGCAGCGACCGCAGCAGCGTCTGCGCGGCCCGCGCGGCTTCATCGATGACGTGTTCGCAGTTGTCGAGCAACAGCAGCACGCGCTGGCCCCGCAGCGTGCTCTCGATCAGCGCCATCGGCGGCGTGTCGCCCTCGGCGCGCGCGCCGAGGGCCGCCGCGATGGCGCCCGGCACGAGCGCGGCATCGGTCAGCTGCGCGAGTTCGACGAGCCAGACGCCGTCCGGGAAATCGGCGACGAGCTGGCCAGCGACCTCCAGCGACAGCCGCGTCTTGCCGGTGCCGCCGGCACCGACCAGCGTCACGATCCGCGATCGGCGCAACTGCTCGCGAATCTGTTCCAGGGCCTGCTGGCGGCCGATGAACATCGTCAGCGCCGGCGGCAGGTTCGTGCGCTGCGCGTCCTGCGTGCGGATGGGCGCAAACGCCGATCGCAGGCCGGCCACGCTGAGCTGATAGAGCCGCTCGGGCCGGGCGAAGCCGCGCAGCGTGTGGTCGCCCAGGTCGCGCCATTCGGTGCCCGCCGGCGCAGCGCGGCCCAGCAGCGCGACGGTCGCGGCGGTGACGAGAATCTGGCCGCCTTGCGCCGCCGCCACCACGCGCGCCGCGCGCGCCAATGTCGGCCCGCTGATGGCTTCGTCTTCGCCATCCTCGACGGTGCCGGAGTGCAGCCCGATGCGCGCCGCAATCGCGGCATGCTCGGGGGCGCACAGCGCGCGTTGGGCGTCGACAGCGGCATCCACGGCAGCGCGCGCGTCTGCGAACGCGACACAGAATGCGCCGTCGACGATGCGCAAGGCCTGCCCTGCATGGCGGGCGATCGCGTCGCGCACGATCGCTGCTGCCGCGTCGTGGCGCGCCGTCGCTGCCGCGCTGGGCGCAGCGTCGTGTGCCGCGCTGTCTTCGATGGCCGTGAAGAGGAATGTCAGCGTGCGCAAGGGCGTCAGCCGATGCTTCACCTCGCGCGCGATCGCCTGGGCGATGTCGGCCTGGCCGGACAGCAGGTCGTGCGCATCGCTCTCGTAGCTCTCGGCCCACAGGTGGCTGCCGTCGCCCATCTGGATGAGGCTGGCGCTGATGCGAACCCTGGCGCCGGCATGCCGGACACTGCCTTCGAGCCGGTGGGTCGGTCGGCCGACGGCGGAAGCCCGCGCGATGACGCCCCAGCGTGCCGACCCGATGCGGGCCAGCTGCGTGATCACTTCGTCGGTCAGGCCGTCGCCGAAGTCATCAAACGGGCCCGTGTCGCCACGGCCTTCGAACGGCAGCACGGCCAGCATGATGCGTTCATCGGTCGGGCCCGCGCCGGGCGCCGCCGCCGAGTCGTCGGCGATCTGCCCGACGAAGCGATAGCCGCGCTTCGGCAGGGTCTCGATCAGTCCGTCGCCGAGGGCCTTGCGCAGCATCGACACATGCGAAGCGAGCGTGCCCTCTTCGACGATGGTGCCCGCCCACACCGTCTGCAGCAGCTCGTCCTTGGTGACCGGCCGGTCGCGCGCCGCCACCAGCGCGATCAGGACGTCGACCGCCTTCGGCGTCAGCGCGACGCGTTGGCCGTCGCGGTACAGCACCCGCCCGCCGGCGTCGAGGCGAAAGGGACCGAAATGGTGGCTGCGGCGGGGTGGCATCGGTATTGAGGAATCCACAAGAAAACCATCAGATCTTATGCAGGACTTTCGCCAGCCCGGTTCCTACGATTCATTCCACACCAACCCACCCATGGAGACCACCATGTCCTTGCGCATCAACGACACCGCCCCCGACTTCGAAGCCGAGACCACCCAGGGCCCGATCCGCTTCCATGACTGGATCGGCGACAGCTGGGCCTGCCTGTTCTCGCACCCGAAAGATTTCACCCCGGTGTGCACCACCGAGCTGGGCTACATGGCCCGCATCGAGCCCGAGTTCACCCAGCGCAACTGCAAGCTCATGGGCCTGTCGATCGACCC
>Ga0070673_100002135_pt1 | contig 11982 bp, 13 predicted proteins | sample KBSM23metaG_FD_65342 | JGI IMG/M metagenome (GOLD analysis project Ga0070673, IMG submission 65342) | Miscanthus rhizosphere microbial communities from Kellogg Biological Station, Michigan, USA - KBS M2-3 metaG | ecosystem: Host-associated > Plants > Roots > Rhizosphere > Soil ... | reverse complement strand
ACAAGGAAGGGCGCTTCCGCGGCTTACGGCGGCTCAACCTCGAGTCCTTCGACGGTGCCGCAGCGCCCATCCGCGATCGAATCGGAATGTGGGTCATGCGCGAAGCGGCCATCGACGCCCCCCGCGTGAATCACGACCGTCCCATCGACTGGACGCAAACTTCGCGCCCGCGATCGTCAGCGCGACCGCGCTACCAGGATTCTCAGTTCGGCGTCGTCAGGAGCCAGAGGCGCAGCTCCATGCCGGCGACCACTGCTGTCGCGAGGATGAACACGAGGAGACTTCGTCGACCTGCGGATGGCGGCCGCCCGTGCGCGACGAGCTGCGCGGTTCGCCGAGCGGCGAGCGCCAGCGCGGCGAGGAGAATGATCGCCGAAGGTCTTTGGAGCGGGACCGCCCAGGCCAGATCGGGAATGGTGGAGTAAGTGAGCCCAGCGACCACGGCGGCCAGTCCGGCGGCGATCCAGAGGCCGATCCACGCGCGATCCGAGAGCCCGGAGGCGCCGGCGACCAGAGCCGACCAGCCGCCCAGCGCCAGTGCCGTGAGAACGCCGAGCGGTGGCGACGCGAAACGCTCGAGGCTGCCCCAGGGGCTATGGACCCGGTACACGAGCTCCATCGCAACGAGCATCGCCGCGAGACCTACCGTCACGCCGGCGAGGCCGAAGAAAGGGCGGACGAGCGAACCTTCGTCAGCGGAGTCGACGGGGGACTCCTCGATGTCGTTGAGGGCGAATCGACCCGTGTTTCAGGCGGTTAGGAGAGCGGGAGAAGGGACTTGAACCCTCGACGTCCACCTTGGCAAGGTGGCACTCTACCACTGAGTTACTCCCGCGAAATTGCTGGCCCTTGACCTATCGGACCGCGCGCGCCTTGTCAAGGCGCCCGGACGCTGATCAGGGGAATTGCGGCGCGTCTTCGTCGAAGCAGTAGCCGCCCCAGTGCATCCCGGGGTGCATGTGCTGGAGCCATTCGGGTCGAGTGGTCTCGATGACCAGCGTGATCGCGGGCCGGGTCAGCGTGGGCGGCGGCTCGCCGTCGTGCACGTGCGCGGACTCCTCGACGGCCCAGTCATCCACCTCTTCCACGACCCGGCGCTGGGCGCGCTCGCGTTCGTCGTCGCTGGTCCACCAGCGCTGCGCGACAAACAGCCCCGCGGCGTTCGGCCGCAGCGCCGCGGGAACCGTCATGCCAACGACGTCCCGGTAGCCGCAGGACGCCACGTAACGCGCGACCAGCAGCGCATTTTCGTCGGGTTTCTCGCACAGCTGCAAGTCTATGTAGGGACGTCCCGCATCCGCCTCGACGGCGGCCTTCAACGGACCCACGATGTCGTCGGCCCACAGCGTGCGGCCCCCGACGCGCACATGACCTCCGTACACCTCCAGCAGCGTCGCGAGGCCGTACGCGTTCGAGTAAGGGAGGCCCACCGACTGATAGGGCTCGATGCGGATCCAGCAGGTACGGTCCAGAACGAGGAGACAGGTCATTCCGGCCTGTGCGGTCATGACGTCTCTTCAGACGATGCGACGGGGCGCCGGTCGCGTCGCCGATCTCACGACACGCTCTGCGGGCCGAAGATCTGGACGTCGACCTCGAGTGCGTAGTGGACCAGCGGGAGCGAATGCGTGTCCTCGCGGCAAATCCAGCGCGAGAGGCCGGCGATCTTGGTCAGGTCCTGGTCGACGCCCGTGGCGGCCGCCGGCTGCAGCGGATACGGCGCGTGGTGGACGCGCGCCATGCGCAGGCTCCCGCGCGACCGCGCGTAAAGCACGTATCGCTCGGCGAGGAAGAACTCGAGCGATCCGGGCGCCGCCTCCGCCACCGGGCCGGTCGGCTGGTAGCGTGCATGGAAAGCAGCCCTCGTCACGTTGCGCCGCACGGACCGGTAGTCGACCCAGCCGTCCGCCTGCTCCAGGGTGATCTCCGCGGCGAAGTACGGCAACCCGTACCAGAGACGCGCTCCCGCGACGGCGAGGCGGCTGGTCGCGTCGAGGCTGAAGAACCAGACGCCGGGGTCGCATCCGTTGCGATGGACGTAGGTACGCAGGTTGATCTCGTGGAACGCAGGCGCCATCGGTGCGCCCAGCGGGATCGTCCGCGTCCGCGGGATCGTGAAGGGCACGATGCCGACGTAGGCGGCGCCGTCGAACGTGTCGACGTTCAGCCCGCGCGGCAGCATGTGTGCGACCTGGGCCGGCTCGACCTGCCAGTGCAGGAACGCCAGATGCCGCCAGATCTGTCGCATGACGGCGCGGCCCGCCGGCCGTGCGCGCATCCGGATCCGCTCGTCGTCGCTGACGGCCGTCATTTCGCGCCGGCGCGATCGAACGTGGCGACGACTTCGACGTGGAACGTCTGCGGCATCAGGTCCAGCGCCACCGCCGCCTTCAGCTCGAAGCCCGCCGCGCGCAGCGTGCGCGCATCGCGCGCCAGCGTCTGCGGATCGCACGAGACGTACACGATGCGAAGCCGCGCGCGCGCCGCCACCGCCAGGTGTGCCTTGTCCGCGCCCTCGCGCGGCGGATCGAGCACGACGGTGTCGGCCTCGCCCGCCGGCGGCTTCAGCGACCAGGCCGCCTCCGGCACGTTGCGCGCGCCGCGCGCGATCGCCGCCGGATCGCCGTCGCTCGCCGCCACGGAGGTCGCGCCACCGCGAACCAGATCTCGCGTCAGGTTGCCGCTGCCGGCGTAAAGCTCGATCACGGCGCCCGGCGACGGTCCGACCGCGTCCAGCACGGCCGCCACCAGCGCGGCGTTGCCCGGCCGACCCACCTGCGCGAAGCCGTCAGCGGAAACGCGCAGCGGCGGCGATCCCGGCTCGGCGACGTCGACGTCCGGGCGCCCGAGCGTCGGCTTCCCGGCCAGCGACAGGCCCACGACGCCCGCCGCGCCCAGACGGTCGATCTCCCGGCGCGCGTGGGCCGCGCTGGTCGGGTCCGCGTGCGCGACGTTGACGTGGACGCCGTCGTTGCCTGCCTGCGCGTCGATCTCGACGCCGGCGGCCAGCCCGCGCGCGATCCCGCGCAGCGCCGGCAGCGCGCGGCCGAGTTGGCGGCCGAACAGCGGGCAGGCCGGAACGTCGATGAGGTCGTGCGACCGGCGCATGCGAAAGCCGAGCGTCCCGCCCGGACCGACCGCCAGCTTCGCGCGATCGCGGTAGCCGTAGGGCGGGCTGGCGGCGACGAACGCCGTCACCGGCGCGCCCAGCGCGCGCTCGACGACGGCGCGCTTGGCCGCGTGCTGCGCCTCGAGGGTCACGTGCTGCCACTGGCAGCCGCCGCACGCACCGAACAGCGGGCACGGCGGCGGCACGCGGTCCGGACCGGGGCGCTCGATCGCAAGCAGCTCGCCCCACGCCACCTTCCCCTTCTCGCGCTCGACGCGGATGCGCACGCGCTCGCCCGGCGCCGCCAGCGGGACGAACGTGACCCGGCCGTCGTCGGCGGCGCGGGCCCCCTCCCCGGCCTGCTGTCGTCCCACGGCGTCGCCGCCGAACGCCAGCGATTCCACCTCGACGCTGACCTGATCGTTCGCCACGGTCGGCGACCGGTTACGGGAACGTCTGCGCCGAACGCCCGCGCTTGAAATCGAAGTCGAACTTGCCGTCGAGGACACCGCCGATCTGCGGAGCGGTGGGCGGCTGCTTCCTGTCCCGCAGCGCCGCCGGGACGCGCTCGTCTTCCATGTCGATGTGGAACGTCGCGGTCAACGTCTCGTCGTACGCGACCCTGAAACCGTCCATGTACTGTAGGTCGATCGCGGTGCGACCGTCCGACGCGATCATCGCCTGGCCCGCCTGGACGGCGCCGCCGAAGTTCTCGAAGTCGATCCAGCCGTCGCGCGCCACGCCCGTGATGTTCACGAACGCGGGCGCGCGCATCTCCGAGTGGCACGTCCCGAGCGGCGTGAACGAGACGGCGACGGGGCCGAACGGAATCAGGCGAATGCGCGCCACGCCCGCCACCGTCCCGGGCGGCTCGCACCAGGGCGGCTGATCGGCCGGCGGCACGTCGTTGAGGTCGTTGACGACCGCGCCCGACGAGGTGTCCCAGTCCGGAACGCCGGCGACCGTCCGTCCGCGCAGGCACTTCGCGACCTGGGTGGAATCGCGGACGTCGAAATAGAGGGTGTCGACGATCTGGATCGAGTTGCCGTTGCTCTGCATGCGGATGATCAGTCGGTTTGTCGGTGGGCCGTCGGTGATGTCCTCGATCGGTTCGGCGGCGAAGAACGTCGGCGACAGATGGAACAGCTTCGGCTCCGCCTGGGTTCCCAGGTCTTTGCCTTCGTTGCAGCCGAGGATCCAGAGCAGGCCGTCCGCGTAGCCGCTGCCTTCGCCCACGACGCACCCTCCGGAGAACGCCGCGGCGCCGAAGGCCGCCAAGATCAAGAAAGTCCTGCGCATGCGCTGTTCACAACTGTCCCATACCTCGGAACGGCCGGCTACTTCGTTGCCGCCCGAGCTAGGTCGTGGTCAGGGTCACACGCACCGCCGTACCCCGCCCCGCGCCTACACGAGCGGCCGCCGACCCGTCGCGCCGCGCGATCTCCAGCTGGCCGCCGGAGCCGATGTACGCGATCAGGGCGCCCGACAAAACATCCGAGAACGTTCGCCCGAAGACGGGCCGGAAACGGCCCTCGGTGCCCTCGACCTCGATCTGGACGTCAGTGCTCGTGCCGGCGGCGACCGCGAGCAGCTCCGCGGGCAGCGACGTGATCAGGTTGCCGAAGCTGTCGACGTGGATGACCTGTCCCTCGACGACCCCGCCCTGCTTGTGCAGCGGCGGCGCGCCCAGCTCGACGATCGCGTCGATGCTGGGTCCGGCGTCGGCCGCGCTGGCGCCCGCGGCCAGCCGGCCGGCGGTGGGCGCGAACACGTCGCGGCCGTGGAACGTGGGGCTGACCGGATCGCGCCGGAACATCGACGCTTCGATCCGGTAGATGCGGCGGGGCGGCCGCGCCGCCAGCGACAGCACGCCGTTGTCGGGACCGATGAACAGGCTGCCGGCGGACTCGATCAGGATGTCGGCGCGCTCGCCGCCCACGCCGGGGTCGACGACCGCGATGTGGATCGTCCCCGGCGGAAACAGCGACGCGGCTTGCGCCAGCGCGACCGCGCCCGCGGCGACATCCATCGGGGGAACCCCGTGCGTGATGTCGACCAGCTGAGCCAGCGGCGCCAGCGAAAGCACCACGCCCTTCATCGCGCCGGCATACCCGTCGCCGGCGCCGAAATCGGTCGTGAACGTCACGATGGGCATCAGCCTGATCCTTCCCTTCGCGAGTATCGCATGCGTCGGCCCAGGGTTATCATTCAGGCCCAATGGACAAGACCGTTGCCAGCGCCGACGAGGCGATCGCCGACCTCTTCGACGGCGCGACCCTGATGGCAGGCGGATTCGGCCTGTGCGGCATCCCGGAGAACCTGATCGCGGCCATCCGCCGCAAGGGGACGAGGGACCTGACCATCATCTCGAACAACTGCGGCATCGACGACAAGGGTCTGGGGATCCTGCTCGCGAACGGCCAGGTGAGAAAGATGATCTCCAGCTACGTGGGCGAGAACAAGACGTTCGAACGCCTGTACCTGGAGAAGAAGCTGGAGGTCGAGCTGAACCCGCAGGGCACGCTGGCCGAGCGCATCCGCGCCGGCGGCGCGGGCATCCCCGCGTTCTTCACCGCGACGGGGTTCGGCACGGTCGTCGCCGAGGGCAAGGAGACGCGCGAGTTCGACGGCCGCAACTACGTGCTGGAGCGCGCGCTGCACGCCGACTTCTCGATCGTGAAGGCGTGGAAGGGCGACCGCTTCGGCAACCTCGTGTACCGGAAGACCACGCGCAACTTCAACCCGATGATGGCGGCGGCCGGCAAGACGACCATCGCCGAGGTCGAGGTGCTGGTCGAACCGGGCGAGCTGGAGCCCGACCAGGTGCACTCCCCCGGCATCTACGTGCAACGCATCATCAAGGGCGCCAAGTACGAGAAACCGATCGAGCAGCGCACCGTGCGCAAGAGGAGCGCCTAGCGATGCCGCCGCTGACACGTGACCAGGTGGCGAAGCGCGCGGCGCGCGAGCTGGCCGACGGTATGTACGTGAACCTCGGGATCGGCATGCCCACGCTGGTGGCCAACTTCATCCCCGCCGGGACCCACATCGTCCTGCAGTCCGAGAACGGCCTGCTCGGCATCGGCCCCTTCCCATACGAAGGCCAGGAGGACCCGGACCTGATCAACGCCGGCAAGCAGACCGTCACCGAGGTACCGGGCAGCGCGTATTTCTCGTCGGCGGATTCGTTCGCGATGATCCGAGGCGGCCACATCGACTGCGCGATCCTGGGCGCCATGCAGGTCGCGGAGAGCGGCGACCTCGCCAACTGGACGATCCCCGGCAAGATGATCAAGGGGATGGGCGGCGCGATGGACCTGGTCGCCGCCGCCAAGCGCGTGATCGTCATGATGGAGCACGTCGCCAAGGGCGATGACAAGAAGATCGTCGTGAAGTGCACGCTGCCGCTGACGGCGGTCGGCGCGGTCCACCGGATCATCACCGACCTGGCCGTCATCGACGTGACGCCGGCCGGCCTCGAGCTGCGCGAGCGCGCCCCCGGCGTGTCGGTCGAGGAGATCCAGTCGAAGACCGGGCCGAAGCTGATCGTGCGCGGCGACGTCCCCGAGATCGCGGTCGCGTGAGCGCCGACCGGGATCCCTTCGAGACGACATCCGGCATCCCGCTGGCGCCGGTGTACGACGGCGACGATCTGGCCGCGCGCCAGCCGCCGTTCGATCCGGCCCGCGACCTGGGACAGCCGGGCGCGTTCCCGTTCACGCGCGGCATCCACGCCACGATGTACCGGGGCAAGCCGTGGACGATGCGCCAGTACGCGGGCTTCGGCACCGCCGAGGAGTCGAACCGCCGTTACAAGTTCCTGCTGGCCTCGGGACAGACGGGCCTGTCGGTGGCGTTCGACCTGCCGACGCAGATGGGGCGCGACTCGGACCACCCGATCGCCCGCGGCGAGGTCGGACGCACGGGCGTCGCCATCTCGTCGATCGAGGACATGCACGTCCTCACGGACGGCATCCCGCTCGACGAGGTCTCGGTGTCGATGACCATCAACGCCACGGCGGCCACCCTGCTCGCCTTCACGATCGCCGTGGCCGACGAACGCGGGATCCCGCGCCGCGCGCTGTCCGGGACAATCCAGAACGACATCCTCAAGGAGTACATCGCGCGCGGGACGTACATCTATCCGCCGGGACCGTCGCTGCGCCTGTGCGCCGACACGTTCGCGTTCTGTCAGGCGGAGGTACCGCGCTGGAACACCATCAGCATCAGCGGCTACCACATTCGCGAGGCGGGCAGCGACGCCGTGCAGGAGGTCGCCTTCACGCTCGCCGACGGCATCGCGTATGTCGACGCGGCGCGCGCCGCCGGCCTGGCCGTCGACGCGTTCGCGCCGCGGCTGTCGTTCTTCTTCAACGCGCACGCGAACCTGCTGGAGGAGGTGGCGAAGTTCCGGGCCGCGCGCCGCTTGTGGGCGCGCATCATGCGCGATCGTTTCGGCGCGACGGACCCGCGCGCGCAGATGCTGCGCTTCCACGCGCAGACGGCGGGCTCGACGCTGACCGCGGAACAACCGCTGAACAACATCGTGCGTACGGCGATCGAGGCGCTGGCCGCCGTGCTGGGCGGCGCGCAGTCGCTGCACACGAACGGATACGACGAGGCGCTGGCCCTGCCCACCGAGGCGTCGGCGCGCGTCGCCCTGCGCACGCAGCAGATCCTCGCCGACGAGACAGGGGCGGCGAACGTCGTCGATCCCGTCGGTGGCGCCTACGCCGTCGAGGAGTTGACGTCGGAGATCGAAGCGCGCGCGGCGGCGCTGATCGCCGAGATCGACCGGCGCGGCGGGATGCTGGCCGCGATCGAGGCGGGGTTCCCGCAGCACGAGATCGAGCGCCGCGCCGTCGAGCATCAACGCGCGATCGAAACCGGCTCACGCGTCGTCGTCGGCGTGAACCGCTACGAGGACGCGGCGCACGCCGCATCGCCGCCGCTCCACCGGCTGGATCCGGCGCTGGAAACCGCGCAGATCGCGCGCCTGGCATCCGTCCGGTCGACACGGGACGGAAGCAAAACGCGCGCCGCGCTCGACGCGCTGGCGCGGGCCGCGCGGGGCACCGACAACCTGATCCCGCCCATCCTCGCCGCCGTCAAGACGCGTGCCACGCTCGGCGAAATCGCCGACGTGTTGCGCAACATATTCGGGGAATATCAGCCGGCGTGAACGTGTGTACGTCGTGCATTTTGGATTGCACCGCCCGAGCCGTGGAGTTACCGTTGTGCGCTGTTCAAGTAGCGGCGTCGGTAGGCGGACCGGCTCGCAACACTGGACTCAGGGGACGCGATGACGAAGTCGGATCTCATCGACGTGTTGTGCGAAACGCAGAAGTTGCCCAAAGGGCGCGCGGAGCTTCTGGTACACGTCATTTTCGATGCGCTGGAAGCCGCGTTGAAGCGGGGCGAACGGATCGAGATCCGGGGCTTCGGCAGCTTCGAGCTGCGCAGCTATCGGGGCTACGACGGGCGTAACCCGCGCACGGGCAGCGCGGTCGAAGTGCGCCCCAAGCGCCTGCCCTTCTTCAAGGTCGGCAAGGAGCTGAAGGAACGCGTCAACGAGGGCCGCCTCGCAGCGCCGCGCGCGGGCGCCAAGCGGGCCCCCATCACGACGGAAACCGAGGCCGTTCCGACGGCGACGGCGCCCGCGACGACGACCGGCCCGGTCGCGGCCGAGAGCGAATCCGGCTCGGCGACGCCGCCGACCAACGCGCGCGCGACCGCCTAGCCGAACGTCGCCCGCAAGCGGCTTGCCCTCACCCCGACCCTCTCCCGCAAGCGGGAGAGGGAGAAATCTACGGCGACGCGGCCATCGTGCCGGTGATCGTCATGTCGATCGCGCCGGTGGGCGCGCGCGATACCTTCAGCGTCGTCGCGGCGATGAAGTTGAAGGGCGCCTGGATGTTGCTGGTGAAGGTGGCGAGCACCTGCTTGGCGTTCGGTTCCAGGACGACGTCGCCCGTGGGCGTGTCGCCGGCGGCGATGGCGGGCAGCGTCCCGAACTTCTGCGCGTTCGGATCGCTGGCATTGGTGACGCCCTCGGGCGCCAGGTAAAGGATGACGTCGGGCAGGTTGACGTCCAGCGAGTTGGAGTTGACCTTGTAGCCGATCTTCTTGATCGAGATCGAGACGACGCCCGTCAGGCCGGAGAGCTGCGACACCTCCATGCCCAGGTTCATCGTCTGGCTCTGCGACACGGTCGCCGTCGCCGTGCAGACGTTCGTCCCGTTCTCGTTCTGCTCGCACGCGATCTGCTGGTTCGCCGAGCAGCCCGGGGCCGGAAGCGGCGCGGGCGGATTACAGCAGTCCGTGAACGGAACCGGCGAGCTGTCGCCGCAAGGAACCTCCGCCGACAGCCCCGCCGGAACGCCCAGCGCCGACGAATTGAAGCTGTAGTTGCGGGGCGGCAGGTTGAAGGTGATCTCCGCGACGTCGGGCGAGATGATCTTGTCGCAAGCGCCGACGGTAAGGGCCAGCAGCGAGGCGACGACTAGTCTGCGCATGGTTCCATAGTATCACTTCATCTGTTCGCGGTTGTTAGAGCCTCGGCGGCGCTCCAGGGATCGAGTTTTCGCGCGGCCACCTGATCCACCGTCGACGCCAGCGGCCCGGGCGCGTCCTCGGTGCCGATCGCCGCGCGCGCGGCGGCGCGCGCCTGTTCACCCACCAGCGCGGTGACCTGACGCACCGCTTGCCGGCGGCGGCGGGCCTCCCGCTCGGCCGCGGGGGCGGCCCGCAGCGCGTCGAGCGCGGCCATGATGTCGCCGACGCCCGTGCCGGCCGTGGCCGCCGCGCGAACCAGCGCCGGCGGCGACCGGCGGGGCTCGCCCGGGCGGGACGGAAACGCCGCCAGCGCGAGCATCGTCGTCAGGTCCGCAATGGCGCGGTCGGCGCCGTCGCGGTCACCCTTGTTCACGACCAGCACGTCGGCGATCTCGAGCAGGCCCGCCTTCAGCGCCTGCACCTCGTCGCCCAGCCCGGGGGCCGTCACGACGATGACGGCGTCGGTCGCGTCGGCGACGTCGATCTCCGCCTGCCCCGCCCCCACCGTCTCGACGAACACCAGCGGGAACCCGACCGCGTCCAGGACGGCGACGGTCGCGGTCGTCGACCGGGACAGGCCGCCCTGCTGCCCGCGCGTCGCCAGCGACCGGATGAACACGCCGTCGTCGAGCGCGTGGCGTTGCATGCGGACGCGGTCGCCCAGCAGCGCGCCGCCGGAGAACGGGCTGGACGGGTCGACCGCCACGACCGCGACGCGCTCGCCGCGGGCGCGCGTGGCACCCACCAGTGCGTCGACCAGCGTCGACTTCCCCACCCCCGGCGCCCCCGTCACCCCGACGACGAACGCCCGGCCGCCGTGGGGGTAGATCGCGCGCAGCGCCGCGCGCGCGCCCGGCAGGTCGTCGTCGAGCGCGCGCATCAGCGCGGCAGCCGCGCCCAGGTCGCCGCCGACGACCTTGGCGACCTCGTCGGCGGGGCCCCTCGGCATTACCGGCCCCTCGGCATTACCGGCCCCTCGGCATTACCGGCCCCTCACCCTTACCCTCTCCCCGCTTCGCGGGGCGAGGGCAAACGACTGCGGCACTTCGCAGTCATTCCTCTCAAGCCGCTTCAGAGGCTTGGCGGAGGAGCTCGCGCGCGATCACCATCTTCTGGACCTCGTTGGTGCCCTCGCCGATCTCGGCCAGCTTGGCGTCGCGCAGGTACCGTTCGACGTCGAACTCGCGCGTGTACCCGTAACCGCCGTGGATCTGGACGGCGGCGTTGCACGCGCGCATGGTCGCGCGCGCCGCGTAGTACTTCGCGATCGACGACTCCGCCGTCGTCCGCCGTTTCTGGTCCTGCATCCACGCCGCGCGCCACACCAGCAGGCGCGCCGCGTCCAGCTCGGTCGCCATGTCGGCGAGCATGTGCTGGATGGCCTGGTGCTCGGCGATCGGCTTGTCGAACTGGACGCGCTCCTTGGCGTAGCGGCGCGCCGCCTCGAACGCCGCGCGCCCGATGCCGATCGACCAGGCGCCGATGCCGATGCGGCCCTTGTCGAGGATCCTCAGCGTGTCGAAGAACCCCGCGTCGATCTCGCCCAGGCGCTGCTCGTCGCCGACCTCGACCTCTTCCAGCACCAGCTCGGTCGTGTCCGACGCGTGCAGGCCCATCTTCTCGATGCGCTTGCCGGTGCGGAACCCGGGCGTTCCGCGCTCGATGATGAACGCGGTCAGGCCCTTGGCCTTCTTCTCGGGGCTGGTCGACGCGAGCACGACGTAGATCTCGCCGACCGAGCCCTGCGTGATGAAGGTCTTGGTGCCGTTGATGACCCACTTGTCGCCCTTGCGCACGGCTCGCGTACGCGCCGCGCCGGCGTCCGATCCCGAACCGGGCTCGGTCAACCCCCATGCGCCCAGCGCCTTGCCGCTGGCCAGGCGCGGCAGGTACTTCTGCTTCTGCGCCTCGCTGGCGGCCAGGTAGATGTGCCCCGTGCACAACGAATTGTGCGACGCCATCGTGAGGCCGACCGACGCGTCCGCGCGCGCCACCTCTTCCAGCGCGATGACGTAGTCGTGGAACTTCATCCCGGCGCCGCCGTACGTCTCGGGGATCTGCATCCCCAGCAGGCCCATCTCGCCCAGCGCGGGAACGATCTCGTGCGGGAAGCGTTCCTCTTCGTCCCAGCGGCGCGCGTTCGGGATGATCAGCCGCTCGCACATCTCGCGCACGGCCGCCTGCAGAACGCGTTGATCCTCGGACAGTTCAAAATCGATCATCGGGTCGTCGTCACTTGGTCTTGGGCTTCGCGCCTCCCGCCTGTGCGGCGCGGTAGCGCTCCTCGGGGCCGGCGGGCGCGAACACCTGTACCATGA
>Ga0070673_100002128_pt1 | contig 11991 bp, 14 predicted proteins | sample KBSM23metaG_FD_65342 | JGI IMG/M metagenome (GOLD analysis project Ga0070673, IMG submission 65342) | Miscanthus rhizosphere microbial communities from Kellogg Biological Station, Michigan, USA - KBS M2-3 metaG | ecosystem: Host-associated > Plants > Roots > Rhizosphere > Soil ... | reverse complement strand
AGCGCTCGTCGAGCCGCTCCGGCGGCGGCGCCTCGGTGGCCAGCCCCCACTCCTCCGCCTGCGCCCCGCTCAGCGAGTCGCCGGTCAGCAGCAGGCGCTTGGCCCGCATCGGCCCGACCCGGGCGGCCCAGAGCGCCGTCGTCGGCGAGCCCCAGACGCGGGCCGGCGGGTAGCCGATCTTGGCGTCCTCGGCGATCGTGAGCAGGTCCGAGCAGAGCGCCATGTCGGTGCCGCCGGCGACGCAGTAGCCGTGAACCTTGCAGAGCACCGGCTTCTCGGAGTGGAAGAGGCTCATGAAGCCGCGCACGTTGCGCCACATGAACTGGAAGTCCGTCACCGGGTCCCAATTCGAATTCGGCATGTGGTTGGCCCCGATCGTCGCCGGGTCCAGCGGCGAGCCGGCCGGCGCCTCCGCCCCGCCGCCCAGCTCGCTCATCTCCCCCTCGGCCGAGGCCACCAGGTCATATCCGCCGCAGAAGCCAGAACCGTTACCCGCAAGAGCTATGACATGGATAGCGGGATCGAGGTTCGCCCGCTCGACACACTCCGCGATCTCGGCCGGCATCCGCGCCGTGATCCCGTTCCCCCGCTCGGGCCGATTCAGGGTTACACGAGCTATCCGACCCTGGGTCTCATAGGTGAGTGTCTCCACGAAGCGGACCTTAGAGCCTGCCTTGGCAGGGGTGAAGCGTCTTGTACTTTTTCCGGGCCGCGGCCCGCGGACAGCCGCAACCTGTCTTCGGAAAAAGTTAAGCGAAACCCCTGCCGGGGCAGGCTCTACCTCAAACCCTTTCGACGAGCATCGCCTTACCCTGGCCACCGGCGACGCACATGGTCTCGATCCCGACCGAGAGATCGTCGGTCTCCAGCACGTTGAGCAGGGTCCCCATGATGCGGGCGCCGGTCATGCCGAAGGGATGGCCGAGGGCGATCGCGCCGCCGTGCGTGTTGAGCTTCTCCAGCGGAATGTCGCACTCGTCCATGATCGGGATCACCTGGGCGGCGAAGGCCTCGTTGAGCTCGACCGTGTCGACGTCGTCGATCGTCATCCCGGCGCGCTCGAGCACCTTCTTGATCGCGCCGATCGGGGCAACGCCCATGTACTCGGGCTCGTTGCCCCAGGTGGCGGCGGTGACGATGCGGGCGCGCGGCGTCAGGCCGAGCTCCTTGGCCCTGGTGTCGCTCATCAGCAGCACCGCGGCGGCGCCGTCGTTGAGCGGGCAGGAGTTGCCGGCGGTGACCCCGCCGCCGCCGAAGGCCTCGGGCAATTCGGAGAGCTTCTCCAGCGTCGAGGAGGCGCGCGGGCCGTCGTCTTTGGCGACCTCGGTCCCGTCGGGCAGCGCCACCGGCACGATCTCGCGGTCGAAGAAGCCGTCCTCCTGCGACCTGACCGCCAGTTCCTGCGAGCGCTGGGCGAACTTGTCCATGTCGGCGCGGCTCACCTCGTAGCGCTCGGCGACGTTGACCGCGGTCAGGCCCATGTCGATGTAGGCGTTGGGCTGTCCGTTCTCGCCGATCAGGTTCGGGTTGCGGTCGTCGGCGCCGGCCGGCTCGGTGCGCTCGTTGTAGCGACTGACCCACTCGACGCCGGCGGCGATGTAGACGTCGCCCTCGCCGGCCTTGATCGCGTTGCCGGCGTGGCGGATCGCGTCGAGGCTGGAGGAGCAGTAGCGCGAGACGGTGACCCCGTTGACCTCCTGCGGCAGCTTCTCGGAAAGCAGCGAGACGATGCGACCGATGTTGAAGGCCTGCAGGCCCTGCGGCATGCCGCAGCCGCAGAACAGGTCTTCGACCGAAGCAGGATCGACCTCGGGGTTGCGCTCGAGCAGCTGGTCGACGACGTAGGCGGTCGTCTCGTCGGGGCGCAGCTGGGCCAGCGAGCCCTTGAAGGCACGGCCGATCGGCGTGCGGACGGTGTCGACGATCACTGCTTCGGGCATGCGGGTCTCCTTGGACTAGGTCGTGAAGTGCGGGCCGCAGGGTAGTGGATCGAACGCACAGCGCCGGGCCAGGCTCTAGGTTGTGCGCGATGTCGCTGGACGGGCTGCGAGCGTGGATCGGCGAGGTCGAGCGCAAGCTCGGCATGCGTACGCGTGTCTTCCTCGTGCTGGTGGCGATCGCCGTCGGCGGCTCCGGAGCGGCCATATATCTGGCGGCCGAAGCGCAGAACGACCAGGTGAGCAAGGGCGACCTGCAGGCGGTCGAAGCGGCGTCCCAGGCAAAGGTCGAGGCGCTGGAAGCCAAGGTTTCGGCGCTCGAAGCCGCTCGCGCGGCCCCTGAAACGGCGCCCCTGCCGAAGCAGAGATAGTGCTTAATCGCACTTTTACTCTCGTCGTCGTCCCCTAGCTGCGTTACATTCGCCGCAATTCGATCTCGCGTGCAACGCGAGCTCTGGCTGCGAGGCCGGCGAAAGGAGAACCCAGATGCCCGAGGGTTACTGCGTCAAGGAGCGTAAGAAGGTCGAGATCAAGGACGCGAAGCAGGTGACGATGAAAAACGGTCGCCCCGCGATCCAGGGTGTGTGCCCCGACTGCGGCACCAAAATCTTCAAGATCGGCAAACTCTAGGAGGGCCTGGGCCTCGAGAAAGCGGCCGCGGGCGAGCCCCGCGGCCGGTCGGTGCGCTCGTTGGTGCATTCGACCAAAGTGATCGATGTCACGTAGTTGGTGACGCCGGGGTTCGAAGGTATCCGTCTCGTTTTCGAGCGGCGCCTCCTCTCGCGGACCCCGGCTGTGGCAATCCCAACTATCTCTAAAGTTTCAAGCGTGACGCAGAAGCCGCTCGAGCTTATCCTGGCTCGAAACTTGATGTCTGCGCTCTCCACCCCGGCCTTCCTGGTCGACGAGGGCGGCGTCCTCGTGTTCTACAACGAGGCGGCGGGGATGATGCTGGGCAAGCGCTTCGAGGAGCTCGGCACGGTCGGGCCCGACGAGTGGGGCTCCCTGTTCGGGCCGTTCGACGAGAGCGGCGAGCCGATCCCCTACGACGAGCTGCCGCTCGTCGTCGCGGTGCGCAACGGTCGTCCCGCCCACGCGAGCTTCGAGATCAGCTCCGCGGACGGGGCCCGCCACCGGGTCGAGGCCTCGGCCTTCCCGATTCTCACCGCCCACGGCTCGCAGGGGGCGATCGCGGTCTTCTGGCCGGCCGCCGGCAACGGGGCGGCGGGCTGAGATGAAGGTCAAGCTCTGGGGCACGCGCGGCTCTATCCCCTCCCCGGGGCCGGAGACGATCCGCTACGGCGGCAACACCTCCTGCGTCGGCGTGACGCTCTCCGACGGGTCACTCCTCGCGCTGGACGCCGGCACCGGCATCCGCAGCCTTGGCCTCGCGCTCGCCGCCGAACCGGCCCGCCTGCACATCCTCCTCACCCATCTCCACCTCGACCACATCCAGGGCCTCGTCTTCTTCGCCCCCGCCTTCCGGGCCCAGACCGAGATCGTGATCTGGGGGCCGTCCTCACCCGAGGCCTCCCTGCGCGATCGCATCGCCCGCTACATCTCGGCGCCGCTCTCGCCCGTCGAGGTCCGCGAGCTGCCCTGCGACGTCTCCTTCCGGCACTGCCCGGAGACCGAGTGGGAGATCGGCCCGGCGCGGATCCGCGCCGCCTCGGTCGCCCATCGCGGCCCGACGCTCGGCTACCGGATCGACGACGCCGGATCCTCGCTGGCATACATCCCCGACCACGAGCCGGCGCTCGGCGCCGATCTCGACGTGCTCGAGGAGGAATGGATCTCCGGCCTCGGCCTCGCCCGCGACGCCTCGCTGCTGATCCACGACGGCCAGTACACCGACGCCGAGTACCCCGACCACCTCGGCTGGGGTCACTCCTCGCTCTCGCACGCCCTCTCCTTCGCCCGCCGCGCGGGCGCCGGGCGCACGCTCCTCTTCCACCACGACCCGATGCATTCCGACGAGCAGCTCGACGCGCTCGCCGAGGAAGCGCGCGAGCGGTGGCTGGAGATGGGCGAGACCGACGGCGAGATCGATCTCGCCGTCGAGCGCAGCGAGCACGAGCTGCCCGCGCGGCCGGTCGTTGCAGGCTGAGCCCTGAGCCGGAGAGAGTCGCGATGCCCGCTACGCTGCGACCGGGATGTCGTCGACCCCTGGCATCGAGGCCGCGGCCGAGCGATCGGAGGCGGTCAAAAGGGCTCTGGAGCTCGCCCGCCGGGCCCACGCGGGACAGCTCCGGCGCGGCAGCGACGGCCGCCCCTACGTCGACCACCCGCTCGCCGTGGCGGAGCTGCTGCTCGAGCAGGGATACGGTGAGGAGACCCTCGCCGCCGCGCTCCTCCACGACGTGGTCGAGAAGAGCGAGACGGAGATCGGCGAGATCGAGGACGGCTTCGGAGGGACGGTGGCCGGCCTCGTCGATGCGCTGACCGAAGACGAGACCGTCCCCGACTACGTCGAGCGCAAGGGTGAGCACCGGCGCCGGGTCGCGGAGGTGGACGGCGACGCGCTGGCGATCTTCGCCGCCGACAAACTGACCAACGTGGGAATGCTGCGGGATGCCTACGCGCTGATCGGCGAGGACGTCAGCGACGAACTCGCGGTCGGCCTCGACCTCAAGATCTACGTCTGGGAGATGGACCTGGAAATGCTCTTCGACGAGCTGCCGGACTCGCCGCTCACCGCCAAGCTCGCCGACGAGATGGTCTCCCTCTGGGCCGACCGCTTCAGGTCCGTGCGCCACCCGTCAGGCTGAGCCGCCGTCGCAGCGGCATCACGTACCAGATGACGACGAAGGCGGCCACGGTGAGCACGCCGGTGACGATCGTCGTGACGCCCCCGAAGAGGACGTCGGTGACCAGCACGATCGCGCCCGTCATCGCCAGGGCGAGGAAAGCCAGCCCGGCGATCGTGAAGCGGTTGGCGAGCAAGATCAGCTCCCGCTTCTGCTGCAGGCGGAAGGTCATCCGGTGGTACGAGGACGGCGCGATGAAGAGGATCGCCGAGAGCGCCGTGCAGAGCAGCGTGGCGAAGTAGACATCCTTCTCGAAGCCGTTGATCTTGGTGAAGTTCTGCTGGAAGGGGACGGCGAGCAGGAAGGCGAACAGCACCTGCACGCCCGGCAGGGCGACGCGCAGCTCCTGCAGCAGCTCGCTGAGATTGCGATCGAGGCGTTCCTCCTCGCTCTCGTCGCGACCGGACGGCCGTTCCTGCATGCCATCACCATAGGGGAAGTCCCGCGTAGGATCGACGGCCGGATGGGACGCTTGGCGGTCGTTCTCGGCAGCAACGGGCTGGGCCCGGGCGGTGAGGACGTCGCCGCGACGGCGGCGGAGCACGGGGCCGTCGTCCTGCAGCGACACGGCGGCGGCGAGTACACGCTCCCCCACCGGATCGAGCACGTCGCCAACATGGAGGCGCTCGCCGAACAGGGCTGCGACCGGCTGCTGGCTGTCGGCTCGGTCGGATCGCTGCACGCCGAGCTCGGCGTCGGCAGCTTCGTCTGCCCGCACGACTTCATCGCCCTCCACCTTGGGCTGACGGCGCTGACGGACGTGCGCGCCCATCGCACTCCCGGCTTCGATCCCGCCTGGCGGGGACGGCTCCTTGACGCTTGGGATGCGGAGAGTGCGACCGAGCTCCGCGACGGCGGCGTCTACTGGCAGGCGATCGGGCCCCGCTTCGAGACGCCGGCGGAGATCGCGCTGATCGCGGCGCACGCCGACATGGTCGGCATGACGATCGCCTCCGAGTGCGTCGTCGCGGGTGAGCTTGGCCTGCCCTACGCCGCGATCTGCGTCGTCGACAACCTCGCCAACGGCGTCGATTCCGGACCGCTGGACGTCGCGGAGATGGAGGGCCAGCGCGCGCTCAACGTCGCGCGGCTGCGCGACGCGCTCGACCTGGCGCTGCCGAGGCTGGGCGATGGCTGAGACCGCACCGCTCGCGGTCGCCGGCGCTGTCCTCGACGGCGAGCCGGTCGGCCTGCGCTGCGAAGAGGGAGAGATCGTCGCGCTCGGCCCAGGCGTCGGCCCGGACGCCGGGGACGAGACGATCGACGCCGCCGGCGCTCACCTGGTCCCGCCGCTGGTCAACGGCCACACGCACGCCGCGATGACGCTCTTCCGCGGCTACCGGGGCGACCTTCCCCTGATGCGCTGGCTGCGCGAGGCGATCTGGCCGGTCGAGGCGAGGCTCGAGCCCGAGGACGTCTACTGGGGAACGCGACTGGCGTGCCTGGAGATGATCCGTGGTGGCACCGCCCGCTTCTGGGACATGTACTGGCACCCGGGGGCCACCGCGCGCGCCGTCGAGGACGCGGGCCTGCGGGCGACGATCGGCGGGCCGCTCTTCGACGCCGAGGGCAACGGGGAGGAGACGCGCAGGACGGCGCTCGCCGACCTCGACGAGCTCGCCGGCACAGGCCCCCAGATCGAAGCGGCGCTGGCCCCGCACGCGATCTACACGGCCAGCGAAGGCCTGCTGCGCTGGACGGCGGAGCTGGCCGCGGAGCGCGGCGTCGCGATCCACATCCACCTCTCGGAGACCGAGAAGGAGGTGAGCGACTGCCTCGAGTTGCACGGCGTGCGCCCGGCCCACTACCTCGACCGGCTGGGAGCGCTCGGCGAGGGCGCCGTCCTCGCCCACGGCGTCTGGCTCGACGAGTCCGAGCTGGAGCTGATCGCCGCCCGCGACTGCACGGTCGTCGCCAACCCGGTCGCAAACATGAAGCTCGCCGTCGGCGGGGTCTTCCCATACCCCGCCGCGCGCCGGGCCGGCGTCCGCGTCGGCCTCGGCACCGACGGGCCGGGCTCGAACGACTCGCTCGACCTGCTCGCCGACCTCAAGATCTTCGCCCTCTCTCAGCGCCACGCGAGCGGCGACCCAACCGTCCTGCCCGCCGAGGAGGCCTGGCGGATCGCCACTAGCGGGGCCGAGCTGCGCGTGGGCGGGCCGGCGGACTTCCTGCTCCTCGAGGCCGACTCGCCGGAGCTGGGGCTCGGCGACCTGCATTCCGACCTCGTCTACGCGGCGAGCGGCTCGGTCGTCGACACGACCGTCGTCGCCGGCCGGGTGCTGATGCGGGGCGGAGAGGTGGCGGGCGCCGAGGAGATCGTCGCCCGCGCCCGGGAGCGCGTTCGGCGCCTCGGCATCGGTTGATCTTATACCCCCCGGGGGTATTTGATACGGTGAGGGACGTGTCCGACGCCCTCAGCACGATCCGCGAAGGCTTCGAACAGTCTTTCCTGATGGCCTACGAGGTCTGGTGGGCACTGGTGCTCGGCTTCGCGATCTCCGCCGTGGTCCAGGCCTGGGTGCCGCGCGAGCGGATCCAGGCGACTCTCTCGGGCGGCGGGCCCCGCCCGATCGCCTGGGCGACCGGCCTCGGCGCGGCCTCCTCCTCCTGCTCATACGCCGCGATCGCGATCGCCAAGAGCCTCTTCCAGAAGGGCGCCTCGGCGACGTCGGCGCTCGCCTTCCAGTTCGCCTCTACCAACCTGGTCTGGGAGCTGGGCCTCGTCCTCTGGGTGCTGCTCGGCTGGCAGTTCACGCTCGCCGAGTACGTCGGCGGCATCTTCATGATCGTGCTGATGGCGCTGCTGCTGCGCGCCTTCGTCTCGCCGCGGCTGGAGGAGCAGGCTCGCCGTCACGCCCAGGAGGCCGACCCCGGCCACGCGCACGAGCATGGCCGCGAGCGCTCGTGGACCGACGTCGCCCACAACTTCCGCGGCGACTGGCAGATGCTCTGGAAGGAGATCTCGGTCGGCTTCCTGCTCGCCGGCTTCATCGGTCTGCTCGGCGACGACTTCTTCAACGGGCTTTTCGTTAGCGACGCGCCGGGCTGGCTGAGCACGATCGAGAACGTGATCGTCGGCCCCCTGATCGCGGTGCTCAGCTTCGTCTGCTCGATCGGCAACGTCCCCCTCGCCGCCGTGCTCTGGTCGGGCGGGATCAGCTTCGCCGGCGTGATGGCGTTCATCTTCGCCGACCTGATCGTGCTGCCGATCGTCGCGATCTACCGCAAGTACTACGGCTGGGACTTCACCCTGCGCATCGTCGCGCTGATGCTGGTGACGATGATCGTCGCCGCGCTCGCGGTCGACGCCCTCTTCAGCGCCCTCGGCCTGATCCCCGATACCAGGCCCAGCCGCGAGGACATCTTCGGCTCGGTCGAGCTCGACTACAAGCTCGTGCTCAACGTCCTCGGCCTGGTCGTCTTCGCGGCGCTGTTCTGGCTCTCGGCGCGCGACGACCGTCCCAGCGCGACGTGCCCGCACCACGCCGCCGACAGCCCGGCCGAGGCGGCGAGCAGCAGCGCCGCGCGCGGATCGTAGGCTTCCGAGAGCCAGCCGACGAGCGGGGCCCCGATCGGCGTCGAGCCGAGGAAGACGACCGAGTAGAGCGCCATCACCCGTCCCCGCATCTGCGGCTCGACCGAGAGCTGCAGGGACGAGTTGATCGTCGCGGCGAAGGTGACCGCGGAGGCGCCGAGCAGCGCCAGCACCGGGATCTCGAGGGCGAGGCTGGGCATCAGGGCGGCGAGCGCGGCGACGACCCCGAAGACGAGCGCCGCGCCGGCGATCAGGCGGCCGTCGGCGCGGCCCCGGGCGCCCGTCAGCAGCGCTCCGGCGACCGAGCCCGCCCCCATCGCCGAGACCAACGCCGCGTAGGCGGCCGGCCCGCCTTCGAAGCTGAAGCGGGCAAGCAGTGGCAGCGTCACCTGGAAGTTGAGGCCGAACGTGCCGACCAGCGCCATCAGGCCGAGGGGGACGGCCAGCTCGGGCGTGCGGCGCACGTAGCGCAGTCCAGCGCGGACGGCGCCGGGCTCGCGCGCGACCGGCGGCGGGGCGTCGAGCTCGGCCGGCTCCATCCGCCAGAGGGCGAAGATCATCGCCGTGAAGGTGAGCGCGTTGAGGGCGAAGCAGGGCTCGACGCCGAAGCCGACGATCAGCAGGCCGGCGATCGTCGGCCCGATCAGGCGACCGGCGTGGATCAGCACGCTGTTGAGGCTGACGGCGTTGACGAGGCGGTCGGGCCCGACCATCTCGATCGCGAAGCTCTGACGGGTCGGGTTGTCGACCGCGTTGACGCTGCCGCGAAGGAAGACGAGGACGAACACCATCCAGGGGGCGACGGCGCCGCTGGCCGTCACCGCCAGAAGGACCAGGGCCGGCATCGCCATCAGCGCCTGGGTCGCCATCAGCAGCTTGCGCTTCGAGAAGCGGTCGGCGAGCACGCCGCCCCAGGCGCCGAAGAGCAGGATCGGCAGGAACTGCAGCGCCGTGGTCAGGCCGACCGCCAGGCCGCTGCCGGTGAGCGAGAGCACCAGCCAGACCTCCGCCACCATCTGCATCCAGTTGCCGGAGATCGAGACGATCTGACCGGTGAAGTAGCGCCGGTAGTTGGGGACCGAGAGGGAGTCGAAGCTGCGCCTCAGGCCGGCGCTCATCTGCCGTCGCCTTCGAGCATCTGCTCCAGGATTTCGGCGGCCCGATCCAGGGTCTCGACGTCGTCTGGCGGCAGGTCGCGCATGCGCCGCGCCAGGTAAGCGTTCTTGCGCCCCCGCATGCGGCGCAGGCGCTCGCGCCCGGCGACGTTGACGCTGACCAGGGCGCTGCGGCGGTCGTCCGGATCGGGAGCGCGGTCGACGAGGCCCGCCTCGAGCAGCACGCGCAGGATGCGCGTCGCCGTCGGCCGCTTGATCCGCTCGATCCTCGCCAGCTCGCTCGGCGTCAGCGGCCCGTGCCGCTCGACGGCCGCCAGGGCAGAGCCGGCGGTCGGCGTCAGCTCGGTCCCCTCCCCCGCCGCCTCCTGCCGCAGCCGTCGCGCCGTGCGCACGATCGACATCCGCAGCCTCGCGGCTGTGTCGGTGAGGGGAATGTCGGGAGCTTCTGAGGTCAATTGATTAGCCTAGGTAATTAGCTTAGCAAATCACCTCTTCGCTGACTTCGTCTTTTTACGTCCTATAGCGCGGAAAAAGACGAAGTCAGCCATGATCGGGGCGTGACGGAGTCGGCACAGGAGGCGATCGCGGCGCAGCTGCAGTGGCAGGCCGACGCCTGCCGGATGATCGGCTCCCCCCTCTACGCGGGCCTGATGGAGCGCGCGGCGAGGGACGTCGATGCGCGCGGCACGACCTGGGAGATCCTGCGCGGGCACGAGGACGACCCGCGCTTCTCGGTCCTCGGACTGCGTCTGCTGGGCGCCGTCAACAGGCTGGTGCTGACCGGGCGGGAGCCGGAGCTCGGCAGGGCCTACGAGAGGGGCCGCGTGCCCGAGGCCTGGGAGCAGCTGCTCGACGCGCTTCGGCGCAACGCCGAGGAGCTGCGCGGCTCGCTCGACCAACCGGTGCAGACGAACGAGGTCGGCCGCTGCGCGGCGTTGCTGTTCGGCTTCCTGGCGGTGGCCGCGGAGACCGGATTGCCGCTCCGCCTGCTCGAGGTCGGCTCCAGCGCCGGCCTCAACCTGCGCTGGGACCGCTACCGCTACGAGGCGAACGGCTTCTCGTGGGGGTCGTCGGGGTCGCCCCTGCGCCTCGAGTTCGAGCTCGAAGGGACGGCGCCGGAGCTGCCGGCTTCGGTCGAGATCGCCGAGCGCCGCGGCTGCGACGCCAATCCGATCGACGTCTCCACCCCCAACGGCCGCCTCACCCTGCTCTCCTTCATCTGGCCCGACCAGGCCGAGCGCATCGTGCGAATGGAATCCGCGCTCGAGGTCGCGCGTGAGGAGCCAGTCGCGCTCGAGCGCGAGACCGCCTCAGCCTGGGCGAAGCGGGTCCTCGCCGAGACGAGGCCGGGGCAGGCGACGGCGATCTACCACTCGATCGTCAGCCAGTACCTCTCCGACGAGGAGCGCGCGGCACTCTTCGACGCCATCCGCGAAGCCGGAGAGCGCGCGACCGCTGACGCTCCTCTCGCCTGGCTGCGCATGGAGCCCACCGACGACCGCGCCGACGTCGAGCTGACGCTCTGGCCGGGCGGCGAGACCCGCCGCATCGCCCGCGCCGGTTATCACGGTAATCCCGTCGAGCTCCTCTGAACCGTTCCGGTGCGCTTTATGCCAGCCATGACCACATAAAGCGCACCGGAAGGTAGGGTGCGCAGGTCTCTGCGTCGAAGTAGGCGCGGATGGACTCGCAGGCAGCGACGGGGACAGTTCGCTACGCGCCCGGCATGGACGCACGCAGCACGCGGGTCGCGGAACGGCTGAACGCGCCGATGATGATCGCGGCCGCGTTGACGATCCCGATGGTGGCGATCAGCGAGTCGCATCCGGGTGGGGCGCTGGAGGACGTCGCGCGGATCCTCAACTGGGTCACCTGGATCGCCTTCGCGGTCGAGCTGGTCGTGATGCTCGCCGTCGTCCCAAACCGGCGGCTCTGGCTGCGCCACAACCCGCTCGACCTCGTCATCGTCCTCTTCACGCCCCCCGTCCTCCCCCCTGGCCTGCAGGGGCTGCGGGTCCTGCGCTTGCTCCGCCTGCTGCGGCTGCTGCGGCTGGCCCAGCTCTCGCGCGAGGTGTTCTCGCTCGAGGGGCTGCACTACGCGATGCTGCTCGCGGTCCTCACCGCCGTCGGCGGCGGCGCGATCTTCGTCGCCTTCGAGAGGAGCACCCAGCACCTCGACGCCTGGGATGGGATCTACTGGTCGGTGACGACGATGACGACGCTCGGCTCGAACATCTACCCGACGACGACCGGCGGCGAGGTCGTCTCGGTGACGCTCCTGCTCGTCGGCATCGGCTTCGTCGCGCTGCTCACCGGCGCCTTCGCCCAGCGCTTCCTGGCGCCTGAAATAGCCGAGATCGAGGAGGAGTTGGAGAGCGAGCAAGCTTCCGCGGAGGAGATCGCCCTTCGCGAGCTGCGCAGCGTCCAGGAACAGCTGCAATCTCTAGCACTCGCCGTCGAGCGGATGGTGGACGAACGCGCTCACTGAGGCCCATCCCGGTAGGGGTGGAACGTCTTGTACTTTTTCGCGTGCGCTCGTTCGAGGCACCAGCAATCCAACGACTCACGAAAAAGTTAAGTGGAACCCCTGCCGG
>Ga0070673_100002125_pt1 | contig 11995 bp, 7 predicted proteins | sample KBSM23metaG_FD_65342 | JGI IMG/M metagenome (GOLD analysis project Ga0070673, IMG submission 65342) | Miscanthus rhizosphere microbial communities from Kellogg Biological Station, Michigan, USA - KBS M2-3 metaG | ecosystem: Host-associated > Plants > Roots > Rhizosphere > Soil ... | reverse complement strand
TCGCCGGCGAGGGAGGCGCCGAGCCCGTCGCGAGCAAGGGCAAAGCCAAAAGGGACGACCAGAAGGACACAAAGAAACCGAAGACCGCCGACGCCCTGGACGCGCTGTTCGCGCGTGGAGAGGAACAGGCGTCGTTTCTGTTCGCCAGCCTGCCCGACCCCCGCGAGAGCCTGTCGCCGCGCGGTTTCGACGAGCAGCTCGCGGCACTTCGCCGTGCGCTCGAGACGGCGGGCTACTCGAAGTTCGACAGCTGGGATCCGTGGTTTGATCCGGACGGCGAGGTCGACGACCGGCCCTGGCGAACATTGCCCGGCTTGATGTTTTTCCGGCGCGAGAACGATCGGCCGCTGGGAGTCTTCATCATCGGCGAGACGCCGACCCGCGGCATTCACGAACAGGCCCTGGTGAAAGCCCTGGACCTGTGGGGTCGCTCGGGCTTCGATCCGACGTCGCGCCAAGCGCGGTTCCCGCGGGCCTACGACGAGCTGCGGATGCTCGGGCCGAGCAGCTCCGGCGCCACCCGTTCGCTCGCCGACACGCTGGCCGCATGGAAGAAGCGCAACGCCTGGTTCAAGGGACCGATGCGCGCGATCAGCGGCAGCGCCACCGACGTCGCAAACGCCGACCTCATGGCCAAGGCGGGCGTCACGTTCGACGCCACCGTCCATGATGACGACGCGTTGCAGGCGTTCGTGTCCTACTACCTGCAGCAGCGCCTCCACATCGGAAGCGATGCGATCGCGATCCTGACGGAGTCCAGCTCCTCCTACGGCCAGGGGTTCGCCGGCCAGAAGGGCGCGGAGAAGAAACGGGCTGCCGGCTCGGAGGCGCAGTGGTTGGCGCTGCGTTACCCGCCGTACCTCCGGAGCTTGCGACAGAGTTACGCCCGCACCCGGGGCACCAAGACCGTCCCGGGCGCGGCATCGGTCCTGGAGATCGAGGCCGATGACGATCTGTCCGGCGATCTCTTCGAGCCGCACGCGGCGCCGTCGCGCGCGATGGCGGAGCTATCGCTGAACCGTGTGATCGAGGCGATCGCCGCCGAGCGAATCCGGGCGGTGGAGATCGTTGCGCTGGATCCACAGGACGCGGCATTTCTGGCGACGCGGGTCCGGGAGAGCTTCCCGACCGTCACGGTCGTCATCCTGTCCAGCGACGTCCTTTATCTTCATCGCGACTACCAGGTGATCGACGGCCTGCTGGTCGCTTCGACGTATCCGCTCGCGAACCGGAGCCAGCGCACCACCTATCCGTTCAGCGGCATCTCGGCACGCCATTCCTTTCCGAGTGAGCAAGCGGAAGGGACCTTCAACGCCGCTCTCATCCTGCTCGACCTCCCACATCTGCTCGTCGACTACGGTCCGCCGCTGCGGCTGCAAGCGGAAGGGCAGGCGCCTGCGCTCTGGATGTCGGTCGTTTCGAACGGCGAGATCTGGCCTGTGGACGTCCAGACGCGCGACGACCTCGTGCGTATTGGCGTGCTGGACAGGGTCAAGCCCCAGAAGTCCTACGTGCACGTCGTGAAGGACCCCGGAACGAAGAAGGTACCGTCGGAAGCGTGGCGGGCAACCCGCGGCGTCGGCTTCTATGCGTTCGTCGCGCTGTTCTCGATCCTCTCGGTGGCCGCCATCGGCTGCTATGCGTGGGCCCGAAAGCTCGGCGACGACGCGCGTGATGCCTCGGCACCGCTGCTGGTGCGCGTGCTCGGGAACCTCCCCGGTCATCAGCACGAGGTCGTGCGCCGGGTATTCATGACGGTGCTTCTCCTGGTCCTGGCCGTGCTCTGGTCATTCGTCGCGGTCGTCCAGAGTGCCGCGACCCATCGTCCGTCGGAATCGCTGCAGGCGGCGCCGCTCATCAAGGTGACGGGCTATCTCGTGATCGCGACGCAAGTCCTGGCGATAGCGGCCTTCGTTTTCTCGCTGGCGCGGATTCCCCCGTTGTCGAGCCTCAAGAAGAAGCTCGACGGGCGATACCTCCCGGCGATCGGCCGGTTCGTTCTGCTGGCCGTATCCATCGCGATCGCCATCGGAATCGTCGCGCGCACGCAGTCGTCGCTGGACGGGTGGCTGACGACCTGCGGGTTCGCGGCGGATCTGATCGGCCCCGTCGACCAGCCCCAATGCCAGCGATTCTTGCTGTTCCTCGACCGCGCTCGCGCGCTCAACAGCGGGCTTTCGTTGATCGTGACGCTGTTCGTGCTGGCGGTTGGCTACTTCGTCTGGTACGGCGCCCACCTCTACAAGGCGTGGCACACGAACGGGTTTCGCCCGCTGCGCAAGCGGCCGCTGTTCGCGCGCGCGCCTGATCATTTGCGAGCGGTCGCACGCGCGGCCGAGACGACGTTGCGCCGTTTCGAGAGCGTGTTGCCGGCGATCGGGCTGGTCGTCCCGACGGCCGTCTTCCTGGGCGTCGCCTACCTGCGGGCTTCTGCGGTCCCCTTCTTCGAGAGCCCGTCCTATCACTGGTGGATCGCCGTCTTTTATTCGCTCTTCCTCATGCTGCTGGTCTACGGGTGCGGCCGTTCGCTGCAGCTGTGGTGGAACTTCCGGATGCTCCTCCAGAAGCTCGCCACCGTTCCTGGATTGCGATGCCCCGGAGATGACACGCACGATCTCCTGCTTTACGTGCGAGAGCCGTGGGGCGCGAACGTCGCCCAGGCCTGGTTGAACGCGAGTCAGCGCCTCTCGGAGGACGTTCACGACCTCCTCGCGGCCGCGGTCGCGCCGGACGGCAGGACCGACAAGGGCGGATGGCGGCGGCTGCTCGTCGCGGAGGAGGCCGGAGTCTCGAAGCCCGCCGACGAGAAGCTGGCCGAGGCGTGGGCGACGATCCGGGGCCTCCGCGTCTGGGCGCTGGTCGACTACCTGCGCCAGCACCTGCTCAACGTCCTGCGCGCGACGTCGGTGGGGCTGCTGCTGTTGCTCGTGGTGGTGAGCATGTATCCATTCAAGGGCGAACGGCTCTTGCTCGGGATGGTGCTGACGCTGGGCCTGATCACGACGACCACGGTGTTTCTCATCTTCCTGCGCCTCCGTAACGACTACGTCCTGGCGCGGCTTGGCGGGACCACGGACAAGGGCAAGAAGGAGGGGGGCGGCTGGGACCCGACCTTCATTCGCGGCGTGGTGCTGCACGCGGTCCTGCCGCTGCTCGGGATCCTCGCCCTCCGCTTTCCCGAGGTGGGCGGATTCCTGTCGTCGCTGTCGGGGCCGCTGGGTGGGCTGCTCGGGAAATGAAATCGAACGCGCGGCTGATCGGAGCGCGACACGACGCCTCCCCCACCGTCCGAGCCAGCCAGAAGCCGCCGCCGTTGCGCGCAGGTCGCACCGGCGGCAGCATGGACACCCTCGCATGGCGCACCGACGAGCTCTGATCTTCGATCGCATTCTCGATGTCGACACGGACGCCCAGATCGTCCGCGTCCGGCCGCAGCGCGCGGCCGCCGTCGCGCTGGCGATCGTCATCGCGGCCTTCCCGGCGGTGCTGCTGGTGATCACGCACCAGCGGCCCTACGGTCTCACGCTGTACGGGACGATCTTCACGTGGGGGTACTTGCTGGCGGCCGTGGTGGTCCTGGCGATCGCGTTTTCGCCGGGCAACCGCTTCGTGGAGCTCGACTTCCGAAATCGCCGCGCGCGGATCGGTCGTCGCTTCGGCCTGGGCCGTCCGATCGACGTCGCGCTCGACAGCGTGGCCGTTCACTACGACGAATCGATCAAGGAGGTCGCCAACCAGACGATCGTCTCGGGGAAGGCCGTCGCGTCGTTCGACGGAAAGACGTTCACGGTGCTGGCGATCTCCGGCGAGCACATCGGGCTGGCCGAGGCGCTGGCCGCCGCGGTCGTCTCCGGGGGGCAATCATTGCCGGAGCTCGGCGAGCTCACCGGCCGTGTCGGATCCAGCGAGGCGCGCAGGGTCATCTCGACCGTGGCTTTGATCTTGGGTTGCGGGGTGTTCTACCTGTGGTGGTACCTGTATCGCTGAGCTTTCGGTCTGTATGCGGTGTGACGCGTCAGCGCCGCGCTGATTTTCCCGATAAGAGTCGTGTTACCTTGGCACTCCAGAAAGGGGTTCGCGAACATGAATCAAGACCTGCAGAAGGCGTTAGAAGCGGCGGCCGCCAACGGAGGGGATCAGGGGCCGGGCGCGGGTACGTACATCGTGGCGATCCTGTTTGCCGTCCTGATGGTTGCGGCGATGTGGAAGGTCTTCACCAAGGCGGGCAAGCCCGGTTGGGCCGCGCTGATTCCGATCTACAACCTCGTCGTTCTGCTCCAGATCGCCGGAAAGCCGGTGTGGTGGATCATTCTGTTCTTCATTCCGATCGTCAGCCTGATCATTGCGATCCTGACGTACGTGGCTCTGGCCGAAAGGTTCGGCAAGGGTGGTGGCTTCGCGGTGGGGCTGGTGCTGCTCGGCCCGATCTTCTTCCCGATTCTCGGCTTCGGCGGCGCGCAGTACCGACCCGCCGTCGCCAAGATCGCCGCGTAACCGCGCGATCAGTCGTCACGCACGACGAACCGGGATGGGCTCCACGCCCGTCCCGGTTTTTTTTTTCGCGGCTGAGCCGACGCCGCGCGACAAAATGATCGGCTCACGCTGCCTGATGCCGGGAGGCTGGCGGTACTCAGGTAGGGATGTCAGCCACACCCTGGGACACACGCGCAGGCTGGGTTGCCCGCCTGCTCTTGATTGCATTGGCCACGGGCTGCGTCGGCGAGATCGGGGGAACGACTGGAACGGGGCCGCCTGACACCGGCCTCGGCGGCAGCGGCCTGGGTGGGACGATCACCGGACTCGGTGGCAACGATTTCACGGGCACCGCGGGCACCGGCGCCGGCGCGGGCGCGGGCGGCACGGGTGGGACCGATCCCACCAGTGGGGCGGCCGGCACCAGCGCGGGTGGTGGTGGCGGCGCGGGCGATCAAGGCGGCACCGGTGGTGGCGGCACCACCGGCGCTGGCGGAACGGCCGGCACGGGAACCGGCGGCCGGGGCGGTGGCGCGGGCACGGGCACCGCGGGCCGGGGCGGCACCACCGGCACCGCGGGCCGAGGCGGCACCACGGGCACCGCGGGCCGAGGCGGCACCACCGGCAGCGGTGGCAGCGGTGGGACGGGCGGCGATCCATTCACGGCCGCTCCGAAATGCACGAGCGGCACGATGTGGACGGGCGCAAACCGCGGTTCGTCCGACATGAATCCCGGCAAGGCGTGCATCACCTGCCACAGCACGATGAACGGTCCCTCGCTGACGATCGGCGGGACGGTCTACCCCAGCGCGCACGAACCGGATCTGTGCAACGGCGCGAACGGTTCGAACGGCGCGCGCGTGGTGATCACGGGCGCCGATGGCGCGGTGCTGACGCTGACGCCGGGCGCGTCCGGGAATTTCAATTCGCGAACGCGGGTGATGACGCCGTTCAAGGCCAAGGTCACGTATATGGGTCGGGAACGCGCGATGACGGCCGCCCAGACGTCCGGCGACTGCAACGCCTGCCACACGCAGAACGGCACCAACAGCGCTCCGGGTCGAATCCTCTTGCCGTGAGCGCGTTCAGGCGGCGTTGTCGACGCCGCGCGCGGTCTCGGATGCCTGTGCCGGGTGCTCGGCGGCGCGTCGCGCGTGCTCCCGGCCGATGAGAACCACGAAGACGCTCCAGCCGACCGCCAGCCCGACGTTGATGATCGCGAAGGTGCGCGTGGGCCAGCCGTTGTGCGTTCCAATGAAGACCATCACCGCGGAGATGATCGCGCCCAGGCGGACGGCGATCGTGTCGACCGCCGTCTTGCCCACGAACTTCTCGGCACGCGAGGTGACCAGGAACAGCGCGTGGCGGGTGGTGTCCTGCAGCGAGTACTGCAGCGCGTTCTCGCCGATCTTCACGAACCGCATCACCGCCAGCACGGGCAAGAACGCGGCCGCGCTGTAAGCGCCGAACGCGAACGCCGGCATGACCAGCAGCGCGCGCCGCACGCCGGCGACGCGCAGGACGCGCGACACCGCGAACAGCTGCAGCGCGACGCCGATCGCGTTGTACCAGAAGTAGTAGTCGGCCTTGAACGCGCCGATGAACGCCTGGGACGACGCACCGTTCGCCGCGGCGGCCTTGGCGGTCACCACCAGCGTTCGATCCAGCAGGTATTCGCCCGAGCTGTTCACCCAGTTCAGCAGGATCACCATCCCGGCGATGAACCACAGGTACCTGTCGCGGGCGAGGAGCCGCCAGGCATTCTCCTGCGCGATCGGCTGGTCGGGATGCGCTTCTTCATGCGCGAGGGGCCGCTGCGGCACGCGCCGTTCGATCAGCAGGATCAGCCCGACGCACGCGAGCAGGATGACGACCGCCGTCCCCATCAGGACCGACGGGCCGAACGGGACCAATGACTTCGCGAACAGGCCGCCGACCACCGCGCCGATCGAGCTACCGGCGCCGATGACGGGGAACAGCCGCTTGCCCTGGTCGTCGCTGTAGATGTCCGCCGCCAGCGCCCAGAACTGCGCGATCACGGTGTAGCTGAAGACGCCGACCCACAGGAAGAAGGGCAGGCCGATCGCGGCGCTGGTCCGGGCCAAAACCGCGAAGATCGCCAGGTTCGAGATGAAGAACAGAAACACGATCGAGAGCAGGCGGATCCGGCCGACGCGGCGAGCGAGCTCGCCGTAAAGGTGCACGACGCCCACCATCAACACCGCCTGCCCGGCGCGCGCGTAAAGCTTCACCTCCGCGCCGCCCTGCAGAAGGATCAGCGGCTCGCGCACCGTCTTGAGGAGGTAGTACGCGGTCAACAGCAGGAAGGTCGTGAGCGTCATCAGGACGACGATCCCGACTTCGTCCGGATGGACCTTGCTGAACGGCCGGAACGCGCGTGCGAACCCGCCGCGTAGCCGGTTCTGGAACGTCATCGCGCCTCCTTTCAGGGTCAGAAGCGGAAGCCGAGCGTGACCTCGGCGGAGCTACGGGACGTCGGGCCGAAGCCGATGATCACCGGCGGGGCGCAGTACGCGTTCTCGTGCGTGTGCGGCCGCCGATGAAAGTGGGGAACGAGGACGCCGATGCCGGCGCCCGCCAGCGACCCCATGATGACGTCCGTCGGAAAGTGATAGCCCGAACGCACCCGTTCGTAGCTGACGAAGGCGGTCAGCAGCGTGCCGACGCCGAGCGTGACCCACGGGCGCGGGTGGCTGGGCCCTGTGCGCATGAACGCGAGGTACGTCGCGGTCGCGCTGATCGCGCCGGTGGTCGACGCGTGGCCCGAAAAGAATGACAGCTGCAGATCCGTGCTCGTGCACCCCGGCGTGTCCGCGGGAACGTCGCCGCACTGCGCGTAGTCGAGGGGGCGCGGGCGCCGCACGCCGATCTTCGTCGCGTTCGTGAACGCCTGTGTCAGCGCGATCGACTCCGCGTACAGGATGGCGTCAACGAGCAGCGCGTGGCGGCCGTCGCGAACGCCGCTCAGGATCGGATCGAGCAACGCGTATCCGTACGCCGCGTAGAGACCGAGCGTCGAACGCGTGTTCGCGTTCGGGTCGATCGTCTGGGTCACCGCATATTTGTCGATCGACAGCAGCACGTCGGGGCTGCCCGGCTGGGTCGGGCGGATCTCGCCGGTGGAGAGGATGAGGCTGAGCATCTCCGCGAACCCGATGCCGCCGGCGACCAGGACGCCGTCGACGACCGGATCGATCGTGAAGTGTTCCGTCTCGGGGAGCGCCGGCAACGTCGCGTTCTCGCCGGCGCGCGCCGCCGGCGGCAGCACGAACAGCAGCGAGAGGGACAGGGCCGTTGCCCGGACGGCGTTGCGGCTGGACATGCACATTCCATTCGCAAGAGCCGTGCCCCGCCGTCATCGGCACACCTCCGGCGAACTGCCCTTGCCGGGCGGTGTTCGCGGCGGCGCCGACGTCGGGCTGTTCGAGCCGGCCGCAGATCCTGCGCCGACGAAGGGCCGACCCGCAGTCTTTTCCCGCCGACCCCGCGAGTCAGTTCGGGCAGCCGACCCACGAAAACCACGGTTTCCACGCGCAAAGTCATGGCGTAGCATCTGTTGGTCCAACGCGATCGCCTCTCACCGGGAATACACGACTGGATGATCCGGCGCCTGCCCCTCGCGCTCTTCGGGATCTGGCTCGTGGCCGTCGCTGGCTGCGGCCGGACGAAGCTGAAGCCCTGCCCGGACGGCGTTCCCTGTCAGGACGCATCGGCCTCGATCTGCACCGGCAGCAACTGCGACGGCGGGCCGCCGGACGTCGGGCGCGACGGGCAGCCGGACGCGCGGCCGGACGTGCCGACGCCCTGTGGATCCGGGTTCGAGATGTGCGCTGGCGTCTGCACCGACGTCCGCAGCGATTTCGGCAATTGCGGCACCTGCGGAAATCGGTGCGGCGCGAGCCAGACCTGTCGCAACGGCGTTTGTGGCTGCGCGGCTCCCGGGCAGACGACTTGCGGCGACGAATGCGTGCTGACGGCCACCGACCCGAACCACTGCGGCGGCTGCGACCGCGCCTGCGGCGGCGGCGCGTCGTGCGTGTCCGGAGCGTGCGCGTGCCGCGCCGGGACCGTCGCTTGCGGCGGCGTCTGCCGGTCCGTTGACAGCGATCCGCTGAACTGCGGCGCCTGCGGCAAGGCCTGCCCCAGCGCCGCCGGCTTCTGCCAGGCGGGGACGTGCGTTGGCGGTTGCGCGCCGCCGTACACCGCGTGCGGCGGAAGCTGCGTCAACCTGACGAACGACTCCGCGAGCTGCGGCGGCTGTGGCGTCGCGTGCGGCGGCGGCCGCGCCTGCGTCGCGGCGAAGTGCGTCTGCCTGGTCGGCCTCGCCGATTGCGGCGGCGCGTGCGTCTCCGTCGACTTCGACCGGTCGAACTGCGGCGCGTGCGGGGTCGCGTGCGGCGCGGATCAGCTGTGCGCCCTGGGGGCCTGCGTCTGCCGGACCGGGACCACGTCCTGCGCGGGCAAGTGCGTCGACGTCAGCGCGGACGCGGCGAACTGCGGCGGGTGCGGGCGCGCGTGCGCGGCCGGCCAGGTCTGCACGCGCGGGACGTGCGCGACCAGCTGCGCGCCGCCGCTGGTGGCGTGCGGCGCCAGCTGCGTCGACGTCAGCCGCGACAGCGTGAACTGCGGCGCGTGCGCCACCATCTGCCCCGAGATCGGCGCGTGTCGAGCGGGCGCCTGCGTCTGCCCCGGCGCGCAGCTGGTGTGCGGGGGCGCGTGCACCGACGTCACCGACGATCCGGCGAACTGTGGCGGGTGCGGACGCACCTGCGGGGCGCGCCAGATCTGCGCGGCCGGCGCGTGCGGTTGCGTCGCCGGAACGACCGCCTGCGGCGCGAGCTGCGCCGACACGACCAGCGATCCGCAGAACTGCGGCGGCTGCGGAAAGGTCTGCGGCGCCGGACAGGTCTGCGCGATGGGCCTCTGCCTGTCCGTTTGCCCGCCTCCGACCGGCAACTGTGGCGGCGCCTGCGTCGACGTGCAGCGGGACGCGGCGAACTGCGGCGCCTGCGGTCACGCGTGCGCGCAGGGCGAGCAGTGCGTGGGCGGCAGCTGCGGCTGCCCGATCGGGACGCTCCGCTGCGGCGACCGCTGCCTCGACATTCGTTCCGACTCGCAGAACTGCGGCGCCTGCGGGCGGACCTGCGCGGGCGGCACCAGCTGCGCGGACGGGCTGTGCGTCTGCCCATCGGGCGCCGTCGCCTGCGGGCGCGGCTGCACGTTCACCGCGACCGATCCGCGGAACTGCGGCGGCTGCGGCATCGCGTGCGGGGCGGGCCAGATCTGCAACGGCGGCCGGTGCGGTTGCCCGACCGGGACCAGCGCGTGCGGCAACGCATGCGTCGACCTGACCAGCTCGCTGCAAAACTGCGGGCGCTGCGGGAACGTCTGCCCGTCGGGCGCCACCTGCGCGAACGGCGTGTGCGCGTGCGCGAACGGGCTGTCCGCCTGCACGAACGCCTGCGCGGATCTGCTGCAGGATCCGAACAACTGCGGCACCTGCGACCGCGCATGCGGCGCGGCCCAGCTGTGCGTCTCGGGCGCGTGCCGGTGCCCGCCCGGCACCACCTTCTGCAACGGCGCGTGCGTCGATCTCCGGATCGATCACGACAACTGCGGGCAGTGCGGGCGTGCCTGCGCCGGCGACCAGGTCTGCAGCCGGCGCGATTGCGCGACGGCGTGCGGCGACGGCCTCACGGTGTGCGGAGACCAGTGCGTTCAGCTGCGCAACGACGGGACAAACTGTGGCACCTGCGGCCACGCCTGCGGCGCGGGCGAGTTCTGCTGGAACAGCGTCTGCATGTGCGGCCCGAACTTCCGCAGCTGCAACGGCACGTGCATCGATCCCTTGAACGACCCGAAGAACTGCGGCGGCTGCGGCAGCGCTTGCCCGGCGGGCAGCGTCTGCGCGGGCGGGGCCTGCGGTTGCGCGGCGGGCGGCGCCCTGTGCGGGGATCGCTGCGCGAACCTCACGAACGACCCCACCAACTGCGGCGGCTGCGGGAAAGCGTGCAGCGCAGGGCAGAGCTGCGTCGCCTCGCGCTGTGCCTGTCCCGGCGCCCAGCAGGTGTGCGGCGGCGCCTGCACGGACCTGCAGATCGATCCCGCGAACTGCGGGCAATGCGGCCGCGTCTGCGGCAGCGGGGCCTCGTGTAACAACGGGACCTGCGGGTGCGGCGCCGAGACCAATTTGTGTGGAAACGCTTGCGTGAACGTCTTGACCGATCCCCGAAACTGTGGCGGGTGCGGAAAGGCCTGCAATTCAGGACAGGCCTGCCGCAATGGCTCCTGCGTGTAATACTTCCAGCGTTACCGACCGAACCTCGTCGCGAGCTTAAATGTCGACCTCACGGCCCGAAGACTCCACCCGCGAAGCGGATCTGGGCGAAGCGGATCTCGGCGAAGCGGATCTGATCGATCGCTGGCTGGACGAGGGCGATCGGTTGTCGGAGAACGCGCGGGCGACCGTGGCCAGCGCTCCGGTCGAGAAGAAGCGCAGGCTGGCGTTCGTGCTCGGAGCGGTCGCGGTTCTGGCGATCGTCGTCGGCGTGGTGTGGGGGCTGTCGCGCGCCGTACGAAACACGCCGCAGCCTGAGGCGCAGAACCCGATACCGGCGCCGGCGGCGAAAGCGCCGGCCGCGCCGCCACCGACCGTCGCCGCGGCTGCGCCCATACCGGCACCCGAGCCTCAGCCGGCCGCCACGGCCGAGCCGACGCCGCCGGTCGCCGCGGCCGAGCCGACGCCGCCGGTCCGCGCGGCCGCACCCGAGCCCGTCGCCGCTGCGCCCGTTGCCGCGCCGGAACCTGCGTCGATCGCCGCGCCCGCGCCCGCAAAGGTCGCCGCCCCCGCGCCGGTCGCCGCACCCGCTCCGGTCGCCGCGCCCGCTCCGGTCGCCGCGCCCGCTCCGCGGGCCGTGGCCGCCGCGCCCGAGGAGCCGCCCGCCGACGTGGCCGCGCCCACGTCGGATCCAATGCCGCCCTCCATGCGAAAGCCGATGGCCGTGCGGAAGCCGGTGGTTGCCTCCCCGCCGAAGCCGCAGCCGGTGGCCGCGCCTGCGCGCGCCAAGGATCCCGTGCCCGTCGCGGCGGCGCCGAAACCGGCGCCCGCTGTGGCGATGCCGAAGCCCGCGCCCGCGGCGACGCCGAAGGCTGCGCCTGTCGCGGCGACGCCGAAGGCCGTGCCTGTCGCGGTAACGCCGAAGGCTGCTGCGCCCGTCGCGGCAACGCCGAAGGCTGCTGCGCCCGTCGCGGCGGCGCCGAAGGCCGCGCCTGTCGCGGCGGCGCCGAAGGCCGCGCCTGTCGCGGCGGCGCCGAAGGCCGGGCCTGTCGCGGCGACGCCGAAGGCTGCGCCCGTCGCGGCGGCGCCGAAGGCCGTGCCTGTCGCGGCGACGCCGAAGGCCGCGCCTGTCGCGGCGACGCCGAAGGCCGTTGTCGTTGCCGTGCTTCGTCCGGATGCGAAGGCCGCCCCAGCCGCACGCGAGGCGAAGGCCGCCCCCGCACG
>Ga0070673_100002124_pt1 | contig 12001 bp, 7 predicted proteins | sample KBSM23metaG_FD_65342 | JGI IMG/M metagenome (GOLD analysis project Ga0070673, IMG submission 65342) | Miscanthus rhizosphere microbial communities from Kellogg Biological Station, Michigan, USA - KBS M2-3 metaG | ecosystem: Host-associated > Plants > Roots > Rhizosphere > Soil ... | reverse complement strand
CAGACTCATGGCCGCTCAGGAACCCACACCGCACACCGACAAAGACCTGACATCAATCTCCGAGGCGCGCACGCTTGCGCGTGCCGCGAAACAGGCCCAGCCGATCCTCGCCGAGCTCACGCAAGAACAGATCGATCGCATCGTGACCGCGATGGCCGATGCCGTGACGCCGCATGCTGAAGCACTGGCCAGGCTCGCCGTTGAAGAGACGGGATACGGGGTCGTCGCGGACAAGGTCCAGAAGAATCTGTTCTCGTCTCGTCGCGTGTTTGAGTTCATCGCACCGATGAAGACGGTCGGCGTCGTCAATCGCATCGAGGATCGGAAAGTCGTCGAGATCGCGGAGCCGTTCGGCGTTGTCGCGGCGATTGTCCCGTCCACCAACCCGACGTCAACAGCGATCTATAAGGTGCTGATCGCGCTCAAGGCACGCTGTCCCATCGTGATCAGCCCGCATCCGTCCGCGGCGCGATGCATCACGAGGACGGTCGAGATCATGGCCGAGGCCGCCGCACAGGCTGGTGCGCCTCTGGGGGCGATCGGCTGGATGAAGACGGTCACGCTCGAAGGCACCCAAGAGTTGATGAAGCACCGCGACGTCGCAGTGATCCTGGCGACTGGCGGCATGGGACTCGTGCGAGCCGCATATAGCGCCGGCAAGCCTGCGTACGGTGTCGGACCTGGCAATGCGCCGTGCTACGTCGAGCAGTCCGCCGATTTGGCGAAAGCGGCGCACGACATCGTCCTCGGCAAGACATTCGACAACGGCGTTCTGTGCTCATCGCCGAACTCTGTAGTCGTCGACGAGGCGATCTCGAAAGAGGCGCGCCGCCGCTTCCAGGCTGAAGGCGCCTACTTCATGAACGATGGCGAGATCGACCTCCTCGCCAAGGCGCTGGTCAGCCCGCAGCGATTGCCCAACCCTGCACTGGTCGGCCGATCGGCCGCGTATATCGCAGAGAAAGTCGGGATGACCGTCCCGAGTGGAACTCGCGCCCTGATCGCGCCCTTGAAAGGCGTGGGCCGCGACTATCCCCTATCTATAGAGAAGCTCTGTCCAGTCCTGTCGTGGTACGTCGTAAAGGACTGGCGTGAAGGCTGCGAGCGCTGCATCCAGATCCTGCGCTACGGCGGGATGGGCCACACCATGTCCATCCACTCGCAAAACGAGGATGTGATCCTGCAGTTCGGGCTCAAAAAGCCGGCATTCCGGATCTGTGTGAACACGCCAACGACGCACGGATCTATAGGGCTAACGACCGGACTCGACCCGGCCATGACTCTTGGATGCGGCGGACCGGGCGGCAACATCACCTCGGACAACATCTCGCCCCGGCACCTGCTCAATCTGAAGCGGCTGGCCTACGAGCTTCGGCCCGCGGTCGCCTCGTCGCCGCGTGCAGAAGCAGGCAAGTCTACCGAGAGCGCGGCACCCGCGAAGGCGCGCAATCCCCTCCCGAAGGTCGCAGCGGCTGCGGCACCAAAGACGATCTCTGCCCAGGCCCTCGCCACGAAGATCGATAGCTTTTTAGCGTCACGTGGCTACAAGCCCCCCGACGGTGACCCGATCACGACTATTCAGGATGGCGACGCTGCGCCTCGTGCCGATAACCCTGCAGAGTTCATTTGTGAAGATGACGTCCGGGCGGCGCTACGGTCAGGAAGGAAACTATTGGTGGGTGAGCGGACGATCATCACGCCTGCCGCGCGAGACCTCGGCGAAGCGCAGAAGGTTTTTCAGCAAGCGGGCTGGCCTCGCTAACTCAATCTGCATGGGCCTGCGTGGCATTTCGCGCGGGCTTTTGACCCCTCGATCAGTCGAATGCTAGAGTACGTTGACGCCATGTCGTCTGCACGTCGCGGCCTGTCGTGGGGGGTGTGCCTCATCGCGCTGTTCGCGATCGGGTGCGCTGGCAACAAGAAGTGGGCTCACGCCCCGCAGCCGGCGCCCGCGCAAACTGCCCGGAAAGCACCTGAACCCGCTCCGGTTCCGAAGTCCGATCCCGTCGCAAATTTGATTGCCCAGTCGGACCAGCATTTTGAAACCGGCCTGAAGGAGCTCGAGGCCGGCCATCTCGAGACCGCAAAGACCGCGTTCGACCGCTCTCTGGAAGTGCTGCTGGAATGGCCAGGCGGCGCGCGATCCGAACCGCGAATCCGCGAACACTACGATCGACTCGTCGAGCGGATCAGTGCCTACGAAGTGACCGCCCTCGCCCAGGGCGACGGGTTTGCGGAAAAGGCCTCCGAGCCAGCCTCGATTGACGAGCTTCTGGCGATTTCCACCTTCGAGCCGCCACCGGCGGCAAGCAAAGAAACCGAGCAGACGGTCGCGCAGGACCTCAAGGAGATCACCCACGACATCGAGATTCCGCTGAATCCGCGAGTCCTGGCCTACGTCCAGCTGTTCACAGGCCGTTTGAAGGGCTATCTCGAGGAAGGGCTCGGCCGCGGTGCACCCTTCCTGCCGATGATTCAGGATGTCTTCCGTGCCGAGGGCCTGCCGCTCGATCTCGCGTATGTTCCATTGATCGAGAGCGCGTTCAAGCCAAACGCTCTCTCAAAAGCGAAGGCCAAGGGCATCTGGCAGTTCATGCGCGGCACCGCGCTGGAGAACGGCCTCAAGCACGATTGGTATATCGACGAGCGTTCGGATCCGGAGAAAGCAACTCGCGCCGCGGCCAAATACCTCAAGACGCTCTACAGCATGTTCGAGGATTGGCATCTCGCGCTTGCGTCGTACAACGGCGGCCCCGGACGCGTGCAGCGCGCGATGAAGCGCTCCGGACGCGACGACTTCTGGACGCTGAGCGCCAACACGCGCTATCTCCCGCGTGAGACGCGCGACTACGTGCCGCTCATCCTGGCGGCGGTCATCATCGCTCGCAACCCCGAGCAGTACGGCATGAATATCGTGCCGATCGAGCCGCCGAACTACGAGACCGTGACACTGGCGAGCGCAGTCGATCTCCGACGCGTCGCCGAGTGGGCGAGCACGCCCGTGCAAACGATTCAGGAACTCAACCCTGAGCTGCGACGCTGGACCACTCCATTGCGCGCGACGGATTACGAGTTGAAGGTTCCGACAGGCACCGCGGAAGCGATCAGCGCCCGGATGCTCGAAGTCGCGGCCGACGAGCTCGCGCCATTGAATCGCCACACCGTCAAGAACGGCGAGACCCTCTTGAGCATCTCGAAGAAGCTGAAGGTCAGCCGCGCCGATCTCGCCGAAGCCAATTACCTATCGCCGAAAGCCGCGTTGAAGACCGGCCAGCAGTTGATCATCCCGCGTGCGCCAACGCTGCTCCTGGCGGCAAACACTGGGACCGCTTCACCGGCGGTGGACACACCGGCGATCGCATCCCCCACCGCTGCACCAGATGCCGTTCCGGCCAGCGCTCCGGCGCGCCCCGCACCTCGTCGCGTCGAGAATGCGCCCGAGAAGGTGATTCATCGCGTTCGCCGCGGTGAGACGTTGTTCTCGATCGCCAAGCGCTACGACACGACCGTGCAGGATCTGAAAGAGTGGAATCGCTTGCGCGGCAATGCGATTCAAATTGGTCAGCGCCTGACGATCTTCCGCGACGGCGGACCCGCTACAAACTAATCGTCCGCGAAGGCGGAAGCCTCCGCTCTACGCGTGCTCATGGAGTTGTCTGAGAAGCGGCTCCGGATCGGGACCTCGTCCAAGAGCGTGCGCCTCACAGGCCGCATACACCGGCATTAACCCACGATAGAATTCCTGCCGACGCGCGTCTGGCGCCAGGCGCGTCGTCGCGACCGGCTCAACGAAACCGCGAAGGACCTCCTCCCAGTCAGCCGGCGAATCGCTCGCGGCGAGATCTGCGTGCGCGGCCCGAAGTGCGGCGCCCAGAGCTGCTGACTGCCCCACTTCGAGTTGGTACACCGTCGCCCCGAAGACGTCGGCCATCGTTTGCAGAATCGATCGGTTCGCGGCTGCTCCGCCGGTAGCGTGAATGGTGTCGATCTCAACACCCATCCATCGTGAATGCAGCGCCATCGCCATCATTTGCGCCTCCACGAGGGCCCGAACTTCTGCCTCCGGCCTGGTGTCCCGGGGCCCATAGCGGTGAACGCCGGCGATCGGGACGGCCGGTGTGATCTCTGGCTCGAACCACGGAAGCATGATCCGGACGCTCGGCGCGGTTGTAGCGATCGCGCGTGAGAACGCTGCCCAATCCATCCCGAGTTCGTTCCGCACTCGCTCGCGCGCCAGTGAGCCGTTCTGAAAACAGGTCAGGCCCATGTAGTCGCCAGTGGGAGCGCCAAACACGTGCCCCGTCCCTGTCACATCGACGCGCGGTTCCCGCATGAGACCGAAAACCGTGTCACTGGTCCCTAGAGACACCGCAACGCGTCCCTCTTTGACGAGCCCGGTTCCGATCAGACTGCAGGGGTTATCGCCTGACCACGCGATCACCTTCGCCGCTGGAAGCCCATGGCGACCCTGCCAGTACGGCGAGAGCGATCCAACCACGGTTGTGGACGGCGCGACATTCGGCAGTTTGTCGCGAAGCTCTGGTGCGGTCGCATGAACCGCGTCCTGCCACCAGTCCCGCGTTGCAAGATCCATCAGGTTCATGCCGGAGGCGTCGCCGTGATCGATCGGTGCGTCGGCGCCCGAGAGCAGCGAGGCGAGAAACGAGCTGACGAGATGCACGCGTGCGGTCGCACGATAGTCCTCTGGCGATCGCTTGAAGAAGCGCCGGATCTGCGGACCGGTGAACCGCTCGAACGCACGCGAGCCCGTGCGCCGCGCGAGCACATCTGCTCCACCGACACTCGCCGTGATCTCCGCGCACTCATCGCCGGTGCTGGAGTCCATCCAGATCGGTGACTCCTCCCGAGCGAATACGCTGTGTAGCTGTTGGACGAGAGGCTGGCTCGCGTCGAGCGCTCGCACGGCCTGCGACCACGCGCTGTTGAGATATACGCTGCCGTGCTGCTGCGCGGAACCGCTGACCGCTGCAAGCTGCCGAAGGTCAAGGCCACTGGTCGCCACTCTGGCGATCAACATATCGAGCGCCTCGGCCCACATAAGAGGCGACGATGTCGCGATCTTCGGGTCCGTTCGCGGCAGCACGCCATGGGTCGTGCCGTAGTGAGGCAGGGACTCGTCGAACGAGAGCGAAGACTCGAACACCACGCGCCGATCGTCGCCCTCAACCGAGATGACGATGGCCGAGAGGCCTTGCGTGCTCGAGTCCAGACCGAGATAGAGCGGCACGTGCTCTGCCTACACGCCGAGCAGCAGATCGACCACCATTTGATCGAGCCGCTCGTACGGCAGCCGTCTCGACGCGAGCGCCTGCCGATCGAAGGTGCGGGCCTTGAGCTCGCGTGCGCGCTGCGAACTGTACGGGCCTTCTCCACCAGCTTCTGCGTCGCGGATCTCAGAGAGTAACGACTGAATGCCTGCGTGGGCACGAAACTGCTGGGCCTTCCCCTTCAGGATCAAGTACGTGCGCATGCAACCGCACGCGAAATCCCAGACGCCCTGCTCGTCCTCGGTCCGGTAGGCATGCGCATCGAAGTGACGCGGACCGTCGTACCCGGACTCTTCGAGAAGCTTGACCAGAAAGAACAGCGGCTTCATCGACTCCGAGGCAAAGCGGAGGTCCTGGTCGAACCGGCCCGGTTTCTGGTCGTTCAGGTCGATGTGAAACAGCTTGCCGCTTTCGATCGCCTGCGCAACGACGTGGTAGCAGTTCAGGCCCACCATCTGCTCGTGCGCAACCTCCGGGTTGACGCCAACCATATCCGGGTGGTCCAACGTGGGAATGAACGCCAGATACGAGGCGGTCGTCGCGAAATAGATATCGCCGCGCGGTTCGTTCGGCTTGGCTTCGAGAGCGAAGCGGAGCGCGTACTTCTGATCGCGCGCGTACTCGCACAGGAAGTTGATGGCGTCGCGAAATCGTTTGATGGCTTCGACCGGGTCTTTCGCCGCGTCAACCTCTGCCCCTTCGCGACCACCCCAGAACACGTATGTGCCGGCTCCCAGCTCGACGCCCAGATCCATCGCTCGCATCGTCTTCTGCAGAGCGTAGGCGCGCACACTGGCGTCGTGCGAGGTGAACGCGCCGTCCTTGAACACTGGATCTGTGAACAGGTTCGTCGTGGCCATCGGCACGGTCATGCCAGTGGCGTCGAGGGCCTTCCGGAAATCCCGTACGATCTGATCGCGTTCGGCGGCCGTCGCATCGATCGGGACGAGATCGTTGTCGTGGAAGTTGACGCCAAAGGCGCCGAGCTCGGCGAGCCGGTGCACCACGCGAACAGGATCGAGGGGTGGCCGCACGAATTCACCAAACGGGTCGCGGCCGCGATTGCCGACGGTCCACAGTCCGAACGTGAACTTGTCTGCTGGAGTAGGTGTGAGCCTCATGGTTCAGCCGTTGAAGTAGATGTACGCCGCCGCGATCAGGAGCAGGACCACCGCCGAGTTGATCACGTCCCAATGCGTCCAACTTCGGCGCGTCTCGCGACGCTGCTCGCTGGTGACAGTTGCGTAGGTCAATCCGGTCAGTTGGTGCTCGCCAGGAGGCGGCGTCGCATAGCTAACCACGATTAATACCGCGACCGACACAACGAAGATCAGCAAGCCGTAGTACTGGAAGTAAATGTTGTTCAGGATCCAAAGCCACGAACCTTCCGTGTAGCCACGCTCGTATCCTGCCATCCCGAGCGTGACCGGCGTATCGACGAATAACCGAAGCATTCCCAACGCGAAGCCCGTCAGGAGCGCGGCAAGACAGCCGGCGGCTGTCAGCCGCCTCATGAACACGCCGAAGAAGAACACGGCCGCGATCGGCGGTGCCAGATAGGCTTGAATACCCTGCAGATAATCGTACAGGCCCCTTGCGCCCTGGATCACCGGGATCCACGCCAGCGCGATCACCACCATAACCGCTGTCGCCATACGCCCGATCCACACGAGCTGTGCTTGCGAGGCGTTCGGTCTGAACTTTCGATAGAAGTCGATCGTGAAGAGCGTGGACGAGGCATTGAATGCGCCGGCGAGGGAGCTCATGAGCGCCGCCAGCAGACCGGCGACAACGAGCCCGCGCAACCCTGCGGGCATGATGTGCTGCACGAGCAGCGGAAACGCCGCCTGAGCGGCCGACGGCACGACGTTGCCAGCGCTGTCCACCAACGCAGCGAGCCCTGGGACCTTGCCGCTCCGGGCAAGCGCCAACGCGATCATGCCCGGAACGATGAAGATGAAGACCGGCAGGAGTTTCAGAAAGGCGGCGAAGATCGTGCCGCGGCGCGCCTCCTGCTCATTGGGGGCGCCAAGCGTGCGCTGCACGATGTACTGATCCGTGCACCAGTACCAGAGTCCGACAATCGGCGCGCAGAACAGCATGCCGATCCACGGAAAGTTCTGGTTGAAGTACCACGCCATCCGACCGGCTTCCTTCACCGGGAGCCACGTGCCCTGGACACCCGCAGGAATAATCGGCTTCCACAGGTTGAACATGTCGGAGCCGAGAACTGCTCGCAGTTCGCTCCAACCGCCAAGCCGGTTCAACCCGACGATCATCAGTATCAGCGAGCCGGCGATGAACACCGCAGTCTGCACCGCTTCGGTATATGCCACGGCGCGCATGCCGCCGACCACTGCGTAGAGCCCGGTCAGGAGAACGACGAGAACCGAGCCAATCCAGAAACTGTTGAACACCGCGCCGCCGATCTCGACCTGCATCTCCGGAAGCAGCGTGCCGAACACGACACCACCGGCGAAGATGCCCACGGCCATCTTGGTCAGCACATAGGCGACCAGTGAGATCAGCGACAACACCCAACGCGCCGTCGCCGAGAAGCGCAGCTCGAGGAACTCCGGCATCGTGTAGACGCGCGAGCGCAGATAGAACGGCACCAGGACCCAGCCGAGGACGAGCAGGCACCACGCATGCAGCTCGTAATGCGCCAGCGCAACGCCGCTCGTCGCACCCGCTCCGGCCAGACCGACGAGGTGCTCCGATCCGATGTTGGACGCGAAGATCGACGCACCCACCACGACCCACCCAAGGTCGCGACCGGCGAGAAAGTAGTCGTCAGCGGTATTTCGGCTCCTCGCGACCGACCACCATGTGAGGCCGGCGAGGAGTCCGAAGTACAACGCGATCGTGACCCAGTCGAGAGTCGTCATGCGGTGCGATGTATCCTCAGCGGGTGCATTCTACGTGTAGCGCTCGGCTTTGGGCCGCTCTAATCTTTGTCGTGGCGACCGCGGCATCAGCCCGAGCCGAGACCGGGTACGATGCCTGGCTCCGCTACGCGCCCCTGCCGGCGCCGATCGTGACTCGCGTCGGTTCAGTGCCGCGTTCGGTCACACTGCTTGGTGACTCGCCTGTATTGAGAAGTGCGCGCGACGAGCTCACGCGCGGCCTTTCGTCGATGTTTTCGACGCCGATCACGACCAACACGGCCCTACCACGAACGTCCACCATCCTGATCGGCACACTCGAACGCATCCGGCCGCTCGTGCCTGGCGCCCCGGCGGCCGCGGATCTCACGGACGAGGGCTTTTGGCTGGGGACGGCAACCGTACGCGGCCAGACGATGCTCATCGTCGCTGGTCCGAACGAACGAGGCGTGCTGTATGGCGCATTCGCGCTGCTGCAGCGCATCGCCCGCGGCGAAGACGTCTCACGACTGAATGAGCGGCAGGAGCCCGCTGCACCCGTCCGGTGGGTGAATCACTGGGACAATCTGGACGGAACGATCGAGCGTGGATATGCGGGCCGGTCGATCTTCTTCGAGGATGGCCGCGTCCTCGACGATTTGAGCCGTGTCCGGGACTACGGCCGATTGCTCGCATCCGTGGGCATCAACGGCGTGACTGTCAACAACGTCAACGCGAATCCCTTGGTGATCACCGACAGCTTCATCCCGCAGATCGCCCGGATCGCGGACGTGCTACGTCCCTGGGGAGTGGCCGTGTCGGTCTCGATCGACTTCAGCAGCCCCAGACGTGTTGGCGGATTGGACACCTTCGACCCGCTGGACGCACGCGTCGCGGCGTTCTGGAAGGATCGTGTGGAGGCCTTGTATCGAGCCATCCCCGATCTGGGCGGAATCGTCCTGAAGGCGGATTCAGAAGGCCGGCTCGGTCCCTCGGCGTACAACCGCACGCACGCCGACGCAGCGAACGTGATCGCGCGGGCCCTCGCGCCGCATCACGGCGTGATCTTCTACCGCGGCTTCGTCTACGACAATCTTATGGATTGGCGCGAGCCGACAAACGACCGCGCCCGCGCCGCCTACGACAACTTCCATCCACTCGACGGCAAGTTCGACGCGAACGCTGTCGTTCAAATCAAACACGGCCCGATCGACTTCCAGGTGCGCGAGCCGGCCTCGCCGCTGTTCGGCGCGCTGCGCAATACCAATCAAGCGATCGAGCTGCAGATCACGCAGGAGTATCTAGGTCAGCAGCGCCACGTCTGCTTTCTCGTGCCGATGTGGAAGACCGTCCTCGACTTCGACATGCTGGCGACGTCAACCTCGCCGGGTACGCCCGTGCGCGAGCTCGTGTCGGGCCGCACGTTCAATCGACCCGTCGGTGGATTCGTCGGTGTCTCGAACGTTGGGCGCGACACCAACTGGCTCGGACACGATCTGGCAATGGCGAACCTGTACGGCTTTGGCCGCCTGGCCTGGAATCCGACGACATCGGCTCGAACGATTGCCTCCGACTGGACGCTGCAGACCTTCGGTCACGATCCGCAGGTGCTCGAGACGGTCACGAGCATCCTCCTCGATTCATGGCCGGCGTACGAACGCTACACCGGGCCGCTCGGCGCCGGAACACTCACCGACATCATTCGTGTGCACTACGGTCCAGGGATCGAGTCCTCTGAGCGAAACGGCTGGGGCCAATGGCACCGCGCCAATGGTCAGGGCATCGGAATGGACCGCACCGTTGCGACCGGGACCGGCTTCACTGCGCAGTACATCCCCCTCGTCGGCGCGCAGTACGAATCAGTGGCGTCCACACCCGACGAGTTCCTGCTCTTCTTTCATCACGTGCCGTATACCTACCTGCTGCATTCCGGCAAGACCGTCATTCAGCACATCTACGACAGCCACTATCAAGGCGCAGAGGACGCCGCAGACTTTGTCACGCGCTGGCGTCGGCTCGAACGATTGATCGATCGCGAACGCTACTCCTCGGTGCTCGCCAAGCTCGAATACCAGGCCGGACACGCCATCGTGTGGCGTGATGCCGTCAACAACTGGTTTCTCTGGATGTCGGGTATTCCTGACGCGAAGGGCCGTGCAGGCCGATTTCTCGGCCGCATCGAAGCCGAATCGATGACGCACGAACGGTACGCCAACACGGCTGTGGTGCCGTGGGAAACCGCATCGGCTGGTCAGGCCGCGACGTGCGAGGCTGGACAGACGTGCATCGCACGACACCGCTACCAGGGACCGGCCGGCACGTTCGATATCGCCGTGCAGTACTTCGATGAAAGCGATGGGGCCAGCCGGTTCTCGCTGTTCGTCGGCGATCAACAAGTCGACACGTGGACGGCCGATGCGCAGTTCGGATCGGCGACGCCGAACGGCCACACGTCAACACGCCGTACTGTTCGACGCATCCGGCTGTCCGCTGGCGATGAGCTGCGTGTGCAGGTCGTAGCTGATGGACTCGAAAGCGGCGCGCTAGACTACATCGAGATTACCTCGTCACCATGATCGAAACGCACGATCTGTCGCGCGAGTACGGCCCGAAGCTGGCGCTCTCGGGGCTGAACTTGCGGGTTGAACCTGGTGAGATCCTCGGCTTCCTCGGTCCGAACGGTGCGGGCAAGTCGACCACGGTGAAGATTCTCACGGGGATGATTCGGCCGACACGCGGCACGGCCCGCGTGGCTGGCTTCGACGTCGTCGAACAGCCGCTCGAGGTGAAGCGGCGCATCGGCTACGTCCCCGAAACGGCCGCCCTGTATGACGCCCTGACGGCGAGCGAATATCTCGAGTTAATCGGCTGCCTGCATCACATGGATCGCAAGACGGCTGACACGCGAAGCAACGAGTTGCTGGAGCTGTTCGGCCTGACCGCAGAGAAGCACCAGCGCCTACGCGAGTTCTCGAAGGGTATGCGTCAGAAGGTGCTGATCGCGGCCGCACTCATCCATCGCCCCGAGGTGCTGTTCCTCGACGAACCGCTCGACGGCCTCGACGCCAACGCCGCGATGGTCGTCAAGGAAGTGCTGAAGCAGCTCGCCGGACAGGGCCGCACCATTCTGTTCTGCTCGCACATTCTCGACGTGGTCGAGCGGATGTGCACGCGCATCGTGATCATCAGTAACGGTCAGCAGATTGCAGACGGCACCGCCGACGCGATCCGCTCCGCCACGGGATCGGCCACACTCGAAGAGGCGTTCAGCCGCCTGACCGGCGTGCGCGATGTGGCGCGCCTGGCGTCGGAATTCATTTCGGCGCTCGAACGTGCATGAGACGGCTCTTCGCTGCCGCCGGCGTCGACTTCGAGCAATGGAAAGCGCTGACGGTCGTCGCGCTCAAGCTTGACTTCCGTGGGTCTGCGCTCACGCAGCGCCAGGGCGAGCATGAGTCCCGCGTCGTCAATCGCTGATCTTTCAAGCGATTTTCTACACGCTCTTTGGCGGGATCATCGCGTATCTCGTGTGGGCGAGCCGCGATCTGTGGCTGGCGGGCACCATCGCCTCGACGTATATCGCGTTTCTCATCGGCACTGCCGTCGTTCTCGATCACCACTCGGTGATCTCGTCACCGGTGGACTACGCGATTCTCGGCTTCCGGCCGGTGTCGTCGCGCACGTATTTCGCCGTCAAGCTGACGAACCTCCTCGTCTACACCACGGCGCTGACGACGGTGGCTGCGTGGGTGCCGGTCCTGGTCACCAGCGCTCGGCATGGCGTGGGGATCGGGGGCGCGCTGTTCCTGGACATCTACGCGAGCTCGACGGCCACGACGCTCGCGATTG
>Ga0070673_100002123_pt1 | contig 12002 bp, 15 predicted proteins | sample KBSM23metaG_FD_65342 | JGI IMG/M metagenome (GOLD analysis project Ga0070673, IMG submission 65342) | Miscanthus rhizosphere microbial communities from Kellogg Biological Station, Michigan, USA - KBS M2-3 metaG | ecosystem: Host-associated > Plants > Roots > Rhizosphere > Soil ... | reverse complement strand
TCGAGGACACCGACTGGACCAGCCCCTGGAACATTCGTCACCAGCCGGTCTATCTCAGCCAGAGCGCCTGCTTCCGCAAAAGCGACGGCGCGTTATCCTGCCTGACCTGTCATGCGCCGCACGCGCCGTTGAGCCGTCTCGCAGCCGACTACGACAAACGCTGCGCGGGCTGCCACGTGGCCGTCCGCCATCGCACACCGCTGGGCGCGAAGACTTGCGTCGGATGCCATATGCCCGGAGTCCAGGTGAAACCGGAACTGCGCTTCACGAATCACTGGATCGGCGTTTATCCGAACGGTGCGGCGTTAAGGCCGCGACTTCAATGACGCCAATTTTTCCCGATAGAGATTCAGGTCGGGGTACTGCGGACCGAAGGCCGTCTCGTCGATCGACAAGGCTCGGCGGTAGAACCGCTCGGCCGAAATCTTGTCTCCCTTGGCTACCAGAATGTCCGCCAGATTGCCGCACGCCGTCGCGATTCTCGGATTGCCCGGGCTGAGCTTGCTTTCGAAGATCCGCAGCGCCCGCCGTTGCAGTGTTTCGGCCATCGTTATCCTTCGACCGGCCAGCAGCAGGCTCGCCAGATTGTTCAAAGTCACCGCAGTCTCGGGATGATCGACACCCAGAACTTTTTCCTGAATCAAGAGCGCGCGGCGCAGGAGCGGTTCGGCTGGCTCGAAATGGTTCTTGGCCTCAAGCAACAGAGCCAGATCGTTCAATCGTACGGCGACGCGTTCGCCGCTTTTCCCCGACGCAATCTCCTCGGCGGCAAGCGCTTTGCGATAGAGCGCCTCGGCGGCGTCGAGTGCGTCCCGAGCTTCTTCGAGAGCCCCGAGCCGGCCGAGGCATCGAGCTTGTATCGCCTTATCTGGCCCTTCCGCGGCTAGGCGATAAAGAGACACCGCCTGGTTGAGCTGGCCTTCTGACTCCAACACTTCGGCGAGATTCTCCCTGTCGGCCGCGACGAGCGGATCGCTCTCGCCGAGCGCTTTCTGATCGATCGCAAGCGCGCGGCTCAATGCTGATGCCGCCCCTTTGGAATCTCCGCGCGCCTTCAGAAACAGGCCGAGATCACTCACGCTGCGGGCAACTTTCGGACTCTCCAGACCGAAGTCGCTCTCGCGCGCCGCCAAATTCTGTTCGAACAGCGGCCGCAGCGCCGCCAGATCTGCAGGCGTCGACGTTTGGCCCCAGAGACTAACAGCGAAAAGAAAAAGAATAGGCCGAGAGCCCATCCCGTTTAGGGAAGCCGCGTCGCCTGGTGCGCCCACAACTGCCACGCTCCGTTCCGCTTCACGTAAACACGCAGGAATCTTACTCCGAATTTTTGCTCCTGTTTGTTCATATTGATACTGAGAGCCAGCTTGCTCATGAGCACCGCGCTGTCTCCAAACACCCGGACATCGAGTTCCTGGTAATCAATCGTGTGATAGAGCAGGTCGCCGGATTTCAGCGAATCGATGAACTCCTTCTTGTTCTGTATCGACGCGTTTCCGTGCACATACTTCAGGTCATCCGCCAGTATCTTGTTTAGCGCCGCCGCGTCGCGATGCAGCGTCGCCTCCGCCCATTGATGATCCGCCTTCTTGACCTGATCGACGGCGTCGTCAGCGAAAGCAAGACTAGCGGCAAATAGAATAAGCAGCAGAAGTTTCATGCGCTCAAAATGTATCGAAAACGGATTCAGGCTGTCAAGGCGCGCTACACTTGACTGTTAATCTTCATGGAAGGAACCTTACTCTTATGCCACGCAAACTCATAGATCTCAGCATGCCTGTTCATAACGACATGGTCGTGTTCCCGCGCGTCGTACGTCCCTCAATCGCGATGTACGAAACATGGTCGCAATTTGCCGACCGTATAGGAGCCACAAAATTCGGCGTGGATTGGCTGACCGCTACCTGCATCGTAGTGTTGGGCGACCACATCGGCACCCATATGGACTCCTTGCGCCATCTGCGCGACGACGCTCCCGGTCCCGAAGGAATTCCGCTCGAATACTGCTACGGCAACGGCGTTTGTCTGGATTTCCGGCATCTGCCGATCGGCGCGGGAATCAGTGTCGATGATATGAAGCAGGCCCTGACCAAAATCAACTACACCATCAAGCCGCTCGATATCGTCCTGATCCATACCGGCGCAGGAAAGATACAGGACAAAGAAGCCTACCTCACCGATCACGTCGGCATGACCGGTGAAGCCACCAACTGGCTGCTCGATCAAGGCGTTAAAATGACCGGCATTGACGCCGTGACCTTTGATCCACCGGTATGGGCCATGTTCGAGCGCAAAAAGTTTTGGGAAGCTCACCGCGTCATGCTAACGCGCGAGTATTACCATCTCGAGAACCTGACCAATCTCGATCAGCTTCCGCCGCATGGATTTACGCTCAGCCTGTTTCCGATTAAATGGGTGAATACCACCGGATCTCCAGTGCGCGCGGTCGGAATCGTTGAAAGTTAACCCTCGCGAAGCCGCGACGGTTACAGAGCGGGGCCTTCTCCGAATTAAAGATTTCCGCGCAAGGTCCCGCCCAAATCCAGATTCGCCCCGCTGATGAATTTCGCCAGCGGCGACGCCAGAAAGACGACCGCATGCGCGACATCCTCCGGCTGCCCGATCCCGAATGGTAGATACCGGTCCTCGAGGAACTTCTTTACCGCGCCTTCTTTATCGACGTTGAACTTCTCAGCGATTTGATCGACGATCCCGCCGGGCCGCGTAAACAATCCCGTCCAGATCGGCCCCGGCGACACGGCATTCACCCGCACCCGTGGCGCATACTGCTTCGCCAATGCCTTCGTCATGTACAAGAGTCCGCTCTTGAAAACGCCGTAATCCATCAGATCCGGCTCCGGCTGTTTCGCCAGATCGGACGCAGTATTAACAATCGCCGCCGACCCAAGCTCCGCCATTCCCGGAAGCAGCGCCCGGCATGTGCGAATCGTCGGCCGGAGGTTGATATCGAACGACCACGACCATTTCTCGTCGGAGATGTCGACCAACGAGTTCGGGTCGGCCACGCCGACGTTATTGATCAAAATATCGGGAGCTCTACCAAACGTTTTGAGAACATAGGAAACGGCGCCGTCCACTCCCTGCGCCGTCGTCAGGTCCGCGGCAAACGTACCAGCCCAGTTACGCCCGTTTTCGGCCAGAGCGCCTTTATCTTGGTCCGCGACGATTACCTTCGCGCCTTCTTCCGTAAGCAGGTTCGCGATCGCTTGTCCGATTCCGTGCGCTCCAGCTGTGACGAAGGCCAGCTTGCCCTTAATTTTGTAATCCATGGAATTATCGTTTGTCTCGCCAGCGTAGCGTACCCCCCGCTATGAAGCAAGTGAGTTCAGCCGCCTGAACTACTTGATCTCGACCGCTTTCGCCAAGGTCGGGGCGGTCCGAATACTCGGCAGCCGCGGATTCCGCTCCGCTCCGAATTTGTGCTGGTGCCAGTAAGGGTAGGGTTCGCGCGTCGCGCTGACCTCGTCGAGCCGGGACATTTCTTCCGCGGAAAGCCGCCACCCGGCCGCCGCGAGATTGTCGCGAAGCTGCTGCTCATTGCGGGCGCCGATGATCACCGTGCTTACGCCCGGCTTGTTCATGACCCAATTGAGCGCCACCTGCGCCGCCGATACGCCACGCTGCCCTCCGATCTCGAGCAGCACGTCGACAATGCGGTAGAGCAGTTCCTGGTCGATCACCCCCGGCGCTTCGAGCTGATTCAGACGCGTTTCCGAAGGGCGCGCGTCTCGCCGGAATTTCCCCGTCAACAGCCCATAATGGAGCGGACTCCATGCCATCACCCCGACCCCTTGATCCAGTCCCAACGGCACAAGTTCATGCTCGATATCCCGGCAAAGAAGCGAATAGTGCACTTCCTGACTGATGAAGCGGCTCAGCCCCCGGCTATCGGAGACCGCCAGCGACTTCATGAGCTGCCATCCCGAATAATTAGAGCATCCCGCGTAGCGCACCTTGCCCTGCCGGACCAGATCGTCGAAGGCGCGCACCGTTTCTTCCGTCGGGACAAGGCTATCGGGATCGTGCGCCATATACAGATCGATGTAATCGGTGCGAAGCCGCCGTAGGCTAGCCTCGCAGGCCTCCATGATGTGCTTGCGGGACAGGCCGACATCGTGCGCTCCTGGCCCCATGCGCATGAAGACTTTGGTGCCGATCACCATCTGCTGACGCCGGCCCTCGAGCGCCTCCCCGAGCGCCTCCTCGGCCGCCCCAAAAGAATACAAATCGGCCGTGTCGATAAAGTTCAGACCCGCCTCGATACAGATGTCGATCAGCCGGCTCACTTCCGCGGGGCCGATGTTCCCCATCGCGCGGAAGCGGTCTTTCCCGCCGACCGTCATTGTTCCGAAACTCAATGCGGAAATACTGAGTCCGCTCTCTCCAAGAAGGCGTTGTTCCATATTGTTGTCGTAGCAGGAGTCCCGCCGAAAGCCTGCATTTGTGCCCGATGGGGGTCACCAAGCTATCATCCTATGAAGATCCGGCTTTAGACAACGATTGGCCATGCCCGTGCATAAGCATTATGATGAAAACCCTGGCAGTCCTCACGTTGACGACTTTGGCTTGTTTTTCCGGCGCAATCACCCCTGCCAACGCTCAGCGCGACGAAAAGGACGAAAAGAACAGTAAGCCGGAGAGGCAGCAGGGCAGGCAATCCCAGCAACGACAGCCGGATGCACGCGGACAACAGTCAGAACACCAGCCGCAACGGCAACCCGAAGCCCGCGGACAACAATCGGAGCATCAGCGTCAGCCGGAGGCTCGCGGACAACAATCGGAGCAGCAACGACCCCCGCGCCAGCCGGAGGCTCGCGGACAGCAGCCGCAGCACCAGCATCAGCCGGAGGCGCGCGGACAGCAGCCCCCGCAACAACAACAGCGGCAGCAGAATACCCGGGCGCAACAGCCGCAGCAACCATCGCGGCAACAGTCGGGTCGCGGACAACAGCCGCAGCGTACCCAGGAACAGGCGCGCAGTTGGCAACAGCAGAAAGGTTGGTCGCAGAAAGGCGCTTGGCAGGGGCATAATTCGTGGGAGCAGAATCGCGCCCAACATTGGCAAAGCGATCACCGCACCTGGGCACAGCGCGGCGGATACGGCGGCTACTATATCCCGCAGGACCGCTTCCGCCTTTCCTTTGGACCCACACATTCTTTCCGAATACGGACGCGCCCGACAATGTACATGGGGTATCCCCGCTTTCAGTACGGCGGTTTTTCGTTTATGCTGGTCGACCCGTGGCCCGAGTACTGGGCGCCTGATTGGTATGATTCCGACGACCTTTACATCGACTATAACGACTATGACGACGGCTACTACCTTTACGATCGCAGGCATCCCGGCGAAGGACTAGCGATAACGATAGTGTTATAACCGCCACCAACTGATCCGATCTCCCCGCCAATCCCGCTTCCTTATATGGAGGTGGTTATGGTGGATAAATTGAAAAGCTTCTTGGCCCGGTGGAGCGACCTGTGGTGCGAGTTCATGCATCAGGGCGCAATGTGGCCCAGCCACGGCCAATACCAATGCCGGGAGTGCTTTCGCGTCCGCGTAGTCCCTTGGACCGAGGAACGGAGTACGGTAGCCTCAGGCGGCTCGAGGCAGCCTGTCTCCATTGAAACCAAGCGTTTTGTTAGAGATAGACATCTTTCGGCGGCGTAGTTCGCTCCCCAGCGCCAGTAACCTTACATTTCTCCTAAAGGTTCTTAGCGTCAGCTCTAAACCTTCTGCGCGGTTCCACCGATTAAATACCTGAAATTCGCGTAGAGAAACGAACGGGCTGCTGTCGACGGAGGTCGGCGGAAGCAACTTAAGTTACTGCACTGGCTTATGTTACAAGCGCTGAGCAGCTGGCGAATTCTGGGGAGACGCAACGCTTATGCCAAAGATTAGAATTCTTCTAACCGATGACCATACCTTATTCCGCCAGGGTATTAAAACCCTTATCGCCGCTGAAACAGACATGGAAGTGGTAGGCGAGGCCGCCAACGGTACCGATGCTGTTATTCGCGCCGCCGAGACCAGGCCTGATATCGTCCTTATGGACATCGGTATGACTGGCCTTAGTAGCTTCGAGGCCACCCGTCAGATCAAGAAAAACCGTGCCGAGACCAAGATCCTCTTCCTCACCATGTATGACGACGAAGACTATCTGGTCGAGTGCATGCAGGTCGGAGCCGGCGGCTATGTCCTGAAAGATAGCCCGGCGGCACAACTGCTCGGCGCGATCCGCGAAGTGCACCGCGGCGGCAGCTATCTCAGCCCCCGCATGCTTTCGCAGCTGGTCGACGATTTCCGCTCACGCGTGAAATCCACGCAGCGCACGCCTCGCTTCGCTACTCTGACGACCCGCGAGAAGGAAGTGCTCAAGGTCCTGGCCGAAGGCAACTCCGTAAAGGAGATCGCCGGTGGATTGAACCTCAGCGTTAAAACTGTGGAAGCCCACAAGTTCAACCTGATGCGCAAGCTCGACATCCACAACAAGGCCCAGCTAGTCCAATACGCGATTCAGAAGAAGATTATCCAGATACCGTCGGTATCGGTTTAGTCCGGTTCTTGATCGAAAGCTTGTTCCTGTACACCAGCACGGTCTCACCGTGCTGATTGAGGACGGCCGAATCGAACGTGACGACCCCCATCACGTCGCTTTTGGCCACTCTCTCCACCACTGTACTCTTGACGTGTATCGTGTCCCCGATAAAAACGGGCTTCACGAACCGCAGTTTGTCGATTCCGTAGAACGCTATCACCGTCCCGGTCGTGAGATTCGTCCGTACCCTCAGGCCTTCCGACACGCTGAGCGTCAACAAACCATGCACGATCCTCTTGCCGAACGGCCCCTCCCGTGCATATTCTTCGTTTGTATGCAGTTCCGTGAAATCCCCCGACAGGCCGGCAAAATTGACCACGTCCGATTCGGTCAACGTCCGGCCGCGCGTCACGTGCTCGATCCCGGGAATGAAATCCTCAAAGTACAAGCTCAAGTTGGCGGATCCTCTCGACGCATCATAGCCAACCCACGGTTACAATGAAAGCTATGGTTCGAACAGAGACAGTGCTCGATTCCTGGAAATCCATTCGCCAGGACACCGCCCAGGCCGTTGAGGACTTCCCCGCCGGCGAATTCGATTTCAAAGCCACTCCCGAGCTGATGAGTTTCGGTGAGTTGGCCCGTCACGTTCTCGATGCCAGCCACGGGATTATCGGAATGCTGCTCGACGGCGTCGATAATTTGGCCACCCCGCAGTTTCGCGAGATGATCGGCAAGTACCGTCCGCAGTTGCCCGAAAAACTGGACGCCGCCACGCTCGCCTCCGAGCTTCGCAAGTCAATTGAGACGCGGACTCGGGAGCTCGCCGCCAAGGATGCCGATTTTTTCTCCGGACTCATTACTCGCTTCGACGGACAGCGCGTTACTCGTCTCGAAATGATCCAGTTCGTCAAGGAGCATGAGCTGACTCATCGGGCACAAATGTTCGTATACTTGCGGTTGAAAGGGATCGTGCCGTGCACCACGCGTCGGCGGCAGGCCGCTCAAAAGAGCGCTTGAATTTTGCGCTTGGCATCTATTAGCAAGTTTCGTATAACTTAAAGTTGGGGGAGAATTTGTATGGTGCTGTGCCCTGAATGCGACGCCGAGATCGATGTGGACGAAGGCGACGTGGACGAGGGAGATTCTCTAAGCTGTGACGAGTGTGGCGCGGACCTCAAAGTTATCAGCTTGAGTCCCCTTGAACTCGCTTCCGGAGATGAAGAAGAGGACGAAGAGGACGAAGACGGCCTTAGTGACGACGACGAAGATGAAGATGCCGACGAGGATGAAGAAGAAGCCTGGAAGTAGTTCATTCGAAACGATAACCCTCGGGGCACTTAGCGCGTCTAACCTAGTGGACGGAAAAGGGAGTGTGTGACGTGATTCGCAGAACAACGTTCGCGGCTCTGCTGTTGGTGTGTTTGGCTTCGGCCGTCTTCGCGTTCCAGAAAGGCAAATCGGAAGATGACAAGCTTCGTATGGTGCACGGGTCAGTGACCGATGCCCAGGACAACCCCGTCGTCGGGGCCGTCGTGCAGCTCAAAAACGCCAAGACTTTGCAAGTGCGCTCCTTCATCACTCAGGAGAAAGGAACCTACCAGTTCCACGGTCTTGACCCCAATGTCGATTATTCGCTGCGAGCCGAGTACCAGGGCGCCTCGAGCTCGACCCGGAACTTGAGTTCGTTCGACTCGCGCAAGCAGCCCGCCATCGACCTCAAAATCGAAGCCAAAAAATAGTGGGGCGGGATTGCATCCCGCGGACCCGAGTCCATCGGGCCCAGCCTCCCGGAACGGGCGGCTACTTCTGTGAAATGACCACAGTCTCCGGCCCGGGCATTGAGTGCGCCTGGCTGCTCGCAAATCCGGCATTCCGAAACATCTTGTCCAGCTCCGCGAAAGTATAAGCATCCCCTGACGGCGTCCCGCCCAGCATCATCAAACTGAACGTGGCCGCCACGGGGGGCGACACTCGATCTTCGTTCGGCACAAATTCAAGCGTCACTGCCCTACCCCCAGGCTTCAACGCCGCATAAACTTTGCGCAACAATCCTTCGCAGGTTGACACATCGAAATGATGCAGAAAATTCGTCAGCAGGACAATGTCATATCCACTTCCGAAATCCGCCTCAAACGCGCTCCCAGCGATTGTTTCATAGCGCCCGTCAACCCCAGCCTTCTGCGCATTCTCCTTGGCGACTGCAAGCACCGGTTCCCAGTCCAACGCCACCACGCGCGCATTCGGATTGTGGCGCGCCAGCGCGATGCCAAAGATCCCGTGTCCCGCCGCGATATCGAGCACCTTCCAGTTCGCGCCCGCATCCGCGCCGGTAACCCCGGCGATGAATTCCGCCGGCATCGCCATCAACGGAACCATCGCGCGCGCGAACTCGACCCAGGCCGGATGTTCATCCTCCACCATGCCCTTCTCGCTCGCCGCGTGCCCTCCCTTGCGCACCAATGCGGCCACATCGCGGAAGTTGTCCATGATTGCGGCCGAATTCAGAAATCCGACCGCCGTGCCCATGTACGCCGGCGAGCGGCGATCGAGAAACATTGCACTGTCGGGCGTGAGCCCGTATCGGGCGCCCTGCTTGGTTAAGAGCCGGTTGACCACAAGATAGTCGCAGAGAATGCGCGCCCCGCGCTCGGCAACTTTGAGCTTGCTCGCCAGATCGGCCGCGGTCGTAGCGCCTTCCGCGATCGCAGTGAACAGATCGAGCTCAATCGCCCCGCGTAGGGCCGCCGTCTTTTGGTAAGCGCTGAGAGTGTCGAAGATCAGTTCCGGATTGGGTGGTTGGGCTTGTGTGGTAGTCGGCATGCGTCCATTATCGGAAACCGCGCGACGAATTTCCATTTGACAGAAAGCTGTCCTAGGGGCTAATCTCGGAGAGTCTTTCAGTTGTTCGCTGGTAAGAAATTGGGAAGCTGGTGAGAATCCAGCACGGCCCCGCCACTGTAAGCGTGGAGGACCGATCGCATTAGTCCACTGTTCCTCTCGGGAATGGGAAGGAAGATCGGCCCGCTGAAGCGCAAGTCAGGAGACCGACCGGTGAAATTCGGCGCTACCCGCCGAAAAAATTCTGAAAGCTCAGATTCACTAGCGGAGGGCTAGTCAGAATGAAACGTCTCGTATTCTTTTCGTTGTATTTCCTCCTGTCGTTTTGCGCCTTCTCGGCCACCGTCACAGGAAAAGTTCTAGATCCAGCCGGAGCCGGTATCAGCGGAGCGCGTGTTGTAGTGACCAGCCCGCTTGGCATCCTGCAAGAGGCCACGACTGGCTCGGCAGGAGCTTTCAGCCTGGACATTCGCGAATCCGGCTCCAACCTCGAAGTCGTCACGACCGCTCCGGGCTTCGCCCGCAAAGCCGTCGCTCTCGAAACTCAAAACCCGTTGACGATCGAGCTTGAGATCGCCCCAATCAGCGACGCCGTCACCGTTAGCGGGTCCGTCATCGCCGCGCCGCTGAGCGAACAGGGCAGCAGTGTCACCGTGATCCCTCGCATCGAGATCGAACGCCGCAATGAAGCCACCGCGGCGGACCTGCTGCGAACCGTCCCCGGCTTGACTATCAGTCAAAGCGGAGGGCGCGGCGGCGCCACCTCTCTCTTCATCCGCGGCGGAGAATCCAAGCACAATCTGATCATGATCGACGGCGTCCCGATCAACATGTTCAGCCAGGGTGGATTCGTCGATCTGGCCCACATCCCCACCGATTTCCTCGACCGCATCGAAGTTAGCCGCGGCCCGCAATCGGCCGTCTACGGATCCTACGCCAATAGCGGCGTCGTGAACTTCGTCAGCCGGCTCGATGAAGGCGCTGCGCAAATGAATGTGATCGCCGAGGGCGGCAGTCACGCCGAGCGCCGCTTCGTCGTCGCAGCGTCCGGCGCGAAACGCGGTTATCGCGGCTCGGTCAGCGCTTCGCGCCTCGATACCAATGGCGAAGTCGATAACGACGATTATCGGGATGAGAATGTTTCGCTCAATCTGGGCAAGCGCTTCCGAAACCAGGACCTGAGCTTCCGGGGCAACTTCGATTCCAGCGAAAATGGCGTGCCCGGCCCTTACGGATCGAATCCGGTGGGCAACTTTTTCGGCCTGGATCGCATCAGCCGGAACAAAAACAATACATCTAACTACGGCGTCCACTACGAAGCCGACCTCTCGAACCGAGTGCGCCAGGAACTGTTCGGGACCTTTTTCCTCGGCAACAACTTCTATCTATCCGGCTTCGGAACCAGCTTCAACAAGGACATTCGAAGGACTGCCGACGCACGCACGACGGTCAACGTCTCCGAGCGCTACACACTCGCCTTCGGAGTCGCCTACTCGCGAGAGGAAGTCAGAAACACCTACATCACCGATGCGAATTTCCAAAGTTTCCTGCTTCGGCGCAATCAAACAGGCGTCTACCTCGAGAATCGCTTCCGATTCGGCAAGCGCCTCTTCTTGACCGCGGGCATAAGAACAGAAATTTTCAGCACTCCCGCCATCCCGCCCGGGTCGGGACGCCCCCTGATCCCGGCTAACACGCTAACCCGCGTCAATCCGAAGATCGCGGCTGGATTCTCCCTCAGCTCGACCACGCGCGCGCACGCGTCGTTTGGAACGGGCATCCGTCCGGCCGGCGGATTCGACCTGGCGTACACCAACAATCCCGCGCTGAAGCCCGAGCGCACAACCGGCCTCGACGCCGGAATTGAGCAACAACTGGGGACCCGCTTCTCGGTCGACGCGACTTATTTTTACAATCGCTACAACGATTTGATCGTGTCCTTAGGCGGCTCGCTCTCCTCGTTGGGCAAGTTCACGACAGACAACTTGTCCAATGCGCGCTCGCAGGGCATCGAATTTCTGGCTCGCTACCGGCCCACTTCGAGCGTATCGGTGACCGGCGCCTACACGTTCCTCGATACGGAACTGCTCTCGCTCGACGGCGCGAGCGGCGTCGTGCAGCAATATTACAAAGTGGGCCAGGAGCTTCCGCGGCGTCCTCACCATTCCGGCAGCATCGACTTATCCTATACGCACAAACGATTGGCGGCCAACCTCCTGGCGTCTTTCCGCGGAGAGACTCTGGACGTCGAGCCGAACTTCGGCGCCTTCAGCGGTTTCTTCAAGAACCACGAATACACGAACCTGGGCGTCAATCTGAACTATGACATCGGCCACGGCGTCACCCTCTACGGTAACCTGCGCAACGCACTCAACCAGCATTACGAGGAGACCTACGGCTTCCCTTCCCTGCGCCTGAACTTCGTCGCCGGCCTCAAATGGAGACTCTCCCGGGAGCCATAATATGGTTATGGAGCAGGCCTACAACGAACCGCGTCTCGTCCTGAACCGAATCTACACCAAAGGTGGAGATCGCGGCGAAACCAGCCTCGTCGGGGGACAGCGCCTTCCCAAGGACGCTCTCCGCATCGAAGCCTACGGCACGGTC
>Ga0070673_100002121_pt1 | contig 12003 bp, 6 predicted proteins | sample KBSM23metaG_FD_65342 | JGI IMG/M metagenome (GOLD analysis project Ga0070673, IMG submission 65342) | Miscanthus rhizosphere microbial communities from Kellogg Biological Station, Michigan, USA - KBS M2-3 metaG | ecosystem: Host-associated > Plants > Roots > Rhizosphere > Soil ... | reverse complement strand
CCGACCCTCAGCTCGACGAGATAGTCGCCGCGCCCGAGCGGCGCCAGCGGCACGTCGGTCACCAGCCGGGGCGACCCGTCGGCGTCCTTCTCTTCCAGCTGCAGGGGAACCGGCAGCGGCTTGCCGTGGCGGTCGAGCAGGCGCACTTCGCGCGTATCGAGCGGCCCGAGCACGGGCCACTCGAGATGGACGACGTCGTTGTGCCGGCAGGAGAGCACCGCCGTCGGCGTGCCGTTGCGGAAGGCGATGGCATCGCCGAGCAGCGGGGAGGCCGGCGGCACGGCGACGCGATCGGTGAAGATCATCCCGTCGGCCTTGACGCGCAGCATCCCGTACGCGGGCGGCTGTCCGGAAGCGATGGGGACGCGCACGATGGCCACGCGTCCCCCGGACTTCATCACTTCGCGTGCCGAGCCAAGCAGTTCGCCGTCGGCGGATTCGGCCATCGCCATGATCTCGGTCCCCGTCGGCCACGGGCTGGCGCTGGCAGGGATCTCGAGCACGATCGACAGCTGCGATCCGGCGCGCGACGCAAAAGGCACGAATGGCGTCGTCGGATGATCGCGCGAGAGCGCCGCCAGCGCGGTCTCTTCCGCGGACGGCGGCGTGGACGGCCTGGTCGCGGCGGGGTTCGACAACGCGGCAATCTCCGCCAGCGTCGGCGCGAGGTATTGTCGGCGCGCCCGGATCGTGTTGAGCTTCGGCTTCAGCTTCACCTTGATCGATCGAATGCGGCCGTCCCACTTCGTGTTGGTCGTGTAGTAGCCGAGCACGTAATAGGCGCGCACGTCGTTGGCGACGCGCCGCATGCCGCCGGTGAGATCGTTGGTGTTGACGATGGCGATACCGTCGGTCTCGCTGGCGAGCGTCATCAGCGAATCGGCGCTGCGCTGCATGGCGTAATACGCGGAGAGGTCGGCGCCGCCGGTCGGCTTGAACGGAATCGTCTGCAGCCCCAGCGGCGAGACGGGATAGAACGCCACGTTCCCCTGCCGCGCCGCCTTCAACAGGTCGCGGAAGCGCTCGTCGAAATCCATGTTCGCCAGGCGCATCCGCTCCGAGTTGCAGAACCCGCTCGATGCGGCGCCGCCGATGCGATCGCCACGCGCGATCTCACCGATCCGGCCGCCGCTGGTCACGCCAATCTTCGGCAGGTTGGGCATGCCCAGGGTCGACGGCATCTGCTTCACCGGGCCGGGATGCGCCAGGGTGTTGGCCACGAAGACGATGCTCTTGCGTTCCTGCCGGACCAACCCGAGCAGGCGCACCAGCCCCTCGAACAGGGTGTAGGTGTCGTCGAGTCTCTTGCGCCCGATCAGCCAGCTGAGGCCGCAGTCGTAATAGGCGGCATAGCGGTCGTCGTAGGTGTTGCGCGGGTAGATCCACTCGCGGCTGTCGATAATCGCGTCGGCGGTGGTCGTCGTCTGCCCGAGGACCAGGTCGTTCCACTCGCTCTCGGTCGTGAGCAGGCCAAAGAGGTCCTTCGGACCGAGGTTGCGCTCGATGAACTCGTGCAGCGGCGCGCGCATGTAGTGGCGGCCCTGGAAGTTGTAGGCCGAGGGATCGAGCACGATCACGAAGATGCGCCAGGTAGGATCGGCGGCGAGATCGTAAGCGTCCTGCTGTGTACGTGGATTCTTCCGCTCCGCCTCAGGCGTCCACGTGTCGAAGGTGACGAACTCCGCGCTCTCGATCGCCTGGGGCTTGCCGTCCTCGTAGATCTCGAAGTCGTCCTTCGTCAGCCCCTCGACGATGTGCCCTTTCTCGGTGGGATAGGCGTCGACGCGGACGTAGTGGGCGCCGGCGCGGAAGACCGGCGGGCGCGGCTGGGGCAGCGGTGCGGACGGCTGCTGCTCCTGCGGACGCGGCGGATCCTGCTGGCGGGCCACGGCCGTCAGCGTCAGCGCTCCGCACAACAGCAGGATCAGCGCGGGTTGTCTGCTCATCGCGTCCCCGAAACAGGTCACGGGACCGCGAGCGGTCCCCGCGAACGAACGTGTTTGTGGACACTTTCACCGCGGCGCGCGCCGCGCGCCGTGAGGCATGCAAGCCGCCCGCCGCGGGAGCGCGCAGGCCCGCTACTGCTTGCCGCCGCCCTTCGAGAGCGAGCGGTAGTACTGCTCGACGAGCTTGCGGTACTGCTCGGGCACGTCGTCGGTCCCCGACAGGAACACCTGGTTGCCGTTGGCGTCGAGACGGCGGCGCAGCGTGTACTCGAAGCGCTTGATGTTGTCGGTCACCGACTGCTCGAGGCGGGCGAGCGCCTCGGGGTTGGCGTAGGCGCTCTCGTCGTCGAGCTTGCGCAGGCCCTTGATGATCTCGTCGAGTTCCTTCGCGTCGATCTTCTGCTGGCCGAGCAGGCGGCGCAGCTGCTCCGCGTCGGCGGCGCGCTGGCGCGCTTCACCGCGGAACTGGCGGACCTGCTCGCCGCTGTAGCGGCCGTTGGGCCGCGCATCGCCGAGCGTACCGCCGGACGGATTCATCATCGAGCTGGTGGTGTCTCCCTGCCCGTTGCGTCCGCCCTGCGTGGGATCGCCCTGGTTGCGGCCGCCGTTGCCGCTCTGCTGTCCCTGACCCTGGCCCTGGCCCTGCTGCCCTTGCTGTCCCTGCTGACCGCTCTGACCCTGCTGCCCCTGCTGACCGCCCTGGCCCTGCTGACCGCGTTGGCCATTCTGCCCTTGTTGGCCGCTCTGACCCTGCTGCCCTTGTTGCCCCTGCTGCCCGCTCTGCCCCTGCTGCCCACTCTGACTCTGCTGGCCATTCTGGCCCTGCTGCTGCCCGTTCTGTCCCTGCTGGCCCTGCTGCCCATTCTGGCCCTGCTGATTGCGGTCGCCCTGCTGTCCGCGCTGCTGTCCCTGCGCGTTCTGTCCCTGCTGCGCCTGCTGGCCCTGCTGACCCTGCTGGCCGCGCATGCGCTCGCCGAGCGACTGCATGCCTTCGGAAAGCTGCCGCGCCTTGTCGAGCGCCTGCGCCTGGGCATCGGGCTTGGTGTGGCCGACGGCTGACGCCGCCTCGCCGATCTTCTTCTGCAGATCGTCGAGGTTGCCCTGGATGTCGCGATCGAAGGCCGCGACGTCGGACGTCTGCTGGCCGCCCCGCAGCATCTGATCGGAGTAGCGGATCTTGTCGCGGATGCGCTTGTCGCGGATGCCGTTGGCGGCATCGGTCAGCTTGCGCGAGGCGTCACGCTCGTTCTTGAACATGTCGCCGGCGGTGCGATCGAGCTGCTTCTCCAGCTGATCGACCTTGCCGGCGAGCTGCTGCTTGCGTTCGCTGAGCTGCTGCGCCTTTTCCTGGCGCGACGCGCCGCCCTGCTGATCCAGCTTCGAGACGTCGTCCTGGATCTGCTGCTGCTCGCGGGCCATGGCCTCGGCCTGGCGCAGCGCGTCGTCGATGTCGCGCCCGGTGCGCGCCGACTGCGACTGCTGCAGCTGCCGCTCGGCCTCCTTCAACTGATCGATCGCGCCCGCGGCGGCGGCGGCGGAATTCGGATCGCCGCTGGCCGCGGCCTGGCGCATCGCGTCGGCGGCCTGCTGCAGCCGGCGCGCGGTCTGCTGCAGCTGCGGACGGTTCTCTTCGCGCGCGAGCTTCTCGAGCTGACGCGCCGCTTCTTCCGCCTGGTCGGCGAGCGCGCGCTGCGCGTCGCCGCCGCCCTGGCCCTGCCCCTGCGCGGCGCGGCGGCGCTGGCGCTCGGCTTCCTGCTCCTGCCGGCGCGCCAGCTCCTTCAGCTTCTCGGCGAGCTCGTCGATCTTCTGATCGGCCTGCGCCTGCGAGGCGCGCTGCGCCGTCTCGTACTGGTTGGCCATCTTGTCGACTTCGAGCTCGAACAGATCGGCCAGCTCCTCCGCCATCTTCTGCTGCCCGCCGCCGCCACCGCCGCCGCCCTGCTGGTTGGCCGAGACCTGGAGCTCGTACTCCTCCTCGGCCTTCTGCAGGAACTCGAGCGCGCGGTGCTCCGCCGGCAGCGCCGCGGTGGTGTCACCCGCCTGCAGCTTGCCCTCGGCCGTCTGCATCTCGGGGACGGCCTGCTTGAGGAAATCGGTGATCTTCTTGAAGCGCTCCGCCTGGTTGCCGACGCGCTCGGCGAAGTTGCCGAGCAGCTCGGCGACCTGCTCGCGCAGCCGCTTCTGCATCAGGCCGGCGACGATCGCCCCCTGTTTCGTCTTCTCGGCCCCCGCGGTCTTGCGATCGCGCTGGATGTTGAACGTGGCGGCGATGATCTGCCGTTCCTGCTCGGAGAGCGCGCCGACCTGGTTCTGCTGCCCCTGCTGGCCGCCGCCGCCCTGCGACTCCGCCTTGCGGAAATCCTTCTGCAGCGGGCGGACGCGGACGAAGTAGAGATCGCTCATCGCCTTCTGCGATCCGCCGACGGCGTCGTTGTCCCCGACGCGCGCGTAGTACGACACCGAGTCGCCCGGCTTGACGTTCATCTCTTCGAGATAGAGCGTGTGCCCCGCCGACACGTTGGTCATCCGCTTCGTGCCGTCGAACAGCTTCACGGTCTTCTCGGCGCCGCCGTTCACGCTGTAGACCAGGTCGAGCGTCTTGACGCCATAGTCGTCTTCCGCCTTCGCTTCGAGGAACACTTCCTCGATCGGCGACGCCGAGGTGTCGCGGCCCGGCTTGGTGAACGAGACGGTCGGCGGCTGATCGGAGAGCACGTCGATGGAGTACTTCGGCGAGCCGTTGACGCGCGGACCGCCGGGGGCGTCGAGGTCGATGCGATAGAAGCCGTCGTGGTCGGCGACGAACGACGCCGTCAGCGCGGTGTCGGCGCCGACGGTCATCGGCACCTGCTGCTTGTCGTCGACGACGATGGCGCCGCCGGCGGCGGCCATCGTCGGCACGGCGCGCACCCGGATCTCGGTCCCCTTGATGACGGCGATGTCGCCGCCGTCCTCGATCTTGCGCGGCTGCAGCCCGGTGTAGGCCGGGAAGTGGTATTCCAGCTCCAGCTTCTGGACGTAGGGCATGTCGGCGACCTTCAGCGTGAAGACCGGCGAGCGTACGCCGACGGCCTCGACGAAGTACTCCATCGGGGCGGCGACGTCGAAGAGCGTCCCTTCGTACTTGTCCTCGGCGCGGATGAGCGGCACGCGCTCGAACGCGGCGCTCTGCGACTTGCGCACCATCAACACCGCCTGGTCGGCCTGGAACCCGACCAGCTTCGCGGTGATCGCCTGGTCGGCGCCGCGCGGAATCGTAGTGTGGCCGGGAGTGACCTCGATGCGGTACGGCGCAGCCGCTTCCACGCTGCGCGAGATCACGAGCAGCGCCGACAGCGCATGCCGCATGTAGGCCGGGCCGAGCAGGAAGACGAGCGCCGCCAGCGCCAGCACGCCGCCGAGCACGCCCGAGTACTGCCGCACCGGCGCCCGCTCGACGCGGCGGCCGTCGTCGATGGTGCGGCACTTCTCGACCGCGCTTTCGACGAGCTTGCGCACCAGCGTGGGCGATTGTGCCGAAAGGCCGGTCCGCTCCGCGTCGACGGCGCTGATGATCGCCGCTTCGAGCGACGGCTCGTGCTCCTCGAGATACATCGCGACCTGTTCGTCGCTGACGCGGCGGAACAGCGGCCTCACCAGAAAGACGTAGGCGAGCAGCGCGACCGTCACCGCCAGGCCGATCCGGAACATCAGGATCGATTCGGGGGTGAAGCGCATCCACTGGAGGGTGAGCGCCGAGGCGACGAGCGCGACGGCGAAGCAGATGGCGGCAATCGCCGCACCGCGCAGCGCCAGCTTCATGCGCCAGCGCCGGCGCACCTCGTGGATGATCGCCACCAGGCTGGAACGACCGTCTTCATGCGTCATGACACCCTCGCACCCTTCTGCGAAAGACGATTGGAGAGCAGCGTCTCGGCCGCGAGCAGCAGCCCGCCGGCCACCAGCAGGTACCACCACAGCCGCTGCGCCTGGGCCTGCGCCTCGTCGCTCGGCCGTCCGATGCCCTTTCCGGCGAGGTCGCCCGCCGCCCGCCCGGCCACCGCCGCCGCCAGCTCGCGCGGATCGAGCGGGGACAGATCCGATTCGCTCAAGTCGACGTTGCTCGCGAGCGTCGTCGCCGAGTCGGGGCCCGCGCCCTGCGTCCGGACGTCGTAGAACCCCTGCTCGGCCAGCTCCAGCGCGCCGTCCTCGGTTTCGACCGTGACGCGCGCGCCCGACGGCGCTACCGCGATGGTGCTGCCGCGGTTGGCCGTGCCGCCGCGCGCCGCCGTCTTCCGCGGTGCGGGGATGACCTGGCCTACCGTCAATGATGCAGGCGGTTCGGAGAAATCCGCCAGGTATTTCGTGATGGTGTGGACGAACGGGAGGAACACCGGCTTGACCGCCAGATCGTTCCAGTCAAGGTCGACGGTCGAGGTCCACATCAGCACCCGGCCCGCCCCGGCCTTGCGCTCCAGGAGCGCCGGGCTGCCGTCGTCGAAGCGGGCCAGCACCTGCCCCGCCGGCTGCGTCACCGCGCGGTAGTTGTAGAACCGCGCGGCGGAATAATCGCCGCTGCGCGGCGCACGAAACAGCTCGAACACCGGATGGCTGTACTCGATGCCGCCCATCCTCGACGGCGCGGCCATGCGGTCGACCACCTCGCCTGGCAGCCCGGGGACGACGTCGGCAAGCCGCGCCGGCCAGGTGGCATTCGGCCCGAGCGACATGAACACCCCGCCGCCGGTACCGACGAAGCGCGCGAGGCGATCGCCGAGATCGTCGGACACCTGCACGTCGTTGAGGATCACGACCGCGGCGGCTCGCGCGTCGGCATCGGTGAACGTCGTCGGCGTGCGCGCGGTCAGCTCGACCCGCGGCGATTCGCCGATGGCCAGCGCGCGCGACAGGTAGAGCGACTGCTTGTCGGCGCCGCTGCGGCCGATGAGGAACGCGTGCACCGGCTCGGCCGGCGAGACGACGAAGTTGAACACGTTGTCGCGCTTCAGCGCGTCGTCAGGCAGGCGCACCGTGCCGCGCATGTTGCGCGAGGCGACGGTGAACGGCGCGAACGTCACGCTGGTCGAGCCGCCGGCGCCGACGCTCACCGGCAGCGACTGGATCGACTGGCCGTCGACCGCGAGCGAGAGCATCACGTTGGAGACCGGCTTCGGGCTGTGGTTGACGAGGCCGGCGGTCACGGCGACGCGATCGTGGTTCTCGAAGCGCGTGCGCTGCAGCGAGATCGGCGTGACCGACAGGTTGGAGGTCTCCCCCGACGCCACGTTGACCGGCGTCAGCGTGGTCCGCTCCGGCAGCTTGACGTCGTCGCGCCCGGGCGTCTGCTCCCAGCCGCGGCGCTGGAAATCGCTGATCAGGATGATCTCGCGGCGCGGCAGCGCCGACTCGCCGAGCAGGCTGCCGGCGAGCTTCAACGCCGGCGCGAAGCGCGTCGCGCCCGGGCCCACCGACGCGGTGGCGAGCCCCGCCTCGAGGCGGCTGCGATCGCCGGCCGAGCGGACCGCAACGTCCGCACCCGTCGAGAAGAACACCAGCGAGGCGCGATCGCCGGGCCCCATGCCGCGGATCGCGTCGGTCGCGGCCGACTTCGCCCGCGACCAGCGATCGCCGTAGTCCATGCTGTACGACGTGTCGACGAGGATCACCGCCTCGCGCGCGCCGGCCTGCGCCGCCGCGGCGAGGTTGTCGCGGCGGAAGAACGGCCGCGCGAACGCCATCACGATCAGGGTCAGCGCCGCGAGCCGCATCAGCAGCAGGCTCCAGTCGCGGATGCGGCGGCGGCGGACCGACTGGTACGGGATCCGGCGCAGGAACATCAGCGACGGAAACTCGACCACCCGCTTCTTCTCGCGCTGGATCAGGTGGATCAGCACGGGCAGCGCTAACGCGCCCAGACCAACCAGCACGAGCGGGGCTACGAATCCCATCTACCTGACTCTCGAGAGTTGTTCGCGCATGGACAGGTAACTGAAGAGCGCGTGATCGAGCGGCGTCGCGGTGTTCAGCAACGCGTAGTCGACGCGCAGCTCCGAGAACTTCGATCGCAGCGCCTCGCTGTGCTCGCGCACCAGCTGCCGGTACTGCTCCCTCAACGCTTCGGGCACGATCGGGATCTGCTCGCCGCTTTCGAGGTCCTCGAAGGCGGACGCCTGGTCGTAGTTGAACTCGATCTCCGCGGGATCGAGCACGTGGAAGACGATCATGTCGTGGCCGCGGAAGCGCAGCAGCGACACGGCGTCCAGCACTGCATCGGGATCCTCGTAGAAGTCGGAGATGAGCACGAGCACGCCGCGCCGCGCAAAATGCTCCGCCAGCTTCTTCAGCGGCGGCCCGAGCTGCCCCGGGCGCGACGGCTGCAGCCGGTCGAGCACGTGCAGCGTCACGTCCATGTGCTTGGCCGACGGGGGCACGAACTCGACGATGTCGCTGTCGAAGGCCACGAACCCGACGCGATCCCGCTGGCGGTGCACCAGGTAGGTGAGACAGCCGGCGAGGATCCGCCCGTAATCGAGCTTGGTGATGCCGCGGCTGCCGAAGCCCATCGACTTCGACACGTCGAGCAGCACCGCGAAGTTGGCGTTGGAGTCGGCCTCGTACTCCTTTATATAGAAGCGGTCGGTCCGGCCGAACAGCTTCCAGTCGACGCGGCGGATGTCGTCGCCGGGGGTGTAGCCGCGGTGCTCGGCGAAGTCGACGGAGGCGCCGAAGTACGGCGACCGGTGCATCCCGTTGATGAACCCGTCGACGACCGAGCGGGCGACCAGCTCGAGATTGCCCACGCGTGCAAGGACCACGGGGTCCACGAACCGTGCCCCGGTCAGCCCGCCGGCCTGTATTTCGTTGCGCATTTATCCTCTTGTGGCTTCCGGCTTTAGCCGGAAGATCCCTCCTGGGACCTCAATCCTTCCGCCTGAAGGCGGAAGCCACATGATCCTCTACATCCCGCTGCGCGGCATCGGCACCGATTCCAGTAGCTTGTCCACCAGCGCGTCGCTGGTGACGCCTTCCGACTGCGCGTGGAAGTTGGTCAGCACGCGGTGGCGGAGCACCGGGTGGGCCAGCGCGCGGATGTCCTCGTAGCTGACGTGGTAGCGGCCGCTGGTCAGCGCGCGCGCCTTGCCGCCGAGCACGAGATACTGCGCCGCGCGGACGCTGGCCCCGAAGGCCGCCCACTTCCTGATCGAGTCGGGCGCGGTCTGCGATTTCGGCCGGCTCGCCCGCACCAGGTCGAGCGCGTAGCGGATCACCGGTTCCGCCGCCGGCACGCGGCGTACCAGCCGCTGGAACGACACCAGGTCGGCGCCGCTCACCGGGCGCTGAAAGGCGATGTCCTGAAGCGAGGTGGTCGAGCGGACGACCTCGAACTCTTCCTCGAGCGGCGGATGGTCGATGACGATGTGGAACATGAAGCGATCGAGCTGCGCCTCGGGCAGCGGATAGGTGCCTTCGAGCTCGATCGGGTTCTGCGTGGCGAAGACGTAGAACGGCTCCTCGAGCTGGTAGGTGCGCCCCTGGATCGTGACGCGGTGCTCCTGCATCGCCTCGAGCAGCGCCGACTGCGTCTTGGGCGGCGTGCGGTTGATCTCGTCGGCGAGGACGATGTTGGCGAAGATCGGCCCCGGCGCGAAGACCATCTGGCGGCGCCCCGTGCCCGGATCCTCCTGGATCAGGTCGGTGCCGGTGATGTCGGACGGCATCAGGTCGGGCGTGAACTGGATGCGCGAGAACTTCAGCTCGAGCACGCGCGCCAGCGTGTAGACCAGCAGCGTCTTGGCCAGGCCCGGCACGCCGACGATCAGGCTGTTGCCGCCGACGAACAGCGTCAGCAGCACCTGCTGCACCACGTCGTCCTGCCCGACGATCGCCTTCTTCAGCTCGGACACGATCTGATCGCGGCCGTGCTTCATCCGGTCGGCAAGGGCCACGTCATCGGGCGAATCGAGGTCGATGGTCTTGGTCGTCACGAGATCCAATGCTGCCTCCGTGCTCAGTGCGTGATGCCGTAGATGACGTAGTTGATGCCGTACTTGTAGGCCTCGTTGTTCAGATCCACCGGGGCGAAGCCGGTGTCCGAGAACTCCCAGTACTCGCTGATGTCGCCGTTGACGTTGGCGATGGCCATCAGCCGCTTGCTCGGATCGTTGTTCTCGAAGATGCCGTAATAGCGCAGCACCATCGACTGGTCGTAGATGGGCGGCGGCGCCAGCGCCTTCGGGTTGGGGATCTCGAAGAAGGAGTGCCACACCGACTCGGTGCCGGTGTCGATCTCGATCCAGCGCCCTTCGGGCAGCACGCGCCGCATCTGCTCCTGCAGATTGTCCCAGTGCCCCATGCCGTTGGCGCCGTATTCCGCCTCGCGGAAGTCGTCGAAGATCACGAAGCCTCCCTTCTTCAGGTAGGCGCGGAAGCTCGCCACTTCCTTGTCCGTCATCGTCCAGAAGCCGGGCTCGGCCATGTAGGCGACCGGGAAGTTGAAGAGCTCCGGATCGTCCAGCGACAGGATGTTGGAGCCGTCGAGGCGCGGACGCACGTAAGTGATCTCGTTGAGGATCTTCGTGAAGTGCACTTCGCCGCGCGGGTAGTCGTGCGACCACGGCGGGCCGCCGCGGCTGCGGAACCCGCCGAAGCCGTAGCTGTAGCGCAGCCGGATGAAGACGAAGCGGCCGTCGTACGGGGTGTTGCCCTGGACCTCCGACATCGCCTGCTGCTGCTCGTAGCGGCGGTTGCCGCCCGGGTACTGATCCGGCGTCGACATCGCCACGGCCGTCACGCCGGCAGCGGTCACGATGGCGAGCGCTGCGCCAATCAGGGCCGTCTTCATTTGCCCCCCTCAGCCGCGCGAATCTGGCGCGTCTTCAGCGCCAGGTCCGTGGCCAGCTTCTCGAGTTCCGACTCGTACTTCGCGGGATCCATCCCGCTCTTCAGCAGCTTCAGCGCCTCGATCCGCCGCTCGATCTGCGATCGCTCGGCGTAGAGGGCGCGCACCTTCTCGTCGGCGGGCAGCGCCTGCTGCCGCAGCGAGCCGATCGCCAGCACCGCGGCCGACTGGCCGTCCTTCGCCTCGCGACCCGGTTCCATGCTGCCTTCCTTGTCGCCGTTGTCGTCGAGGATCGCGTGCTCGGTCGGCAGCAGCCCTTCGCGCTGGTACGACGCGGCGACGGTCTTCCTGGCGTACTCGAACGCCTCGAGGATCGAGATCTTGCCGTCGTGATCCGAATCGGCCGAGTCGTTGGAGAAGGCCTCGACGAACGGGCCGCCGAAGAGCGTGGCGAACATCTCCCCGCCCGTCCGCGTCGCCGCCACCACCACGCGTCCCGGGCCGGACAGCGCTTCGACGAACGGGGCGCTGGCGCTGGCGGTGTTCACGAACACCACGCGCTTCGACTTGAGCCTGGCCAGCAGCGGCTCGAAATCCTGCGGCGTCATGTCGGGGCCGGTGAGGTTGAACTTCGCCGTCTTGTTCGCATACGTGCCGTGCCCGAAGAGCACGATGACGACCGTGTCGTCCGCCTCGGCCGCCGCCAGCGCGCCGAAGGCCTTGACGACGCCGTCGCGCGTCGCCGCCGCGTCGGTCAGCAGCGTGACGTGATCCTTCGCGACGCCCAGCTTCTGCGTCGCCGTGTCGGCCAGCGTCGTCCCCCACTTCTTGAACAGTTCGCCATGCTCCGGATCGCCGGCCAGCCCGACGACGATCAATAGATGTGTCGACTGCGCGCAGACCACCGCCGGCGTGGCCACGAGGGCCAGCAGCAGCACTGTGATGCGGGTCAGCGTCAGGCCAGCCTCCAGTAGCGTCTGAGGCCCCACTCCGTGCAGACGACGGCGACGAGGGCGATGAGCAGCGCCGGCATGTGCCACAGCTCGCGCTCCTCGACCGCGGTGACGCCGCGGCCCGAATACTTCAGATCCTCCGGCAGCGTCGACATCGCGTCGGCCTGGTAGAACCGGCCGCCGGTGTCCTGCGCGATCCGCTTCAACAGCGGCGCGTGCATCGCGGCGTCGAAATACTCGGCATCGTCCGGCACCGCGCGCACGTGAGCGACGCCGGTGCCGACCG
>Ga0070673_100002117_pt1 | contig 12008 bp, 10 predicted proteins | sample KBSM23metaG_FD_65342 | JGI IMG/M metagenome (GOLD analysis project Ga0070673, IMG submission 65342) | Miscanthus rhizosphere microbial communities from Kellogg Biological Station, Michigan, USA - KBS M2-3 metaG | ecosystem: Host-associated > Plants > Roots > Rhizosphere > Soil ... | reverse complement strand
GCCGCGCTGCCGATGGTGCTCGCGTATAACCCCTGCCGCACCTACATGGAGGCTGTCGACGCCGATTCATCGGGCTACGGTCGCCTGACGATCTCGATGCTCGACACCGGCATGCCGGTTCCGCTCTTGCGCTACCAGACCGGAGACGTCGTCCGCCTGCTCGATTCGAGATGTGTGGCGAAGTTGCTGGAGCGTCACGGCGTGAGTCTGCCAGGCCCGCTTCCGGAGACGATGCTCGCGTTGACGGGGCGCGAGAAGGACTCGCTCCCGGACGGCTCGCACGTGGGCGTCTACAAGGATGCGCTCTACTCGGATCCCGCACTCGCGGATCGCCTGACTGGTGCGTTCCGCCTCATCCCACTCGAGTCCGGCTTCATCGTGGCGCATGTGCAACTCGTGCGCGGGGCAGAAGCGGATCGAGGATTCGAGTCGAGACTCCGCGCAGCGATGGGCATCCCGGCTCATGCCGGGCGGGTCGTTGCATCGCCGTACGAATCCTTCCCGTACGGAATGAGCCTCGACTATGAGAGGAAGTGTGCGTACTACGTGCCCGGGGGAAGTGCCGACCGTCGCGGCGGGGATGGCCGCGACGTGCTAGAGCGGGAGCTTGACGCGCAGGCCGACGCGGAACGTCCGGCCGTTCTGCGGAATCGTGTCCTGTAGGTGTTCGTCCGACGCAGGGACGGCGTAGAGAACATCGAACAGATTACGCACGGTGCCGACGATCTCGAGCGATCGGCCGATCGGCTTTGTCACCGTCAGGTTGGCCGTTGTTGAGGCGCCCAGGATGTTCCCGCCGATGGTCGCGCGCCTGCCGATCCCAAGAACCTCGACTGCGACCGACGATCCAGGTCCGAAGAGCGGTGCACTCACGCGACCCTTCGCCATCTGACGCGGTGAGTTGACCAGCGCGGCGCCAGTCGCCTGATCCGTGGCCTCCTGCAGCGCGTAGCTCATATGGCCTTCAGCGCCGCGCCACAAACGCATCTGCCCCTCGAGCTCGAGTCCCTTGGCGCGAACCTCGCCCTCGTTCACGTAGGTGACGCCGAGGAATGCTCCCGGATCGTCCGTCGCCCTCAACGTGATCAGGTTCTCCGCCTTGTACCAATACCCTGATACCGACGTGCGCAGCCAGTCGGCGGTGTAGCGCTCCCACACCACTTCGTGCGTGTCGATCGATTCCGGACGCAAATCGTTGACGCCGCTGCCAAAGTAGTACTCGATACGCTCATACATATTGGGCGTACGGAATGCATTGCCGTAGAGATACTTGAACGACTGGTGCGCGGATGGCATGACGATCAGCGCCGTTCGCGGCGTGATCCGGTCGAACTCTTCGTACCCGTCGTACCGCAGCCCGGCGTTCACGATCACGTGGTCGCCGAACTTGAACTCGTCCTGCACGAAGACCGCGCGGCGCGACGACGACTCATTGGTCGAAATCAGCGGCGGCTCACCCCGATAGCCGGACGTTTGGTTCTGCTGAATGTTGTCGATGTATTCAGCGCCGACGATCAACACCTGTCCGGGGAGCGGCTGCGTGATACGGCCACTGGCAGTCCACCACGAACCCACGACATCGTTCAGGCCGAGGGCAACCCGCTGGCCGGGCTCGAAGCCTGGATACGGGTACTCGCCGTTCGATGTGAAGCGGTCGTACGCGCCGCGCAAGGTGACGCGAGTGCGGCCGAACGGGCGCGTATAGTCCGCGTCGACCATCGTGTGACGGTCGATCGTGCGCTCGCGCTCGATCTGCTCGTTGAACAGCGTGCCAAGGGACGCCGTCGGCACATCTTTGCGTCGGCGGCCGTAGGCGCCCGTGAAGGTGAGGTCGCCGAAGCTCAGGCGACCGTAGTGCTGCGAGAACTGCTGACCGTCGAGACCAACTGCGACGCCGTTGTTCTGGTCGGGCGTATCGAAGACGGGGAAGTAGAGTTCCGGGACTCCGTCTGTGCGCTCAACCGTGCTCGAGAACGCATAGTCGACGCCGTTCGACAGGCGATGTCCGATCATGCCGCGCGCGAGCTGCGTGCCGTTCGAGCCGGTTTCGTAGGTCACCGTTGTGCCATCGATCGCAGCACCCGTTTTCGTGATCACGTTCACCACGGCGAAGAACGCGCTGTCGCCGTAGAGCGACGATGCCGGGCCGCGGATGATTTCCACACGCTCGAATGTGGCCGGATCGAGACCGAACTCCGCGCCGATTTCCGCCTGGCCGAACACGTTGTCGTTGACGCGATGGCCGTTGATGAGCAGGAGAATGCGGCTGTTGTAGTCGCCCGGCTTGCCGAACCCACGCGCACCCAGGAAGCTGAAGTTGCGGTCGTCGCTCACGTACATGCCGCGCACGCCATGGAGAATGTCGGCGAGCGTGCGGTAGCCGTAACGAGCGATGTCCTCTGCGGTGATGAACGACACCGACGCGGGGGCCTCGGTCACCGGCTGGCTGCGTTCCGACGCGCCGAAGACGCGGCCGGCATCGAGCCGCATCAGATCTTCAAGTGAGAGCTCGGACAACGACTGTGCAAAGGTCGTCGTTCCGGTCAGCATCGCCAGTGCGACCGCTCCGGCTGCGAATGGACGGGCAAGATAGTTCTTCATGGTCAGTTGCGCCCCCAGGCGGTGAACCGACGGGCCCAGTCGATGCCGAAGAGCTCGACGCCGCGCGAAGCCGGTTCAGGTCCGATGGAGGTAAAGAGATCCGTAGAGGGGACGGCTGCAACCGATGCGACGTCTTCGTCCACGACCTCGGCGAGCGCCAGCAGTCGAGAACTGAGTTGCAATCGGGCGCGCCTTGCCGAGCGCGAGTTGATGCGGAACTTCATCTTGCCGCTCTCGACGAAGATCTGGACGATGCCACCTCGCTTGGTGAAGGTGTCGGAATCGCTGACCGTCAGAACCGGCGTATCCCGCAAGGTCGACACAATCTCCGCGATACGCGCTTCCGCGACGCCGGAGAGATAGAGCAGGTGGCAAGGCGGAATCGATTCGTTCGCCGCGATGGTTGTGACCGCGATGGCTCGCCCCGCGAGCTGCTTGCCTTTGACCGTCTTCGCGAACGCATCTGCCACGGCGCGGTCCCCGAATACGCACGCCGACACCGTGGTATCGGGCTGCAGCGCGTCGGCTGGCCATTCGGTGAACCGGGCAAAGTTGAACAGGAACGCCCCTTTCAGCGTGACCTCGGTGACGTCCTGTGCCTCCACACGCCTGGCTGAACTGCAAACGAGCAGCAGCAGGAGTGCGGGCACGAGTTGACGGCCAAGGGTCGTGGGCATACGGACGTAATGTGTCTATCGGCACGACCGGTCAGATTTCTGGAATTGGAAGGACGAGCGGTGTTCTTTCCGTGCAATCGTGCGCAGATCTGACGAGGGTTCAGCCCCCTTCACATGTGAAGTCCTGCGAAGGAGGCTGACCCCTGCGGCGGGCTACGAATTGCCGATGCTTTGCCTGAGCTCGGCCCAGGCGAGGCGGGCTTCCTCGACGGAGCCTTCGTCCTCGATCGTCGTGATGTCACCAGGGTCGCGATCGAGGACAACCGCCTTGAGCACGCGGCGCATGATTTTGCCGCTGCGAGTTTTCGGCAGCATCCCGACGAAGTTGATTTCACCGACGACCGCAATAGCGCCGAGTTCCCGTCGAACCGCGTCGAGCAGCGCTTTGCGAAGATCGGCGGATGGCGTGTGGCCATGCTTCAGGAGGACGAATGCGGTAATGACCTCGCCGCGCGTCTCATCCGGTCTACCCACGACGCCGCACTCCGCGACCGACGGATGGGTAAGGAACGCGCTCTCGACTTCGATCGTGCCGAGGCGATGGGCGGCGATCTTGATCACCTCGTCGGCGCGTCCGGCGAACCAGAAGTAGCCGTCCTCGTCGACGTGCGCCGAGTCGCCGGAGTAATAAACGTCGGGGATCTTCTGCCAGTAGTCGGCGCCATAGCGTTCGGTCTCGCCCCACAGTCTCGCCGTCATGCCCGGGAATGGACGCTTCAGCACCATGATTCCCTTCTCATTTGCTCGACACGGCGTGCCATCGAGGTTGACGACGGCCGCGTCGATGCCAGGCAGTGGGGGACCAGAGGAGCCGGGTTTGATCGGCAGGAGTTCGATGCCGTACGGGTTGCCGAACACCGGCCCGCCGGTCTCGGTTTGCCACATGTGATCGATGACCGGCGCCCGCCCGCCAAGCACGGTGTTGTGCAGCCAGTCCCAGGCGAGCGGATTGAGGACTTCACCCGCGCACACGACGCGTTCGAGCCGGCGGTGATCGATGTCGGTGAGTGTCTGTTCGCCGTAGCGTCGAAGCAGACGCACGGCCGTCGGCGACGTGAAGATCCCGGTGACCCCGAGTTCCTCGACCGCCGTTCGCCAGTGCCCATCAGGCGTCGGATGATCGAGCGCGCCTTCGAACGCGACCGTGGTGCACCCGGCCAGCAACGGCGCGTACACCATGTAGCTGTGTCCGACGATCCACCCGATGTCTGACGTCGCCCACCACACGTCGGACGGCTTCAGGCCGAAGCACCATCGCCCCATGGTGGCGATATAGACCTGATAGCCGCCGTGGGTGTGAACGGCCAGCTTCGGTCGCGCTGTCGTTCCTGAGGTTGCGAGGATGTAGGCGGCGTCGTTGGACTCCATGACCTCGTGCGTGCTCGACTGACCCTCGCCTCGCTTCAGGAAGTCGTCCCACGAGAGATCTCGTGACGCGTTCAACGGTGATCGCTGCGTGCCTCTTTCCAGCACGATGACGCGTTCGACACCGTCGTTGCCAGTTGCCAGCGCATCGTCGACGATCGTCTTGAGATCGACTTCTTTGCCCTTGCGATACGTCACATCTGCAGCGAACACCAACCGCGACCCACTGGCACTGATGCGACCACCGAGCGCATTGGCGCCGAAACCCGCAAAGACGACGGAGTGAATAGCGCCGATGCGGACCGTGGCCAGCATCAACGCGATCGCTTCCGGCGATGTCGGCATGTAGATCGTCAGGCGATCGCCTTTGCCGATTCCGAGCGCTCGCAGCGCGGCCGCGATGCGTTCAACCAGCGCGAGGAGCTCGGTGTAGGTGAACCGGCGGCGCTCGCCGCGCTCGTTCATGTAGATGAGAGCGATGTGACTACCGCGGCCGTCCGCGACGTGGCGGTCGAGCGCGTTGTAGGCGAGATTCGTTTCAGCGCCGACGAACCAGCGGAACGTCGGGAACTTCCATTCGAACACCTGATCCCAGGGACGAAACCAGGGCAGCTCGCGTGCGGCGCGAGCCCAGAACTCGTCCGGATGGGTCAGCCCCTCCTCAATCCACTGTCGAACGACCGGCGTGACGACGCTCATCGGAGCCTCCCAGGTGAAACGAAATCATATCGTCGCCGCAGTTACAATCGCACGGATGGACACCTTCCGCGCGTTTCGCATTGTCAATGAGGACGGCAGGATTCACGGGTCGATCGTCAACACGACGGTTGCTGAATTGAGCGCCGGCGATGTGCTCATCAAGGCGTCGTACTCGAGCGTCAACTACAAGGACGCACTTGCCGCCACCGGAACAGGCAAGATCCTCCGCCGCTTTCCGCTCATTGGCGGCATCGATGTCGCAGGTGTCGTCGCATCGAGCGCGGACTCGCGATTTCGCGCTGGCGATGAGGTCCTCGTCACCGGCTACGACCTCGGCGTTGCCAGCGATGGAGGATATGCGGGCTACGTGCAGGTCCCAGCAGGCTGGGTCGTTCCGATGCCCCGTGATCTCACGGGGTTCGAGGCGATGGCACTTGGCACAGCAGGCTTCACGGCGGGTCTGGCCATTGTGCGACTCGAACAGAACGGCCTCAGGCCGCAGAACGGCACCGTGGTTGTGACTGGATCGACCGGAGGTGTGGGCAGCATTGCTGTCGCAGCTCTGGCGCGTCTTGGGTATGACGTGGCGGCGATCACCGGAAAGGAGGAGGCACACGAATACCTTCGGCAGTTGGGCGCGCGCGAGGTGTTGTCGAGAGGAACGCTCGAGATGGGAACGCGGCCACTGGAGAAGGCGCGCTGGGCTGGCGCGGTCGACGCAGTGGGCGGCGACATGTTGGCGTGGTTGACGCGCACGACCGACGCGTGGGGCTGCATCGCGAGCACGGGGCTGACGGGCGGCGTGGAGCTTCACACGACCGTGATGCCGTTCATCCTGCGTGGCGTGTCGCTCATCGGTATCGACTCTGGGTCCTGTCCAATGGAGATCAGGGCTGAGGTGTGGCGGCGGCTCGCGACTGATATGAAGCCGAACAACTTGGCCGCAATCGCGAAGGAGATTTCCCTTGATGGCCTTCCAGATGCTTTCGCGACTCTGCTGGCGGGCAAAGCACGCGGCCGCTTTGTGGTGAACGTGCGCTAGTCGCGAATACCGAGCTGCGCGAGGACCGCGGTGACCTCGGCTTCGTGCGCGCTCACGAACTGCACATTGATCGTCGGTGCGCCTTCCGGCACCCGCTGCAACACGCCCGCTTTCACGAACCCGTGCGCCAGGTGCGCGGCAAAGAGTGCAATCGCGAACTTGGCGTACTCGCGTGGCGTTATCTTCGCGTCCGCGACTGCCGCCGCGAGCCCGGCGTGATTCTCCAGCCGGGCCGCAAGCCCTTGCGCCATCGCCGGCGCGTCGCCCGACAGCGCCACGTCCTTGGTGAACAGCGGGGCGTACCTGAATGCCGGGTCGTGCTCGGTAATGTCCGCGACGCGGCCGCTCGCCTGCACGAACTGCTCGAACACCGGGGGCGTGAGCCGATAGTCGGCCAGGTCGTAGGCTTCAAACGGCGCCTGCTGCGCGACGAGCGCGGTCGTGGCCTGCCCAATCAGGCCGACCAGAATCACCACTGCTGATGCGCGGCGCACGGAACTCATCACCGCTTCATTCTGACATCGTTGAGCGCTAGTCTCGAAGGGCGCCCTGGCTTGGTATGCTGAAGCGCCCGCCCCGCCATGACGACGCAAGACGGACGAGCCCGCACCTCGAAGCAGCGCTACCAACGCTTCGTTCAGGACTACAGGAACGGGCTGCTCGACGACCAGGTCGATGCCGCCCGCGGGCTGAAGCCAGCAGATGGTTCGCCGCTGAGCGTTGAAGGCCCTCAGCCTTCAAAGTGGCTCGGCGGTCAGCGGCGCGAGTATCTCGGCGAGTACCTCCGCTGGCTCTGGCCGCATCGATACGGCGTGACCGCGGTCTTCGCGCTGGCGCTGGTCGGCGCGGTCCTCCAGATGGTCGAGCCGCTCTTCATGCGGTTCATCATCGACCGCGTCCTCCTCAACGCGGCCCTCGATCTGAACGAACGCATCAGCCGGCTCCATTTCGCCGGTGGTCTCTTCGTCGCGGTCGTCATCGTCACGCAGCTCGTAAACGTCCTCAAGGACTACCGACAGCGGCTCCTGAATACGCGAGTCATGCTGTCGTTGCGGCGATCACTCTTCGAGCGGCTGCTGCACCTGCCGCTGCCGCCGCTGTGGGACATGAAGACGGGCGGGATCCTGTCGCGCATCACAGGCGATGTGGACACCACCACGGGACTCCTGCAGATGGCGGTTGTTTCGCCGTTGATCTCCGTCGTGCGGCTGGTCATTGCGGTCATCGTGCTGATGACGCTGAACTGGCGGCTGGCCTTGACTGCGCTCGCGATCATTCCCGGCATCGTGCTCATCAGCTTCATGTCGGCGCGTCGCGTACGGCCGATCTACCGATCGCTTCGGAAGAACGCCGAAGAGATCGACGGGCGGGTTGGCGAGACGTTTTCCGGAATTCGTGTCGTGCGCGCATTCGGAAGAGAGAAGCGCGAGTTGATCGAGTACATGCACGGTCGCCACACCGTGCTGCGCAAAGAGATGTTCGCGAAGCGGCGCGAGATGGTCATCTGGACGTCGTGGGGCCTGCTGCTCGGCGCGGTCAACGTGGTGATTGTGTGGTACGGAGGCTACCTGAATGTCGTTGGCCGCGCATCAGTCGGCGACATCATGGCGTTCCAGTGGTACACGTTCCTGCTCCTGACCCCGGTCTGGAACATCGTCAACTCCTTCTCCGACCTCCAACGATCGCTGGCCGCCATGGAGCGGGTGTTTCAGGTGCTCGGGATGGACGAGGACAAGCCCGATCGACCCCAGGCGCGAGATGCGCCGCAGATCGTCCTCGAGATGGCCTTCGAGAACGTGGACTTCGAGTATCGCGAAGGACGGCCCGTCGTTCACGACTTCAGCGTCGTCGTCCCTGGCGGCTCAGTGGTTGCGCTCGTTGGTCGCAGCGGAGCGGGCAAGACGACAGTCACTGACCTCGTCGCGCGATTCCACGATCCGACTCGCGGCCGGATTGTTCTGAACGGCACCGATATTCGCGACTTCCGGCTGAGAACCTACCGCGCGCTGCTCGCGATCGTTCAGCAGGACGTGTTTCTGTTCGATGGGTCGGTGCGCGACAACATCGCGTACGGACGACACGATGCGACAGATGCAGAGATCGAGGACGCCGCCCGGCGCGCCAACGCGCACGAGTTCATCGTCAGGCTGCCGGATCAATACGGCACGTTCGTCGGAGAACGCGGCGTGAAGCTCTCAGGTGGACAGCAGCAACGCCTGGCGATTGCGCGGGCCATCCTGGCGTCGCCGCAGATTCTCATCCTGGATGAGGCGACGAGCAACCTCGACACCGAGAGTGAGCAGCTGATCCAGGCATCGATGGCCTCGCTCCTCGCGGGACGGACGACATTCGTCATTGCGCACCGGCTGTCCACCATTCGCCGTGCGGATCTCATCCTCCTGATGGAGGAGGGGCGAATCGTCGAGCGCGGGACGCATGAGGAACTCATGCGCGCTCGCGGCACGTATTACGACATGGTCCGCCGCCAGATGGAGTCGCACGGCGAGAACTCGGATGTCGATTTCGAGCCGGCTCGAACGACGATATAAAGGGGACCGATGAATTTGTCCGCCCGTCGACGTCTAACGCGATGAAGGGAGGAGTTACGCATGAGTGGAGTGCGGGTACTGGTCGGGACGCGCAAAGGCGCGTTCACGCTGGAGTCAGACGGGAAACGCGAGAAGTGGGAGGTGAACGGACCCCATTTCGGTGGCTGGGAGATCTACCATCTCAAGGGCTCGCCGGCCGATCCGGATCGCCTGTATGCATCCCAGAGCACCGGCTGGTTTGGGCAACTGATACAACGTTCGAGCGACGGCGGCAAAACCTGGGAGCCGGTGGGGAACAAGTTCGTTTATGACGGTGTGCCTGGCACGCATCAGTGGTACGACGGCACGCCGCATCCATGGGAATTCAAACGCGTATGGCATCTCGAGCCGTCGCTCAACGATCCGGATCACGTCTACGCCGGTGTCGAGGACGCGGCGATTTTCCAGACGACCGATGGTGGTCAGAACTGGGCCGAGATGCCGGGGCTGCGCGGGCATGGATCCGGATCGAAGTGGACGCCCGGCGCCGGTGGTCTGGGTCTCCACACGATCGTGATCGACCCATCGAACCAGAAGCGGATGTTCATTGCGATCTCGGCCGCCGGTGCATTCCGCACCGACGATGGCGGGGCGACGTGGAAGCCGATCAATCAGGGATTGCGATCGCAGCACATCCCGGACCCCACGGCGGAGGTCGGTCACTGTGTGCATCGAATTGCGATGCACAGGTCGCGTCCCGACACGCTGTTCATGCAGAAGCACTGGGACGTCATGCGGACCGATGACGCCGGCGAATCGTGGCGGGAGATCAGTGGCAACCTGCCGACCGACTTCGGCTTCGTCGTGGACGTTCACGCGCACGATCCGGAGACGATCTACGTCGTCCCGATCAAGAGCGACTCGGAACACTTTCCGCCCGACGGGAAACTGCGCGTCTACCGCAGCAAGAGCGGCGGCGAGGAGTGGGAGGCGCTGACCAAGGGATTGCCGCAGCAGAACTGCTACGTGAACGTCCTGCGCGATGCGATGGCGGTCGATTCCATGGACGCGTGCGGTGTGTACTTCGGGACGACCGGCGGTCAGGTGTACGCGTCGAAGGATGGCGGCGACTCATGGACGGCGATTATGCGGGATCTGCCCGCCGTGTTGTCCGTTGAGGTGCAGACGCTGAAATGATCCGCGTGATATTGCCGTGGCATCTCAGGAACCTTGCGCGCGTGGGTAGCGAGGTGATGCTGGACGTGTCGGGGCAAATCACGCAGCGCACCGTGCTCGATGCGCTCGAGAACGAGTACCCGGTGCTGCGCGGGACGATTCGCGATCACGTCACCGCGAAGCGCCGGCCATTCCTGCGCTTTTTCGCGTGCGAAGAGGATCTGTCGCACGAGTTGCCCGACGCGCCGTTGCCGGACGCCGTCGCGAAGGGGGCCGAGCCCTTCATGGTCGTCGGCGCGATTGCGGGCGGCTAGTACTCCGCGAACGCGTCATCGGGATAGCAATACAACCATCGCTCGCCGATTTCCGCGGACGCGATCACCGGATGCGCCGTGGTGCGTGCGTGCTTCGAGGCGTGCTTGTTCGGGGACGAGTCGCAGCACAGCGTCACGCCGCACGTCTGGCACGTACGGAGGTGCATCCATCGCGAGCCGCTCTTCACGCACTCCGAGCACTCTCGTTTTGCCGGTTGTTTCACTTCTTTGATTCGCGAAATGTCGTCACAGATCGCCATCGTGGCCCCCGTCCCCAAAGATAGCAGGGTGTGAACCGCACAGGCTGAAGCGTATCGGGCTGAGGGATAATCAGACTTCGCATGCTCGAACCTTCGATCGTTGGCAGCCTGCCGAAACCATCATGGCTGGCGGCCCCCAATATGCTCAGGGCGCCCTGGCGCCTCAACGGACCCGAACTCATCGACGCGCAGGATGATGCCGTTCGGCTTGCCATTCTCGACCAGGAGCAAGCCGGCCTCTCGATCGTGACCGACGGGGAAGTTCGCCGCCGGCATTACATCTGGGGATTTCTCGACGGTCTCACAGGCGTCGACACAGAAAATCTCGCGCGAGCCCGCTCGCGCGGCGGGCGCTACTCAGAGACCACAGAGGTCGCCCGCATCGTTGGACCGGTTGAGCGCAGGAAACCCGTGCTGCTGCGGGCCTGCCAGTTCGCGCGCGCGGCAACGACGCGCCGATTGAAGGTCACGATGCCCGGTCCCATGACAATCGCAGACAGCGTCGCGGACGAACACTATCGGACGGACAGAAAGACGCTGGCGATGAAGTTCGCCGCAATCCTGAATGCTGAGGCGCGGGAGCTCTCGGCCGCCGGCGCGGACGTCGTCCAGTTCGACGAGCCGTGCTTCAACATCTATCTCGACGAGGTCGAAGCCTGGGGTATCGAGGCCCTCGAGGCGTGCATGGATGGCGTCTCGGCCACCCGCGCCGTCCATATCTGTTACGGATACGGCACTCCGACCGTCTTAGCCTGGAAGACGACGAATACGGATTGGGGACACTACGGCATGACGTTTCCGCTGCTCGCCAGGAGCAGTGTGAATCAAGTGTCCGTCGAGTGCGCGGCGTCAGGCGTCGATCTCGCCGTTTTGCGTGAGCTCGAAGGCAAGGACGTCATGTTCGGCGCCATTGACGTCGGGACCGAAGAGGTGGAGACGGCGGGTGTCGTTGCGGGGCGGTTACGACAAGCGCTGGAGCATGTGCCCGCGGAGCGGTTGTTTCCATGCACCGATTGCGGGTTGGTTCCGCGCAGCAGGGAGGCCTCTCGGGGTAAAATGCGCGCGCTGGCGGAGGGAGCCGCAATCGTTCGAGCCGAGTTGACGTCGACGCGGCGAGCGCTCGCAGTTCCTTGACAGAATATCTTTGACTCTGGTAAAGCTCCGTCACCAATAGAGACGATTTCAGCATAAATCTAGCGAATACCCGCGAGGACTGACCTTGATGTCGGCCCGTGAGGAGAGGAGACCTGGCAGATGCGATACCGGTTCACAGGCGCAGTGGTGGCGATGACATTAGCGGCGGCAGTTTCGCTGACCGTGGCACCGACCGCACAACAGGGCCGCGG
>Ga0070673_100002112_pt1 | contig 12013 bp, 8 predicted proteins | sample KBSM23metaG_FD_65342 | JGI IMG/M metagenome (GOLD analysis project Ga0070673, IMG submission 65342) | Miscanthus rhizosphere microbial communities from Kellogg Biological Station, Michigan, USA - KBS M2-3 metaG | ecosystem: Host-associated > Plants > Roots > Rhizosphere > Soil ... | reverse complement strand
CGAGAAGGTGCTGAGCGTGGACTGGGCGTCGCATCCGACGCTGACGCACCAGGACGTGCCGGAGACGATCGACGTCATCCACGTGAACGGCGATCCGAACCCGAACCGCCCCGACCTGCCCCACTACGGCGCCGGCGAGACGGCGTGCAAGCCGCTCCTGGCCGCCGTCGCCAACGCCATCTTCGACGCGACGGGTGTGCGCCTGCGGCGAGTGCCGTTCAGGGCGCCGCGCGTGCTGGACGCGCTGAAGACCGCGAAGGTCTGATCTACGTACTGACTCGGCCCTCGACGAGCGACGCGAGCGCGCTTCTCAGGTCGGTCAGCTTCGGCGGCTTGCTCAGCACCAGGTCCACGTGGGGTGGGCGTTCGCCGTCGTCCATCAGGCGCTGGCCCCAGCCGGTGAGCAGGATGACCGGCGTGGCCGGCGACAGCTCTTTCACGCCGCTCGCCACCTGGCGGCCGTCCACGTACGGCATGCCGAGATCGGTGATGACCAGGCTGAAGGGTGCCTCTGCCTCCCGCGCTGCCGAGAACGCTTCCAGCCCGGCCAGCCCGCCGTTGGCCGTCGTCACGGAGTGCCCGTCGTTGGCGAGCGTGTCGCGCAGCGACTTGAGCAGCAGCGGATCGTCGTCGACTACCAGGATGCGCTGCTGGGCCAGCCGGTGTACGCGCGGCGGCTCGGGCGCCACGGCCGGCTCGCGCGACGCCGCGAATACCAGCTGCACGGTGGTGCCGCGTCCCGGCGCGCTCAGGATGTAGATCTCGGCGTTGTGGCGCTGCACGGAGCCGTACACCGTGGCCAGGCCGAGCCCGGTGCCGCGCTCCCCTTTGGTGGTGAAGAACGGCTCCAGGCAGCGGCGCTGCGTCTCGGCATCCATGCCGACGCCGCTGTCGGACACCTCGATGTACACGCGGTCCGGCGCCTCGTCGCGTGAGGGGTCGGACGTGCGGCGCGTCCGGACGCTCAGCGTTCCGCCCTCGGGCATCGCGTCCACGGCGTTGAACACCAGGTTGGTGAGCGCCTCGCGGAGCTCGGACTCCACCCCCGGCACCACCGGGTCGTTGGCGGTGAGCGAGGTGTCGAGCTCGATGACGACGCCGCGCTCCTGCGGCATGTCGCTCCAGCGGGCGCGCGTGAGCTCGATCACGTCCTGGGCCACGTCGTTCAAATTGACCGGGCTCAGCACCAGCTCCGCCTCGCGCGGGCGATAGAACTCGCGCATCCGCGCCACCGTCGCCGCCACGTCTTCGTTGGCCCGCTGAATCGTCTCCAGGTAATCGCGTGCCCGCTGGCTGAGCCCGGTTTCGGTTTCGAGCAGCGACTCCGTGTAGAGCGCAACCGGCGAGATGGCGTTGTTGATGTCGTGGGCGATGCCGCTCGCCATCTGGCCGAGCGCTTTCAGCCGCTCCTGCTGCATCACCGCCTGCTGCGTGTGATGCAGATCGTCGTAGGCGCGCTGCAGCGCCGAATGGAGCTGGGCCTGATGCGCTGCCAGCGCCACGTGCTCGCTGAGCTGCCGGAGGAACTCGCAGTCCGCGCTGGTGAATCCGGCCGGCACCTGTCGCGCGGCGATGAGCACGCCGAAGACGTTGCTCTCGATGACGAGCGGCGCGCCGACGAACGACCGCATGCCGCCGCGCGTCAGCCGCTGCGCGAACGCCGTCGGCGCCCCGGCGATGTCCGGCTCGTAGACGAGCAGCCCGCGCAGGCACTTCGAGAGGCCATCGCTGTCGACGCGGACACGCGCCTGCTCGTCGAGATCGAGCCGACCGGCCAGCGGCCGGCCCCGGTCGCCGACCGACGCCACGGTCAGCATGCGCTCGTTGGCGTCGTAGAGGCACACGCAGCAGTAGTCGAGCGGGAGATGATCTTCGAGGCTGGTCACCACGACCTGCAGCACACCCTGCAGGTCCTGCCGCTCGCCGATGGCGCGCGTGAGCCGGTCGAAGAGATCGAGCCGCTCCAGCTGCGCGCGCAGGCGCTGCTCGGACCGCTTGTAGTCCTCGACGTCGGTGTTCGAGCCGAACCACTTCACCAGCGCCCCCGACGCGTCGATCAACGGCACGCCGCGCGTCCGGAACCAGCGGTAAGCGCCGTCGTGACGGCGCAGCCGGAACTCCTCGTCGTAGGTGTGGCCGCGCTGCACCGCCAGACCCCACTCCTGTTCCACCCGGGCGCGGTCGTCGGGATGAATGGCGTCGGCCCATCCGGCACCCAGCTGCGCTTCAGCCGGCCGGCCGGTGTATTCCACCCACTGGCGGCTCAGATAATCGCAGTAGCCGTCGGCCCGGCACGTCCACACCAGATGCGGCAGCGACTCCGCCAGCGCCTGATAGTGACGGCGGCTTTCCACCAGCGCGCTCTCGATCCGCTTGCGCTCGGTGATGTCGGTGGACACGCCGAACACGGCGTACGGCCTGCCGCCCTCGTCCCACAGCGGGCACTTCACCGACAGGTAGGTGCGATCGCCGGTGGGAAGCGGTACCACTTCCTCCTCGGTCAGCGCCACGTTGGCCTGCACGACGCGCCGGTCCATCGACATGAACCGCTCGGCGATCGTGGCCCCGAACAGATCGACGTCGGTGTGGCCGAGAATCTGTTCCTGCGTGACGTGGAACAGCTCGAGGAAGCTCTGGTTGACGAAGAGATACTTGCCGGAGAGATCCTTCACGTAGGTGACCGCCGGCGTGCGGTCGCTCATCGCCTGGAGCAGGCCGCGGCTTCGCTTCAGCGCGCGGTGGGATTCGCGCTCATCCGACTGGTCTCGAAAGACGAGCACGACGCCGTCGATTTCACCAGCGGCATTCCGCACCGGCGCCGCGCTGTCGGCAATCGGGCGCATCCGGCCCTGCTTGTGCCGCAGCACCGCGCGGCTGGTGAGCACGATCGGGCGCCCGTCGCGCAGCACCTGCGCCACCGGGCTCTCGACCGGGCGGGTGGTGTCCTCGTCGACCACCGTGAAGATCTCGTCGAGCCGGCCGTCGAGCACTTCGTTGAGCGTCCAGCCGGTGAGCCGCTCGGCCACCGGGTTCATGAAGCGGATATGTCCGTGCCGATCGGTGACGATGACGGCATCGCCGATGCTCGCAAGCGTGGTGCGCCATTCGAGCGCCGCCCAGCGTTCGGCCACCTGCGCTTTCCGCATCGCACCGCTGAGGTAGGCGATGCCGATTGAGATGACCGCGAACAGCACCAGTGCGTTGAAATCCTGAGTGGCGGGCAGTTTGAAAAGCCCGAAGGGCTCGAGGAACCAGACGAACGACGCGGCCGCGGAGAGCGCGGTGGCGGCGACCCCGGGGCCGAAGCCTCCGAACCACGACGCGGCGAGAACTGCCGGGAAAAACGACAGGAAATCGCTCGAGGCCCCGAGCAGGGGCGCGAGCGCGAGCCTCAGCAGCAGAGCTATGACGACTGCGGCCGTAGCTGCGCCGTAGGCGACGACAGGGGTCGGGAAATCACGCTCGGTGTTCACCGTAGCCCGGACGGGGGAGGCGGGTAAGTCTACTCCAGCAGCTGTGCATTTACGGCAAACGTGCACGCCGATTTTGCGTGCGCGCCCTTCGCCCTGACTTCGGCGAAAGGCATTCTAAGATTCGTCTGGATGCGCCCCCGGATCCTCATCGTCGATGACGAGTCGAGGCAGATGGAAGCCCTCTGCCGGACGCTGGCCCCCGAAGGCTATGACGTGACCGGCTTTTCCGTCCCCGAGAAGGCGCTGGCGGCCCTCCGCGAGCAGTCCTTCGACGTGCTGCTCACCGACCTGATGATGCCGGGTACGGACGGGCTGGCCCTGCTCGCGGCCGCGCTCGAGATCGACCCCGATCTCGTGGGCATCATGATGACCGGGCAGGGTTCGGTGACGAGCGCCGTGGACGCGATGAAGATCGGGGCGCTCGACTACATCCTGAAGCCGTTCAATCTCACCGCCATCCGTCCGGTGCTCGCCCGGGCCGTGGACGTGCGCCGCCTGCGGCTCGACAACATCAGGCTGCGCGAGGCGGTCAGCCTGCATGAAGTGAGTACGGCCATCGCGCGGTCGCTCGACTCGGGGACGGTGCTGGCACGCGTGGCCGACGCCGCGCTCGACCAGAGCGGCGCCACCGAGGTGGGAGTTTACGTTGCCGCTCCTGGCGGGTCCGATTTCCGTCTCGTGGTGGCGCGCGGCAGCGACGCCTCGCGGCTTCCGGCAGTCCTGTCCAGGGAAGAGGCGGCATCACACGTCGCGATGATCGTGGACGGCCGCCTCGTTGGCAGCATCCTGTGCCGGGTGTCGCCGTCACAGCGGCCGATGTCGCCGGGACGCATCAAGGGGCTGAGCCTGCTGGCCGGTACCGCCGCCGCTGCGCTCGAAGCGTCGATGCTGCTGGAGCACCTGCGCCGGAGCAACGATGACCTGCGCAAGTTCGCCTGGGCGGCGTCGCACGATCTGCAGGAACCGTTGCGTGAGATCGCGCTGCACACGCAGCTGCTCGAGCGTCGGCAGAGCGGGGTCGACGCCGAGTCGAGCGCGTTGGCGCGCGCGGCCGCCGACGGGGCGCGGCGCATCCTGCGGCTCGTCCAGGAGCTGCGGACGTTCGTGGAGGCCGGGCACGTGGCGGTGGACGGCGCCGCGGCCGACGGCAACGCCGCACTCGATCACGCGCTCAGCGATCTGGGCGACGCCATCGTAGACACCCAGGCCGCTATCGACCGCGTTCCCCTGCCGGTGGTGCGGATGCGCGAAGGCGATCTTGCTGAAGTGTTCCGGCGCCTGCTCGACAACGCCATCAAATTCCGGCGTCCCGGCAGCGCGCCGCGCATCGAGATTGGCGCCGCCCAAGACGACGGACGCTGGGTGCTGTCGGTGGGCGATGCCGGCATCGGCATCGACCCCCGCGACCACGCGCTGATCTTCGAGCTGTTCCAGCGCGTCAACCGGCGTGAGGAGTACGACGGCATCGGCATGGGGCTGCCGGTGTGCCGGCGCCTGGTCGAAGCCTACGGTGGCCGTGTGTGGGTGGAATCGCGCGCCGGGGAAGGCGCGCGCTTCTTCGTGTCGATTCCGGGAGCGGGAGCCAGTCCTTAGTACTTGGTGCTTGGTCCTTAGTCCGTCCTCAGTCCCTGGTCCGTCCTTGGTCCTGGGTCCGTGGTCCCGCGCTCTTCACATGCGTTAGCGCGTAAGCGCAGCCTTGAGCGCCGCCGAGGCGTCGGCGACGGCCTCACGCGCCCCATCAAAGATCCCGCCCAGGCCGAAGAAGGGATGAATCATCCCGTCGTACCGTTTCAGCGCCGTCTGCACGGCTGCTTGCTTCAGACGCTCAGCAAACGCCTCACCCTGATCGCGAAGCGGATCGCACTCGGCGGTGAGCACGGATGCCGGAGGCAGCCCCGCAAGATTGGCCTTGAGCGGCGACACCCACGGTTGACGCCGATCGACGCCCGGCGGCAGGTAGTGGTCGGCGAAGTAGTCCATGATCGGCCTGGTGAGGAAGTGGCCGTCGGCATACTCGCGCATCGAGCCGCTGTCGTGATCGGTGAAGTCCACCAGCGGGTACACCAGCAGCTGAAAGGCGAGGGGCGGGCCGCCGGCGTCGCGCGCGCGCAGCGCCACCACCGTGGCCAGATTGCCGCCGGCGCTGTCGCCGCCGACGGCGATGAGTGACGGATCGATGCCGAAGTCGGAAGCGTGCTCAGCGACGAACTGCGTGGCCGCGAACGCATCGTCGGCGGCCGCGGGAAAGGGATGCTCTGGCGCCAGACGGTAGTCCACCGAAATCACCACGCACCCGCTGCCGTTGGCCAGCGCGCGGCACGTGCGATCGACCATGTCGAGCCCCCCGAGCACGAACCCGCCGCCGTGGAAGTAGATCAACGCCGGGAGCGGCGATGCCGGCGATGGGCGGTAGACCCGGATGGGGATGAGGCCCCCGTCGCCGGGCACCTTGCGATTCTCCACGCGGTGGACCGGCTGCTCGGGCCCGGCGAGCTCCGGCGGCATCGCGTTCGCCCGCGCCTCCGCAGGTGACAGCTCGTTCAGCGGCCGCCCGCCGGACGCCGCGATCTGATCCAGAAACGCTTTGCATTGCGGATGAAGCGCCATAGTGATCCTTGAAAACTGTAATCCAAGAGCCTCTTGCCAAAGGCCTCTATAATCACCCGCTATGACACGCCCAGCTGCTCTCGTCCTGCTCGCTGTACTGGCGCTGGCACCGGCCACGGCCTCGGCGCAGCTGCTGGCCGCCAAGGACGGTCCGATCGTCTACGGGCACCATCACCTGAACACGACCAACACCGAGGCCGCGCGCAAGTTCTGGATCGACGCACTCGGCGGCGTGCTGGTGAAGTTCGGAACCAACAACACCGAGATCATCAAGTTCCCCAACGCGCTGATGTTCATGCGCGAGGCCAACAAGCCTGCGCCCACGGGCGGCAGCAAGGGTACGACGGTCGATCACATCGCCTTCTCGGTGCAGAACCTGCGGCAGACGGTCGATCGCGTCAAGGCGGGTGGGTTCCGCGTCGTCACGTCCGCCGAGGCGCCGCCGAACGTGAAGGTCGAAAACGACATCGGCATCGTCACCGGCGGGCCGGTGAGCGGCATCGCCTACGTGATGGCGCCCGACGACATGAAGGTGGAGCTGCTCGAGATGAAGGCGCAGGCGGCGCCCATCGCGTCGCACCACGTGCACTTCGCCGGCATGAACAAGGAGATGCAGGCCTGGTACATGTCGACCTTCGGCGCCAAGGAGCAGGCGTCGGCCAATCCGGCGGCATTCGTCAGCGCGCAGCTGCCGGGCGTGCTGCTCAACTTCACCCCGGCCGCGTCGGTGGTCGGCACCGAGGGGCGCGTGATCGATCACATCGGGTTCGAGGTGAAGGGGCTCGAAGCCTTCCTCAAAGGACTCGAGGCCAAGGGCATCAAGCCGACGGTCACCTACCGGAAGATCGAGGCGCTCGGCATCGCGATCGCGTTCGTCACCGATCCGTGGGGCACGCGTATCGAGCTCACGGAAGGCCTTGACAAGGTGAACTAGCGATGACGACACGCCGCTTCGCACTCGCGCTGACCGTCGCCTGCGCCGTCGTGGCGGCGGGGCACGCGCAGTCGACCAGTTCGCTCAAGGTGCCGATGTTCAAGGTCGACGCCGCCTGGCCGACCATCCCGAACAACTGGGTGCTTGGCGAGGTGACGTCGATCTCGGTCGACCGGAAAGACCACATCTGGGTGCTGCACGTCCCGCAGTCGATCCCCGACGCCCAGCGCGCGAACGCGGCGCCGCCGGTCCTCGAGTTCGACGCCGCGGGAAAGCTGCTGGCCAGCTGGGGCGGCCCGGGCGAGGGTTACGAGTGGGTTGGTCGCGAGCACGGCATCTTCGTGGACGCGAACGATTTCGTCTGGATCGGCGGGCGCGCCGGATGGCCACGCGCGACCACGCCGGGCAACAGCGACGACATGGTCTTGAAGTTCACGACCACCGGCAAGTTCGTGATGCAGATCGGCCATCGCGGCCAGAGCAAGGGCAACACCGACACCGAGAACGTGCACCAGGCCACTGATGTCTTCGTCGACACGCGGGCGAAGGAGGTCTACGTGGCCGACGGCTACGGGAACAAGCGTGTCATCGTGTTCGACTCCGAAACCGGGAAGTTCAAACGGATGTGGGGCGCGTTCGGCAATCCGCCGCCGCCGACGTTGGCGGCCAACGCCGCGGTGCCGCAGCCGCAGACGACTCCGGACGGCCCGCCGGAGTTCGGACTGCCGCACTCGGTGAAGGTGTCGAGCGACGGCATCGTCTACCTCGCCGACCGGATCAACAACCGCATCCAACTGTTCACGACCGAGGGGAAGTTTCTGCGGCAGGTGCGGCTGGCCGCCATCAACAACGTCACGCCGGTGCCGGCCGGGTTCGCGTTCTCACCCGACAAGAAGCAGCAGTATCTCTACGTCGTTGATTCCGGTCCGATGCAGATCATCATCTACGACCGGGAGAAGATGGTGGAGATTGGCCGCGTCGGCGTGCGTGGCCCCAAGGTGGGCGAGTTCGACATCATCCACCACATGGCAGCCGATTCGAAGGGCAACCTGTACGGCGCGGAGATCGTCACCAACCGCCGCGCCCAGCGCTTCGTTTTACAGAAGTAGAGGGCGGTCTTCCGACCGCCCTGCGCAGTCGTCGCCTTACCCGGCGATCGACTCGATGTCGTGCTGCGCCTGCGTGCCCGCGAGCTTGGCCTCCGCCGCGGCGTCGGCCTCCGGCTTCGACTCGCGAATCGCCTGGGCGAGCGACTTGCCCTCGTTGAGTACCCGGTGCTTCAAGAGCAGGAACGGCAGCTTGGTGTTCCGCGCGGCGTGCGCGACCGCCGCGAACTGCTCGGCGCTGCGGAACCCTTCGGCCGCGACTTCGAGGTTCGCGCCCTTGTTCAGCACCGGCTTGAGCCGGTCGTGCAGCGCCGGCGCCGAAATCTCGACGCGCGCCGTGCGCGCCGCCGGAGCGCGGCGGGCCGGCCGTGGCTCGACTGCCGCGGTCGTCGCGGGCGGGTTGTCGGGCTCGGCGACGGTGTCGTGCACAGCGCTTACCGCGCGATCGGCACGGTGCGTGATGTGCGGCCCCGTCCAGACGCCAAGCGCGAATCCGCCGAGGAGCCCGAGAGCCAGCGCCGTCATTTTGCCCATCGTCATCACGTCACCTCCACGTCGACGGGCTCAGTTTCAAGAGGCGTGCCGCCATCTCGTGAGGGCGGAATCAGCCAATTGCCGCGATTTTGCTGCATGAGCTACCGCGGAGGTTGTAGATTGGGCGCCGCCGGCTCGACTGCTGGAGGAATGTGATGCGCACTCTGTTTACGGTGGCGATGCTGGTCGCCGTCCCGGCATGGGCACAGTCGCCCGACGGCGCCGCCGTGTTCACGCAAAGCTGCGCGAACTGCCACAGCGGTGCCGCCGACTCGCGCGCGCCCGCACCCGAGGCGCTGCGGCCGCGATCGCCGCAGGCGATCGTCGAGAGCCTGGTCAACGGCGCCATGCGCGCGCAGGGTGCGCGCCTCTCGGGCGCCGAGCGGCGCGCCGTCGCGGAGTTTCTCACCGGCAGGACGATCGCCGGCGACGTGCGCGGGGCCGATACCGGCCGCTGCACGGTCGCTGATTCGCCGGCCGCCGATCGCGCGCGTGCGCCGCGCTGGTCCGGCTGGAGCGCGGCGGTCACGAACACGCGCGCGCAGACGGCGCACGACGCGGGGCTCAGCGCCGCCGACGTGCCGCGGCTCACGCTGAAGTGGGCCTTCGGATTTCCCGACGCATCGGTGGCGTGGTCGCAGCCCACCGTGGCGGCCGGCCGCGTGTTCGTCGGCAGCCAGAACGGCACCGTCTACGCGCTCGACGCGCGCACCGGATGCATCCGCTGGACCTACGCCGCGCGAGGCGGCGTGCGTACGGCGATCGCGATCGGTCCGGCCGTCGTCTACTTTGGCGACACCGCAGCCAACGTCTACGGCGTCGACGCCGAGACGGGCCGCGAGCTGTGGGTGCGGAAGGCGGACGATCATCCGTTGGCGCGCGTCACCGGGTCGCCCACGCTGTATGACGGCCGGGTGTACGTCGGCGTCTCGTCGTACGAAGAGTCGCAGGGCGCTGATCCGATGTACCCCTGTTGCACCTTTCGCGGCAGCGTCAGCGCCTTCGACGCCGTCACTGGCGCCGTCGTCTGGAGAACCTCGCTCATCCCCGATCCGCCGCGGCGCCGCGGTACCAGCACGGCGGGGGTGCCGCTCTGGGGGCCGTCGGGATCGGCGATCTGGTCGGCGCCGACAATCGATGCCGGACGCCGGCGCCTCTATGTGGCCACCGGCAATGCCTACAGCGGACCGCCCGTGCCGTCGAGCAATGCGGTCATCGCGCTCGATCTCGCGAGCGGCGCGATCGCATGGACACGGCAGGTCTCGCCGGGCGACATCTACGTCTCGAACTGCCGCGCGGGCAATCCGAATTGCCCCGAGGTGAACGGCCCCGACGTGGACTTCGGCAGCCCGCCGATGCTGACGCGGACGGCGGCGGGGCGTGACCTGCTGGTGATCGGGCAGAAGTCGGGCGTCGGCTACGCGCTCGATCCCGACAAGGAGGGCGCGATCGTCTGGCAATACCGCGCCGGACAGGGTGGCCTGCTCGGCGGCATCGAGTGGGGATCCGCGGTGGACGGCGAGCGCGCCTACTTCGCCGTATCGGACGTCACCTCGGCAAAGCCCGGAGGGCTGCATGCGGTATCGCTCACGACCGGCACGGCCGCATGGACGGCGCCGCCTCCGCCCGTGGCGTGCGCCGCGGGGCGCGGCTGCACCGCCGCGCAGTCGGCGGCGCTCACGGTGATCCCCGGTGTGGTGTTCTCCGGCTCGTTCGACGGCGCGTTGCGCGCCTACTCGACTACGACCGGCAATGTCATCTGGTCGTTCGACACGAACAAGACGTTCACGGCCGTCAACGGCGTGGCGGCGTCCGGCGCATCGATCGGCGGGCCTGGGCCCGCGATCGCCGGCGGCATGCTGTTCGTGAGCTCCGGATACGGCTCTTTTCTCGGCCGGCCAGGCAACGTCCTGCTGGGATTCACCGTCGGAGGGAAGGAGTAGACTGATTTTTCCGGAGGCTCCACATGCGCAAGCTGGCGCTCGCGGTGTGTCTCGCGACCGTGGTCACGATCGTCGTGCTGGGGCAGGAGAAGCCGACCACCTTCGAGGTCGCAAGCGTCAAGGCCAACAAGTCGGGCGACACCAACGGTCGTCTGCAAGGATTGCCCGGCGGGCGTGTTCTGGCCACGAACATGCCGGTCAGGCCCATCATCACGTTCGCGTATCAGATCGCGGGCTACCAGCTCATTGGCGGGCCCGCCTGGCTGGCGTCGGATCGCTACGATCTCAACGCCAAGATGGAAGAGAACGTGAGTGCGACTCCAGCCGTGCCTGGCGCGAGCGCGCCGAATCCCATGCAGCTGGCGCTGCAGAATCTGCTCGAAGATCGCTTCAAGCTGAAAGTGCACCGCGAGTCGCGTGAAATGGACATCTACGCGCTGGTGCTGGCGCGCCCGGGTGGGAGCCCCGGCCCGGGTCTGAAACCCACCACCACGGACTGCGCGGCGGTGGCTGCCGCAGCGGCGGCCGCGGCGCGTGAGGGAAAACCGCCAACCCCGTTCGGGGCTCCCGGTCAGCCGCTCTGCGGCATTCAGGGCAACACCGGCAAGATCAGATTTGGCGGGCTACCCGCCAGGTCCTTCCCGGCAGCGTTCTCTGGTCCTGCCGGGCGCATGGTCGTCGATCGCACGGGGCTGACCGGCAGCTGGGACTTCGAGCTGACCTATGCGGCAGAGGCGCGAGGCCCAGACGCGCCTCCCGTCGATCCCAACGCGCCGTCGCTCTTCACGGCGATCCAGGAGCAGCTCGGACTGAAGCTCGAACCCACCAAGGGACCGGTGGAGGTGCTCGTCATCGACAGCGTCGAGAAGCCGGTCGAGGACTAGCCGGCTCCGTCGTAGAGGCCGCCTTGAGGCGGCCCGTTCAGTGCTCGGCGGCCCGCGACGCGCTCAGGATGTTGCGCATCGAGTTGTTCCCCTCGTGGCACGCGTACTCGAACATCGGCTCGGGCTGTACCGCCATATCGAGCGCGGCGGTCCACGGCTTGGTCCACGTGTGCGGGTCGTCCACGGACACCTCGTAGCGCAATCCGTTCGATGTGCGCGTGAAGCGCTCCACGAGGTGCAGCGTCTCGCCCGCGCCGCGGTAGTCCGCCTTGGACGAGAAGTTGGTGACATCGACCACCAGCGTGTCACCTTCCCAGTGCCCGCGGGAGTCGCCGTAGTAGCCGCGGATCGATACGCCCGTGTGCGTCCGCCCGTCCGTGTAGACGAGCCGCGTGTCGTGGATCATTTCGTAGGTAATGGCCACCACGCCAGGCGCCTGCACGATTCGCGTGTTGGCGTTGTAGACGGTGGGGAAGATGGCGCTCGGTACGCCGCGCGTGATGCAGCGCTCCCACAGGCTCAGATCCTCGGG
>Ga0070673_100002104_pt1 | contig 12030 bp, 5 predicted proteins | sample KBSM23metaG_FD_65342 | JGI IMG/M metagenome (GOLD analysis project Ga0070673, IMG submission 65342) | Miscanthus rhizosphere microbial communities from Kellogg Biological Station, Michigan, USA - KBS M2-3 metaG | ecosystem: Host-associated > Plants > Roots > Rhizosphere > Soil ... | reverse complement strand
ATCATGTCGCGCTCTTCTGAGCCACAACTTAATAACTGACGCGGCGAGTGCCATCGGTTCGACGATCAGGATCGACGATGCGCCTTGCGAAGTTATCGGCATAATGCCCGAGAGCTTCGCGTTTCGTGACGATCGCGTAAAGGTGTGGACGGCGTTGCCTATCAACACGGAGGAAACCCAGGACAATCGACAGAGTCATGGGTTGCAAGCCATCGCCCGGTTGCGTGATGACGGTACTGTTGAGCAAGCTAATGCTCAGTTGCAGTCCCTGCGCGCACACTGGTCGGAGGCGTTTCCCGATCATTACGCGAAAGGACATTTTGCCGTCATGCGGCGGCTGCACGAGGATCTCGTTGGTGATCAGCGCGACGCCTTGGTTCTTCTCGCCGGCGCCGTCATTTTCGTGATGATGATTGTGTGCGTGAATCTGGCGGCGCTACTGTTTTCCAATGGAGAAGCGCGGCGGCGAGAGTTCGCCGTGCGGCATGCACTTGGGGCTAACCGCCGGCGCCTCATTCGTCAGCTGATAGTTGAGGCGATGGTGCTTGCCGTCATCGGAGGCGTCATTGGTGTCGTCCTCGCAAACGTGCAGCTTGCCGGACTTCTTGCTCTCTATCCGGAGCGATTGCCAATCTCACAAGTCATTACGATTGACTACTCGACCCTACTGTACACGTGCGGCCTGGTCATCTTGGCCGGGTTCACGGTGGGATTAATTCCAGCCCTGCACGCGACACGAGTGCGGGTGCAGGAAATCCTGAGAAGCGACTCACGAACGACGGCATCATCCCGACGCACTGTTGCCGCCCGCTCAGTGCTCGTGATCAGCCAGCTTGCATTAAGCGTCCTCCTGCTGGTCGGTGCGCTTCTTCTGATACGGTCCTATGTGCAGCTTAAGCGAATCGATCTGGGGATTGCTCCCGATCATCTGCTGACCTTTGGCGTGTCCATTCCCGCCGGTCGCGAGGCCGATCCCGCCACGGCGCGGCGGAAGTTGATTGCAATCGAAGATCAACTCGCTGCAACTCCGGGTGTCGAAGTCGCGGGCGCGATTTCAAACCTTCCGCTGACATCGGCGGGACCCCCTGACAGCTTCGTTATTGAAGGCAGGCCCGAACCCGTGCCAGGAGCGCCGGCGTGGGTTGCGCGTTACTTAATGGCTACACCAGGAATGTTTCGCGCGCTCCGCATTCCGCTGAAGCGCGGAAGACTTCTTACCGAAGCTGACATCCTCGGGCGACCATTAGTCGCCGTCATCAACGAGAGCGCCGCCCGCATCTTGTGGTCGGGCGACGATCCTATTGGAAAGACAATTCGCTACTACCCACAGGAAACGAACCCTTCGATTCAGATCGTCGGAATAGTGGGTGATGTTCGGTCGCTGGGCCCGAGTGAGCCCGCACCGCCCGCCGTTTACGTACCGCTTGCTCAGGCGCCGCGGGCTCCATACGAGGGGCGTGCGATGACATTTATCGTCCGCACTTCCGGAAATCCGACAGCTATAACTCCATCGGCACGCGCGGCGGTAGCATCCGTCGATGCTGCATTACCGCTGGCCAACGTCCGACCGATGTCCGCAGTCGTTTCCGCAGCTTCCGGCCAGCCGCGGTTCACAACGCTCGTGATGTCGTTCTTTGCGATCATCGCGTTTTTACTTGCGGCCCTCGGGCTCTACGGAATCCTCGCGTACAGTGTCGAACAACGAGTACGCGAGATTGGTGTACGCGTCGCGCTGGGTGCAGACCAACGCCAGATCTTCCGTTTGATAATCGGCAACGGCATGCGACTGGCTCTGATAGGAGCCACTGTCGGCATTCCCTTAACATTGGGATTGACGCGACTGATGAAAGGAATGCTGTCCGGCGTAACCAGCGCCGATCCGGTAACGTACGTTGTTGTCGTTGGGATACTGCTGATCTCTGCCCTGCTGGCGAGCTACTTGCCTGCTCGGCGCGCTACACGTGTTGACCCCATCGTTGCGTTGCGCGCGGAGTAGGTGTTTTTCTTGCCGAGATTGGACCGGCGGATTAAGCATCAATCGAGTTGAATTTCAATGCACTGGCCGAACAACGTCGATCTGGGAATCGCATGATGATGGCGCGATCGTGTGTTGAGACGTAGCAGGATGTAACCAACTCGGACCGCTGCGATTCTCTAAACATCTCCCTTGGTCCAACCTCATCAGTGCTCGTCAACAGGTCTCATAATAATTTGTTTGGGTTCCAATCAGCGGCTGTACCAAACGATGTTCGCTGCTTTTACGTGGGAAGGATAAGTAGATCCTGAGGTTGACAGTACGTCGGGATACGATGGCGCTAGCGTAGTTTACTCGCTTCTTAAAATATTAGTGCCCCAGCGAGCCGGTGAAGCTGCGGGGGCACTAATTAATCCGCGAGTTGTTCTAACAATAAGGCAACCGACAAGTTCACCCCATACCTTTGTAGTCGGGCTCCATGTCTTCGATGTGTGTCTTGCTGTTGCTCCAGTCCTTCACCTTGTACATCAGGTAAGCGAAGGTGGTGCCTTTTGAAAGAGTAATTGTCTGTTGGCCATTCGAGCCGCCAGTCGCGCTAAATTCCAGACCGTTGCCATTTGCTTTTACTGATCCGGACAACGATCCATAGGCGGAAAAATGCTCGCCGAGCTTCCCGTCTACCACGACCCAGATCTCCGAGACGATGCGGCCATCGCTGCCTTCGTCTGCGAGATAGTTGCGCGCGTTCACGGCATCGTTGTTGAGCATCCCGGTGAGATGTGCTTCGTCAATGCCAAATTTGGTCAGCTTGAGCTTACCGTTCTTCGCGTTCTCATAGGACATACCCACTGCGGCACTTGTGTTAAGACCGAAGCATTGGAGTTGCCCGTTCACCTCAACGTCCGCCTTAGTCGTTTGACTCCAATCGATGTCGACTGTGGTGATGTACTTTACGCGGCTCGCCAGATAGTCATCCTTGACGGACGTCTGCACATCCAGATGGGCCCTGGCGCCGATCGGATCTCTCTTCTTACCGTATGAACCGATGACGCAGTCCTCCGCGACGCCGCGGAAGTACTTGACCGTCGAATATTCGAAGTAGTTGTCAGTAATCTTCGTTTCCATAAGTAGTTCTCCTTTGGTGAGATTCAATTGCGGATTTGGGATTTCGGAATTGTGACCGGGTTTGAATGGTGAAAGCTTCTGAGTCGATGTGCGATAGACGCAAATCCGAAATCCCCAATCCAAGCCTTCTTGTTCGTGACATAGTGAAAAAAATCCGCGAAGTGTATCAACGATTTCTCTTCTTTCTTGCCAAGGTCCATTGCCCAACGTAGCCGCTGGGCATAGAATCCGGCCCCGTGCAGGAGACCCCGACTAAATCGCTTGATGGCCAGTTGGCAGCCGCCATTAGGCAGGGCGATGTGAATGCCGAGGCTGCGCTCTATGAAAAATATTCCGCGCGTGTTTATTTCCTCGCGTTAAGCGAATTGCACTCAAAGGAGGATGCCGAGGATGTAAGGTCGGAAACTTTTCTGAGAGTGTTGCAGGCCTTGAGAGCGGATCAAGTGCGTTCACCCGATTCATTGGGATCGTTCATAGTCGGCGCCACCTTGAATGTGATTCGCGAGTTGGTCCGACGCAGCTACAAAACAGAGTCTCTCGAGGGACGCGAACTGGATCCGATCAGCGAGCGGTCGATCGAGTCAGCTTTCCTTGATGAAGAAGCAAGCGAGGCGATCGCGGAAACGGCGCGCAGGCTGAAGCCGCGAGAGCAGCAGTTCCTGCGCTTGTACTACTACGAAGAGTGGTCCAAACCGGACATCGCACGCGCGCTGGGAATAAAGGAAGAGAGGCTGCGGCTAATCAAGTCGCGAGCGCTGAAAAGCTTTCGCGAAATCTATCAAAGACTTGCTTCGCTTGATACAAAGCGCGTTGATTAAACACTATAAGACGAGCCAATGACGCACCAGGAGATTGAAGCAAACGAGATCGTCGAACGTTACGTTCTGCACCAGCTCGGTCCAGATGAGCGGCGCGCGTTTCAGGAACATTATTTCGCCTGTGACGAGTGCTTCACCCGCGCACAGATCGAGGCGAGATTCGTTGCCGGCGTTCGCGATGCGTCAAGAGCGGGCGCGTTAGCCGCTCAAACGGAAACTCCTCAGCCTGCGCGTGCTTTCTTTCCTCGAGGAATATTCGGTTGGGCCATTCCGGCGCTTGCGCTAATCCTGCTGGTCGCACTTGCCCTGAGCGCGTTTTGGGCCATCTCGCTCCGGCGCGAGAATCAACGGCTCGCGGCGCAGGCAGAAGAGCGCAATCGAGAATTGGATCGCTTGCAGCAGCTTGAAGCAAGACTTCGCGAGCTCGAGTCTAATGATCGTGCGTTGAAGGAACAGAAAGAATCACTCACGAAAGAGATCGAGCAGCTAAAAGCACAACTAGCCGGCAGCGGACGCGGTCGTGACGATCGTTTGGCCCAACTTAATCAGACTGATATCAAGGCTCCGGTCATTAACATCTATCCCACCGGGGATCCACAACGAGGGGCCGGGTCGAGCGAAATCAACCACGTGCAGGTGCCTCGCGGTGCTGACGGAGTGGTATTGATCTTGGGAGACTACAAACCCGGCTACGCGACGTACCGGCTTGAAATCAAGAATGCTTCGGGACAACTGCTGACCACGCGTGCGGGACTGAAGCAGGATAAAAACGGCGATCTCAGCGTGATGTTCGGTCGCAGCCTTTTGAGTCCAGGCAAATTCCAACTCAAACTTTACGGAGGACAACAAGCAATTGCGGAGTATTGGATTCTGGTGGAATGAGCTCATCGACGTTCGCCAACGAGGACGAATGGCGCCCAGTAATACGGCTGCGCATACCGGCGGCCTTCGATCAGTTTCAGCTTAGCCTGCCGCAACGCTTCGCCTCGATCATGATTGTGGTCCATCTCCCTGTAGAGATTGACCATCAGGTCAGCGGTGGAGTGGTCCTGCACATTCCAGAGACTCACCAAAACTGATCGCGCTCCTGAGTAGAGAAACGCGTTCGTCAGTCCAACCAGGCCTTCGCCTTTTACGTCTTTGCCGAGTCCAGTCTCACAAGCGGAAAGCACTACCAGGTCGGCATTCAGTTTCAAATTGAAAACTTCATAGACTTGCAGCAGACCATCTTCCAATTGCGCAGGCTTGGGTTCTGTTTTTTGCGGTGTGCTTAGCTCGTTCGCAAGACTCAGAATCAAGCCCGAATAGGGCGGCCGGTTTTCATTTAGTAACCCGTGCGTCGCAAAGTGAATATAGCGATAGTCGCCGAGTCCGGCTGCTTTAACATTTTCCTCACTTGCTTGATTTCCTAGAAACAGGTCTACCTGGTCCTTCGAATGGAGTTTGGCAATCTCTTCGACTTCGCGGCGGCTCTCAAGCAGACGATCCAGCTTGAATGATTTCTGATCTCCGAAGGCGCCGCGAACTCGTGCTCGTACGAACCCGGTTTCGGTTCCCGTTTCGTTTCCGTAGTCAGGATCGGCGAATGCGAGAAAACTTTTCTTTGGTACCGATGCCTCATCAGCGCGCGTTCTTAGACTGGCTAGCACACCTGCTGACTGAACATAACTAATCGCATAGTTGCGCAGAAGGTAAGGCAACGCAGTCGCATTCGCGACCGGCAAAGTTTTCTCATTTCCTGAAGACAACAAGACTTCGAACGGCAGGTAATGCAAGATGCCCGAAGGGACGATGATGAGTTTCTGCTTGTTGCTTAGGAGTTTTCCGGCCGGCTCAATCAACTTCCGGTAAAGCTCCCGCGAGTTGTTGATCTGTTTTCCCCAGGCACTCCGCTGCGGCCGCGCGGTGATTGTCTCGCGAAGAGCTCGCACATGTTCAGCAATAGACGCACTCGCAGGCAGCCGAGCCACCAGGAAATCGTTGTTGGTTACAGCAAAGAGAAACGAAGCATCTTTACCCAAAGCATATTCGAGCAGGACCGTACGCTCATCGAGCAACGACTGGATTTCTTTCAAGCCCAGCGGCGCCGGATACTCCAGGCTGGCGTAACGCGGATGCTTTTCACGAATCTCCATGTTTAGTTGTTCGCGCTCGCCATCGACCTTCTTCATCTCCTCTTCCAGCGCCTTTATCTTTTCCTGATCTGGCTTTGGTTCGGAATACGCCCCTATCAGTCGGCTCTGGAGAAAGGCAATGCGACCGTAGGTGATGCGCTCGCGTAGTTTCAGTTCCGCAGGTATGCCTTGATCGACATCAATACGAGCTTCGGTGAGTAATTCGAGCAGACTGCGGGATCGTGCGCGCTCACTGGCTTGAAGCGCGGCCCAGTCGTAGTGCTTGTCTGATTCCTGCTTGTGCGTGCGCACCAACAGATCAATGTGGAACTCATAGTAATCCTGTTGTTTCGCCAGAAAGGACGCGCGCAAATCCTGTGTGGCAGCTTTGCCACGCAGCGATTCGATGATGTTAAGCGCTTCCTCCATCCGCGATCGCGCCGCATCCAGATTGCCGCGCCTGCTCTCGACCTGAGCGAGACCATAAAGCGAAATGGCTTCCATGCTCTTGCCGCCCATTGTTCGATGCATCGACAGTGCCTGATTAAAATAGTCGAACGCAGACTGATATTCGCCCAACGCAAAATGGGCCGCGCCGAGATTCGTTAGCGACATTGCTTCGCCAGGGCGGTGGCCCAAAGCGCGTCGCATCTCCAGCGCCTGGTGGTGATACTCGATCGCCTTGCGCGGGTCGCCCAATTTGTTCTGCATGGAGCCGAGATTGTCGAGTTCGTTGGCTTCGAAGATTCGCTGGCCCAGGTCGCGTCTTATTTGAAGCGCTTGCCGCGTGTACTCGAGCGCGGTTTGCGGATCATTGAGGGTGTAAACGTAGAACGAGGCGATGTTGTTGAGCGAGCTGGCTTCGCCATTACGATCGTTGGTGGCGCGAAAAATGGCGAGCGCCTGTTTGTAGTCTTCAAGTGCTTTGTCGCTATCGCCCAGCCAATCGTAAATAATCCCGATGTTGTTTATTGAGGTAGCTTCTATTCCCTTTTGTCCCAGGGTTCGTCCGAGCTCCAGCGCCTGGCGATCATAATCAATCGCCTTCTGTGCTTCGCCGAGCAGATCGTACGTGCGGCCAATGTTGTTCAGGGCCATTGCTTCTTCGCGACGATGGCCCAGGGCTCGCCTCAACTGCAGCGCTTCACCAAAGTATTCAAGGGCCTTTCGATAATCGCCCCAGGTAAGGTAAACGCCGCCGATGTTGTTGAGAGCATTCGCTATTCCAGGTTGTGCATTCAGCTCTCGAAGAATTGTCAAAGCTTGAGTGATGTGATCGAGCGCCTTCGGCATATCACCCGTGTCGAGGTATGCGAGCCCGATGTTATCAAGAGTATTCGCAACGCCGGCGCGATCTCCGGCAACGCGACGAAGAGGAAGCGCTTCCTGATAGGCTTCGATTGCTTTTTGAGACTGGCCCAGCGCACCGTAAACAACGCCGATGTTGTTGAGTGCTTCGGCAGCCTCCTTCGGCCGGTCTTCCATAGCTCGCCAGAGCTTTAGCTCGTGCTGAAAGTCTTCGAGCGCGCGTTGATGCTCTTCGAGGAAATAATGAACGGTCGCGATGAGGCCCAGCGCTTCGGCCTGGCCTTTTCGATCATCGATCGTTTGCCAGAGCGCGAGCGCACTTTCATATTTAGCGAGAGCTTTCCGGAATGAGTCGGCGTTACCGGCCGCCTGCAGCGCTTGTCCCTCCGCGATCGTCTTCTCCGCTACGTGTTGGGGATCTCCTTGTGCAGACGTCTGCACCTGCGGCTGTTGCGCGGTGAAAGTGGTGCTCGCGCAAAGAAGAAAGAGCAGCAACTTGAGAGTGGCTTTGTGAGAGACGGGCATCGGGTAATTCCCCAGCTCCTCGGTTGGTAGGCGCCCGAGGATTGTATCTCGGTTCGCGCTGGCTTGTTGATAGCCCTTCAACGCCAGCAACTCGCAACGGTCTACTGTCTAATTCTGATTGTGCCTGCGTTACTCGATTGGCCGTGCGCCACTATTTTGATTCCATAAGTGGCCGCGGTCATATTGTCCGGTAGTCGAAAGGTTATTTGCTCAAAAGGGAAGTTTGGAATAGGTCTCACGTCTTCCGCTGGAATGTCATAACTCTGATTGTTACTGTCAACCAAATTCACGAGGACTGCAGAAGAAGGCTCGCCTGCGCTTAGCCGAAGATTTGCTGCAAAGATCGTTACTCTCGTATTGTGATCAGTTCCCGCGAAGAAAAGGTCGGCAGTATTTACAACTGAAAAGGGATCCACCAGGAACAAGACCGAATCTAATGCTGTTACTTGAGCACTGACGTTTGACTGTAATAGCAATTGAGGAATCGCTGTGGTAGTGAAATTGACAGCGTTCTGGTTCTGGCTAAGCGAATTGAATGTGAAATTGAGAGGCGCAAATGCGTAGTCAGTTCCGGTTGGCGTAATTGTATAGTTGCCATCGCCCGGAACTGTAAACGAGAAACTGCCGTCAGTGACGGTCGTCGCCGTTCCTGCTTGAGAGCCGGTTAAAGCAATTACGACTCCTTCGACTCCAGCATTCGAAGCGTCTGAAACACGTCCGCTGATGGTGTAGTTAGCCAGCGTGCCAACGAAGTCGGCAGTCTGAGCAGCCGTTAGGTTTGTAAAAGTTCTCAAGGTTGGACTGAAGGCGTAATTCGTTCTCGCCGGTGTCACAACGTAGTTGCCTCCAACCGTTAGACCGACAAAGGAGAAATTGCCGTTGGCATCGGAAACATCCGTAGCCGATGTTGTCCCGCTCAAAACAACAACCACACTATTAAGAGGCACGTTGTTCGAGTTCTTAATTTGTCCGCTAATCTTCGGAGACGCAACAAAGTCAGCAAGAGTCTGATTCGCGCTCAGTTTGTTGAATGAGCGGCTCGTGGGAGTAAAAGTGTAGCCCGCCAGTGACGGCGTCACGGTGTAATCACCGTCCCCGGCTACGTTAAGAAGCGAATAGTTCCCGTTGTTGTCAGTGACGACTGCGTTAGTCTGGTTTCCACTCAAAGTCACAGTCACACCGCTAAGACCGCCAGCCCCAACGGTTACCTTTCCACTGATTCCGTAATTGACAATGGTTCCAGCAAAATTCGCTGACGCGTTTGCCTGAAGGTTGTTGAATACTGCATTAGTCGGGACAAATGTATAGTTCGTTCGCGAAGGAGTTACCGAGTAATTGGCATTACCAGCAATATTTGTAAAGGAATAGTTGCCATTGCTGTCAGTCACCGTGGAACTAGATTGCGCACCACTCAATGTCACAGTCACACCGCTGAACGCACTTCCTCCTCGTGTTATTTGTCCACTGATGGTTAGAGCGTTGATAAAAACTGAATAGGCTCGGCTTCCTATACAACCGCTCTCTGCCGTCGCTGTAATGGTGAAATTGAAAGTGCCCACTGAAGTTGGCGTACCGGTCAACATTCCATTGCTGTTGAGAATTAAGCCAGTCGGGACGTTGCCGGATGTCACCGCGAAGCTAAAAGGGGTTGTGCCACCCGTAGCACTTAGGCTACTCGTATATGCGAAACCCAAAGTGCCATTCGGCAAACTGGATGGCCCAACTGTAATGGTGGGACAAGTGATTGCGAAGGAGTTAGAGGTCGCGCCTGGCACCGTACTACTGGCGATAAGAGAATATCCCGTACCGCTCCTGCTAATGGAAAGATCCCCAAACGTCGCCGTGCCGTTGACCGCAGCTACCGTAGTGGTGCCGGTAAGCGAGCCGCCGTTTGGATTCGCTCCTATACTAAGACTCACGCTGGCTGTAGATGTCGTTGTGTTATTCGACGCGTCTAGAATTCTAACTGAGACCGCGGGAGTGATTGTGTTACCGACGAGCGTGTCCGTTGGTTGAACTTCGAATTGAAGGTGGTCTGGGGCTCCCACTTGCACTTCGAATGCTCCAATATCGGATCCATCGCCACCCGCAGCATTTGCATAACCGGAAAGATCAACAGGCCGTGTCAGCCCTCGTTGGTCAAGGGTGATCCCAACGATGGCGCTGCCTTTGTCAATCGCGGGACTGGATGACAGGAGTGCCATTGTTTGCGTTGGCCCACCATTGTTTGCGAGCGCACCCAGCAACGGATCGATGGGAGCAGTTACAGAGCCCACCTGATCGTTGTTCACGCCGTTTGTGAAGCCCGTGCTCCCATCGCTTTTTCCAATTATGTTGTAGCCATTCGATGTAAAAGATCCCTTCAGTTCCGGCGCTTGATAAGGTAAAAACGGCGCGGTGTTATTGGCAATTATGCTATTGCTAACAGTGGCCGTTCCGGCACAAATGCCTCCACATGCACTGCCGGTACCGCCACCAGCTGAATTACCTGCGATCGTAGTCTTAGTGATAATTAGTGACCCCCCATTGATGCCGCCGCCGAAAGCACCGCCACTACTACCAAATGCTGAATTGTTAGCCACTGTGCTGTTTGTAATCGTCAGAGTTCCCCGATTGGAAATGCCACCTCCCACAGCTGATTGACCGTGCGCGGAGATGAATACGGAATTGCCTGAGATTGTGCTTCTCAATATATTGACGGTGCCAGTGTTGTAGATACCTCCGCCCTCAGCTCCATTACATAATGAACCGGTACAGGTGTTGGTGACTGAATTGCTAGAGACAGCGCTGTCAATAATGTTCAGTGTGGCGTTGTTGGAAATACCACCGCCACTCGCAAAGACAGCCCCCGTTGAGTTTCCATTCGCTATTGTCAATGCGGAGATAGTTACTGTGCTATTGGTGGTGCTGATACCTAGGACGGGCACCGAGTTGCTACCGCTGATCGTTAATAAGTTCGCACCTGGTCCACTTATTGTCAGACTCTTGCCTATTTGCAGTGTACTTACCAGTCCGATGGTTTGACTCGTACTAAAAAGTGAAGAGAACGTAATCGTGGTGCCGTCGCAGGCATCGAGAATCGCTTGTCGCAATGAACCCGCACCGTTATCTGCGTTGTTGGTCACGATTGGATTATTCGTACAGGTGACACTCAGGGCATTGGTGGTAATTCGCGGCGAGTTGAGTACCGGTATGGAAAACTTCCAATCCTTCTTAATGCTGGAGTGAGCGCTGGTTGGAATCAAAGCACTGAATGATGAGCGGGATGGATCGTGTTCTTTTCGGGTCAGACCAGAATCAGGTTGTGACTTTGCAAATGCACTGAGCAGAAAAACGCAAGAAAGAGCAAAGGCAAAACCGAAACCACTAAACAGCACCAAAAGGGAAGTACGGCGGGTTGAAGGACCGTTTTCTGAAAGGGCCCAGTGCCTCCATGCAACGTTTTCGGGACGCTGAAGTGTCATTGGGACGTCCTCTGGTGTGAGCCAATTCCTGGCCTAGCTTGGCCTCATCAGCAGCGAGAGCGATCAGCGTACGGCTCAGGCTTGGCAGTGTCAATAAAAGCCGCAACAATAAACACTTCACCAAAAATCAATCACCAATAACTCCAAAGGTCGAAGAGTCGCCGAGTGTTATCAGCCCGAAGCGATGCACAACGCGAAAAGACATGGAGCGCGGTTATCCGCCGCGCCCTGATGGACTGAGCCTAACTATCGAGTCTTCGAGGCCTACTGCACGCGCTACTTCATGCGGTTGTACTTGCGCAGAATCTCGACGACTCGGTCGCCCGGTAAGCCGAACACGCGGATGCCGTCAGCTCCCGTCATCGTTTGTGCTGCCAGCATCGCATTAACAACGGCTTCTTCCGTCGCGTCGATCGTTGCGCGAAAAAGAGGATCGATACGGTCATTGGGCAGCATCGAGAGGGATGGTGTGCCTTCCGGTTTTGCGGCGCCCGGGTTAGCCGTCGAAAATGCGAGAAACAAGTCGCCAGATGAATTGCCGGCAAAGCTGCCGAGCCGTCCAAGTCCGAGGCTGACGCGTCGAGCTATGCGCTCCAGCTGATGCGGGAGCAGTGGCGCGTTCGTAGCAACGATGACGATGATCGATCCGCGTCCCTCGTGCTCATCGACTTCGCTTTTGTTAGAGGCGGCTCCGCCTCCGG
>Ga0070673_100002103_pt1 | contig 12030 bp, 13 predicted proteins | sample KBSM23metaG_FD_65342 | JGI IMG/M metagenome (GOLD analysis project Ga0070673, IMG submission 65342) | Miscanthus rhizosphere microbial communities from Kellogg Biological Station, Michigan, USA - KBS M2-3 metaG | ecosystem: Host-associated > Plants > Roots > Rhizosphere > Soil ... | reverse complement strand
CGAGGTGCTCGATTTTTCGAAGCCGATCCGCTTCGAGCTTGGCGACACGCAGGTCAATGAGGTCTGTCGCGCCTCATCGGCCGCCGCGTGGGCCGGCAGCAGCGCTCCGCCGGTGCAGCTCGATCTGGATCCGCAGATTCCACTGGTACTGACTGACGCCGAGCGGCTGCGTACCGCCCTCGTCAACATCCTGACCAACGCACGGCATGCAGTCGAGGACGTCAGCAGCACCGCAGTGACCCCAGCCGTCGTGCTCAGCACACGCCGCCATGGTGACCGCATCGCGGTCACGGTTCGCGACCGTGGTCCTGGAATCGCACCTGACGATCTGGCGCACATCTTCGACCCGTTCTTCACGACTCGTCGCACGGGAACCGGCCTGGGGCTGCCAATCGCCAAGAACATCATCGACGGCCTCGGCGGCTCACTCTCCGTCGACAGCCGGCCGGACGCCGGCACCGAAATCCGCATCGAGATTCCCATCAACGTCGCGTCCGGCTTCAGCCAGACCGCTGTGGCCCCGGTATGAGCGGACCTCGAGGCACCGTCCTCCTCGTTGACGACGAGGAAAAGATCCTGAAGCGGCTGGGCCGGGCGCTCCGCGACGAAGGCCACGACGTCGTCGAGGCCGCCTCCGCGCGCGACGCGCAGAAGCAACTCGCTCAACGCGCGTTCGATCTATTCGTGGTCGACAACGTCATGCCCGGCATGACCGGCCTCGAGCTGCTGCGCGACGTCTTTGCGGCGCTTCCGGAACCGGAGCGGCCGCAGGTCGTGATGATGACGGCCCACGGATCGACCCAGATCGTCCGCGAGGCGTTCAAGCTCGGTGTCGAAGACTTTCTCGAGAAGCCATTCGAGGTTGACGAGCTGCTCGGCCTCGCGCGCCGGGCCGTTCGCAGCCGCCGCCTGCAGACCGAAAAACAGTATCTGATCAGCGAGCGCGACGCCGAATTCAATCACTACGGCATCGTCGGACGCAGCCGGGCGATGCAGGACGTGATCACGCGCGCGGGTCTCGTCGCGGAAACCAAGAGCACGGTCCTGATTACCGGCGATACCGGCACGGGCAAAGAAATGGTGGCGCGTCTGATTCATCACCGCAGCGCGCAGCGTGAGATGCCGCTGATCAAGGTGAACTGTGCCGCCATCCCCGACACCCTGCTCGAGTCGGAGCTGTTCGGCCATGTGCGCGGCGCCTTTACCGGCGCCACGATGACCAAGCGCGGGAAGTTTGCCCTCGCCGACGGCGGCTCCATCTTCCTCGATGAAATCGGCACGATGTCGCCGGCGATTCAGTCGAAGCTGCTGCGCGTGCTGCAGGAGCGTGAATTCGAGCCGCTCGGCGCGGAGCGAACGCAGCGAGTGGACGTGCGCGTGATCGCGGCCACCAACCGCGACTTGAAGCAGATGGTGTCGGACGGCAAGTTCCAGGAGGATCTCTACTACCGGCTGAACGTCATCCCGATCGAGATTCCGCCGCTCCGTGAGCGCCGTGAGGATATCCCCGTGCTCGTCGAGCATTTCGTCGACAAGCATCGCCAACGGACCGGCAAGAAGATCGACCGCGTGGATGACGGCGTGACGGAGGCGCTCGAACGGTACGACTGGCCCGGCAACGTGCGGGAGCTCGAAAACACCATCGAACGGGCCGTCGTGTTGACGACCGGAACCGTGATCAGCGCCGCGGCAATTTCGCTGGTCGGTGCCGCCTCGTCCTCCTCAGCCGGGTTGCCGTCGATGCGGCTGCACCAGAATCTGGAGTGGGTGGAACGGGAGACCATCCGGCGCGCGCTCGAGCAGGCGGGCGGCGTGAAAAAGGACGCGGCGGAGCTGATGGGGATCAGCCAGCGGGCACTGAGCTATTACCTCGCCAAGTACCGGATCGACTGATTTCCAAACTCGTCGCCATTTACTGCGTGAGTAACACGCCGGACGACGGCGCGCGAATTCACACGGTTTTCTGATCGCGCCGCGGGCATCGCACTTGCTCCACTGGCCGGGCGGTATGGTGTCCCTCCGTACAGCGGCTCTCGTTGCGATCATGGCGTTCTCCATCGCGGACAAGCCTTCGTCCGCGCAGTCGGACGAACCCAGAATCATCGAAATCACCGCCCACCGGTTCGCGTTTGAGCCGGCCGCCATCGAAGCCACTGTCGGCGAGCGCCTGCAACTCGTGGTGCGTTCCGAGGACGGTGTTCACGGCTTCGAAATCAAGAAACTGAAAATCAAGAAGGAGGTCCCGCGTGGCGGGGAGCCTGTGACGATCGACTTCACGGCGACAACCGAAGGAACGTTCCCGATCCTCTGCTCCGAATACTGCGGCAAGGGTCACAACGACATGACGGGCATGCTGATCGTCCGCAGCGTCGCGAGCGCCAATCCATGAGCGCTCGTCGTCTCGTGCTCATGGTCCTGATGACGGTGCTGCTGGCGAGCTCCGCGCAGGGCCAGAATCCCCCAGCTGCTCCACCGGGTGCAGACAACCCGGACCTCGATCCGAATGCGTCGCAACCGGACTTCACGCTCGTCAACCTGCCGACCACGCTGCGACTACCACGGATGAAGAGCGCCTTTCGCGTGACGCATCGTTTTCTGCGTGCACTCGGGCAGGACGACTTCGGATCGCTGGCAGGAGATCTGTTCGGTCTCGACAGCGGCGCCATCATCGGCCTCGAGTACCGGTTCGCCCCGATGAGCGGGCTGCAGGCCGGCATCCTGCGGACGAGCGACCGCACGATCGACTTGTTCGGGCAGTACAACCTGCTGAACCAGAGAAGCGGGAACGCGATCGGTCTCGGCGTCCTGGCCGCTATCGACGGCACGAACAATTTCCGCGAGAGCTACTCCCCGTCGCTGGGCGTGGCGATCTCCCGTGAATTAGGCAACCACGGCGCCGTGTACGTGGAACCGATCTGGGTCAACAACTCGAATCTGATCGACTTGCCAGGCGAGGACAACTCGACGTTCCTGATGGGGCTGGGTGCGCGGCTGCGGCTGCGTCCCACCGTCTATCTCACTGGCGAGTTCAATCCACGAGCGGGGTATTCCCCTGGCGCAAACCAGGGTTCGCTTGCCATCGAGAAGCGCGCCGGCGGACACGTCTTCCAGTTGAACTTCTCGAATGGCTTCGGCAACACGATGGGTCAGCTCGCGCGCGGGGGCACGGCGAGTGGCGACTGGTATCTGGGCTTCAACATTTCAAGGAAATTCTACTGATGGGTATTCGAATCCTCGTTCACACTGGAATCGCGGCTGTTCTCGCCATCACCTTCGCCGCCTGCGGCGGCGGTGGCAGCTCACCGACGTCGCCGGCCGGCGACGATGGCCCGATCGCCGCGACGATCGTGATTGACTCCACCGGCACCGTCAGCCCGAAAGACGTGACCGTGCCTGTCGGCTCGCGCGTCACGTTCACGAACAACCACAACACCAATCATCAGATGGCGTCGGACCCGCACCCGGAGCACACGCTGTGTCCGTCGTTGAATACGGTGGGGTTAGTCGCACCGGGTCAAAGCCGGAGCAGCAGCAACCTGAATACGGCGATGGTCTGCACTTACCACGACCACATCAACGACACCGACGCGAAGCTGAGAGGTACGATTCGCGTGCAGTAGCAGCTATTCCGCGGTCTGTCCCGGTTGCAGCTCCAGCACCTCGACACCCCGCGGAACGAACTTCTTGAGATCCGCAGGCGTGCCGGTCAGTAACGGAAACGTTCCCCAGTGCATCGGCACGACCTGCCTGACGCCGAGAAACTCGCAGGCTTTCGCCGCAGCGGCCGGATCCATCGTGAACCGGTCGCCGATCGGCAGAAACGCGATCTCCGGCTTGTACATTTCTCCGATCAAGCGCATGTCGCCGAACAGGCACGTGTCGCCTGAGTAGTAGATGACGCGTCCATTCTCGAGCCTGATCACATAGCCCGCCGGCTCGCCCATGTAGACCATCTGGCCGTTGTCGAAGTAACCGCTGCTGTGGCGGGCGTCGGTCATCGTCACGCGGAGCCCGGCAATCTCCTGCGAGCCGCCTTTGTTCATCGGTGAGGCGTTCTGAAGGCCTTTGCGTCCGAGCCAGTCGCACAGCTCGAAGATGCCGACCACCGGGGCACCGCTGTCGCGGGCGCAGAGGAGGAGGTCCTCGATGTGATCGAAGTGTCCGTGCGACGCGAGAATCAGGTCAGCCTTCGGCGGCTTCTTCATCACAGCGGGGCACGCCGGGTTGCTCGTCAACCAGGGATCGAAGAGCACGCGCTTCCCTCCTGGCGTGCGCAGCAGGAATGTCGCGTGTCCGAACCAGGTAATCGACAGTTTGTCCATGCGAATGGATTATGTCTCAGCGCTGTTTTTCGAATCGTGAGCGCGAGAGATGAGTCCGATACAATCAATACCGTGGCAGTCGAGGTCTCGCTTGAATTCGTGCGGCCGCGTGAGCCGAAGCCCGAGTGGCTGAAGGTCCGCGCCCCCGGGTCGGAGAATTACCTCCGGCTCAAGGGCATCATGCAGGACCTGAAGCTGAACACGGTCTGTGAAGACGCACGCTGTCCCAACATCGGCGAGTGCTGGCATCACGGAACCGCCACCTTCATGATCCTTGGCGACGTGTGCACGCGCGCGTGCGCCTACTGCGCCGTCGCGCACGGCCGTCCGACGGAGCTCGACACCGCCGAGCCGGCGCGCGTGGCCGAAGCGGTCGATCGCATGCGACTGCAGTACGCCGTGATCACCTCAGTCGATCGCGACGATCTGGCGGACGGCGGCGCGTCGATCTTCGCTGACACGATTGCACAGACGCGCGCGCGTGTACCCGGCTGCCGGATCGAAGTGCTCATCCCCGACTTCCAGGGCATCGAGGCGTCGTTGCACGCCGTCCTCGACGCCGGGCCAGACGTCCTGAATCACAACATCGAAACCGTTCCGCGCCTCTACCGCATGGCCCGTTCCGGCGGCAGATATCGGCGCTCGCTCGAGCTGCTCGATCGCTCGCGGAAGTATCGTCCGGACATTGCAACCAAGACCGGCATCATGGTCGGCCTGGGCGAGGAGCATGACGAGCTGGTCACCGTCTTCGACGATCTGCGGGAGGTCGGCGTCTCAATCCTCACCATTGGCCAGTACCTGCGGCCCTCGGAGACACATGCGCGCATGGCCCGCTATTACCATCCGGACGAATTCGCCGCGCTGAAGCACATCGCGCGTGGCAAAGGGTTCGTCCACGTGGAATCCGGGCCGCTCGTGCGGTCGTCGTACCACGCTCACGAGCAGGCAGACGCGTTTGAAGCATCGCGGAATTTGTGATCGGTGATTGATGAATCGCTGGTGCTTGGTGAACGAATCACAGATCGCACTCACCATTCGCGGAGTCTCCGCATGACCCAGACGACTCGCCGCGACTTTCTGGCGCTGCTCTCGATGCTTCCGTGCACCGCGGCCATCCCCGCACTCGCGCAGCAGGCGTCCGCCCTGAGCGAGCGTCGGCGAGTCGAAGCGCTGCCCGTTCGGCGCATGCCTGGCTCCGGCGAGCCGTTGCCGGTCATCGGTCTCGGCTCCAGCAAGGTGGTCGAGGAGATCGCCAGGAACGGTGACGACCCGCTGCGGCAGGTGATGCGCGCACTCGTGGCGCACGGCGGCAAGGTCATCGACACCTGGCCGCGCAATCCCGAGAACGACGGACGGTTCGGCAAGGTCATCAACGAAGCGGAGTTCCGCGACCGTCTGTTCGTGACCACCAAGATCGATCGCGTCGGCAAGGATGCGGGCGTTGCGCAGCTGCGCCAGGCACAGCAACTATACGGACGCAAGGTGCTCGACCTCGCACAGATCTTCAGCCTGACCGACGTGGACACGCACTGGCCGACGCTGCGCGAATGGAAAGACTCCGGCCTGGCGCGGTACATCGGCGTCACCGTGTCCGAGCCGCGGCGGCATGCCGATCTCGAAACCTTCCTCACGCGCGAGAAGCCCGACACGATCCAGGTGAACTATTCGATCACCGAGCGCGAATCGGAAGATCGGATCATCCCGCTGGCGGCCGATCGCGGCGTCGCGGTGATCGTCAATCGGCCGTTCATGAATGGCGCGCTGTTCAAGCGCCTCGAAGGGCGGCCGCTGCCTCAGTGGGCCTCCGAGATCGGCTGCACCACGTGGGCGGAGTTCTCGCTCAAGTACATCCTCTCCAACCCGCACATCACCGTCGTGCTCACCGAGACGAGCAACGCCATGCACATGGAAGAAAACGCGCAGGCAGCGTTCGGACCGATGCCGGATGAGTCGGCGCGAAAGCGGATGCGCGAGTTCATCACGACCGTGTGAGGTCGCGCAGTTTTCGGGAGGCACCCCGATGGACATCGCGGTAGGAGGCGGGTGGCACGTCTCGGTTTCCCCTCTCTGGCTCGTCGCGGCTGCCGCCGCGTTCGTTGTCCTTCTCGTGTGGAATCGGCTGGCTTCCCGATAAGAATCCGACTTGGCCTTGACATAGGTCTTACAAAATGTAAGATCAGCCGCCATGAATGAAATGCGGCTGCCTTCCATCTCCAGCACAGAGTCGCTGCTGCTCGATCTGCTCGGCCACCGCGAACGGTTCGGCCTCGAGCTGGTCGAGTCCTCTGGCGGCACAATCAAGCGCGGATCGGTCTACGTCACGCTCGCGCGAATGGAGGCCAAAGGTTTCCTCGAGTCACGGCAGGAAGACCGAACACCCGGCGCCATCGGCCTGCCGCGGCGTCTCTACCGCGCCACGCCCTACGGCCTCAAGGTCCGCGACGCCTACCGCCTCCTACGCGACGCGCTCGCACTGAAACCGGCGGAGGCGCAATGACTTTCATCGAACGCATCGACGCGCTGTCATCCCGCTTTCTCAGCGAGCGCTCCTACGACCTGATCGTCGGGCCGGCGATCGCCGACCTCCAGCATGACGCCGGTGACGGGCAGTCTCCACGCTCGATGCGCGGATCGTTTCCGGTGCTGGTCGCGTTTGCCGGCGCTGCCTACGATGAAATCACCGCCGATTCAGGCCTGTGGAGAATCGCCGCGCTCGCGCTGATCCCGGCGATGTACTACGCGTTTCTGATCGTGCTGATCCTTCCCGAGGCCGGCGCGTTTGTCACTGCGCGTTCGGGACTGCTGGCGCTGGCGATCGCCATCGCGGCGATGTCGTTCGCGCCCGTGCTCGTGTGCTGCTGGCCCGAGCGCACGCCACGCCGGCCGGACGCGGCCGATGCCTGAACTCCGGGTTCGCACCCTCACCAAGCATTTCTCCGGCGTCGTCGCCGTACGAAATGTCGACTTCACCCTGCGTCCGGGCGAAATCGTCGGTTACCTCGGACCAAACGGATCCGGCAAGACGACGACGCTGCGGATGGTGGCTGGTCTCGTTGAGCCCTCGTCTGGACGCGTCGAGTACGACGGGCGCAACGTGCGTGACGACCTGATCACCTTCCGCCACGAGCTCGGCTACGTTCCCGAGGAGCCCTACCTGTATCCGTTCCTGTCCGGACGGGAATACCTCGAGCTGATTGGCCGGCTGCGCGAAATCCCCGATCGGCTGCTGACGATGAAGATTGACGGATTTCTGGAGCTGTTCGGTCTGACTGGCGCCGCCGACCAGGGCATCGCCTCGTACTCGAAAGGGATGCGGCAGAAGATCGTCATTTCGGCCGCGCTCCTGCACGACCCGTCGCTCATCCTCTTCGACGAGCCGGAGTCAGGTCTCGACGTGACGACCACGCTCGTCCTCCGCCACCTGATCCGTCTGCTGGCGGACCGCGGCAAAGCGATCCTCTACAGCTCGCACATCCTGGAGGTGGTCGAGCGCGTGTGCTCGAGGGTCATCGTGCTCTACCGCGGCGGAGTGGTTGCCGACGATTCGGTTGAGCATCTGCAGACGCTGATGTCGCGAACCTCGCTGGAAGAAGTGTTTTCACAACTCGTGATCAAGGAAGACCCCGCACGAATCGCAGGCGACCTCGCCGCCGTCGCCGCGCTCGGCAGCTAGAGGTCCCATGCCGGCGACGAGCATTCACTCGACGCTCACAAGGCACTTTCTCAGGCGCTTTCTCGAGAACGATCTGATTTCACCCGAGGCCGACCGCGCGCAGTTGCTGGCCGTCGTCGGCGCGAGCCTCTTCTCGACCACGCTGTTCGCCACGATGTTCATGTCCCTCCCCTACATCAGCGTGGGATGGACGCCGGCGGGACTCGCGCTGTCGGCCCTCAGTGACCGTCACTTCTATATCGCGTTGTCGATGACCGTCAGCGCGCTGCTGGCGGTGGCGCAATGGGATTCTCTCGTCGTGGACGTGCGCGACGCCTCGATACTCGAACCGCTGCCGACCCGGCCAACGACGATCCGGCGGGCCAAGCTGGCCGCCGTCGCGATCCTCGGAATGGCGGCAGCGCTCCTCGTCAACCTGATGCCCACGCTCGTCTTCCCGTGGCTGCTCGTCTTCACGACGCGGCTGCCGGTCGTGTCGATGCTGAGACTGATGGCCACACATGCCGTCGTCACCGTCGCGGCCGCGGTATGGGCGTATATGAGCGTCATCGCGCTGCGCGAAACGCTGATGGCCCTGCTCCCCTCGCGCGTGCTGTCCCTAGTGTCGCCGCTGGTGCAGGGTGCTCTCATCGTCGCCCTCGGAAGCGCGCTGCTGTTGATTCCGCCGGCGTCCACCAGGGTCGCACAGCGAGGCTTCACGGAGTGGCGGGCCGCGTCGCCGCCGATGTGGTTTCTTGGCGTCTACGAGGTGATGGCTGGAGACGTCCTGCTCGAGGCGCCACGGACACGGCTCTCGCCACGGCAGGTTCGGGCCGATGCGGCCGCAGTCAGCGTCTACACGCGGCACCAGCCCGAGTTCGCAGCACTTGCGCGGCGCGCGCAACTGGCTTCTGTACTCGTCGCCCTCCTCACAACGATCGCCTACATGTGGAACGCCCGGAGGTTCCCTTCAACGGCACCAGCACAATGGCGCCGCCGCCGACGGAACCCCGCGCTCTGGCCTGAGCGGCTGAGGATTGTTCGCAGACAGACGGATCGCGCCGGCTTTTCCTTCACGCTGGCAGCGATATGGCGCAGCAGTCTCCACCGCCTGACGATCGCGTGTGCCGGTGCTGCGGGTGTCGCCGCGGCCGTGGTGACGCTATCGGGTCTCGACATACAGGACTCGGCCACCCCGGGAGACCTGTCGACCGCCGTCTTTGCGATTCAACCGATGTTCTACGGCGCTTTGCTGGTGGCGTTCCGTCATGCCGTGCGTGTGCCCGCGGAGTTGCGAGCCAACTGGGCATTCCGTCTCGCCTGGCGCGATCGCGAGCGCGAGTTCCTGACCGGCGTACGGCTGGCGGTGCTGGTCGGCATCGTCGTCCCGGCGCTGGCTATCGTGCTGCCGCTGTTCTGGCTGCTGCTGGGCCTGCCGGTGGCGATCGGTCATGCCGCGCTCGGCTTTGCGGGCGCGATGGTCGTCCTCGAAGCGCTGTTCTTCTCGTACGACAAGGTGCCCTTCACCTGCACGTACCTGCCCAGCGAGAATCTCAAGATGCTCGCCATCCCGTACGTCGTGATCTTCCTGATCGGCGCGTCGACGTTTGCCGGGATGGAACGTGCGTCACTGCTGGACCCGGCTGCGGCTGTTCGGACGATCGGTCTTTTGTCGGTGATCTACGTCGGGCTCCGCGCGGCCTCTCTCCGCCAGATAAAACGGCCACCGATCGACTTCGACGAGGCGCCGGTGACCACTCAGAAACTGGGATTGCACACATGAAAACGAGCGCATTCGTGATGCTGCTGACAGCAGCCGTTCTTGCGCAGTCTTCGAACTCGCAGAAGTTCGAGGTCTCATCGGTGAGGGCGAACACGTCGAATCCGCCGATGCAGGTCCTGCCGACGCTGCAGCCGAGCGGGCGCGTGTTTGCGATCAATCTTCCGCTGCGGGAGCTGATTCAGGTGGCTTACGGCCTTCGCGACAACCAGCTGATCGTCTCGTCTCAGTTGGCCGGCGCGCGGTTCGATATCGAGGCAAGAGCGGGATCGAACGCCACGCGCGATCAAGCCATCGCAATGCTGCGGACGCTGCTGACGGAGCGCTTCAACCTGAAGACGCATGCGGAACAACGCGAGCTGCCGGTGTATGCGCTCGTGCGCGTCAATGCCGACCGTCTGGGCCCTCAGATGAAACCGTCCCCGGCCGACTGCGCTTCCCTCACCTTTCCGACAGGGCCCGGACTGCCGCCGCCACCGCCCCCGCCGCCACCCGCGGCGGCCGGAACGCCGCTGCTGGCCAACCGCATGCTGGCTCGATGCCCGACGATGTTTTTCCCCGGCGGGATGTCGGTTCGATCGATGGACATGGCCGCGTTCAGCATTGCCCTTGAACGCCTCGTGCGTCGCCAGGTCAACGACAAGACAGGATTGCAGGGTGCCTTCGATTTCGACCTGACGTACACACCGGATACGCTGGACGCACCCGGTGCGACTGCTGTTATCGGCGGTGCCGTCGGCGGGCCGGTAGCGGGCGTGCCACCGGCGCAGCAAGGCGGCCCGTCGTTGTTCGATGCCTTGCGGAGTCAGCTCGGTCTGCGACTCGAGGGCGGCCGCGCACCGATCGATGTCCTTGTCGTCGACCAGGTGCAGCAGCCCACCGAGAACTAGAGGTCTCGGAGAAGACGCCCGCCGCGCTCACTCCAGAGCTACGACAGCCGCCTGCCGACGACGAGAATCTGACCGACCTGCTTCGCCTTGCCGTGATGCGCGAGCACTTCCTCGCCTGCGGATGGCGAGCCCCACACCTGCGTGAGCCGGTTCGCGCTCTCATCCGGCACGAACACCAGCGCGGCGGAGTTGCCCGCGGGACTGGCTCCCTTCAGCGGCGTCGTCTGCACGAAGATCTGCGCGGTGTTGCCATGCTCACCCCGAATCAGCATCACCGACGACGACATCCCTGACTCACGTTCGAGCCGGTAGGTACCGGCCGGCATCTGCGTCGAGCCGACGAGGAACGCAAACGGCACATGCACTTCGAGCGTCTCAGCCTGTGCGGCCACTGCCGACGCGAGGAGCACGCCGACCACCACCATCGCCCGCCTGATCACTGAACTCATAAGACCTCCTGACGGCATTGCGCCGTTTTCTGACCTTCTGAATAGTTCGACGAGGCAGCGCGGCGTCACGACGTCAAGAGGGCGTAAAGCTTTGTTAAATCGATCGCCAGGCAGTGATAATCTCGGCGGCTCGGAGGCGCGGATGAATCAGCGTGGGCGTCGGGACTTCATGATCACAGCAGCGTCGGCCGCTGCCCTCGGTGCAGCCGCGCCCTGGCTGCGACCGGCAGGACTTCTGGCACAGGCCGGCACCGGCGCCACCGGCAGCATCCCCGTCGCTCCGCCAACCGGCACGCAACTGGTGCTGCTCGGCACGCAGGGCGGACCGAACGTCAATCTCCGGCGCACCCAATCGTCCAACGCCGTCGTCGTGGACGGCCGCCCGTACCTGATCGACTGCGGATATGGGACCGTGCGCTCGCTCGTCGCTTCAGGGCTCGGCTACCAGCAGGTCGACACGGTGTTCCTGACGCACCTGCACGACGATCACACCACCGATATTCCAGCGTTGCTGACCCAGCAGTGGACCGGTTCGAAGGCGGCCCCCACGGCGGTATACGGCCCCTTCGGCACGGTGGCCCTCGTCGATGCGGCGCTCGCGTTTCTCAAGGCCAACGCCGACATCCGCATCGTCGACGAAGGCCGCACGACGAGGCCAGAGACCCTGTATAAGGGTCGCGACATCACCGCGACGTCCTCGCCGGTACAGGCGTTCGCCGACGATCGAATCAAGGTGACCACGGTCGAAAACGCCCACTTCCCCGATCGCGCGAAGGCGAACATGAAGTACCGGTCGATCTCCTACCGGATCGACACGCCGACGCGTTCGATTGTGATTTCAGGCGACACGGCGTACACGCCTGGCCTGGTCGCGCTGGCCAAAGGGGTGGACCTGTTCGTCTGTGAGGTGATCGATCTGTCGATCTACGACAACATG
>Ga0070673_100002095_pt1 | contig 12047 bp, 12 predicted proteins | sample KBSM23metaG_FD_65342 | JGI IMG/M metagenome (GOLD analysis project Ga0070673, IMG submission 65342) | Miscanthus rhizosphere microbial communities from Kellogg Biological Station, Michigan, USA - KBS M2-3 metaG | ecosystem: Host-associated > Plants > Roots > Rhizosphere > Soil ... | reverse complement strand
CCTTGCCTCAGCGCAACCCCAGGCGCCTCCTGAACCGCCGCCGCGCTTCGACCTGACCGCGCAGTTCACCTTTCTCGGCACGACCGGCAACAGCGAGACGAGCTCGCTGGGCCTCGGCGCCGAGCTCGCTTGGCGTCCCGATCCCTGGGAGCATCTCGCGAAAGCCAAATTCGTCAGAAACGAGACCGACGACGTCTTGAGCGCCCGTTCCTTTGTGGCGTTGTATCGGGCCTCCCGGCGGCTCAACGAGCGGTTGTCGGCGTACGGCCAGTATGATTTTCAGCGCGACATCTTCGCGGGCATCGAGCAGCGGCACATCGTCGAGGGCGGTCTCTCGTATCTGGCGATCCGGCAGCCGCGCCAGCGTCTCCGCTTCGACGCCGGTCTCGGCTACCTGTACGAGAATCATCCCCTCGACGAACACTTCGATTCCATGACGATATCCCTCGGCGCCCGGTACGAAGCCGACATCTCGGCCACGGCGAAGTTTACGTACGAACCGCGATACCTGGTGACCGTCTCCGACGCGGGCGCCTACCGGTTCGAGCAGGAAGCCGCGTTGACGGCGGCACTGACCTCGTTGCTGTCGCTGAAGCTCTCGCACTCGGTTCGCTATTCGGCGCAGCCGCCGGTCGGCTTCAAGAACACCGACACCATCGCGGCCGTGTCGTTGGTCGCGAAGATCCGACGAGCGCAGTAGAGGAAGGCGGGAATTGCTTGCGTGTGTGCCTGTTTCAACGGCGCACGCCGTACAAGAGTCACCCGCGAGCTGGACGGCCGAGTGTCAGGCCGTGCAGACAACAATGACACGCAAAGGAGGCGGCAGATGCTGTCGAAGCTCTCGAGCGAATTCCTAGGAACCTTCTGGCTCGTCTTAGGTGGATGCGGCAGCGCGGTGCTGGCTGGTGCGTTTCCGAACGTCGGAATCGGCTTCGCCGGTGTCTCGCTCGCCTTCGGCCTGACGGTCCTCACGGGCGCATACGCGCTGGGGCCGATCTCGGGTGGGCACTTCAATCCAGCTGTGACTGTTGGATTGTGGGCGGGTGGGCGGTTTCCGGGCCGCGACATCCCGGCCTATGTCGTCGCGCAGGTCGTCGGCGCCATTGTTGCGGCTGGCGTGCTGTTCATGATTGCGAGCGGCAAACCCGACTTCGAGCTTGGCCGCTTTGCCGCCAATGGTTTCGGCGAGCATTCCCCGGGCGGATACTCGTTGACCGCTGGCCTCATCACCGAAATCGTTATGACGTTCATGTTTCTGATCGTGATACTGGGTGCGACCCATCGCAGGGCACCCGTCGGGTTCGCGGGCCTCGCGATCGGTCTGGCGCTCACCCTGATCCATTTGATCAGCATCCCCGTGACTGCCACTTCGGTCAACCCGGCGCGGAGCACCGGCACGGCTGTCTTTGTCGGCGGCTGGGCGATTGCGCAGCTGTGGATGTTCTGGATCGCACCCATGGCGGGCGCACTCGCGGGTGGCCTCGTTTACCGGAGTGTGCTCGAAGGCGAGCCGAAGCCAGACATTACCGGACAGGGATGATGGAAGCCCGCGACGCGATTGGCGAGCATGATGACGCTGATCGTCGGCTTGAACCTTGGCGCGTATACCTTCATCGGCGACGACACGCGTGTCTCCTACTACGCGAACGATCAACTCTGCTTCCGAGACGACGAATGCAACATCCGCTGCATTGAAATAGGTTCAATGACGAGTGCCGGTTGCTCGAATTGCTCGGTCTCGTTGAGGAACGGCCCGACTCCGCAGCCATGATCCATATCGACACGATCATCGTTGTTGTTGAAGACAGTGCCATGTTGCGGCACTCGGGCGCTGACTGCGGACGAGCGGCTTCGACCCCGCATTGTTCGACAGTGCCGGAGCATTTCTCTCCTCCCGGCTGAACCGTGCGCCGCAATGTGTGATCGTGGACATGCATCTGACGGGATGTCCGGCCTCGAGCTGCAAGACCGACTTCGCCGTGGAGTGAGGTGCCCGTTTTCGTGACTACAGCAGACGAGTCGCTGACAATTCGAGAACGGTGCGGAAAGGGAGGCTGCGCGGCGTTGGTATCAAAGCCATTCAGCACCGAAATCATTCTGGACGTTCTTGCTTCAATGGCTCGTCCATCGTGCTTGACTAACCAACACTCCACATCTCGCTTCCGTGACGCGATTCAGCTGTCTTTGGATAGGGCGGAACGCTGCACGGGTTGGATCTGCGAGCGGCATCCTCACCAGCCGTGGCCGCACGAGGACGACGGAGATCGGAAGGCACTGCGCAGTTGCAATTACTGATCGAATCGAGCGGAGTTGTGCCTATCGAAAAGTCGATTTGAAGACAGCGCACTCCATTTCGAAGTCCGCAACCCGCGTGTCAGTCCTCGCCGTCCGCGCGACGATGCTCTGAGGACGGCGGACATCGACCGTAATTCAGGGCAACACAGAAGTGTTAAAGGAACGGGTGGTGCGGCCGGCTGTAGTTGGGATCGCCGCTGGGCGACGGCTACGCCGCGATGCGGTTGTAGCGGTGATGCAGACCGCCGACTTCTGGAATGGCGACGATACGACCGTTTGACGGCGGTGTGACCGAGCGCGGGTTTGGCGTGTCCTTGCCGAGCGCGAGATGCGTTCGCGATCGCATGTAGTACGCGACGTAGTCTGCAAGCGCTCGGTGCAGCCCAGTCGCGTTCAGCACGATCACATGATCGAGGCACTCGCGCCGGATCGAGCCGATGACTCGCTCCACGTAGGCGTTTTGCCACGGCGATCGCGGCGCCGTTCGTACCTGATGGATGTTCATCCCTTCGAGGGTGGTCGCGACATGCGCAAAGACCGAATCGCGATCGTGCAGGAGATAGTGAGGTCCCTCGTTCTCCGGAAAGGCGTTTCGCAGTTGCTGTGCCGTCCATGCTGCTGTTGGATGCGCGGTGACCGCCACGTGGACGATCTGTCGGCGGTCGTGGGCGAGGATGACGAGGACGAAGAGCAGCCGGAATGTGACCGTGGGCACGACGAAGAAGTCGGCGGCCATGATCTGGCTCGCGTGATTGGTGAGGAAGGTCCGCCACGTTTGCGACGGCGGTCGTCGCGGCCGCTGCATATATTTGGCAACGGTCGACTGACTCACTGAGATACCCAACTTCTGGAGCTCTCCGTGAATCCGAGGTGCGCCCCACAGCGGGTTCATCGTGGACATCTCGCGAATCAACGCCCGGACGTCGGCTGGCACGCCCGGCCGCCCCGTGCGATGTCGGCTCTTCCATGCCCAGAACAGGCGAAAGCCGCGCCGATGCCAGGCGAGCACGGTCGCTGGCTGCACGACGTGAAGCGCCGCACGCCAGCCGTGCCATCGCTGCGACAGCCAGGCCCACAGCACCCGATCAACTGTCGTGAAGCGAAGCCGCGGACGGCGGGAGCGATTCACCACGGCGAGCTGGTGTCTGAGTGCGACGATCTCCAGGTGTAGCGCTGCGCGGGAGCGAACGAGAAAGCAGAACGAGTGGAGCAGCGAGACCACAATCGACGCCACGAATCGAGGCTGTCGGAGAACGTTCGTAACCTCAATCGAGGCAATACGTACGATGTTTTCGACAGCCACACGGACATCAGTGGTCCGGGATCACCGTCCGTTACGACACCGTCCGATTAGGCTCGAAGACCGGGAACGGCGTCCTCTATTACTACCGCCCGCAATCCACCAAGAAGTGACCCAAAGTGGTGCGCACCTTGCTGATCCTCGAGTCCGGACGGATCGCACACTCCGCGTGGACGATGCCGGTTTTTCGGGTAGTTCCCGTTTTCGTTATTCTCACTTCGACGAGGACCGTGCGCCGCGCGACGGTTGGGCGGCGTGGCGTCCGAAAACTGGGCTTAAGAAATAGCCTCCGTTCGGGTTTTCCCAGCGGATCGCCTCGAAGCGCACGAGTTTGCGATCGCAACGGCGGTCAGCAGGCTGGTTTATGCCACCGCTTTGAGTGACGGGCACGTCTCGCAAGACATCGATCGGTTGGTCGCGACACGTGCTCGGCGCGCGGCGGCCCCACGTGCCCTGTCCAGTGATTGTTGCTAAAGGGCCGGAACAGCGGTCGCTCGAGAAATTCGCCGTGTCCGACCTTGTCCAGGTATGCGCGGATGCGACACGCCCTGTTGGATGAATCGGTAGCGCGTCGCGACGACCACCCTTGCGCATTGAAGCCCGTTGTGTCCGAAAACTGCGTGACGTCGATTCGGATAGATTCTGACGCGTGTTCCCATTCCACTTCTGCTCGTGGTGCTCATGGGTTGGCTCGAGCGAGAGCAGAGTACTGTCATTGACTTCCTCCGCGAAGAGAATCGGGCCTTGAAGGCGCAGCTGCGCGGCCGCCGCATTCAACTGACCGACGATCAGCGTCGGCGCCTGGCTGTGCTGGGACACCAGATCGGCCGACGAGCCCTTCGCCACATCGCGACGCTTGTGACACCAGACACGCTCCTTCGCTGGCATCGCAAACTGGTCGCGCAGAAGTGGACATCGAGGACGCGGCGGCCTGGCCGACCGGGCGTGCATCGCGAGATTCGCGGGCTCATTCTCCGCATGGCGTCTGAGAATCCTGGCTGGGGCTATGCACGTATGCAGGGAGCGCTTCGGAATCTGGGTCATCGTGTGGCTCGAACGACGATTGCGAAGATCTTAAAGAACGCAGGTCTTCCACACACGCCAGACCGCCCCACGTCTTGGCGGACATTCCTGCGGGCGCATTGGCCCGCACTGCGCGCGGCAGACTTCTTCACCACAGAAGTGTGGACCGCTCGTGGGCTCGTGACGTACTACACGCTGTTCGTGATCGAAGTGGAGTCCAGACGGGTACAGATAGTTGGTTCCACGCCGCATCCAGACGAAGCCTTCGTGCTGCAGGCCATGCGGCAGCTCACGGACGACGTCGACGGTGTTCTACACCCGTGCTCTGTGCTGATTTGCGATCGTGATCGAAAATGGAGCGACCCGGTGCTCGCGTTCCTGCGCTCCGCCAGTGTCCGCGTGGTCCAGACGCCCGTCCGCGCTCCAAACTGTAACGCGCATGCAGAGCGGTTCGTTCGGTCCATCAAGTTCGAGTGCCTACACCGAATGATTCCTCTTGGCGAGCGCCACTTGCGTCGCGCGATCGGTGAATATGTCGTGCACTACCATCACGAGCGAAACCATCAAGGACTTGATAACGAACTGATCGTTCGCGTCGCGTCACCGCGCGGTGCTGGCACGGTCCGTCGCGCGCAGCGGTTGGGCGGGCTTCTCAACTTCGATCACCGCGCCGCGTGAGGGGAAGCGACCTCGATCGAGTTAACGGACACTACGCCGTCGCCGGTCGTGCGCGAGAATCACGAGTACGAAGAGCAGCCGGAATGTGACCGTCGGTACGACGAAGAGGTCGGTGGCCATGATCTGGCTCGCGTGATAGTGAGAAACGTCCGCCAGGTTTGTGACGGTGGACGTGGATCACGTCGCATGTATTTGGCGACGGTGGACTCACTGACCGAGATCCCGAGCTTCAGTAGTTCCCCGTGAATCCGCGGCGCACCCCACAGGGGATTCGCGGTGGACATGTCGCGAATCAGCGCGCGAACGTCCTGCGGCACGGCCGGGCGGCCGGTCCGGTGGCGGCTCTTCCACGTCCAGAACAAGCGAAAGCCGCGCCGGTGCCACGCGACGACGGTCTCCGGCTTGACGATGTACACCGCCGAGCGCCAGCCGCACCATGCGTGCGCGAGCCACGCCCACAGCATGCGGTCGACCGACGTCAAACGAAGGCGTGGGCGTCGGGCTCGATTCACGACGGCCAGCTGGTGTCGGAGCGCGATGATTTCCAGGTGCAGCGAGGCGCGTGAGCGGACCGTGAACCGAAGCGAGTGGAGCAGTGAGACGACGACGGACGACACGACTGCAGCTATCGGAGAACGCCCGCAACCTCAATCGACGCAATGCTTACGGTGTTTCTGGTAGGGCACAACTCCTGCTCCATTTGCGTGGCAACGCCGCCACTTTCGCTGTCTCGTTTGCGACAGCCACTGTCAGCGCGATGCGTGATCCTGCAGGCACCAGAGCTGTGGAGGAAATAAACAGTGCCTCTGCCTGGTCGGCGTCGCCCTCTTGCCTCAGAGCGTCGAGGTGACAACCGAGAGGGCACATTCGAACACACGCTCGACTTTCGAAAGTCGGTAACTTCGTCATGCCAACCACCGTTTTGCACGGACCAGTGCTAGTGGGCACGGACTTGACGCCAGGCGCCGAGGAGGCGATTCGCCAGGGCGCGCAGCTGGCGCGCGGCCTCGACACTCCGTTGATCGCCTGTCACATCCTTCCGGAGATTCTCCGTGTCGGCATGCTGTTTCCACAATGGCGCGGGCTCAGCCGAGAACTGGAACAATCGATGACCGGCAAGGCGCGCGGCGCCGTGACGCGTGAGCTGGAGTCGGTTCTTGGTGGCGACGCGAGTGGCGTGCAAATCGTCCTCGACTCCGGTACCGCGCACGTCGGTCTGCTCGCGCAGGCCGACGCGACGGGCGCCGGAGTGATCGTCACGGGGTTTGGACAAGTAGCGGAGCAGGTCGCGCGTCATGCTTCGGTGCCGGTCCTGGTCGCGCGAGGATCACCGCGTGGCGCCGTCGTGGGCGCGACGGACTTCTCCGATCCATCGCTACCGGTGTTGAACGCTGCCGCGTCAGAGGCAAAGCGGCGCCAGTCATCGCTGCATTTGATTCATGCGCTCGACATCGGACTCTACGCGCTCGGGCGCGCTTCCGGTGCCGCCATACGCTACCTCGCGGATTCCTCGGCGATCGCGCTCGAAGGGCTCGACGAGCTTCGTTCGGCAGCCGATGTTCGTCTGCGTGATACGCTGCAACAATTCGCGGTCGAGGGTCAGACGAGCGTCATCTCGGGCCATGCCGTACATGCAATTGTGAGCTACGCCGAAAGCGTCGGCGCCGAGCTTGTTGTGGTCGGCACTCATGGCCGTAGCGGCTTCGCGCGGCTGACGCTCGGCAGTACGGCCTCCGGTGTCATCGACTCCTCTCCGTGCTCGGTCCTAGTTGTGCGGGTTGCCGGCAAATGACTGCTCGCCCTTCGATCGCTGGACTCGTCGTCATCAGTCCTGCGGCTGTCGTGGTCTGTTGATTGGGCTTTGGGCCATTCTCGGGACTTGGCAGGCCGAAGCGGCGGCGCGAACCGCTGCGTCCGAGCGAACAAGCCACGATCGATCTGGTCGAGAAGACGCGCGTGTCAGTGGTCAACATCACGACTCAGGCGAAAGTCGTCGACAGATGGACTCGCAGTGTGGTCAACATCGCGCGGGGCACCGGATCAGAATTCACGTGGAACGATCGCGGCCACCTCGTTACGAATTACGACGTCGTCGCGTACGGCTCGGGCGCGCAAGTGCGGTTGAGCGACGAACACGATGCGCAGTCCTCGCTGGTCGGCGTCAGCACTTGGCAGATTTGTGAGGCTGACGGTGCTCCGGGATGGTCGCAATACAGACCTCAGCGTCACGCTGCAGGCCGGACAGCAGGAAGTCCGCCTCGGCGCCTCTTATCCCAAGTCCGCCTGGTCGCCATCGAGCGTTTCACGACCTCGATGTCCGGGAAAGGTGAATAAATGACCTGGTCATGGAAACTGACGCGGATCGCGGGGATCGACGTATACCTGCATGCGACGTTCGTGATCGTCGTCGCATGGATCGGACTCGTGCATTGGAACCAGAGTCACAGCCTGGCGGCGGTGGTCGAAGGCGTGGGGTTCATCCTCGCGCTGTTCGCATGCATCGTGCTCCACGAGTACGGGCACGCCTTGACCGCGCGTCGTTACGGCATTCGCACCCGCGATATCACCTTGCTTCCCATCGGAGGTATCGCGCGACTCGAGCGGATGCCAGAAGAGCCGCTGCAGGAGCTCTGGGTGGCGCTCGCCGGACCTGCCGTGAACGGGGTGATCGCCCTGTTTCTGTTTGGCTGGCTGAGGGCCTCCGGCCAGTGGCCACCGGTTGGTGGATTGGGTGTGGCCAGCGGTGGATTCGTCGAGCGCGTCATGCTTGCAAACGCCTTCTTGGCGGGCTTCAATCTGCTGCCCGCGTTCCCGATGGACGGCGGTCGCGTGCTCCGCGCGCTGTTGGCGACGCGAATGGAATACACGCGAGCGACACAGCATGCCGCATCCATCGGTCAGGGCATGGCGATCCTGTTCGGCTTTCTGGGCCTGCAGGGCAATCCGATGCTGATCTTCATCGCCCTGTTCGTGTGGATCGGCGCGGGACAAGAGGCGAGCATGGTTCAGATGAAATCGGCGCTCGCTGGCATTCCGGTCCGCCGCGCAATGCTTACCCACTTTCGTACGTTGAGGCCGGCAAGCACGCTCGGCGACGCGGCGGATCTCGTGTTGTCGGGCTCGCAACAGGACTTTCCCGTCATGGACGACGGTCGGCTCGAAGGTATTCTCACGCGGAGTGATTTACTCGCGGCATTGTCGCGAAGCGGCAGGAGCGCGGCCGTCGGCGACCACATGGAACGGGACTGTCCGACGGCGGATACCTCCGAAATGCTCGAGACGGTGCTCGCGCGACTTCGAGGTCGCGACTGCCTCACTGTCCCGGTTATGGAGCGCGGCGCTCTGGTCGGCCTTGTAACGATGGATAACGTTGGCGAGTTCCTGATGATTCAGGCGGCCGAACGAAAAAACACGGAAGCCCCGATGGTGGCGTAGTCTGCTCGCCGAACCTGCCATGCGACAACCTCAGACACAATCACCGAGGCATTCTGCTGACGGCGGTCGGCGTCATTCCAGCGCCGTGAGGAGATTGCTCAATAGGATGCGTCAATCGCGGCAGGTCTAGCCTCCGCGCTCAGACGCGGTGAAGACAGGAGTAGTGTCTGAAACCTTGGGCGACCGGGTTTGGGTTGTCAGCCGATCGAATTCCTCGAGCCGAACTGATCGTTCGCGTCGCGTCACCGCACGAGACTGGCACCGTGCGCTGCACGCAGCGGTTGGGTGGGCTTCTCAACTTCTATCACCGTGCCGCGTAGAGCCAGGGAGGTGGATCGAGTTTCCGGACACTACGGGCTCCAAGTACTGGTGGCAGACGCCGTTCGCTTGTTCGGACTTGCATTCGTGACATGGGCGGTTGGGGTCAGCTTGAAATCTGTGACCACTTCGCCGTCTCGATGTCCAAGAGATAAATTCGTCCGCCAGGGGCGACAAGGGCTTTTGCGGTCGTGACGGCCTCGGCATGCGTGGCAACGTGAGGACCGTTCGGAATGGCTCAGCGATGCCCGCACGCAAGACACCAGAACGCAGCTCCGGCGGTGAGTCGGGCTGCACTTCTCGTAGACGCCCAACGTCTCGCTTGCACACCGGGCACACGAGGCCAGACGCGCGTCAACCCACCGAGCGTCATGCGAGTATTTAGTAGTGGGTCAGTGCGAAATCTGGGACCACTCCGCTGTGTCGATGTCCAAGAGATAAATTCGTCCGCCAGGGGCGACAAGGGCTTTTGCGGTGGTGACGGCGTCAGCGTGGGTGGACACGTGGCGCACCGGTTCGGAATGGCTGAAATCGTGTTGGCCCGCCGTGGCAACTGAACCCACGGCGTAGACGGTGTATGACAGACTGGTCCGCAGAATTAGGACATCGCCAATTTCTGTTGGCCATTGCGTTGCCACGGACCACCCAGTCGTCTTCGTGAGTGTTGACAGCTACTTTTTGCTGTCAATTAGCGTGTTCCCGTAACTGACGCATTCCCAGCACCTCCGAGCACGCTCACTTGCTCTCGAAAAGCCCACTACCTAGTGGGAGGTATTGGTAATTTTCGAAGGCGTGCTCAGGGCTCGTGATCAGCGCTGAGGGGAGCGAACGGCGCAAACCCTGATGGCTAACGATGAACGTGTTCCCGATTCGTGTCGTAAGCGTTATTGCCCACGTGACACATCGTGCGTCGGTGTTCTAAAGGACATCATGGACTGGTCAGGCGACGACTTCCAGCCACTCCCACGGAATGCTCCCGTACTCAGGTTGAAAGAGACGTGTTGGGTGTCCGCACGTCGATGGGGCACATCATCACCTCGGGATCTATGAATCGTCCCCACCCGAGTGAGGAAGCGGCGAGCCGCCTACCAGACCCAACGCCGTCTGGCGATCTGAAGCCGCCGGCTCACCGCATGCCGACGAGACTGAGTCGCCGAACGGCGTTCGGTGCTCGGATTTCATCGGACGCGTCGGATATGGAGATAGCGCGCGTGGATGATCTCATAGAAGCCGTAGGCGACGAATCCTGCTGCGGTCGCGCCGAGAAGCCAACGGCCCAGCCCTCCCGGTTGTGCAGCGAGCGTGCGGAATGACGATGTCGTGGTGCCGACCTCCGACGGATCGCGGAACCAACCGGCGACGACGATGGCCCATCCGAGCAGCGCAAAAACAACGGCGCGTGCCGCCACGCCGAACCGGCTGAGGCCCACTGCCCACTCGCCAGCCTCGCGTCGCATCTGTTCGATATCGAGATTGCGCTCCAATCGGCAGGTGACCGCCGCATAGACCTGCTGCACGGCGAAGCCGATGAGGCCGAGCCCCGCGAGCACCACGAGCCAATCACCGAGCGGCCATTGAAATGCCTCGGTGGCCACGTCACGCTCGCTGGTCCCCGACGAGCCCGACAGACCACGATAGAGGCGGAACGCCTGCCAACCGAGCACCGCGTGCATGACCCCGCGGACGACGAAGGTCGCACGGACCGCGAGGCCGCGCCACTCGTGGCCCAGACGGTCTGGATCGAAGAGACCTTGGAGGACGCGCCAGGCGGCGTAGCCGAGAAGCCAATGGCGGCGACGAGCAGCAGCGTATGGCCGAATGGTTGTGCGAGGACGGTCGTGAGTGCGCCGCGCGTCCCCGTGACGCGTCCGCCTGCATTGGCTGCGACCTGAAGGGCCAGTGCGCCGATGACCATGTAGAGGACACCCTTCACCAAGAAGCCCATACGGGCGAGGCCCTCGATCGCGCCAAAACCGTTCATGGATCGATCGTACGCCGATTTCTCCCGTACGACTCTAGTGTGAGAGATCTCGAGTTGGGTGGATACCGGGCAAAGCTCGCCGAAAAGTGAGTGGCTCGCACTCGGGCTGGCAAACGTCTCTTGCCGTTTCCAGAAGGTAACGGACATCAGCCTGGACCGCTGCTAAGCTACACGTGCCCAGACGCGAAGAGCAATTTCGATGACTCTTCCCGTGTCCGAACGAATCGCTGTCGCTAAGGAAGACTGCCTCACGGTGCTCAAGGAACGTCTCAGCCGCTTGAAGACGCTGGCTGAGCGCATTGTCGGAATCGAGACCACAGACAAGCTGTTCGAGGAACGCAAGAATCTCCTCACGAGCATGGCAAAGGCTTCGCGTCGCTCGGGAAGCAGAAACGAGCATCGTCGGCGGGCCAAGAGACTCAGGGCTACATCGACCGCATTCGAGGCATGTTGCTGGTGCCCGGATCAGGCGGACGTCAAGACACCCTCACGCACGTAAAAGCACTGATGGCGGAACGGCGCCAAGCGCAAAGTCCACACGATGAGAGGTTGCCTGTGGGCCAGCTGCCGCAGGATCACAACGCGACGGAGTTCTCGGGCTAGCCGTCACCGTGTGTACGAATGTGCTGAATGGGATAGCCCGCATCGGGTGGGCGCGCCAGACTACGGGCTATGTCGAGTGAGAAGAATTCGGGGGCAATCGCGAACGTGCAATCGGGAGACGTACTCGTCTCTCATCCCACCGCTGTGCGCGAGCACGAGATCAGCATCGTTCCCAACGCGCCTCACACGGTGTCTCCCACGCACGACGCCGCGGTCAGCGACGGGCGTTCCGAGGCAGACGCGTTGGGCGTCGATGCCTGGTTAACTGAGGACCAGACGCACGTCGTAAAAATCGCCTCGCATCGCCCGCCTGACAAGTAGGTTCACGACGCTACCGGCAGGCATTAGCCAGAGTCGGCTATCGCCCATGCCGATGGACGTCGCAAATCTCTGGCGCCTGCGTCGCAATAGCCT
>Ga0070673_100002094_pt1 | contig 12047 bp, 8 predicted proteins | sample KBSM23metaG_FD_65342 | JGI IMG/M metagenome (GOLD analysis project Ga0070673, IMG submission 65342) | Miscanthus rhizosphere microbial communities from Kellogg Biological Station, Michigan, USA - KBS M2-3 metaG | ecosystem: Host-associated > Plants > Roots > Rhizosphere > Soil ... | reverse complement strand
ATGGTGTCGATGTCGGAGTGCATGTAGCGGACGCGGATGCCCTGCTCGTGCAGGTATTCGGTCAAATCCTCGGCCATGCGCTTGGTGAGCACGGTGATGAGCGCGCGGTAGCCTTGCTGCGCCACCTGACGCACTTCGCCGACGAGATCGTCGACCTGGGTGCGCGCTGGGCGCACGTCCACCGGCGGATCGATGAGGCCGGTCGGGCGGATCACCTGCTCGGTGAAGACGCCGCGCGATTCGTTGAGCTCCCACGGGCCCGGCGTCGCCGAGACCGCCGTCGTCTGCGGCCGCATCGCATCCCACTCCTCGAAGCGCAGCGGCCGATTGTCCATGCACGAGGGGAGGCGGAAGCCGTACTCGGCGAGCGTCGCCTTGCGGCGGAAGTCGCCGCGATACATGCCGCCGAGCTGCGGCACGGTGACGTGGCTCTCGTCGACGAACACCAGCGCATTGTCGGGAACGTATTCGAACAGGGTCGGGGGCGGCTCGCCGGGTTTACGGCCGGTGAGATAGCGCGAATAGTTCTCGATGCCGGCGCAGCTCCCGGTCGCTTCCATCATTTCCAGGTCGTAGAGGGTACGCTGCTCCAGGCGCTGCGCTTCGAGCAGCCGGCCGGCGGCGTTGAGCTGGTCGAGCCGGTGGCGCAACTCGAGCTTGATGCCGGCGATCGCCTGGAGGAGCGTCGGCCGCGGCGTCACGTAGTGCGAGTTGGCATAGACCTTCACGAATTCGAGCTCGTCGGTCTTCTGCCCGGTGAGCGGATCGAATTCGTGGATCGATTCAAGCTCGTCGCCGAACAGCGACACCCGCCAGGCGCGATCCTCGTAGTGGGCGGGAAAGATCTCGATGGCGTCGCCGCGCACGCGGAAGGAGCCGCGGTAGAAGTCGCCGGCCGAGCGCTTGTATTGCAACGCCACCAAGTCGGCGAGCAGCGCCCGCTGGTCGATGCGCTCGCCGCGCTTGAGCGAGAAGGTCATCGCCGAATAGGTCTCGACCGAGCCGATGCCGTAGATGCAGGACACCGAGGCGACGATGATCACGTCGTCGCGCTCGAGCAGCGCGCGCGTCGCCGAATGGCGCATGCGGTCGATCTGCTCGTTGATCGAGGATTCCTTCTCGATATAGGTGTCGGTGCGCGGAACGTATGCCTCGGGCTGGTAGTAGTCGTAGTAGGAGACGAAATACTCCACCGCGTTGTCGGGAAAGAAGGTCCTGAACTCGCCGTAGAGCTGCGCCGCGAGCGTCTTGTTGGGGGCGAGGATCAGCGCCGGGCGCTGCGTCTCCTCGATCACCTTCGCCATGGTGAAGGTCTTGCCCGAGCCGGTGACGCCGAGCAGCACCTGGGTGCGGTCGTGACGCTGCACGCCCTCGACCAGTTCGGCGATCGCCTGCGGCTGGTCGCCCTGCGGCTCGAAATCGGCCTTGATGACGAGGCGCAAGCCGCCTTCCGACTTCTCCGGGCGCGGCGGCCGGTGCGGTGTCCACGGCAGCTCCAAAAACTCCGGCCGGCCTTCGCGCAGCAACCTGTCGAGCGACTGCTGACTGGCCAGGCCCGCGACCGTCCCGATCTCGCTCCGCGGCCGCAGCCGCAAACGAGCCGGCCCCATGTCGGGCGTTATCACGCCGCGCTGCGCGTCGCTGTCGCTATCTTCTTCCTGCTCGTCGATGCCGAGCGCGCGGGCGAGGTCCGGATCGAGTTCGCCCGGCGGCACCGGCGTCTTTGCGGGAGTCGTGGCAGGAGTCTTGGCAGGAGTCTTGGCAGGGGTCTTGCCGACATAGCCCTGCTGCGGCGCTTCGCCAAAACCGCGCGCCACCGAAGCGCGCGCCCGGTGGGCGTTGGCAAAATCGGCGCGGCGATCCCACGAGTTATCGGGCGGCGGCGCGAGTTTGGACGCTTGCTTCTCATCTTGCCCGGGCGCGCTCTCTGCCGCGGCCGCTCGCTGTTCCCCTCCCCCTTGTGGGGAGGGGCCAGGGGTGGGGGTCGGGAGGCGATGCTCAGGTGTTGAGGGACTTTGTGAGCTCGTCGACGCGCGATGCGCTACCTCCCGACCCCCCTCCCTGTCCTCCCCCACAAGGGAGGAGGGAATAGAGGGTGCGGCGCGCGCTACGCCCTTCTGCTTCTTCTCGTCGAGCCCGGTCTGCGAGCCGACGCCGGCGCGGCCACGGCCGATGGCCGGATTGAGCAGATCGGCCAGCGACGGATCGAGCGGTGCCGCATCCGGCCGCGCCGCCTTGGCGCGCGTCGGTTTCGCCGGGTCTTTCTTCGAATGCTTGGCCGGATCGCGGTACTGCTGCCCGCGCGGCTTGTCCGGGCTCTTCGGCATGACGGCAATATGGGCCGAGTCCGGTAGCGGCGAAAGTCCGGCTGTTCTAGCATTCCGTTACAGACAGGCGCGGCAAGCGCCGCAGAGGAAATGCAGCAATGACAACGTTCGACTTCGCGCCGCTCCTGGCACCCGGGCTGCCGCCGCCGGCGGTCAAGTGGACCGGCTTTCCCAAATACAATTTCGTCGGTGGCCACAATGACGCCGATCATCTTCCGCTCGATGCGCTGCTCAAGGCGGCAACCGACGTGCTCGCGCGCGAAGGCCGGACACTCGCGACCTACGGGCTCGCCAGCGGCCCGCTGGGCTACCGGCCGCTGCGCGGCTTTCTCGCGCAGAAGCTCAAGCGCACGGCCGGAATCTCCTGCGACGCCGATGAAATCCTCGTCACCTCCGGCTCGCTGCAGGCCCTCGATCTGGTCAACGCCCTGCTGCTCGCGCGCGGCGACACGGTCCTCATCGAACAGGCGACGTATCAGGGCGCGCTGACCAGGCTGGCGCGGCTCGGTGTCAACGCCGTCGGCGTACCGCTCGACGCCGAGGGCATGCGCATGGACGCTTTGGCCGCCGCCCTCGACGACCTCAAGCGCTGCGGTGTGCGCCCGAAATACATCTACACCATTCCGACCGTGCAGAATCCGACCGGCACGATCATGTCCGCGGCGCGCCGGCATGAGCTGCTGCGGCTCGCCGCGGAACACGGCGTGCCGATCTTCGAGGACGACTGCTACGCCGATCTCATCTGGGACGGCCGCCGGCCGCCGGCGCTCTACGCCATGAGCAAACAAGGCGGCGTCATCCATATCGGCTCGTTTTCCAAGTCGATCGCGCCGGCGCTGCGCGTCGGCTACATCGTCGCCGAATGGGACGTGCTCGCGCGCATGCTCCCGCTCAAGACCGATGCCGGCTCCGGCGCCCTCGAACAGATGGTGCTGGGCGAATTCTGCGCCCCGCATTTCGATGCGCACCTGCCGCGGCTGACACGCGGCTTGCGGGCAAAACTCGAAACGCTGATGGATGCGCTCAACGAGCAGTTCGGCACGGCGGCCGAATTCGACGATCCGAAGGGCGGCATCTTTCTCTGGGTGAAGCTCCCGGACGCAGTCGATACGCAAAAATTATTTCAGCCGGCGCTCGCCGCCGGCGTCTCCATCAATCCGGGCGCCGAGTGGTCGACAGACGCGAGCTACGGCAAGAGCCGCACCCGGCTGTGCTTCGCCAATCCCTCGCACGAGGCGATCCGCGCCGGCATCGCCACGCTGGCCGAAGTCTGCCGGCGCGAGTTCGGCGTGCCGGACCGCATTGCCAACGTCCAGCAGCGGGCGCGCGCCTGACGACTTCGGTCCAGCGCCGGGCCAAGCGAGGCGCGTGGAATCCATATGTGGATTCCAAGCGTACCGTTTTGCGACAATCCGGATGACAGCAGGCGGTCAAAATCCCCGCACAACCTGCTGCACATGCTCGACCTGCGGCGGGGAGGCAAAGCAATGGCCGACGAGCTTGCGCCATTCCTGAAAATCGGGCGACCCGCGAAAGTCGATATTGTGGTTCTCGACGGTTTCCCAGGTGACGAACAGCCGGTAGCGGCTCGGCTGCTCGATCGAGCGCTGCAGCTCCATGCCGTGGCATCCCTTGGCCCGCTTGAAGATCGGCGCCGCGTTCTTCACGCCGGCTTCGAACTCCGCTTCCATGCCGGGCTTGACTTCGATTTGTGCGATTTCGGTGATCATCGGTCGTTCCATTGCTCCGATGATTGTTTATGACTGCAATGACGGCTTGCCGCAATGTGTGTTTCCCGTATCCGTGAGATTTGGCCAACGCCATGGCGCAAAAGCTGCTGGCGGCCGACGAGCCGGCCGCGGTTACGACCTACAATGAAAGCGGATCGTCGCCGTTCCTGCTGGTCGCCGATCACGCCGGCAACATCATGCCACGGGCGCTCGGCAGGCTCGGCATCGACGCGGCCGAATGCGAGCGGCACATCGCCTGGGACATCGGCATCGCCGGTGTGGGTCGCCGCCTGGCCGACGCACTCGACGCGACGCTGATCCAGCAGAACTATTCGCGGCTGGTCATCGACTGCAACCGGCCGCCGGAGGTCGCGACGTCGATTCCGGAGATCAGCGAACTCACCCCGATTCCTGGAAATGTCGACCTGAGCGACACCGACCGCGCTGCGCGCATGCGCGAAATCTTTACTCCGTATCACGAACGCATCGACGCCGAGCTTGATCGTCGGAGGCAAGCCGGCTGCGCCACGATGCTGGTCGCACTGCACAGCTTTACGCCGGTGTTCAAGGGGGTGGCGCGGCCGTGGCACGCCGGCGTCATGTACAATCGCGATCCGCGTTTCGCCCGCCAGGTGTTGGCGGTGCTTCAGAAAGAACCAGGCCTCGCGGTCGGCGACAAAGAGCCGTATCTCGTCAGCGACACGAGCGACTACACCATCCCGGTGCACGGCGAACGCCGCGGCGTGCCCCACGTCCTGATCGAAATCCGCCAGGACCTGATCGCCGATGAGAAAGGGCAGCGCGCCTGGGCTGTCATCCTCGCGCGCCTGCTGCCGCCGGCCTATGCGGCCTTCGCTGCGGAGGAGCGAGCCGGGTCCGCCGATCGCCGGGAGTAGCCGCCAGCGGCGAACATCGCTACATGAAAAGACAGCCGGCGCAGACCTGAGAACAACACCGTCTGGGCGCTTCACATGCGGCCCCGCACGCCAATGTCGCCGGGAGGAAAGCCCATGCCCAAACTGACGCAAAGCTATGCCCACGGCGTCTCGACGACGCCGCTGATCGGCGAGACCATCGGCGTGCATTTCGACAAGGCGGCGGAACGCTGGGGCGCCCGCGACGCGCTCATCGTGCGTCAGCAAAACGTCCATCTGACCTACAGCGAGCTGAAAGCCAGAGTCGACGCCTTCGCCGCCGGGCTCATGGCCCTCGGGCTCGCGCCGGGCGACCGGATCGGCATCTGGTCGCCGAACAATTCCGAATGGGCGATTACCCAATTCGCGACCGCGAAGGCCGGTCTCATCCTCGTCAACATCAATCCCGCGTATCGCCTGTCCGAGCTCGAATACGCACTCAACAAGGTCGGCTGCAAAGCGCTCGTCACCGCCGATTCGTTCAAGTCCAGCAGTTATGTCGGCATGCTGCGCGAGCTCGCGCCGGAGATCGACCGCTCGACGCCCGGCAGATTGCAGGCCAAGCGGCTGCCGGCGCTGACCACGCTGATCCGCATCGGCGACGGCGAAGCGCGCGGCTTCCTGCGTTTCGACGACGTGCTCGGCATGGGCGGCGACCGCCACCGCGCCGTGCTCGCCGACCTCGCACCCAAGCTGCAGTTCGACGATCCGATCAACATTCAGTTCACCAGCGGCACTACCGGCGCGCCCAAGGGCGCGACCCTCACCCACCACAACATCCTCAACAACGGCTATTTCATCGGCGAGGCTATGCGGCTCAACGAACGAGACCGCGTCTGCATTCCGGTGCCGCTCTACCATTGCTTCGGCATGGTGCTGGGCAACCTCGCCTGCATCACCCATGGCGCGGCGATGATCTACCCCGCCGAAGGGTTCGATCCGCTGGCGACGCTTGAGGCGGTCGAGGCGGAGCGTTGCACCGCGCTCTACGGCGTGCCGACCATGTTCATCGCCCAGCTCGGCCATCCCGAATTCAAGCGTTTCGACCTCGGCTCCCTGCGCACCGGGATCATGGCCGGCTCGCCCTGCCCGATCGAGGTGATGAAGCGCTGCGTCAACGAGATGAACATGCGCGAGGTGACCATCGCCTACGGCATGACCGAGACCAGCCCGGTGAGCACGCAGACCTCGTGCGACGATCCGCTCGAGCGCCGCGTATCCACCGTCGGGCGCGTGCTTCCGCATGTCGAGATCAAGATCGTCGACGGCGACGGCCGCATCGTACCGCCCGGAACGTCAGGCGAATTCTGCACCCGCGGCTATTCGGTGATGCTCGGCTATTGGGGCGACGAGGAACGGACCGCGGAAGCGATCGACCGCGCCGGCTGGATGCATACCGGCGATCTCGCCACGATCGACGAGGACGGCTACTGCAACATCGTCGGCCGCATCAAGGACATGGTGATCCGCGGCGGCGAGAACGTCTATCCGCGCGAGATCGAGGAGTTTCTGTTCCGCCACCCCAAGATCGAGGCGGCCCAGGTCGTGGGCGTGCCCGATCAGAAGTACGGTGAGGAGCTATGCGCCTGGGTGAAGCTCAAGCCCGGCGATAGCGCCAACGCCGAGGACGTGCAGAACTTCTGCAGAGGCCAGATCGCGCACTACAAGATCCCGCGCTACATCAAGTTCGTCGACGCGTTCCCGATGACCGTCACCGGCAAGGTGCAGAAGTTCGTCATGCGCGAGGAAATGATCAAGGAACTCGGGCTCAGCGAGCAAAAGACGGCCTGATCGCCGAAACGGCGCCGGCGGATTCGCGCCGAAACGGCCTTTAGGGTCGGGCGTGAGCATCAGGTGCAACGATGCAGCGGTATCGGCCTACGCCGCGTCGTCACTCATCGTGCCAAGCTCGACATGGACGCGCTCGCCAACCGCGGCGTGATGACCTTGACCCGAAGCGAACAGTTCCTGTGCTTCTTCCGCACTTTCCGCTTCGACCCACCATTGTTCGACACGCGTGACCAGCATGGTCGCATGGAATGTCCGCAGCCTCGGCTGCTGTCGTTGTCGTTTAAGGGCCGCCGCAGTCATTGTTCGATCCGACGCGAATCAATTTTAAACAATCACTTTACCCTAAAGCCGGCTCTCTTGGAACAAACCAGAAACCTGGAAGCGCGTACATCTCCACGCGGAGGCCGGAACGCGCTATTATCTATGTCGTTGTCACAAAAACCTGTGTCGTTGTCACAAAAACCTGTCCGCCCACTGCCGTCAGTAAGGAGCAGATCGTGGCCCCGCGTGCGTATTGGAAAGGCTATTTGCGGCTCTCGCTCGTTTCCTGCCCGATCGCCCTCTTTCCGGCGACCTCCGAGCGGGAGAAGGTCAGCTTCAATCAGATCAATCGCGAGACCGGCAACCGCATCCGCTACCGCAAGGTCGACGCCGAGACCGGCGACGAAGTGGCTTCCGACCAGATCATCAAAGGTTACGAAGTCGCCAAGGGCGAATACGTCGAGATCACCGACGAGGAACTGGAAGCGATCGCGCTGGAAAGCACTAAGACCATCGAGATCGACGAATTCGTCCCGCGCACCGAGATCGACGACCTCTACGCCATTCGGCCCTACTACATCGCTCCCGACGGCAAGGTAGGACAGGACGCCTTCGTCGTGATCCGCAACATCATCGAACAGATGAAGATGGTCGCGATCGGGCGCGTGGTGCTCACCAGCCGCGAGCACGTCATCGCCATGGAGCCGCGCGGCAAGGGCCTGATGGGCACGCTGCTGCGCTATCCCTATGAGGTGCGCGACGAGAAGGAGTTTTTCGACGACATCCCGAACGTCAAGCTGACCAAGGACATGATGGATCTGGCCCGGCACATCGTCGAAACAAAGACGGGGCACTTCAAGCCCGATCAATTCGAAGACCACTACGAGCATGCGCTCAAGGAACTGATCGACAAAAAGTCCAAGGGCGAGAAGATCGAAATCCCGAAGGAGCAGCCGACCGGCGGCAAGGTCATCAATCTCATGGATGCGCTCCGTCGCTCCGTGCAGGCGGAAGCGCAGGAGCGGCCGGCTGCGACGAAGAAAGGCCGCAAGGCCGCGGCGGGACAGAAGGAAATGCTGCTGCCGATTGCCGGCAAGAAAGCCGCGCACGCGGAAAGCGGCAAGAGCCACGCGGAGAGCGGGAAAAATCACGCCGAGAGCGGAAAAAGCCGCAGCAGCGCCAAACACCGCAAAGCCGGCTGATCGGCGGTTACGGCCGCCGGCGGGCCCCGGGGTCGCCCGGGGTTCGGCCCAATTGGCCAGTCTTTTACCGAAAGTGCCCCACGCCTGACGTCATTGCCGTAGTGCTGCCGCATTGCCGCCTTTCCCTTGACGCCGATGATCGGCTGGCGGGACGGGGGCCTGGCCGCGGCCGTTGCGGCCAATTTGGCAGTCATGTTCGGATGTCCCAGCGCTTCGGCGCAGGAGCAACCCGTACGTGCGCTCGCGTGTGGCGGCGAAGCTGTCGCGCGCGGTACTGCGGCGCGCATTGTCGATGGCCGAACTTTCACGCTCGAGGACGGCCGCGAGGTCCGGCTTGCCGCCATTGAAGTCCCGCCGCTGGCCCGGCCGGACACCGAGGCCGCGCCCGGCAGCGGTGAGGCGCGGGACGCCCTCGGCGCACTGGAGCCGAGGTGGTGCTGCGGCGCGCCGACGCACCCGCCGACCGCTACGGCCGGATCCTCGCCTATACCTCCACGGCCCGCGACGGGGTGGAACGCTCGGTCCAGGGAGAACTGGTCGCCAGAGGGTTTGCCCGAGTCGGCGACCGGATCGGGACGCGCGAATGCGCGACGGAACTCCTCGCCCGCGAGCGGGCGGCGCGCAAGGCCAAGCTTGGCCTGTGGGCCGTTTCGTATTATGACTCGCTCGACACCGACAACCCCGCCGATGTGCTGGCCAAGCGCGGTCGCTTTGCGCTGGTCGAGGGCAAGGTGGTGTCGGTGCGTGAAAGCGGGGCCACGATCTACGTAAATTTCGGACGCCGGTGGACCGAGGATTTCACTGTTACGATTCTGAAGCGGAACGAGCGTAGCTTTGCGGCGGCAGGCCTTGAGCCCAAACGGCTCGCGGGGCGGCGCGTCCGGGTGCGCGGATGGATCGAGCAGCGCGGCGGGCCTTGGATCGAGGCGACGCGGCCGGAACAGATCGAGCTTATTGACCGCGAATGACTACCGCGCGCGAGCGCGGCGTGACGCACGGTGAGGCGGTGGCTGAACTGACACCAACGGGGAATGCAAGCCGCGGGCTTGCTGCCGCGGCTTTGGTCGCGGCAGCGCTCATGCTTGCAGCCTGCACGGTTGCCGCGCCGCCCGTCGAAACACAGGCGTCGCTGCCGCCACCGACGATCAAGCCGGCCGAAGCCGAGATGTCGCCGGCGACGCTGCGCGAGCATCAGCGCATCCTCGCCGCCTATGGCGGCGTCTACAACGACCCGCGGCTGCAAAGCATGCTCGAGCAGACGGTCGACCGCCTGGTGACCGCGTCGGAGCGGCCCGACGTGCGTTACAAGGTAACGATGCTTAATTCGCAGTCGATCAACGCCTTCGCGTTGCCCACCGGCCAGCTTTACGTGACCCGCGGTCTCGTTGCGCTCGCCAACGACGAGTCCGAGCTCGCTTCCGTGCTCGCCCACGAGATGGGCCACGTGCTGGCGCGCCACGCCGCCATCCGCGAAGAGCAGGCGCGCCAGGCAGCGTTGGTCAACCGTGTCGTCACCGACGTCATCAGCGATCCGGAAGTCGGGGCGCTCGCGCTTGCCAAGTCGAAGCTCGCGCTCGCCGGCTTCTCGCGCGCTCAGGAATTCGAGGCCGACGCCATCGGCATCGGGGTGGCCGCGCGCGCCGGCTACGACCCCTATGGTGCGGTGCGATTCCTCACGTCGATGGAGCACAATTCCGAGCTCAAGCCGCAGCAGAGCGGCGCCCCCATCAATCCGCGCGCGCCCGATTTCCTTTCCTCCCATCCGGCAACACCGGAGCGGATCAGCAATGCGCTCGCCAACGCGCGGCAGTTCAACGCGCCGACTGGCAGCGGGCGCGACAAGGTCGCCTATCTCGCCGGCATCGACGGTATCGTGTTTGGCGAGGACCCGAGCGAAGGCTTCGTGCGCGGCCGCCGTTTCCTGCACCCGCGGCTCGGCTTCACCTTCACCGCCCCCGAAGGCTTCAGTCTCGACAACACGGCGCAGGCCGTGCTCGGGGTTAAGCATGGCGGCGGCCAGGCGCTGCGGCTCGATGTCGTGCGCGTGCCCGCCGAACAGAAGCTTGCCGAATATCTGACCTCCGGCTGGATCGAGCACATCGATGCCGCCACCGTCGAGGAGATCACCATCAACGGCTTTCCCGGCGCCACCGCCGCCGCCAAAGGCGATCAATGGGACTTCCGGCTGTACGCCATTCGCTTCGGCAGCGATGTCTATCGCTTCATCTTCGCCGCCAAGCACCGCAGTCCCGACACCGACCGCACCTTCCGCGAATCGATCGGTACCTTCCGCCGCATGAGCCTCGCCGAGATCGAGGACGCCAAGCCGCTGCGCCTGCAGGTGGTGACCGTCGCGCCCAGCGATACGGTGGAGAAGCTTGCGAACCGGATGGCGGTCGCCGACCGGCCCGTCGAGCGCTTCCGTGTGCTCAACGGGCTCGAGCCGGGAGACCGGCTGAAGTCGGGCAGCGAGGTCAAGATCGTCGTTGAGTGACCGCGGCGGCTGCGCCCGCGTCATTGCGAGGCGCGCAGCGACGAAGCAATCAAGCTCTGCCGCACTGTTTGACCGCTTCGCGGAGCTGTCGTCGAGCGAGACCCGTAGGCTCGCAACGATTCTCAAAGATTGATCGCGCGTTTGCCGACGGCGAGTGCCGCCTCTTTGACCGCTTCGCTCAAGGTCGGATGGGCGTGGCAGGTGCGCGCGATGTCCTCGGCGGCGGCACCGAACTCCATGGCGATTGCGGCTTCCGCGATCATGGTTTCGGCGTCGGGCCCGAGGATATGCACGCCGAGCACGCGGTCGGTCTTGGCGTCGGCGAGGATTTTCACGAAACCGTCGGTCGCCAGATTGGCGCGGGCGCGAGCGTTGGCTGAGAAGGGGAATTTGCCGACCTGATAGGCGATGCCGGCAGCTTTCAGCTCTTCCTCGGTCTCGCCGACCGAGGCGATCTCGGGGCGGGTGTAGACGACGTTGGGAATGACGTCGTAGTTCACGTGGCCGGCCTGCCCGGCAATCGTTTCGGCGGCGGCGACGCCTTCCTCCTCGGCCTTGTGCGCCAGCATCGGGCCGGCAACGGCGTCGCCGATGGCATAGATGCCGCCTATGTTGGTGCGCAAATGCGCATCGACGATGACGCGGCCGCGATTGTCCTTGTTCACGCCGACGCTTTCGAGGCCGAGATCCGCGGTATAGGGCACGCGACCGATCGCCACCAACACGACGTCGGCCTCGATCGTCTCCGCCGCACCGCCGCCGGCCGCAGGGTCGACTTTCACCTTCAGCACCCTGCCGGAAGCGTCGACCGCGGTGACCTTCGACGAGAGCTTGAACGCGATGCCCTGCTTCTGCTGCAGACGATGGAATTGCCGCGCCACTTCGCCGTCGATCCCGGGCAGGATGTGATCGAGGAATTCGACGATCGTCACCTGCGCGCCAAGGCGTCGCCACACCGAGCCGAGTTCCATGCCGATGATGCCGGCGCCGACGACGAGGAGCTTCTGCGGGACCTTGCCGAGTTCGAGCGCGCCCGTCGACGACACGATGCGCTTCTCGTCGATGTCGATGCCGTTGAGACGGGCGACGTCCGAGCCGGTGGCGATGACGATGTTCTTCGTCTCCAAGGTCTGCGTCTTGCCGTCCGCCGCTTTCACCTCGACCTTGCCCGGCGCCAGGATGCGCCCCGAGCCGCGAAAGGCTTCGATCTTGTTCTTCTTGAACAAGAACTCGACCCCCTTCACGTTGGCGTCGACGTTCTGGTCCTTGTATTTGAGCAATGCGGCAAGGTCGACGCTCGGCTTGCCGACCTTGATGCCCATCTGCGC
>Ga0070673_100002090_pt1 | contig 12058 bp, 14 predicted proteins | sample KBSM23metaG_FD_65342 | JGI IMG/M metagenome (GOLD analysis project Ga0070673, IMG submission 65342) | Miscanthus rhizosphere microbial communities from Kellogg Biological Station, Michigan, USA - KBS M2-3 metaG | ecosystem: Host-associated > Plants > Roots > Rhizosphere > Soil ... | reverse complement strand
CCGGCGTCGACGCCCTGCGCGATATGCGCCGACTGTGGATGGAGGTGGTTGGCGAAGTCGAGGCGGTCCCAGTGGAAGCCGTCCTGCTCGTAACCGATGCGCCGCACGACGTTGCGGACAGCCTGCTCGATCTCCTCGCGGATGCCAGGCGCCCAATTGCCGTCCTGGTCCATGATCCCGTTGCCGCGGATCTCGCCGGCAAGGACGACCCGGTTGGTAGTCGTCATCGTCTCGCAGGCGACGCGCGCTTCAGGGTCCTTCGACAGGAACAGGTCGACGATCGCATCGGAGATCTGGTCGGCGACCTTGTCGGGATGGCCTTCGGAAACGGATTCGGAGGTGAACAGGTACGAGCTGCGCATATGCGAGGGCGAGTCCTCTAGGATTTAGGGATATAAAGAAAGCTTTATATGACGCCTCTAGCGGCGGCGGCGGCCGAGCACAATGCCGCCGATGATCAGCAGGAAAGCCAGCGTCAACGGGATGACGTTGCCGAAGCGGGCGAAGGGCGGCGGCCCGTCCGCGGCTGGGGGAAGAACGGCGTCGATCACGCCCGCCTGGCGCCACGGCAGCGACTTCACGACCTCGCCGCGGGCGTTGACCACCGCGCTGATTCCCGTCGGGGTCGCGCGCAGCACCGGCAACCCTTCCTCCGCCGCACGCAGCCGTGCCTGGGCGAGGTGCTGCGGCGGTCCCCATTTCCCGAACCAGGCGTCGTTAGACGGATTGAAGATGAAGCCCGGGCGGTTTCGCTCGTCGACCACCTGGCCGGAAAAGATGATCTCGTAACAGAGCTGGAAGCCGACCTTGCCCCACTCGCCGCCGAGGTCGATCGTGCGCGGGCCGGGACCTGATGCGAAATCCATGTCTCCGGGCGCGAGCCGCGACAAGCCGATCGAAGACAGCAACGGCCGCATCGGTAGATATTCGCCGTAAGGGACGAGGTGCGCCTTGTCATAGCGTCCGGCCACGCGACCGCCGGGAAGCAAGACAAAAACGCTGTTGGCGGCCCCGTCGACGTGAACGCCGTCGCTCGAACGGATGGCGATTCCACCCGTCAGCAGCCGGTCTCCGGGACCGAGCAGGGAGGCCGCCCGTGTGCGTTCGAACTCCGCGAAGGCGCTATGCTCGTCTGAACGGGCGTCCTCGAGCGGGTCGGTGACCGCCGCCTCCGGCCACAGCAGCAGCCGCAATTCGCCCGTCGGCGCACCGGACAGCGTAGCGAGGCGCCGCGCGGCCTCTTCGGCAAACCCGGGGCGCCACTTGTCCTGCTGGCCGATGTTCGGCTGAACGATGCGCACGTTCTTGACCGTCAGCGGGTCGGCGGGAACCTTGGAAGCGGGCAGCAGCCAGAGGAGCCCCGTGACGCCGACGATCACGACTAGCGGAAGCCATTGCTTGCGATACTCCAGCCAGACCACGCCGCCCAAAAGGACCACCAGGCCAGACAGGCCGTAGGTGCCGATCAGCGCGGCGATGGTGATCAAGGGCGTCGGCGCGAGGACCGCGGCTGCGGGGTTCCATGGGAAACCGGTGAAGATCGTGCCTCGCAGCCACTCCGTGATCGCCCATGCGCCGCCAAACACGACGACCAGCACCGTCCGGTCCTCGCGGCCGAACCGCCACGCCATGCCAGCGGCCAGCGCCGGGTAGATGGCGAGATAGAGCGACAGCAGGACGACCGCGATCCAGCCGAGCCAGGCCGGCATCGCCGCCTGGAACGTGAAGGCCGTCGCGATCCAATTGAGCCCGACGACGAACTGCCCGAGCCCGAATGCCCAGCCGATCAGCAGCGCCCGCCACATCTGCTTCGTTCGGCACAGCAGCTCGCACAGGATCGCGAACGCGAGCGGAAGCAGTGGCCACAGCCCGGCGGGTTCGAATGCGAACGCCGAGGCCGCGCCGATCAGGAACGCATAAACAAACAGCTTCATTCGACTGGATTGCTTCGCTTCGCTCGCAATGACAAGTGACAGGTCATGACCCTTCCGCCTTTCCATCACGCCTTTCCGGTCGACGATCTTGCCGCCGCCCGGCGCTTCTATGGCGAGCTCCTCGGCTGTCCTGAAGGACGGAGCGCCGATCGTTGGGTCGACTTCGACCTTTACGGCCATCAGATCGTCGCTCACCTCGCGCCGGATCGCGTACAACCGCGCATTACCAACCCGGTCGATGGCGAGCGGGTGCCGGTGCCGCACTTCGGGGTCGTGCTCGACAAGAAGCGCTGGACCCGGCTGGCTGAGCGGCTGACCGATGCGGGCGTCGACTTCGTCATTCCGCCGACCGTGCGCTTCGAAGGCCAGCCCGGCGAGCAGGCGACGATGTTCCTGCTCGATCCCGCCGGCAACGCCCTCGAGTTCAAGGCGATTGCGAACCCTGAAAACCTTTTTGCAACGGCTTGAGGCTATGTAATCTTCGCCGCCGGGATTTGGGGGAATGCTGTTGCGTATGCCGGGGGATTCATTGGGGAGCGAGCGTGCCTCTATCGTTGCTCAGGCGACGGTGTGGATCGTGCTTGGCCTCGTCCTCGCCAACCTGCTTTTCAATCTCGGCGCCAGCACGGCCGGCGCGGGCTATCCCTATACGTCCTTCCTGTCGTTGCCAGGCGACCGCTTCGCCGACTTCTTCAAGCTCGCCTTTTCTTATCCTGGGGCGCCGATCCATCCGGCGGCTGGCTTCTGGCACCTGGACGACCTCCTCGCGCATCATGCGGCCGAGGTGAAATTGTACGAAGGGACCAACGTCAATCATTTCCATGAGCCGCCGGTCCCGACGCTGTTCGCGGTGACCGCGCGCTGGCTGATGACGCTGGCGGATCCCGTGCTGCTGTTCCTTGGCATTCTCGTCGCGGCCTTTGCGGCTCTGTTCTCGACCGTCCTTCGCGTCGCACCGGCAGGCCGCGCCGGGGCAGCCTTCGCCACGGCCACCATCCTCAGCTACCCGGCGTTGCTGGCGATCGACCGCGGCCATTTCTTCTCGCTCTTCTGCGCTTCGCTGATGATCGCAGCCACCTTCCAGACGCTGCGCGGCAAGGTCGACGGATGGACGATCCTGATGTTCGCGATTGCGCTGAACCTGAGGCCGAACATGGGTATCGTCCCGTTCGTCCTGTTCCTCGGGCGGCAAGGGCTGTCGTTCCGCAACACCGTCTGGCTCGGCTTAACGACGGTGCTTCTGTTCGCCGCAACGATGGCGGTCGATCATCTGCTTTACCCGGCTTATTCCTATTCGAGCTTCGTCAGGGGGCTTGCCCAGTATGGGATGGCTTATGCGGGCGGCGACAACGGCTATGCCAATGGCTCCAGCATCTACGGCATGATCCGCGCGCCGCTTGGTTATGCGTGGTGGATGCCGTTCGTCCCATTCATCCTCGCGGCAGTGCTGCTTGCGCCGGCAGTCCTTGAATCGCGCGCGAGGCACCTGCGGCAGTCGGAATGCCTGTTCCTCACCTTCTGCGCCTACGTGTTCGGGAGTCACGTTTTTGCCGACTATCATTTGATCGGTTTCCTGATCCCGCTGATCCTTGTTGCCCGGGAGGACGGTCCGATCGACTTGAGCGGGTGGACGATCATCGTCGCCAGCGCGCTGATGCTCGCGCCTAAGAATTTCGTCTTCGAATGGCACGGCAATACCGCCTGGTCGTGGCAGGTCATCGCCAACCCGATGGTGCTGTTGACAGCGTCCGCGCTGGTTTTGTGGGTCGCGCTGCAACGCAACCGGGTCGCGACGGACCAGACCGCAATCGACGTACCAGCCGCGGCCTAGTCCCCGTTCCGGCCCGTTTCAGGCGCATGGAGGCGGACGCGGATGATCTTGCGGGGGTCGGAGTCGACCGCCTCTAACTTCCAGCCGGATGCGTGGGTGACGCATTCTCCCTTGGCGGGGATGTGGCCGGCGATCAGGAACATCAACCCGCCGAGCGTGTCGACCTCGTCCTCTTTCGACGACAGCCGCGGATCGACCGTCTGCGCCAGCTCGTCGAGCTCGAGCCGAGCGTCGGCTTCCCACAGTCCGTCCTCAAGCAGGGTCAGCATGCCGGCCTCAGCCTCGTCATGCTCGTCCTCGATGTCGCCGACGATTTCCTCGACGACGTCCTCGATCGTTACCAGCCCCTCGGTCCCGCCGAACTCATCTACGATGATGGCGAGGTGGGTGCGCTCGCTGCGCATTCTCGCCAGCAGCTCGATTACGCCCATAGATTCAGGGACGAAGAGCGGCTCGCGCATCAATGCCTTCAGCGATCGTTCGCGCGTCGCATCGACGCTCGCCATGAAGACGTCCTTGATGTGGACCATGCCGACGACTTCATCGAGGCTTTCGCCATAGACGGGCAGGCGGCTGTGACCGGCTTCGGCAAAAGCTTGGATCAGCGCTTCGAAGCTGATGTCCGACGGAACCGCGATGATGTCGCCGCGCGTGACTGCAATCTCGCCCGCCGTCTGGTCGCCGAAATGCAGCAGGTTCCTGAGCATCTGGCGCTCGGATGGGGAAAGGTCGCCGGCGATCGGCCGCGAATCTTCCGCCTCCTCGATCGCTTCCTCGATCTGATCGCGAAGCGTCGGCTCGCTGTCCTCGCCGAAGATCAGGTGCCGCATTCCGCGCCACAGGCGGCTTCCGCCCTGCTCGTCGCCGCGCGTCGCCATCACGCCGCTACCACGTAGGGGTCGGCGACGCCGAGCCGGGCGAGGGCGCGGACCTCACGCGCTTCCATGTCGCAGGCTTCTTCTTCGCTGTGATGGTCATAGCCGAGAAGGTGAAGCGTGCCGTGGACGATGAGGTGTGTCGCATGGTCCTCGACGGACACGCCCTTGTCCGCTGCTTCGGCTCCACAGACACCGCGAGCCAGGATGATGTCACCAAGCAATAGTTCAGGGCCAGCAACATTTGCGCATCGCAGGTCGTCCGGATCAACCATCGGAAAGGACAGGACGTTGGTGGGCTGGTGCTTGCCGCGATACTCGCGGTTGAGCTCGCGGACCTTGTCGTCGCCGGTCAGGAGCACGGATATTTCGATCGGCCGCTCGGACGTCGCCAGCTGCGGAAAGGCGCTTTCGGCAATGGCCGCTTGGGCGGCGCGGCGAGCCAGCTCGTCCCAGGAGCGGCTACTGTCCCATTCCTCGTCAGCGGTGATGTCGACCTCCAGCATCAACGGCCGGGTCCCTCATAGGCTTCGACGATGCGTCCGACGAGCGGGTGGCGGACGACGTCGGCCGCGGTGAAGCGCACGGTCGCGATGCCTTTGACGCGCTCGAGCTTTTGGACCGCATCGGCAAGGCCCGACTTGCTTGGGTCGGGCAAATCAACCTGGTTGGGGTCGCCGCAAATTACCATCCGGCTACGCATGCCGAAGCGGGTCAGGAACATCTTCATCTGCGCCGGCGTCGTGTTCTGCGCCTCGTCGAGGATGATGAAGGCGTCGTTCAACGTCCTGCCGCGCATGAAGGCGATTGGCGCGATCTCGATCTCGCCACTGGCGATGCGGCGCTCGACCTGCTCGGTTGGGAGCATGTCGTAGAGCGCGTCGTACAGCGGGCGGAGATAGGGATCGACCTTCTCCTTCATGTCGCCGGGCAGGAAGCCCAGGCGCTCGCCGGCCTCGACAGCGGGGCGCGATAATATCAGGCGATCAACGCTGCCGCTGATCAGCTGCGAAACCGCTTGTGCGACGGCGAGATAGGTCTTGCCGGTGCCCGCGGGTCCGAGCGCGAAGATCATGTCGTCCCGCGCCAGCGCTTCCATGTAGACGGTCTGGACCGGCGAGCGCGGGACGATGGTCTTCTTGCGCGTGCGGATCATGACCCTAGGCGGGCTTGCCACCTCGTCGGAGATGATTCCGTCCAGGTTGGGCTGGGCGGCCATGCCGAGCACGGCCTCCACTGCTTCGGCATCGACGTCATGCCCCTGGTCGAGCCGGTTGTAGAGGCCGACCAATACTTCGCGCGCCCGCGAGGCGGCGTCGGGCTCGCCCTCGATCTGCACCCGGTTCCCACGCGCCGAAATGTGGACGCCGAGCCTTTGCTCGATGGTGATCAGATGACGGTCGTAATCGCCGAACAGCGGGCCAAGCAGGTATGGCTGTTCGAACTCAAGCTCGAGGCGGGCGCGGCCCTGCTCATTAGCGGGCACGGCGGCGAGGTCGCGGCGGGCCATCAGGCGGCCACCAGTTCGCGCACCGCGCCGCTCATGCTGTTCGGTCCAGCCGCGACCAACGCGACGTCAACGATGTCGCCGGGCCGGGCGTGCGTGTCGACATGGACCGATTGCAGCCATGGCGACTTGCCAATCATCTGGCCTGGAAACTTGCCACTACGCTCGATCAGGACTTGGGTGTCCACGCCGACCTTCGAACGATTGAAGGCGAGGCTATGCTCGGTGATCCGGGCCTGCAGCCGCTGCAGCCGGTCGTCCATGATGTCGCGCGGGATCTGGTCCTCCATCGTCGCGGCGGGCGTGCCCGGCCGGGGTGAATATTTGAACGAATAGGCCGAAGCATAACGCACCGCATCGACGATCTTCAGCGTTGCCTCGAAATCTTCCTCACTCTCGCCGGGGAAACCGACGATGAAGTCGCCGCTAAGCGCGATATCGGGGCGGGCGGCCCGCATCTTGTCGAGAACGGCGAGGTAGGTTTCCGCAGTATGACTGCGATTCATGGCCTTCAGGATGCGGTTTGATCCCGACTGCACCGGCAAATGCAGATAGGGCATCAGCTTCTCGACTTCGCCGTGGGCGGCAATCAGTTCTTCCGTCACGTCTGCCGGATGGCTCGTGGTGTAGCGGATCCGCTCCAGCCCATCGATTTTCGCCAGCGCCCTGATCAACTCGGCAAGGCCGCGGCTGCCTTCGCCCCAGGCATTCACATTCTGGCCGAGCAGCACGATCTCGCGAGCCCCTGAGTCGACCAACGCCTCCGCCTCGGCCACCACGTCGTTCCACGGCCGCGAAATCTCTGCCCCGCGCGTGTATGGCACCACGCAGTAAGTGCAGAACTTGTCACAGCCTTCCTGCACGGTGAGGAAAGAGCTGGGATTGGCGCGTCGCCGCGCCGGCATTGCGTCGAATTTGCTGATCGCCGGCATGTCGGTGTTGACCGGTCGCGCTCCACGGCTGGCCTCGACGACCATCTCCGGCAGGCGATGGTAGGCCTGTGGGCCGACGACGATGTCGATCATCGACGAGCGCCGCTTCGCCTCAGCGCCTTCAGCCTGGGCAACACAACCAGCCAGCGCGATCAGTGGCTTCGAGCCATCCTCGCGCTTCAGGCGGCCGACATCGGAATAGGCCTTCTCGGCGGCCTTCTCACGGATGTGGCAGGTGTTGAGGACCACCAAATCCGCGTCCTGTGCGTCGGTGGCCGCAGTCATGCCCTGATCGGCGAGCATTTCGGCCATCCGCTCGCCATCATAGACGTTCATCTGGCAGCCGAAACTTTTGATTTTGAAGGTCTTGGGAGTCATTCGACCGCACCTATAGGCGAGTGGTCGTGCAAGGTTAAGCCAAGCGTTGCGCCGATCGCCTCACGCGCCGCTTCCGAAAGCTGCTTGCGGTCGAGTGAGCGGTCCAGTGGCTCAAGCAGGTGCACAGTCACGGCCAGCGTTCCGCGCCGCCCGACAAGCTTGAAGACGTTCTCGAGCGCCGGCTGATTCCACCAGCTGACATCCGTAGCGGCGGACCCATAGTCGATCGCGACTGGGCGTACCTCGACGTCCTTGGCCGCATAGTTCGCAGCCTCGAGGAGAGTCGATCGGAACGGCAGTAGGTGCGTGCCCGGTCCGGTCGTGCCTTCGGCAAACAGGGCGACTGGCTGAACGCCCTCGAGTGCTGCGGCCGTGGCGATTGCCTGGTCTTTCGCACCTTTCCTATGCGTGCGCTTCACGTAAATCGTGTGATTCTGGTCGGCGAGCCAGTGAATGAACGGGTGGCCGAGCTCGTCTTTGGCGACAAAGGTGCAGCCAGTGGCGCCGCCCATGACGACGATGTCAAACCAGCTTAGATGATTGGCGACGATCAACGTATGCGGCCGCACCGCTTCGCCCTGGACCCGTACCCGTGCGCCGAAGATCCAGGCAATTCCGGCAAGGAAACGGCTCGGCCAGGGAGATCGCCGAACCAGCGCCTTCGTCAACAGATGAATTGGCGCGACGAGAGCGAACAAGCCGAATGCAGCCGCGATCCGGGCTAGGGCCCGCGCGTTTGGCCGCGGCTTAGCGGTCGCGATTGAGGGAAACGCCGTAGAGCTCCATCCGATGATCGACGAGGCGGAAGCCCAGCTTTTCGGCGATTCGCTTCTGCAAGGCCTCAAGCTCGTCGTCGACGAACTCGAGGACATTGCCGGTCTCGACGTCGATCAGATGGTCATGGTGGCTTTCGGAAGCCGCCTCGTAGCGCGATCGTCCGTCACCAAACTCGTGCCGTTCGAGGATGCCGGCCTCCTCGAACAGGCGGACCGTCCGGTAAACCGTCGCAATCGAGATGTTGGGATCGACCGCCGCGGCGCGTGCGTGCAGCGTCTCGACGTCCGGATGGTCCTCGCTTTCACCGAGCACGCGCGCAATCGTCTTGCGCTGTTCGGTGATGCGCAGCCCCTTGTCGGCGCACAGCGCCTCAATATCGATCTTACGCGTCATTCGACCAAGTTAAGTTCGCGCCCCGGCTTTTGCGAGCGTTACTTGGCGCCCCGGCTCCGGCGACGCTTGGTGCCGAGCCCAATCGACTTGGCGAGCTTGCGACGCTGTTCGGCATAATTGGGCGCAACCATTGGATAGTCCGCGGAAAGGCCCCACTTCTGCCGGTATTGCTCCGGGGTCATATTATAGTGGGTCATGAGATGCCGTTTGAGCATCTTCAGCTTCTTTCCGTCTTCCAGGCAGACGATGAAATCAGGCTTCACCGATGAGCGGATCGATACCTTCGGCTCAGGTTTCGGTTCCGCAGCAGCGGCACTGCCGGCAATTCCGGACAAGGCCGAGTGAACGTTCTGAATAAGATTCGGCAAGTCATTGACCGCGACGCTGTTGTTGCTGACGTGCGCGGCGACGATGTCGGCCGTTAGCGCAAGCAACGTGTCGTCGGAACTTTCCGCCTCGGGCATATCGGTTTCCTATTTCGAGCAGAGACCGCAGGGATAACGCGTACAATCAACAATAACTACGCCCGTAATAGCCGACGTGCAACAGCCGTTCGAAGTCCCTGAAGGGGACAATTACTTAACTAAAGTTGGTAAGCGAGCGTAACCGCGTCAAAGCGGTGCCCATCCGGCGCATGATAATAGTTGCGGCGGCGCCCGACTGGGGAAAAACCCGCGGTGCGGTATAGGCTAACCGCTGAGTTTCCCTCGCGCACTTCAAGATGTACGCGGACAACTCCATCGTTTCGCGCGCGATCAAGAAAGTCGTCGAGCAGCAAGCGCCCGACCCCGCGCCCCTGCGCGTTCGGCATCACTGCGATCAGCAGCAGCTCCGACTCGTCCGCCATCGTTCGGAACAGCGAGAAGCCGATCGCGTCGCCGTCCTCAGAGTCTCGCGCAAGTATGAGCGCAACGCCGGCCATCGGCAGGATTCCGCCGAGCTGGGAACGCGTCCATGCCTCCCCGAAGCGATCGCCGAAGGCCGCGTCCATCACACGCATCACCGCTTCGATGTCCCGCGAAGACCCGGCGTCGATGCGCACGTGTTGCTCCACGGTAGCCATCAGGCCGCTTCCGGCACGCGTGCATCGGGTGCGCGTGCATAGATTGGCCGGGGGAGAAGCGACCGCTGCGATTCCGGCAGGGCAAGCGAGTTCGCCGCGGAGGGCCAGCCTTCGCGCGCCTTGCCCCAGCCCCGGGCGTCGACCAGCAGTTTGGCGCCGGAGCCGATCACCAGTTGGGCAGTCACCGCGCCGGCCGCTGCATCGGGCGGCAAGTTGAAAAGCTCGGAGGTCGGCTCGAGTGTGACCGCCTCGAACTGCTGGACGAACAGCTCGCCATGCCCTCCCGTGATCGCCGCTACCACTTCGCCCTCAGCCGCGGCTCCGGCGGCCAGCAAGGCGAGCGACGACATACCCCTGAGATCCGCGTCCCAACCGATCGCCAGGCCATGCGCGGCGGCAATCGCGACGCGGATTCCGGTGAAGCTGCCCGGTCCGACCCCGACCAAAATCCGGTCCGTCTTACGTCCAGCCAGCACTTCGTCGATCATCGGGACGAGCTGTTCCGCGTGACCTCGCCCCAAGAGCTTGTCGCGAGAGCCGAGGCACACGCCATCGTCGTCAAACAGAGCTACCGTGCAGGCGGCGCTCGACGTGTCGAAAGCGAGCAGCATCTTGGGAAGGATAGTGGTCACATGCGGCCCAAGGTCGCAACCCCCTCAAAAGTTAGGCTGAGCCTTAGACGGCTTCGACCGATTCCACCTCGGGGACATAATGGCGGATCAGGCTCTCGATTCCGCGCTTCAACGTGACCGTCGATGACGGGCAGCCCGAGCAGGCGCCATGCATCGACAAGTAGAGGTGCCCGTCGCGATAGCCTTTGTAGGCGATATCGCCACCGTCCTGTGCAACGGCGGGGCGAACGCGAGTCTCGATCAGCTCCTTGATCTGGTCGATGATGTCCGCGTCGGCCGGATCCTCCTCGAAATCCGTATCTTCGGCGACGTGAATGTCCGCGGCAGTGCCGGACGCGAATAAAGGCGCGCCACTGACGAAATGGTCGAGCAAGGTCTCGAGCACGAGTGGCTCGAGATCGGTCCACGAAACGCCCGGAGCGGCGGTTACCGAGATGAAATCGCGGCCGTAGAAGACGCCTTCAACCATGCCGCTGTCGAACAGCGCCTGAGCGAGGGGAGAGGCGCTTGCCGTCTCGGCGTCGGCGAAATCACGGGTTCCGGTCGCCATGACCTCCTGGTCAGGCAGGAACTTGCGGGTCGCCGGGTTAGGCGTCTGTTCGGTACGGATCAGCATGTACGCGATGTGGGCCGGGGACCCGCTCGGATCAAGTCGGGGGCGTCCAATGGCCGAATGGCGGTGCGCCGGCGACGACCCAGCGGACAATGCCGATCGCGACCGCGAGGCAGATCAGCGCAACCCACCATTTTCCGGCTCGCATGGGCCGTGTGCCCGGATCGATCGCAGCGCGGCCAGTGATCATCGGTTTGGTCAGATGCTTGCCGCGGAAGCGGTAGAAGATGATGGCCGCCACATGGAGAATGATCAGGCCGAGGACGACGTTAAACCATAGCTCGTGGATGTCGCGGACCTTGTCCGAGGTGTCGATGCTGATCAGGCCCGACAGCGGCCCGGTGAAGATGCCGTCTTCATCCTCGCTGAAAAGGCCGAGGCCGGCCTGGATTGCTACGGCTGCAAACAAAGCGAGCACGCTGAGCGCGCCAAGCGGGGTATGGCCGATCCCGCGCCAGCGGCCGCGCAGATAATCCCGAACCGCGCCCGGTCCCCGAACGAAGCTGGCGAAACGCGCAGTCGAGCTCCCGACCACGCCCCACAGCAGGCGGAAGATCAGCAGCGTCAGGATCGCGCAACCGGACCAGATGTGCCAGTCGGTGTGGTGGTTGTGGACCGACCACCAGCTGAAGGCGATCAGTCCCGCTAGCGTCCAGTGGACCAGCCTGACGGGGAAGTCCCAGACCGGTTGCGTGTCAGCTGGCGTGGTGCATCTCCGACCGGTACTTGTCGTGACATGCCTTGCACGTTCCGGACAGCGTCTTGAATCGGGCCTTCATCGCATTCACGTCAGTGCCTGCGGTGGAGTTGGCGAAGGCCGGAGCTGCAATCTGGAAGTCATGGAGCTTGGCGGCAAAGTCGGCCTTGTTCTCGGGCTTCCAGATTTCGGGTTTGGCGCCGGTCTTGCCGCTTTCGGGGCCCGTGCCTTCGGGGAACCAGGCGGACGCTTCCATCGAAAGCTTGGCGATGGTCGCAGCGGCCGCACGAACGGTTGCAATATCGGGCGAGCCGCCCTGAAGCTCGCGGACCAGCACCTTGTTGTTCTTGCCGATCGTTTCCATGCCCTCATGACGAGCGTGCATGACCTTCGCCGCGTCCCCGGCCGACACGCGGGCCTGCAGGT
>Ga0070673_100002088_pt1 | contig 12061 bp, 12 predicted proteins | sample KBSM23metaG_FD_65342 | JGI IMG/M metagenome (GOLD analysis project Ga0070673, IMG submission 65342) | Miscanthus rhizosphere microbial communities from Kellogg Biological Station, Michigan, USA - KBS M2-3 metaG | ecosystem: Host-associated > Plants > Roots > Rhizosphere > Soil ... | reverse complement strand
AAGCACAACTGCCGGACGGTTCGCTTCAGCGTGTACGTGAAGGACGGCAAGGCCGCGCTGAAAGCGACGCCGATTCGGGAGTAAATGGCGTCCGACGATACGCCCGAGCCGTTCGCGGACGATCCGACCACTCAGGATCGCAGCGCACTGGCGGAGCGCAGCGGGCCGGTGCCGATCAACGAGCGCAACACCGGGACCTACTCCGGCAGCCCCGAATTCGTGGCCGGGCGCGAGGCGGGCCACGAGGCCGGCTTCAAGGCCGGCGTCGAGAAGGCGCTGTCCGCCCTGCGCGTCGAGCTGACGCGCGCGGGCGCCACCCGCGACGAGATCGACCGCGTCGCCGCCCGCATCCGCTCCGTCGCCCTCTCGGGCCGCTGACGCGCCACCGAGGAGGCCGTCGCCCACCGCAACTGTTTGCCCTCTCCCGCTTGCGGGAGAGGTGAGGGTGAGGGTCCGGCGCACGGAACGATTTCTCGCGTGCGTTACCGCAAGCGGCTTGCCCTCACCCCGACCCTCTCCCGCAACGGGAGAGGGAGAGCAGAACCGAGTGCGACTAGTGCGGATTCAAGATGGCGTGCTTGTTGCTGCCACTTGATTGAGCGAAGATCGCACGCGTGACGCTCGCCAGCTGACGGCCGGATCAAGGTAGCCGTTACTTGGCGCAGCCGATCGGCTTGTAGTCGACGGCGATCTCGTCGATCCAGATCTCCTGCGGCTCGGCGATGTTGTACATCCACCAGCCGAACCACAGCGAGTTGAAGGTCGGCATGGTGAAGCTGGTGTGCTTGCTGGGGCCGCTCGTCAGCGTCGGCCGTTCCATGTCGTCCCACCAGACGTGGAACGTGTTCGTCGGGCCGTCGAACTGGAACTCCGCGCAGATCCAGGTCTGCGTCGGCACCAGCTTCGATCTGTCGCTGTCCGTCCAGTCGCCCGAGCTGCCGCTGTCGGTGCCGACGCCGAATGCCTTGAACTGCCCACCGAAGCGGATGACCGCCGACGTGCCCGTGCCCGCGCCCTCCGCCAGCGAGAAGTGCCCGTCCGTCGTGAGCGCGTCCTCGAACCAGACGAACATGCGCCCGTAGAGCACGTTGTTGGTCGCGGGAAACGTCTTCGTCTCCTTGATGTACGCGAAGTTCGACCCGCCGCCGGCGGTCGTCTTCACGTGCAACGCCTTGGTGCCGCGCGCGGCGTGCACCTCGTCGACGGCGACCGTCGCATCGCCTGCCCGGGTCGTCTTCCAGAGATTGCCGTCCAGCCCGTTCTCGAAGCTTTCGCACAGCGGAAGCGTGGTGTCGCAGCGGGTGGGGCCGGAGAGGCCGAAGGTGCCGGCGCCGCCAGAGGTGCCAGCAGCGGCGCCACCTGTGCCGGACGCGCCGGCCGCGTTACCGCCGCGGCCCGCGCTGCCAGAGGTGCCGGCGATGCCCGTCGCCGCGCCGCCGGTGCCCGCCGCGTTGCCGCCCGTCGTGCCCGCCGCGCCACCGCCCGTTCCGGCGACACCGCCCGTTCCCGCGCTCGCGCCACCGCGACCGCCGGCGTCGCTGCCGCCGGTCCCCGCGCCGCCGCTCGTCCCCGCCCCACCGGTGGTGCCGCCCCCGCCGGTGTTGTCGCCGGACGAGGAGCAGGCGAGCAGGAACGCCGACCCGAGAGCCAGTCCGGCGACCAAGGAAAGATTGCGCATCTCTCCATCGTGCCGGGATTTTGTGCAGCTGTCACCTCATCGCTTCACCGACGCCGCAACGTCGAACCCTCGCAGATACGCTGCCCCGATGAAGGTCGTCGCCTCCGCCACCACCCCACCCTCGCACCGCAGCACCTGGATCGAATGGAGCCGGTACAATTCGTCCTCGGGCCCGCTCGCGTAAAACACGAGAGCCGGCAACCCGTTGGCGCGCGTCAGCACCACCCGCAGCCCGCCGGTCCAGAACGCGCCGAACCTCGGCGTCTCCAGGAACGTCCGTACCGCCCCGGCGCCGCGGAACCAGGTCGCGTGCGGGGGCATCGCGAAGACGACGTCGTTTCGCAGCAGCGCGACCAGCCCGTCGATGTCGCGCGTCTCCCACGAGCGCACGTACGCGGCCAGCACCTCAGGCGGCGGATCCTCGTGCGCCGCGCGCGGCACGCCCGCGACGGTCTCCCGCGCGCGGTGAAGCGCGCTGTTCACCGATGACACCGTCAGCTCGAGGGCGGAGGCGATCTCCTCGGCCGACCAGCCGACCACGTCCTTCAGCAGCAGGACCGCGCGCTGCTTCGGCGGCAACCGCTGCAGCAAGGCGATGAACGCCAGCGCCACCTGCTCGCGCGCTTCGGCGGCGCGCGCCGGGTCGGGAAACAGGCGCCCGTCCGGCGCCGGCGTCACCCACGTCGCGGCGTCGTGCTCGGCGAGCGGCGCGTCCGGAGCGCGATCGACCTGCGGCAGCGCGCGCGGCCGCCCGCGCGTCAGGGCGTTGAGGCAGGCGTTGGTGGCGATGCGCATCAGCCAGTGCAGCAGAGGCGCGTCGCCGGCGTAGGTGTCGCGCGACCGCCAGGCGCGCAGCAGCACCTCCTGCGCGACGTCCTCCGCCTCCTCGAACGAGCCGAGCATGCGGTAGCAGTGGCGCAGCAACGCCGGCCGGTGCTCGGCGAACGTGTCGCCGAGCTCGGCCGCGCGCGGATCGTCGTCCGAGCTCATCGCCTCACGCCGTCGGCTGCGCCGCCGCCTGCGCCGCCCGCTCTGCGATCACCGCCATGACCGTCTGCCACGGCAGCCGATCATAGTAGAGATCGATCGAACGGATGCGGTCGCCCTCGAAGTGCAGCCATTCGATGGTGGGCACCGCGCCCGCCGGCGTGTCGGTCACGAAGTCGTAGATGACGCACACCTCGTCGCCGTCGACGAACACGCGCTTGACGTCGTTGCGGACGTGGATGGCCCCCAGGCGCTTGAGCGCCGCGGCGAACTCGTCGGCCGAGCCGAGGGTTCGCGACGGGCCCCGAAACTGGAGGTCCGGCGCCAGCAGCGCCTCGACCTTGCGGTACTGGTGCTGGCCGACCGCGTTCAGGTACTCGAGTGTCAGTGTCTTTCGATCTGTGCTCATGACGTCCTCCCTTTCATGAGCATTGACCCCGGCGCTCGCCGAAACTGTTCGGTCGCCGTACGATTATCGCCCGGCTGAAAGAACATCGAAAACAGTAGCTGCACACCCGGGCTTCGCGCGGGAACAGCTAGTCGGTGCCGGCGTCGGCCGCGGCGCCCGGGAACGCCGCGCCGGCGGCCAGCTGGGCAATCTCGCCGCCGCTGAGCGCGCGCCCGAACAACATCAGCTCGTCGATGCGGCCGGGGAACAGCTCGGTCGGGACGCCGCTACCGTCGTTGCCGTTGCCGCCCAGGATGACGGGCGTCCGGTCGTGCGCGAACGTGCCGGTCAGCGGCTCGCTCGCGACCTCGGCGCCGTTGACGTACAGCCGGACCGTCGCGCCGTCGTAAGTGCCGGCCAGGTGGACCCACGTGTTCGTCGGCACGGCATCGGGCGCGCCCGGCGCCACGTACCCGACCTCCGTGGTGATGAACAGCGTCGGCCGCCCGTCGAAGAACAGCGACAGGTGATAGAACTGGTCCTCGCCGGTCCCGATCTGCCGCGACAGCGCCGTCCCGAAGTTGTCCGGCGAGGTGATCGGCCCTTCCTGGTTCACCCACGCGCTGACGGTGACGCGGTCGACGATCGCGTCGATCGACGGCGAGAGCGCGACCTGCACCCAGCCCGCGTGCGCCGTCTGCAGCGCGCCCCGCGCGCGCCCCGCGACCCAGGCGGCGTTCGCGTCCAGGCCGTGCAGGGCGCCGTCGTTCCCGCGCCCGGACGAATCGAGGGCGACCGTGCTGCCCGTTCCGTCATCGAGCCGCCAGTGCCCGACCAGCCCGTCGAGCAGACCGGGCGGCCCGGCGTCGCGCGGGAGGTTGCGGCCAGCGTCGAGCGTCCCGCCGCCACACGCCCCACCGACCGCGGCCAGTCCGACCAGAGCAGCGACGCGCGCACGCCTTGCAAAGGGGGGGGCAGGCGGGCGCGCGCGGCTCACGTGCGCGATGATAGCGCGACCGACGCGATCAGGGCTTCGTGGCCTCGAGCTTGTGACATTTGCCGCAGCTGAACGCGCCCTCGACCGGCTTCTTGGGGTCGAACACGGGCACGTCGAGTAGCTTGCCCATGGCCGGCTCGACCTTCTGGGCCATGAACTCCGTCCACTTGGGCCAGGTTGGCTCCGCCTTCAGCTTGGCCTCGAAGCCTTCTTTCGTGTTCGGCAGCGGATGGATGTCATTGCTCGGCATCTTGAACTTGCGGTCCGCGCCGTCGCGGCCGTGGCACGTCTCGCAGTTGACGGTCTTGAACTTCTTCGCGTCGAACGCCCGGAAGATCGGCTTCATCGTCGGCGTGACGGCGTCCTTCATGTACGCCTTCTTTTGCTGGACGGTCATGTCCTTCCAGGCGACCGCGGGCGGCCCCACGGCCTTGCCGTGCACGACACGAACGCCCGCGGGCGCCGCGAAGCAAATAATTACAAGAACTCCGGTGACGAGAATCGAGGAGCGATGTCTGCGCATGGACGGCACGATGCCCGGATCGCCGAAAAGGTTACCCGAGAACGGAGGGTCGCTGAATCCCGCATACTTCTCGGCGTGGCCCGCATCGCGCTCGCCGCCGACACCTGGCTCGACCTCGAGCGCGACTGGCTTCACGCGGCCGAGGCGACGCGCTGCCTCGACGCCGTGCGGGCCGAGGTGACGTGGGCCGAGCGCGAGATCGTCATCTACGGCAAGCGGATCATGCAGCCGCGGCTGGTGGGCTGGGCGGGCGACGTCGCGTACCGCTACTCGGGCCAGACCCTGGAGCCGCGCCCGTTCACCGACAGCGTCCGCGCGCTGACCGACCGCGTGAACCAATTCGCCGGCACGCGCTTCAACCACGTCCTCCTGAACCGGTATCGCGACGGCCGCGACAACATGGGCCTGCACGCCGACGACGAGCCGGAGCTGGGCCCCGATCCCGTCGTGGCGACGCTGTCCCTCGGCGCCACCCGGCGGCTGACGCTGGTGCCGCGCCGCCCGCGCGACGGCGAGCGGCGATCCGTCGAATTGCCGGCCGGGAGCCTGCTGGTGATGGGCGGGGCGTGTCAGCGACGGTTTCGCCACGGCATCCCGCGCGAGCCGCGCGTGACCGACGAGCGGGTGAGCCTGACGTTCCGCCTGATCGCTACGCCCGCAGCGTCTTCTCCATCCACGCCACCGGCACGCGAACGCCGGCGTTGAGCAACCGGGTCGGCCCGGCGCGCGGCCGGAAGCCCGCCTGTAGATAGAAGGGAACGGCGTTCAGCGACATCGCCCCGCGCAGGCGACCGCAGCCGGCGGCGCGCGCGCGCGCCTCCACCGTGGCCAGCAACGCCCGCCCGACACCCTGCCTCTGCAGGGCCGCGTCCACGAACAGCGCGCGCAACGCGCCGGCCGCGACGTCCACCTGCGCGACGGCGACGAGCTGCCCACCGATCTCGGCGACCAGCGTGTCGAAGGGCCTCACCGCGTCGACGAACAGGTTCGATGCATAGCCGAGATAGACCGCCCGGCGCTGCGCGCCGTCGTAGTGGTCACGGCACCCGCGCTCGATCGCGCCCTCGATCAGCCGGAGCATCGCAGCGACGTCCTCGAAGCGCGCCGCCCTCACCGACAGGGTGGGCGCGTTCGCCTCCGCGATTTGCCGCCTTCGCACGCCCGAAGTCTGTCACACGTTCGTCCGGACGCGCCCCGACTCACCAGGCGACGCTGTCGACGTACAGCGTGCCCGTCCAGCTGCTGCCCGTCGCGACCTCGACGCCCAGCTGAAACAGCGGCGCCGCGTTCGCGGGCACCGTGACCTGGACGGTGTTCCACGCGTTGGCGGTCAACGACGAGATCGCGCGCCAGCTGCCGGTCCAGGTCCAGTTGCCGGAGGCGCCCTGCAGGACGAACGGCTGCAGCGACGAGATGCCGCTGCCCGACGGAACCCAGACGTGGAACGTGACGAGCTTGCCGGCGCCGGCGGCCGGGGAAGACACCGTCACCCGCGCCGTCCCGGTGCCGCCGACGTTGACGGCGAGCGCGTGCGTGCCCGCGAAGGCCCGCGCCGTCGAGCTGGCCACGCCGGTCAGTGGCGCACCCGAGATCGCCCAGCCCTGCGCGCCCGCCTCGAAGTTGTACTGCGCGCCGTCGGCGGGCGCGCCCGCCGCGCCGCCCGTCCCGGTCGTTCCGCCCGTTCCCGTGGTCCCCGCCGTCCCCGTCGTGCCCGCGGCGCCGCTGGTACCGCCGGCGCCGCCCGCACCCGCCGAGCCGCCCGTCGCCAGCGTGACGCCGCCCGCGCTCAGGATCGCGCCCGCGCGGCTCTTCATGAACAGCTGACCGTCGGTGAAGTTGTCGTTCTGGTAGGAGCTCTGGCCGCCGGCACCGGCGCCGAACAGAAGGCCGATCACGCCGGCGTCCGCGAACTTCGCCAGGTGCGCCGTGCCGCCGGCGAAGAAATATTCGGGGCGGTTGTCCTTGTAGCCGGCGCGCGCGCTGCCATCGTTGTTGACGTTGCGATGATTCGAATTGCCGAGCGGGATCTGCCAGAGGATCCAGCGCCGGGCGGCCTTGGCGTTCCAGAGGCGCACCCACTCGGCGTAGCGGTTGAAGCTCTTCGAGCTGATCGATGCGCTGTCGCTGGCGTCCCACCAGCGGTTCTGGCCCTGCACCAGCACGTAGTAGTCGGAATCGCGATCCAGCGGGTCGCCGACCAGCACGTCCCAGGTCGCGCCCGTCACGTTGGCGGCGAGGCCGAACGGTGCCAGGAAGTTGTAGACCTTGTCGACCTCCGGCGACAGCGGATCGGTGACCGAGCTGTAGGCGATGTCCTTGCCGCTGGCCCAGCCCGAGATGTGGATGCCCAGGATGGCGTTGTTCGCGCCGACCGACTTGCGCAGCTGCAGGAAGGCGAGGCCCCAGCCGGCGACGGTGTTCGGCAAGCCGCCCAGCTCGGCGACGCCGCTGTCCTTCACGGCGGCGTAGGTCGCGCTGTTGCCGCCCGTCTGCTGCTGCAGGAACCCGAAGCCGTCGGCCTCAAGCAGGATGATCACGGGCTTGCCGAAGTCCTTCGCGCGCTGCATGAGGATCTTGAAGTCACCGAAGTAACTCTTCATCGTCGTCGCGTTCTGCGCCTTCTGCAGGAACGCCGACTCACCGCCGCCCGCCTCGCCGTTCATCTGGTAGTACTGCACCGCGGGGATGAAGCGCTGGCCGTCGCACTCGCGCATGTAGCCGAGGCCCCACGACCCGTCGTACGCGCCGAAGCCCCAGTTGTTGACCCAGCCCTTGGTGAAGTAGCGGTAGCGAACGTCCCACGCCACGCCGCTCGACTTCATCCACGTCGCACCCGTGTCCTCGAACAGTCCGACCAGCTCGCGCGCAGGCAGCCCGGCGGGGATCGCACCCTTCGCCGCGCCGCCGGCGACGACCGCCGCGACGGCGGGCTCGACGTCCGCATCCAGATCGGCGCACGAGGCGAGGGCGGCCATGAGCAACGGCAGCGCGATCGCGTTCGATGCGCGATTTCGAGTCATACGCCCGTGATAGACCCGCCTGCGCCGACCGAACAACTGGGGATCGCCGTGGGGCAAGCCCCCCTCGACAAATTGCGACTGGCTACTGGTCGAGCAGCAGCTTGTCGGGGCTGGCTTCTTCGCCGCCGCCGGCGGCGGCGTGCTCGGTGGGGGCGGTGCCGTCGAGGAACACCTCGTCGAGCGTGTTCGACTCCTGGCCGGCGGCGGCGAGCAGACCGCTGGCCTTGTCGATGCGCTGGACGACGACGCCGGGCGGCTGCACGAAATCTTTCGTGGGGCGGCCGGCCGTCGCCTTGGCCATGAAGTCGGCCCAGATCGGCGTCGCGGCCTTGCCGCCTGTCTCGCCGCGCCCGAGCTTCTTCATGTCGTCAAAGCCGACCCACACGGCGGCCAGCAGGTCGGGCGTGAAGCCGACGAACCAGGCGTCGCGCTGGTCGTTCGACGTCCCGGTCTTGCCCGCGGCCGGACGCCGGAACTTGCCGGCCATCCCGGCGTGCGCGGTCCCCTCGTCGATCACGCTGCGCATCAGCGACACCATCACGTACGCGACCTCGGGCTTCAGCGTGGGCGCCAGCTGCGCCGGTGGCTGGGCCTCGCCGCCGATGGCGCGGATCGACACGGGCTGCCCGACGATGCCGCCGCTGGCGAACGTGCAGTAGACGTTGGCGAGCTCGAGCGGCGTCATCACCAGCGACCCCAGCGCCAGCGACAGCCCCACGTCCTTGTCGATCGGGGACGTCACGCCGACGCGGGTCGCGAAGGCGCGCGCCTGATCGAGGCCGACGTCGGATAGCACCTTGATCGCGACGGTGTTGATCGAGTGGGCCAGCGCGGTGCGGACGCGCACCGGGCCGCGGAACTCTTCCTTCTCGTAGTTCTGCGGCTTCCAGAGGTCGTAGACCTCGGGCGCGTCGTTCAGGATCGTCGCGGGCGTGATGCGGTGGGCCTCGACCGCCGCGGCGTAGTACACCGGCTTGAACGCCGATCCGGGCTGGCGGCGCGCGCGCTGCGAGCGATCGAACCCGCCCGCGTGATAGTCGTAGCCGCCGACCAGCGCCAGCACCTCGCGCGTCGTCGGATCCATGACGACCATCGCCGCCTGCGGCCCCAGCTCCAGCGCCAGCGGCAGCGGGCCATCCTCGGTGTGCGGGCGATCCTCGGCCAGCCGCACGCGCACCAGATCGCCCGGCTTGAACCGATCCGCGATCGGCTTGGCCCCCTTCCCGTAGCGCGGCTCCAGGCTGAAGTCGACGAAGCCCTCGCGCGAGGGCGCCGGCAGCGGCGGCGGTGGCGGCGCCTTCTGCTTGATCGCCGCCAGCTTGCCCTTGCCGGGCATCGGCTTGCCCGGCCCAGGCGGCGGCACCGGCGCAGAATGCGCAGCGTGGATAGGAACGCCCGCGCCGACGTCGACGAACAGCTTGCCGCCCTTCGGGCCGCTGGCGTCCTTCTCGAAGCGGATCACGATGCCTTCGACGATCTCGGACCCCTTCAGGAACTTCTGGTAGCTCCTGCCCAGATCGCGGCGCTGGGCGTCCAGCGTCTTGCCGGCGACGTGGCCCGACGGACCGCGGAAGCCCTGCCGGCCGTCGAGATCCTCCAGCCCGCGTTCGACTGACACGCGCGCCAGCTCCTGCAATTTCGCGTCGAGCGTCGTCGTCACCGTCGTCCCCACCTCGAACGCCGCGGACTCGCCCATCTTGTCGGACAGGAAGTGCGACACGACGTCGACCTCCTCGGCGGCCAGGCCGCGCGCCGCGCCCGTCTCACGCGCCAGCCGGATGGGCTGGGCGGCGACGCGCTCCGCGTCCTTGCGGTCGATGAAGCCGTGTTCGGCCATCTGGCCCAGCACGTAACGCTGGCGCGTCTTGGCGGCCTCGGGGTGCTTGCGCGGCGAAAGGCGCTCCGGGCTCTGCGGCAGTCCGGCCAGCAGCGCCGCCTCCGCCAGGTCGACGTCCTTCACCGACTTGCCGAAGAAGTAGCGCGCCGCCTCCTCGCAGCCGTAGCGGCCGTGGCCGTAATAGATCTGGTTCAGGTAGAGCGCGAGGATGTCTTCCTTCGACAGCTTCTCGCTCAGCCGGCGCGCCAGGATGATCTCCTGGATCTTTCTCTTCTTCGTGCGCTCGGGCGTGAGGAGCAGATTCTTGATCACCTGCTGCGTGATCGTCGATCCGCCCTGAGCCGTCCGACCGCGCAGAACGTTGGTGATGAAGGCGCGCGCCATCCCCATGTAGTCGACGCCGCCGTGCTTGAAGTAGTCGGCGTCCTCGGCGGCCACCACCGCCTGCACCAGCACCTTCGGGATCGCCGAATACGGGACGACGGTCCGCTTCTCGGCGCCCAGCTCGGCGATCGGGACGTTGTTCCGGTCGAGGATGCGCGTGACCTGCTTGGGCCGGTATTCGTCCAGCCGGCTGAGGTTCGGCATCTTGGGATCGCTGCCGTAGTACGCGAACATGCCGACAACGAGCGCGATCCCCGCGAAGGCCGCCACCACACCGGCGGTGATCGCGCGCTTCAGCCAAAGTTTCCACGGCGGCGTGTCGCCGCCACCGCCCCGCCGTGCGTTGGGCCGTGTGATCCGCTTCGACGGACCCCCGCCGTTGCGCCGCGCGCCGCGCGGGTCGCGATCGTCCAGCGATGGTCCCGCCGCCATTCGCGCAGTCTATCCCTGGATCGGGCCGGTTCAAGAAACGCCGTGCGAGAAACCGGCAGGCCGATTCTACGAATGATATCGTCACGCTCCATGCGGCTGCCCGCGGGCGAGCGATTGCTGAGCACCGACGGGCTGGTCGTCGGGCATGAAGGCGCGGCGATCCTGCCGCCCCTCACGATCACGATCGGCGCCGGCGAGCTGTGGGCGGTCATCGGCCCCAACGGCTCCGGAAAGTCGACCTTCGTCCGCACCGCGCTGGGCCTGGTGGGGCCGGTCAGCGGGGCGATCACGCTGCGGCCCGCGCTGCGCCTGGCCTACGTCCCGCAGCAATCGGCGCTGGACGTCATCTTCCCGATCTCGGTCGCCGACTTCGTGCTGATGGGCTTGCAGGGGCCGGGCAACGTGACGCTGCTGGCCGGACGCGCGAACGCCGCGCGCGCCGCCGCCGCGCTGGACGAGGCCGGCGCCCGCGCGCTCGAGCGCCGCCAGCTCCGCGATCTTTCCGGCGGCCAGCGCCAGCGCGTGCTGATCGCGCGCGCGCTCGCCACCGACGCCGACCTGGTGTTCCTCGACGAGCCGACCACCGCGCTGGACGCGGCCGCCGAGCACGAGGTGCTGGAGCTGATCGAGAAGCTGCGCGCCAAGCGCGGCGCCGCCGTCGTGATGGTCACCCACCTGGTGGAGGACGGCCTGGAACGCGCCGACCGCGCCCTGTTGCTCGACCGCGACCACGGCGTCGCGCGCGCCGCCACGGCGGCCGAGGTGCGCGCCCTGCCCGAGTTCGCGCGCGTTTACGGCCGCTTCATCGCGCGCGGCGGCGAGGCCAGCCCGTGAACGACATCGCGGCCAGTCCGTCCTGGCACGACCTCTGGGCGAACCTGTCGATTTTCAAGGATGCGATCTGGGTCGGCGCGCTGTCGGGCGCGCTGCTGGGCGCGATCGGCGTCCATGTCGTGCTGCGGCGGATGGTGTTCGCGTCGTCGGCGATCGCGCAGGCGGCCGCGCTGGGCGTCGCGCTGTCGTTCTGGATCGCGGCGCTGGTCGATCCGTCGGGCCACGCGGCCGGACACGCCGCCGGTCCCGCCGCCCACTTCGCGCCGTCGCTGCTGTTCGAACCGGTGCTGTGGGCGATCGCGGCGTCGCTGCTGGCCACGCTGGTGTTCGTCGCAAACCCCGTGCACCTGCACCTCACGCGCGAGAGCCTGCTCGGCTTCGTCTTCCTGGCCAGCGGCGCGGGCGCCGTCATCGTCGGCGCGAAGATCACCCAGGAGGCGCACGACCTGGAGGCGATCTTGTTCGGCAGCGCGGTGGTCGTTCAACCGGGCGATCTGGCGCTGGTCGCGACGGCGACGGTGCTGTTGCTGGGCGGTCACGCGGTGCTGTGGCGGGCGTTGCTGTTCGCCGGCTATGACCCGATGGGGGCGCGGGTACAGGGAATGCCGGTGCGCGCGCTCAACGTGTTCCTGTTCCTGTCCGTCGGCCTATCGGTCGCGCTGTGCACGCGGGCGCTGGGCGCCCTGCCCGTGTTCGCGTTCAGCGTCCTGCCCGCCATGACGGCGTTGGCGCTGACGGCGCGGATCGGCGTGGTGTTCATCGTCGCAACGCTGCTCGGCGCTTTCTCGGGCGTCGGCGGGTATGTCGTTTCGTTCAAGGGCGACCTTCCCGTCGGCGCCACGCAGACCGCCACGGCTTCTGCGCTGCTCGCTGCTGCGCTGTTGTTCCGCTTCGCGCGCGCCCGCTACGAACGCCGGGCCAGGACGACGTCGGCGCCGCGCACGGACGCGGCGTAGAAGCGGGCGCGCAGGGCGAGCACCG
>Ga0070673_100002086_pt1 | contig 12064 bp, 12 predicted proteins | sample KBSM23metaG_FD_65342 | JGI IMG/M metagenome (GOLD analysis project Ga0070673, IMG submission 65342) | Miscanthus rhizosphere microbial communities from Kellogg Biological Station, Michigan, USA - KBS M2-3 metaG | ecosystem: Host-associated > Plants > Roots > Rhizosphere > Soil ... | reverse complement strand
AAGATCAGCTTGTCCTTGATGTGGCGCCAGATGATCCGGGTCATCTCGTCGCCGTCGAGTTCGACGACCGGATTGGCTACCTTGATTTTCGCCATAGCAGTTTGGGACCTTTGCAGCGCGAAATGGAGGGGAGAAGCGGGCGCGACGGCGCGCAAGGCAGAAGCCGCCGCGCGCCGGCGGCGTCGCTATAGCACCGGCGCCACAGCGGAGAAAGCCGAAGTTTGCGGCAGCAAGGAGCGGCCGGGCGGATGCTGGCGAGCGGCCTGAAAAACGCGTAATGTCGCGCCTTGCGGGATGTGGGGGCGTCGGGCTGGAATTCTCCTCACCGCGTCGAGCCGCGTTCGTCCGCGGACGGCGGCGCGACGGCGCGCAACTTAACCGCGCGTTCCTTCGACCGAGCGTTGCCGCCGAGCGGCCGCGACTGCCACGAGCCGTGCCATGGACGCCACCACGCTTCCACCCCTGCCGAGCGGACGCTCGGCGCGCGTCATCTTCACCGGCACGCGCCGCGACTTTTTTCGGCTCGTGCGGCGCGGCGCGCTGCTCGAACTGATCACCGCGGGTCTCTATCGCTTCTGGCTCGCGACCGACATCCGCCGTGCGCTGTGGTCGGGCACCTCGGTCGACGGCGACGCGCCGGAATATACCGGCACCGCCAAGGAATTGCTGATCGGTTTTTTGTTCGCGCTCGCGATCCTGGTGCCGATCTATGTCGCCTATTTCCTGATCGGCATCGAAGCCGAGCGGGCCAAGGCGTTCGCAAGCGTTCCGCTCGTTCTGTTCTTCTATGCCTTCGGCCAGTTCGCCATTTTCCGCGCCCGCCGCTATCGCGCGACGCGCACGGTATGGCGCGGTGTGCGCTTCTGGATGTCGGGCTCCGGCTGGGCCTATTCCTGGCGCGCCTGCCTGTGGACCCTGCTCACGCTGTTGACACTCGGCCTGGCGCTGCCGTGGCGCGAGAGCGCGCTGGAACGCTACAAGATGCGCCATCTGTACTACGGTAGCCTGGAAGGACGCTTCGACGGCAGCGGCTGGGGGCTGTTCAAGCGCGGCTGGTGGCTTTGGCTTCTCTCCTTGCCGATCATCACGGTGCCGTTCACCTATCCGGCGTATAAGGCCGTGCTCTGGCGGTGGTGGCTGTCGGGTATCCGCTTCGGGGAGGTGCGCTTCGACTCGGACCTGCGCACCGGCGCGATGATGGGCCTCTACTGGGCCGTGATCGGTTGGGTCCTCCTTGTGCTCATCATTGATGGCATCGTGGTCTCGTCCGTAGGCTTCGCAGTCCTCCTCTTGAGCAACGGGGAGGTCGGCGCCGGCGCCCTGGTGGAGCTTTTGCGGGAATACCCCTATGTCGTGCTCGGGGCAAATCTCGTGAACTATCTGGTCGTGGCGTTGTGTGCCGGGATCGTCGTTCGCGTCTATCTCGTCCGCGGAGTCTGGGAGCGCGTCGTCACCTCCGCGGTCGCCCATGATCTCGACCGCGCCGACGATGTGCGGGCCGAGGGAAGGCCTGTAAGCGCGTTGGGCGAAGGCTTAGCCGATGGCCTCGACATCGCCGGGTTCTGACGCCGCAAGCGCGAGCCGCGCGCCGGATCAACCCGCATCCGGCGGCGCGGCGCCGCGGCCGGCGATTTATTTCGACGGCGCCACCAATCGCCGCCACATCGTGGCGCTTCACTTCGGTCCGGCGCTCGAGCTGAGCGAGGACGGCGTCGCGGTCGCTTCTTGGGCATACGACGACCTGCGCGCCGTCGATGGCGGACCGGGCACGCTGCGCCTCAAATGCATCTCGGCGCTGCCGCTGGCGCGGCTCGAGGTGCCCGATCCGGCGGCGCAAGCGGAAATCAGCGCGCGCGCCCGCTTTCTTCAGGTCGAGCGGGGCGGCAGCGCGCAGACCGGCCGGGTCGTCGGCTGGTCGCTCGCCGCGGTCACCTCGATCGTCCTGGTCGTCATCTTCGGTGTCCCCTTCGTCGCCGAGCGGCTGACGCCGCTGGTGCCGCTTTCGTTCGAGCGGCGCCTGGGCGGCATGGCTGACAATCAGGTAAGAGCGATATTCGGCGGCAGGACCTGCGCCAACGCCGACGGAGTCGCAGCCTTCGCCAAGCTTGTGGAAACGCTGCGGCAGGCTGGCCATGTGGACATGCCTCTCCAGACCGAGGTGCTGGCGTCGTCGGTACCCAACGCGTTCGCGCTGCCGGGCGGCAGAATCTATCTGCTCAACGGGCTGTTGCAGAAGGCCGACAGCGCTGACGAGATCGCCGGCGTCATCGCCCATGAGGTGGGCCACGTCAGCCATCGCGACCAGACCCGGTTGATGCTCCAGCGCGGCGGCACGTCGTTCCTGATCGGACTTTTGTTCGGCGATGTCACCGGTTCGAGCGCGGCGATATTCGTGACGCGCAGCCTGTTCGACGCGTCCTACACACGCGAGGCCGAGCACGAGGCGGACGCCTTCGCGATCGAGACCATGCACACGCTCGGCCGCTCGCCTGCGCCCATGGGCGAACTCTTGTTTCGCGTCACCGGCGCGCAGGGAAACCATACGATCGGCATCCTGGCGAGCCATCCATTGACCGAGGAACGCCGCGAGCTGATGCGGCAGGAGGACCGGCCTACCACCGGACCCGAGATTCTGTCGGATGCCGAATGGCGCGCGCTCAAGGCTGTGTGCCATTCGACGAAGGCGAAATAGGCCGCTGCGTTCTCTCGCTCATCTGCACGGCGGAACTTGGCCAACGCGCGGCGCCGGCGCGGAAAGCGCCTCCACCTCGACGGGATCGGCGCCGCGGTGCATTAGAAAGACCATGCCGGGCGCCGGAACAGACAAGACCAAACGCTGGGCGGCGGCCGCCGCGCCGGTCGTCGTTCTGGTCGAGCCGCAGCTCGGCGAGAACATCGGCGCCGCCGCGCGCGTCATGGCGAATTTCGGCGTGTCGCGGTTGCGGCTGGTGGCGCCGCGGCAGTCGTGGCCGAATGCCAAGGCGCAAATGATGGCGGCCGGCGCCGACCGCATCCTCGACGATGCGGTTCTCTACGACACGCTCGAGGCCGCGATCGCCGACTGCACCTTCGTCCTCGCGGCGACGGCGCGCGCCCACGACCAGGCGAAGCAAGTGGTCGGAGCGGCCGAGGCGGCGGCCCTGCTGGCGCCGCGCGTTGCCGCCGGCGAGACGGTGGCGGTCGTCTTCGGCCGCGAGCGCAACGGACTCGAGAACGACGAGGTCGCGCTCGCCGACCGCATCCTGACGCTGCCGGTCAATCCGGCATTCGCCTCGCTCAATCTGGCGCAGGCGGTAGCGATCGTCGCCTACGAATGGTTCAAGCGCGCAAGGGGCGGCGCGCTGCCGTTCGCCATGCCGGAGAAATCCGCGCCGGCGCCGAAGGAGCAGCTTCTCGCTTTCTTCGCCTCGGTGGAGCGCGAGCTCGAGAAGGTCGAGTTCTTCCGCCCGCCGGACAAGCGCGAGACCATGCAGATCAATCTGCGCAACATCTTCACCCGCATGCAGCCGACGCGGCAGGACATCCAGACCCTGCACGGCGTCATCATCGCGATCGCGGAGGGGCGCAAGGGCCCGGCGCGCGGCGGTATCCTCGACGGCGAGGAAGCCGAGATGCTGCGCACACTGCTCGCCGAGCATGGCGGCGGGCGGGTGCCGTCGGAGCGCGGCCCGGTGCGCGGCCTGGCGCGGCTCCTGCGCCGCAATCCGACCGACGCCGAACGCACCTTGTGGCAGGCGCTGGTGAACGACCGCCGCTTCGCCGGCCGCGGGTTCAAACGGCAGACCCCGATCGGCCCGCACATCTGCGATTTCGTCTCCTTCCCGCTCAAGGTGGTGCTCGACGTCGTTCCGGATGCGGAGGAGGAAACCGCGGCTGCGACGCGGGAGCAGAAGCGCGCCTGGGTCACCGCGCGCGGCTACCGTGTGATCGGGATACCGGCGGGCGAGGTGGAGGCGGACGTCGCTGCGGCGCTCGGGCGCTTGGCGGACGATCTCAGCGCTGCCGGTTTGGTTGCAAAACCGTGAACCGTCTGTCGACAGCTTGAAACAATTTCTTACGACGCTGCCAAGCCGGCACGCCTATCGTGCGCCGCTTTCCTCAAAGGATATCCGCCATGACGCGTGCGTCTTTGCTCTCCGTGCTGCTCGCCGGCTTTGCCACGGTCGCGTCCGCGCAGACGATCGAAATTCGGACCGGCCAGTCGGCGCCGCAGCCAAGCGTCGAGCAGGTCCGCGTCTCGCTCGGTGTCAACATGTTCGTGGCGGCGCCGACCGACGCCAGCGATGACGCAATGAAAGCGCAAGAGGCCGGGCGACGGCTGATCTACGACCTCGCCGCCCATGAGTGTACCTTGCTGCGCGACGTGCTTGCCAGCGACTGCCGGCTGGAATCGGTCAACGTCAACATCCAGCGCACGAGCAACCAGTTCGGAAATCAGCAGCGGGCCGAAGGGTTCACCGTCAACGGCAATATCGGCCTGCGCATCGTGCCGAAGTAGTTCGGGCGAGCGACCGGCGTGCGTGCACAGGCAAGGGCGGCGCGCCAGCGCGGTCAACCGGCCTTGAGCACCTTCATCGCGGCGGCGACGCCGGAGCGCAGCATGGTAAGGTCGCTCATCACCGCGAGGAAACGCGCGCCGCGTTTGGCGAGCGCCACGGCGCGTTCCGGCGAGTGGCAAAACACGCCGGACGTTTTTCCGACCTTCTGCGCCGCGCCGATGATGCGGTCGATCTCGCGGTCGACCTCAGGCGACACCGGGTCGAGGCTCTTGCCGCCTGTGAGCGCGATCGAGAGATCGGCCGGGCCGACGAACACGCCGTCGATGCCGGGCGTGCCCAGGATCGCTTCGAGATTGGTAAGCGCGGCCGTGGTCTCGATCATGGCCAGCGTGACGACGTTGTCGTTCGCCTCGCGCAGATAGATCGATTGGTCGGCGATGCCGGCGAGCGTCGTCACCCGGTGCGGGCCCCAGCTGCGCTCGCCGATGGGCGGGTACTTGGCGGCCGCGACGAAAGCGCGCGCGTCGGCGGCGCTGTTGATCATCGGGGCGATGACGCCTTCGGCGCCGTAATCGAGCACGCGCGAGACCATGACGAAATCGCCGACCGGCACGCGCACCAGCGGCGCCGCGCCGCTCTGGCGCACCGCGGCGACGCCGGTGAGCATCGCGCCCATGTCCCACAGCCCGTGCTGGCTCTCGAGCGCGACCACCGTAAACCCTTCGCGGCCGATCGTCTCCGCGACGATCGGATAGGGCATGCTGCACCAGCCGCAAAACACCGTCTCCCCCGCGCGCAGACGGCGCGCGAAGCTAAAGCCCGGAAGAGCCATGTCGTTCGCTCCCGCCCTATTTGCCCGCCTTGATATCGGCGAGCGCCTTTTCCATGAACTCGGTCATCGTGCGGGTGATCTGGTGGTCCGACTGCGCGACGCCTTTGGCGTCGAAGTCGCGGCGAATCTTGCCCACCACATCGTGATCGCCCTGTTCCTCGAAATCGGCCATCACGACCGATTTCGCGTAGTTCTCGGCATCGGCGCCGCTGAGGCCGAGCTTTTCCGCGGCCCACAGGCCTATAAGCTTGTTGCGGCGTGCGGTCGCCTTGAACCTGAGTTCCTCGTCGAGCGCGAACTGCTTCTCGAAGCCTTCCTCACGCTTGTCGAACGTAGTCATGACTTTCGTCCTGATGTTGTGGAACCGTGCGACGCGTTTGCGCCTTGCATATCGAGGGTGCGCCGTCAAGGCAACGGCAATGCTTCCACACATCGCCGTTGCGGCGAGCGACATGCAGGTCTATGTCGATTGTACTCCGCGCCGCGTTCAGCTAGCCTTTCCGTCGCGGAGGGGCTGCGTTGAGTCGCACTGCCCATTGCCGCCGCCGCGGATCTCGACAACGGAACTGGAGCCACGGCATCTATGGATTTCACCAAGCCACGGTATACTCCGATGAGCCGCCGTCGCCGCATCTATGAGGGCAAGGCGAAAGTCCTCTATGAAGGACCCGAGCCGGGAACACTGATCCAGCATTTCAAGGACGACGCGACCGCCTTCAATGCGAAGAAGCATCAGGTGATCGAAGGCAAGGGCGTCCTCAACAACCGCATCTCCGAGTACGTGTTTCAGCACTTGAACGACATCGGCGTGCCGACGCACTTCATCCGCCGGCTCAACATGCGCGAGCAGCTCATCCGCGAGGTCGAGATCATTCCGCTCGAGGTCGTGGTGCGCAACGTCGCCGCCGGTTCGCTGTCACAGCGGCTCGGCATCGAGGAGGGCACGCAGCTGCCGCGCTCGATCATCGAGTTCTATTACAAGAACGATCAGCTCAACGATCCGATGGTGTCGGAGGAGCACGTCACCGCGTTCGGCTGGGCGACGCCGCAGGAGATCGACGACATCATGTCGCTCGCGATCCGCGTCAACGATTTCCTTTCCGGGCTTTTCCTCGGCGTCGGCATCCGCCTGGTCGACTTCAAGATGGAGACCGGCCGGCTCTGGGAAAACGATCTGATGCGCATCGTCGTCGCCGACGAGATCTCGCCGGATTCCTGCCGGCTGTGGGACATCAAGTCGAACGAGAAGCTCGACAAGGACCGCTTCCGCCGCGACCTCGGCGGTCTCCTTGAAGCCTACACCGAGGTCGCCAAGCGCCTCGGCATCATGAGCGAGGGCGAGCGCCCGCAGGGCGCCGGCCCGATCCTGGTCAAGGGCTAGCGCGAGCATGGTCCGCAAACGCGGCCGCCGTCTAGCGCAGAGGATCGTGCTCGGGGGCGGAATTTAGGAGCGCGTCCCGTGGGCGTCCCACACATCGATACGAGGCCGATGAAGGTGGATGAATTTTATGCCTTCACGGACGCGCGGCCCGACAACGAGAAATGGGAGCTCATCGACGGGGAGCCGGTCTTGAACGCCTCGCCCAGCAGGTGGCACCAAAGAATCATCAAGAATCTCACCGTCATTCTCGCAACGCAGGAGCGCAAGTCGGGCGTGTCCTGGGAGGTGCTTCCAGGCCTTGGTGTCCGCGTCTCGGAGACGAATCGTCCAGAGCCCGACGTGCTGATTTTGCCGAAGCACGGCCGGTCAGCCGACCCACAAGGGCGTGATCGCAGCGATGTCTTCGTCGCTTTCGAAATCTTATCGCCGTCGACCACCGACCGTGATCTGCGCTGGAAGCGCACGGCCTACACGAGCCTGCCTTCGTTGACGCACTACGTTGTGATCGCCCAGGACGCAGTCGACATCGTCGTGTTCGCGCGTGAGACCGGATTCGCAGAGCAACGGCTGCAATCGCTCGATGATTCGCTTGAACTGCCGGCGCTCGGCATTTCGCTGCTGCTGGCGGAGATTTATCGCGACATCGATTTGCGATAGTGAGTGAGCGGCGCCCCGTGGCGTCGTCGTCGTCGCATCGCGGCAGCGTCCGTTTTGAACAGGCAACGCCGGAGCGCTTGCCCATGAAAAGCTTGCCCGTGAAAAGCTTGCCCATGAAAGCGTTTCCATGAAAGCCCGTGTCACTGTCACGTTGAAGTCCGGCATTCTCGACCCGCAGGGCAAGGCGATCGAGGGCGCGCTGCGCTCGCTCGGCGTTGCCGGCATTGCCAGTGTGCGTCAGGGCAAGGTCTTCGATATCGAGATCGAGGGCGCCGACCGCGCCGGCGCGGAGGCGGCGCTCAAGAACGCGGCGGAAAAACTCCTTGCCAACACGGTGATCGAAAATTACCGCGTCGAGGTGACGGGATAAAGAACCGAGGGAGGAATTCATGAATGCCAAGCTCGCCGCTTTCGCCGCCGCTTTCGCGCTCCTCGGCAGCGCCGCCGCCGCGCAGGAGGCCCCGGTCAAGATCGGCGTCCTCAGCGACATGAATTCCCTTTACGCCGACATCGTCGGCGAAGGCTCCGTTGTCGGCGCCCGCATGGCCGCGGAGGACGCGGGTCAGGTCCTCGGCCAGCCGGTGCAGGTCATCGTCGGCGATCATCAGAACAAGGCCGATATCGGCTCGACCATCGTGCGGCAGTGGTACGACACCGGCGGCGTCGACATGGTCGCCGACGGCGGCTCCTCGGCGGTGGCGCTCGCCGTCGAGGAGGTCTCGCGCGAGAAGCACAAGATCGTCCTGTTCAACGGTCCCGCCACCTCGGACATCACCGGGCCGCGCTGCTCGCCCTATGCGGCGCACTGGACCTACGACACCTATTCGCTCGCCCACGTTACCGGCTCGGCGATCGTCAAATCCGGCGGCAAAAGCTGGTTCTTCATCGGCGCCGACTACGCTTTCGGCCATGCGCTCCAGCGCGACACGGCGGCGGTGGTGGAGCAGTCTGGCGGCAAGGTGTTGGGCTCGGTCTATCATCCGATCAATACCGCCGATCTTTCCTCGTTCCTGCTGCAGGCGCAGGCCTCCAAGGCGCAGATCATCGGTCTGGCCAATGCCGGCGGCGACACTATCAACTCGATCAAGCAGGGAGCGGAGTTCGGCATCGTGCAGGGCGGGCAGAAGTTCGCCGCGCTCCTCATGTTCATTACCGACGTGCACAGCCTCGGGCTCAAGACGGCGCAGGGGCTGCAGTTCACCTCCGCCTTCTACTGGGACATGAACGACGAAACGCGCGCCTTCTCGCGCCGCTTCTTCGAACGCGTGCACCACATGCCGACCATGATCCAGGCCGGCGTCTACAGCGCCACGCACCACTATCTCGAGGCGGTCAAGGCACTGGGCACCAAGGAGCCCGAGAAGGTGATGGCCAAGATGCGCGAGACGCCGATCAACGATTTCATGACCAAGAACGGGCAGTTGCGTGTTGACGGCCGTGTCGTGCGCGACATGTATCTGGTCGAGGTCAAGACACCGGCGGAATCGAAGGAGCCGTGGGACTATCTCAAGATCGTTGAGCACGTCCCCGCCGATCAGGCGTTCCGGCCGCTGGATCAGGGCGGCTGCCCGCTGGTCAAGAAGGCGGAGGTCAAGTAGCGCGGTCGCAGGCCGCGCAACGGCAGGCTCGGTGCTCGCATGAAATCTGCGGTGCTCGTCTTTCCCGGCATCAATCGCGAACGCGACATGGCGCGCGCACTGCGGCTCGTCTCCGGCCGCGAGCCGGCGATGGTCTGGCACGCCGACACCGACCTGCCGCGAGGCACCGACCTCGTCGTCATCCCCGGCGGCTTCTCCTACGGCGACTACCTGCGGTGCGGGGCGATCGCGGCACGCGCGCCGGTCATGGCGGCAGTCCGCGCCTTCGCGCAGAAGGGCGGGCTGGTGTTGGCAGTGTGCAACGGTTTCCAGATCGCCTGCGAGGCCGGGCTGCTGCCGGGTGTACTCATGCGCAACTCGCAACTGCGCTTCATCTGCCGCGACGTTTATCTGCGGGTAGAGCGCTCGGATACGCCGTTCACCCGCGGCTACAATGCCGGACAGGTGATCCGCGTGCCGGTGGCGCACGGCGAAGGCAATTACATCGCCGACGGCGAGACCATCGCGCGGCTCGAAGGCGAGGGGAGGGTACTCTTCCGCTATTCGTCGCCCGACGGCATGGTCGATCCGGACTGGAATCACAACGGCGCCATGAACGCCATCGCCGGCGTCGCCAACGAACGCGGCAACGTGCTGGGCATGATGCCGCACCCGGAGAACCATGTCGAAGCGGCGCTCGGTTGTACCGACGGGCGCGGGCTATTCGCCGGATTGGTGGACCATTTCAGGCAGGCGGCGTGAGCGTTTCGCCGGCCGCGGCGCTGAGGCTCCCATGCAGTTTGGACTGATCCTGCTGTTGGTCGAGGTGGCGCTGATCGTCCATGCGGCGAAGACCGGCCGGTTCCTGCCTTGGGGCTTGATTATCTTCTTCATTCCAGGATTCGGCGCCATCGCCTACGTGCTGGTCGAGCTTGTGCCCGAATGGTTCGGCAGCGTGCAGGGCCAGCAGGCGCGCCGGCGCGTGGTCAACACCCTCGATCCGGGGAAGCGCTACCGCGTGCTCAGCGATCAGCTCGAGGTCACCGACACCATCGCCAACCGCGCCGCGCTCGCCGAGGAATGCCTGGCGCTCGGAAAATTCGACGAGGCCTTGCGGCACTACGAGCACATCCTGGCGCTGCCGATGGGCGATGACGCCATCTATGCCCTCGGCAAGGCGCGCGCTCAATTCGGTCTCGAACAGCCGCAGGAGGTGGTGGCCACGCTCGACGACCTGCGCGAACGCTGGCCGGACTACCAGTCGGCTGAAGGGCATCTCCTCTACGCCCGTGCGCTCGAGGAAAGCGGCCGCACAGAGGACGCGCTTTCCGAATATCAGGCGGTGGCGAACTATTATCCCGGCGCCGAGGCGCGCGTGCGCTACGGCTTGCTGCTGGCCAAGGCGGGCCGGCAAGCGGAGGCGAAAACGGTGCTTTCCGAGGTCTTGGCCCAGCTCAAGCGCGCGCCCAAATACGTGAGGCGCGCGCAGGCGGAATGGATCGCGGCTGCCGAGGGCGCGTTGCGGGATCAAGCGCGGGCTTGAACAAACCGATGATGCTGGAAGTAAGGATCGCTTCGGTTACCTCGATGGTAACAGGTCGCGCTGACGCATGATTGTCAAAGAACCTCCGATCACCCCCGAGCTGGTCGCCCAGCACGGCCTCAAGCCGGACGAGTACGAGCGCATCGTCAAGCTGATCGGGCGCGTGCCGAGCTTCACCGAGCTCGGCATCTTCTCGGCGATGTGGAACGAGCACTGTTCGTACAAATCATCGAAGATCCATTTGCGCACGCTGCCGACCAAGGCGCCCTGGGTGATCCAGGGGCCGGGCGAGAACGCCGGCGTGATCGACATCGGCGACGGGCTTGCCGTGGTGTTCAAGATGGAGAGCCATAACCACCCGAGCTACATCGAGCCCTATCAGGGCGCGGCGACCGGTGTCGGCGGCATCCTGCGCGACGTCTTCACCATGGGGGGGCGGCCGATCGCTTGCCTCAACGCGCTGTCATTCGGCGATCCCGATCATCCGAAAACGCGGCACCTGCTGTCGGGCGTGGTCGCCGGGATCGGCGGCTACGGCAATTCCTTTGGCGTGCCCACGGTCGGGGGCGAGGTGCGTTTCCATCGCCGCTACGACGGCAATTGCCTGGTCAATGCCATGGCGGTCGGCATCGCCGAGAAGGACAAGATTTTTTACGCCAAGGCGACCGGCGTCGGCATGCCGATCGTCTATCTCGGCTCGAAGACCGGGCGCGACGGCATCCACGGCGCGACCATGGCGTCGGCCGAATTCGGCGCCGATGCGGAGGAAAAACGCCCGACCGTGCAGGTCGGCGATCCGTTCGCGGAAAAGCTCTTGCTCGAGGCCTGCCTCGAAATCATGGCCAAGGGCTGCGTCATCGCCATCCAGGACATGGGCGCCGCCGGCCTGACGTGCTCGGCAGTCGAGATGGGCGCCAAGGGCGATCTCGGCGTCGCGCTCGATCTCGACAAGGTGCCGTGCCGCGAAACCGGCATGAGCGCCTACGAGATGATGCTCTCGGAAAGCCAGGAGCGCATGCTCATGGTGCTCAAGCCCGAGAAGGAGCGGGAGGCGGAGGCGATCTTCCGCAAATGGGGCCTCGATTTCGCGATCGTCGGCGAGACCACGCCAAACATGCGCTTCGAGGTCAGGCACCGCGGCGCGCTCATGGCCGACCTTCCGATCAAAGAACTCGGCGACGAGGCCCCGCTCTATGACCGGCCGTTCAAGCAAGGCCCGCCGCGGCCGGCGATCGTTGCGGCTTCGGTCAAGTCGCCGATCCGCAACGCCGACGCTCTGGAAAAGCTTATTGGCGCGCCCGACCTCTGCTCGAAGCGCTGGGTCTTCGAGCAGTACGATCACGTCATCGTCGGCAATACGGTGCAGCGGCCGGGCGGGGATGCAGCCGTGGTGCGGATCAATGACGGTCCGAAGGCGCTGGCGCTTACGGCCGACGTGACGCCGCGTTATTGCGAGGCCGATCCGTTCGAGGGCGGCAAGCAGGCAGTCGCCGAAGCCTATCGCAACCTCAGCGCCGTCGGCGCATTGCCGCTCGCCGTGACCGACAACCTCAACTTCGGCAACCCGGAGCGGCC
>Ga0070673_100002085_pt1 | contig 12066 bp, 9 predicted proteins | sample KBSM23metaG_FD_65342 | JGI IMG/M metagenome (GOLD analysis project Ga0070673, IMG submission 65342) | Miscanthus rhizosphere microbial communities from Kellogg Biological Station, Michigan, USA - KBS M2-3 metaG | ecosystem: Host-associated > Plants > Roots > Rhizosphere > Soil ... | reverse complement strand
TCTTATCCGTGTTTATCCGTGTTCGTCCGTGGCCTTTATCTGTGGCTTTACTCGACGCCGCTCGGCTTCGCGGCGCGATGGGGCCAGCGGGAGATCGCGGCGCGGTGAGTTGGAACGCCACAGATAAACACGGACGAACACGGATTTGATACCGATGATCCGGGCTGGTCGTTCTTATCCGTGTTCATCCGTGTTCGTCCGTGGCCTTTATCTGTGGCCTCCCCAGGGAGTTCACGTGCCGGGTTGTTCGGAGTTCATCAGCTCCGTAGCCTCAACGCCCCGGGTGGTATTCGCGTTCGGTGTGGCCCTTCAGGTGCGCGGGGTAGAAGTAGATCTCGCGCGGGTTACAGGAGATGGTGGGCGCGCGGCGGCTCCAAAAAGTTGCGAGAGTAAAAGCAAAGCCACGATAAACACAGATAAACACAAAAAAAAGAAAATCCGTGTTCTTCCGTGTTTATCTGTGGCCTCCCCAGGGAGTTCACGTGCCGGGTTGTTCGGAGTTCATCAGCTCTGTAGCCTCAACGCCCCGGGTGGTATTCGCGTTCGGTGTGGCCCTTCAGCTGCGCGGGGTAGAAGTAGACCTCGCGCAGGTTGCCGGTGGCGTAGCGCGCCGCCTGATCGTTGAAGTGCTTCGACGAGGGGTCGCCGCTCTCGCCGCCGGCCGAGACCGCGCGCGCGCGGATCTGGTCGCCGAACTCGACGACGGCGACGAAGCTGTTGCCGCTGACGCCGTACATCTTCTTCATCCCCTGCGGCGTGCGCGTGCCGAACGAGGCCAGCGATCCCCAGCGTGACGAGGTGAAGCCGACCGGGATGCTCGGCGCGGCGTCGTTGAAGGGCTGCACGATATCGGCGGTGAGCCGCTGGAAGCGGTTGATCTCACCCCACGGCGTGTTCCAGCGGCCGAAATCGCGGGCGAGACGATCGGACGCCGCGGCGAGCGCCTGCAGCTTCTGCTCCGGCGTCGCGTTGCGCGTGCGGCCCACCTCTTCCCCCCAGTACACGGCCACGGCGGTCGGGACCGAGTCCACCGCCCAGCGATAGTCCCAGGATTTGAGGAGCGCGATCTGATCCGCGACCTTGTTCTTGAGCTCACCCGCCGGCGCCGCGTCCCACGCCTTCACCAGCGGCGGAATCTCCTCGGCGAAATACGGCAGGTAGCTGTCGTAGGCGGCCGCCAGCAGCGAATCGACCGTGAAGTCGGTCTTGCCCGGGAACACGCGCAGCGCGTGCTTGCCGCGCGGGCTCTCTTCGGTTCCCCGATCCACGTACGACGGGAACGCGTCGCGCTTCAGGCTCTCGGGCCCGGCGGCCGACCACGGCCAGTTGTTCGAGTTGTAGAGCCAGCCGCTCTTCGGGTTCTTGAGGTTCGGCGTCTCGTCGATCGACATCACCTCGTGCCACTCGGTGGCCGGATCGCTGCCGTCGACCGGCTTCGTCCAGTCGAATTTCGCGTCGCGCTTCGGGATGAAGTTCGAGTGGAAGTAGGCGATGGTGCCGTCGGCGTCGGCGTAGATCGTGTTGTTCGACGAGTTGGTGTGCAGCTCCATCGACTTGCGGAACTCGTCGTAGCTGCGCGCCTTGGTGCGGCTGTAGGACTGCGTCAGCGCCTTCAGCGGCTCCTGCATCAGGCGGACGGCCACCCACTTGCCGTTGGCCTCGCGCACGATCGGGCCGTGATGCGTCCGGTAGATCGTGAACTCCTTCTTCGCCATCCCTGATGCGGTCTTGTAGGGGACGAGGATCTTCGAGGCGGTGACGGGGCGCTCCTCGCTGCCGTACTTGTAGACGTAGCCGTCTCCCTTCTTCGTCACCGTCTCGAGGTACTCGTCGATGTTGTCGACGCCGCTCGAGGTGTGCATCCAGCCGGCGCGATCGTTGAAGCCCTGGTAGATGAAGAACTGTCCCCACGTCAGCGCGCCGTAGGCGTTGAGCCCCTCGTCGCTGTGCATCTGCGCCTCGGCGCGGAAGAAGAACGACGTGTGCGGGTTGATCAGCAGCAGCGCGTGCTTGCCCTGGGTGTTCGACGGCGCGATCGCCACGCCGTTGGAGCCCGTCGGCTCGACCCAGGGCTCGGGCCCGGCGGGGGCGGCCGTGGCGGGCGTCTTGCCGTAGAACGCCTGGAGCTGGTTCAGATTCACGCGCTCGATGTCGCCGCCGATGCTGCCTTCGCTGAAGCTGAGCGCCATCCACGGCTCGAACCGCGTAATCGCGCGCGGCGTCACCTTCGGGTGCGTCTGCAGGTAGAAGTTCAATCCGTCGGCCCACGCGTTCATCAGCGACTTCAGCCAGGCCGGGCTCTTCTCGTACTGCGCCTTCATGTCCGCGGGATCGATGAAGATCTTCATCCGCAGGTCCTGGTAGATCGCCGACTCCCCTTCCGCCTCGGCGAGCCGCCCCAGCGAGGTGAGGTAGTTGGTCTCGACGCGGTTGAAGTCGTCTTCCGCCTGCGCGTAGATCACGCCGAACACGGCGTCGGCGTCGCTCTTGCCGGAGACGTGCGGGATGCCCCAGTCGTCGCGGGCGATGGTGACGTTCTGCGCCTGCTGCTCCCAGCGGGCGGCGTCGGCACTGGCGGGACGCTGCGCGCCGAGGGGAACGAACGAGAGACAGACGAAGAGGAGGACGAGCTTCTTCATGATCGGGGAGCTTATCAAAAGGGCCGGGCCCTACAGGCGTTCTTCGAGCCCGTCGACCATCGAGACGAACGCCCGGTAGGCCTGGCGCAGGGCGGCGATGCCGTCGGGGCGCAGCTCGTAGAACTTGCGGCGGCGGCCGCCGCGCTGCGCCGTCGGCTCGCCGACCCACGAGCGCAGCATCCCCTTGCCCTCGAGCCGGTCGAGCGTGGTGTAGACGGCGTTGATCGAGACGTCGCGTCCCGAGCGCTGGTGAATCTCCTGCCGGATCGCCGCGCCGTAGGCGTCCTGGCCGAGCCGGAGCACGCCCAGCAGGACCAGCTGCTCGAAGTCGCCGAGCGCAGCCTTCTGCTTAAACCACATTGTGGGAGATATCGTAGCAGCATTCGAGACGGTGCTAAGGGTGCTAGGGGTGCGCAGGGTGCTAGGGGTGCCGTGCCAGGGTGCTAGGGGTGCTAGGGGTGCCAGGGTGCTAAGGGTGCTAAAGGGTGCTAAGGGTGCTAAGGGTGCGTAGTTACCGGGCGAGCACGTCTTCGTAGGCGGCTTCGTACATCGGGACGATCCGGCCGGTGCAGTAGTCGGCTCGCACCATCTCGCAGGCACGTTGCACGATCGGCTCGCGGAGCGCGGCGTCGGTGAGCAGTGCGACGCCGCGGTCGGCCATGCCGTCGAGATCGTCGGGGGCGCAGGTGAATCCGGTGGCGCCGTCCCGCACGATCTCCGGCAAGCCGCCGACGCGCGACGCCACGACCGGCACCTCGCAGGCCATCGCCTCGAGCGCCGCGAGGCCGAAGCTCTCCTGCAGCGACGGCAGCAGGAAGAGATCCGACACCGACAGCCACCGCACCGGATCCCCCTGCGCGCCGGCGAAGAGCACGTCCTCGTCCAGGCCGTAGGCCTCGACGCGCTTCTCGACCTCGGGGCGCACCGGCCCGTCGCCCACCAGCAGGAACCGCGCCCGCACGCGCTGCCTGATCCGGTGGAACACCTCGATCGCGGCGTCGACGCGCTTCACCGGGCGGAAGTTCGACATGTGCACGACCAGCGCGTCGTAGCGGTCGGGCGGACACAACCGGGCGCGGAGCTCGCGATCCGGCAGGCGGCGGAACTCCGTGCAGTCGAGAAAGTTGGGAATGACCGCGATCTCGCCGCGCACGCCGACCTGCTCGATGGTGTCGTCGCGCAGGCTGCGCGACACCGCCGTCACCGCGTCCGACCGCTCGATCGAGAACGCCACCACGCGCCGGTACGACGGGTCGCTGCCGATGAGCGTAATGTCGGTCCCGTGCAGCGTCGTCACCGTCTTCGGCGTCCGCCCCGGAGAGGCGTCGAGCATGAGACGCGCGAGATAGGCGGCGGTCGCGTGCGGCACGGCGTAATGCGCGTGAATGATGTCGAGCCGCTCGCTCTCGGCGACATGGGAGAGCGTGTTGGTCAGCGCGAGCAGGTACTGCGGCTCGCGAAAGAGCGGGTACGGCGGCACCTCGACCTCGTGGAAGAACAGGCCGGGCACCCCCTCGCGCAGCCGGAACGGCGGCTCGGTGCTGATCACGTGGATGCGATGGCCGCGGATCGCCAGCGCGTAGGCCAGCTCGGTGGCAACGACGCCGCTGCCGCCGACCGACGCGTAGCACACCATGCCGATGTTCATGGGACGTGCTTCAGCAGTCCCGGACGCTGGATCGGCTCGCGCACGACGATCCCCTCCGCGAAGGCGACGCCGGCGAGCGCGCCGAACTGCGCGTCGCGGCTCTCGATCAGCTGCCGGAACGTCGGCGCGCTGAGGCGCGTGCCGACCGCCCCCTGCCCCGCCGGGGTGAACTGGCTGCGATGGCAGTCGAGCGCGGCGCGCTTGCGGTCGTAGTGCGCCGAGACGTCGACGAGGAACGACGGCGCCGCGGCGTCGTTGATGAAGTAGTAGCAGATCCAGTCGGGGGCCCACGCGCCGGCCGCCGTCTCGAATCGGCGCAGGCCGCTCTTGAACGCCGCCAGCCTCAGCGCCTGGCTCGCCGCGACGTGATCGGGATGGCGGTCGTCCCAGTAGGGAACGGCGATCGTGCGCGGACGATGGCGGCGGATGAGATCCACCGCCGATCCGATCATCTCCGGCGTCGAGGCGATGCCGCCGTCCGGCCAGCGCAGGTTCTCGCGCCACGCCGCGCCCAGCACGCGCGCCGCCTCCTCCGCCTCGGCGCGCCGCTCTTCGATCGTGCCGTTGCTCGACATCTCGCCCTGCGTGAGATCGCACAGGCCGACGCTGTGCCCGGCCGCGGTGTGCCGGGCGATGGTTCCGCCGAGACCGATCTCGAGATCGTCGGGATGCGGGCCGAAGACGAGAAGATCGACTGCCATGCTCTCCGTCACTCTAACGCGAGGCGTCGGAACCCTCATCCCACGGGAGCCGATCGCGGCTGCGCTCGTCGAGGTAGGCGATCGTCCCGTCGCGCTGCGGCACCGCGCCCGGCGTCAGGATGGCGTCCTGCCGCTGCCCCGGCGCCATGAGATGGATGACCGGCCAGCCGCGTGTCAGCATGTAGTCGGTGATCAGCCGGCGATGGCACTGCCACCACAGCGCTTCCGCGCACATGATCGCGGTGGGGCGCTCGGCGGCGAGCGTCTCGAGGCGCGCGAGGGCTTCCTGAAACGCGGACGTTTCGGCGTAGTCTGCGTAGTTGCGGAAGGCCTCGACCCGCCAGAGCGTGTTGCGCGAGGGATGGCCGCGGCGCGCGCCGCGGCGGCCGCCGAGCGCGGGCAGGTGGACGTACTCGATGCCGGCAGCCGCCAGATCGGCCGGCAGCGTGTCGATGTTGAATTGCGGATGGCGGCGCGACCGCGGCAGGCGGCGGACGTCGGCCAGCCGCGCCACGCCGGCCTCCTGCAGGATCCCGATGAGCTCGGGCAGCGGCCGGATCGAGTGCCCGACGGTATAAAGAACGGCCACGCAAAAAGATCTTACCGGACTGTCGATCCGCCCGATCCCCGCTCGTCGCCTCAATAGAAGCAGGCGGAATCGACAGCCATTCAAGGAGATGACGGCATGCGCGTAGTGGTTTTTGTCAAGGCCAACCAGGACACGGAAGCCGGTGTGATGCCGAGCGAGCAGCTGCTGGCCGAGATGGGCAAGTACAACGAAGAGCTGGTGAAGGCCGGCATCATGCTGGACGGCCAGGGCCTCCATCCCTCGTCCAAGGGGGCGCGGATCAAGTTCTCGGGCCCGAAGCGCACCGTCGTCGACGGCCCGTTCACCGAAACCAAGGAGCTGATTGCCGGCTACTGGATCTGGCAAGTGCGGTCGATGGACGAGGCGATCGAGTGGGCCAAGCGCTGTCCGAACCCGACCGGCGCGGAGTCGGTCCTGGAAATCCGGCCGATCTTCGAAGCCGAGGACTTCGGCGCCGAGTTCACCCCCGAGCTCCGCGAGCAGGAAGCGCGCATCCGATCCGAGATGGAGAAGCAGAAGAAGTAAGGCCGCGGATTCCACGGACGACACGGATCCGTGCTATCCGTGTAGTCCGTGGCTTCCGATTCTCACCGCGCCATCGAGGCGGTCTGGCGCATCGAAGCGCCAAGGGTCATCGCGAGCGTCATGCGGATCGTTCGCGATGTCGGGCGCGCCGAGGATCTCGCGCAGGATGCGCTCGTCGCGGCGCTCGAGCAGTGGACGTCGACGGGCGTCCCCGACAACCCGGGCGCGTGGCTGACCGCCACCGCGAAGCGGCGCGCGATCGACGCGTGGCGGCGCGATCGGATGCTCGATCGGAAGCACGAAGAGATCGGCCACGACCTGGCCTCGCGCGAAGCGATGACGCAGGACCCCGCGGATGCGCTGGATGACGATGTGGGCGATGAGCTGCTGCGGCTGATGTTCACGGCCTGCCACCCGGTGCTGGCGGCGGAAGCACGGGTGGCGCTGACGCTGCGGCTCCTCGGCGGGCTCGCTACCGACGAAATCGCGCGCGCCTTCCTCGCCTCCGAGCCGACCATCGCGCAGCGGATCGTGCGGGCGAAACGCGCGCTGGCGGCGGCTCGCGTCCCTTTCGAGATCCCGATCGCGTCGGAGCGTGCGGCGCGGCTCGGCTCGGTGCTCGAGGTGATCTACCTCATCTTCAACGAAGGCTACGCCGCCACGGCCGGCGACGACTGGATGCGGCCGGCGCTCTGCGAGGAAGCGCTGCGGCTCGGACGCGTGCTGGCCGGCCTTGCCGCGGACGAGGCGGAGGTGCACGGCCTCGTCGCGCTCCTCGAAATCCAGTCGTCCCGCGCGCGCGCCCGTGTCGGTCCGTCGGGGGAGCCGATCCTGCTGCTCGATCAGAACCGCGCGCTCTGGGATCGGCTGTTGATCCGCCGTGGCCTGGCAGCGCTGACGCGCGCCGAGTCGATCTCGCGCGTGCGCGGCCCCTACACCGTCCAGGCCGCGATCGCGGCGTGCCACGCGCGGGCGCTGACGGCCGACGCCACCGACTGGACGCGCATCGTCGATCTCTACGGCGAGCTGGCGGCGATCGCGCCGTCGCCGATTGTGGAGCTGAATCGCGCCGTCGCGGTGGCGATGGCGTTCGGGCCGCAGGCCGGCCTCGACCTGGTGGAGCCGCTGCGCGCCGATCCGGCGCTCAAGGCGTATCACCTGCTGCCAAGCGTGCGGGGAGAGCTGCTGGCCCGGCTCGGACGGCTCCCCGAGGCGCGCGCCGAGTTCCGGCATGCCGCGTCGCTGACGCGCAACGCGCGCGAGCGCGAGCTGCTGCTGGCGCGCGGCGGCAGCATGTCCGATCCCGCCGACCCCCGCCGGCCCCGCTGACGGGCGAGGCCGCGCAATACCCAGGCCCGGTATGGGAGGGCGCGCGCCCCGACGGTTCCCGCGAGCTGAGCCGCGAAAAAGTGCCGGACGTAACACCGACGATCACTTGGCGGCCCCTCCGGATTCCTGTAAGGTAGCCGCACAATACCTGCGAAGGCTGGCACATGGAGGATTCCGAGGGTCGAATCCCGGGGGGCGTGTGCGTTCATGAACTTTTCGAGCTGCAGGCCGGCCGCACGCCGGACGCTTCGGCCGTTCTTTGTAACCACGATCGCCTGACGTATCGCGAGCTGAACGAGCGGGCGAACCAGCTCGCGGCGGTTCTGCGCCAACTCGGTGTCGCGCGCGGCACGATCGTCGGGGTCTGCCTCGAGCGATCGCTCGACGCCGTCGTCGCGCTGCTGGGCGTGCTCAAGTCGGGCGGCGCGTACCTGCCGCTGGATCCGGGCTATCCGCCGGCGCGCCTGGCGTTCATGCTCGCGAACAGCCGCGCCGGCATCGTCGTGACCGAGACGCGATCGGCCGCGCGCGTGTCGACGGCGCAGCACACGCTGCGGCTCGACACCGACGGCGCGCTGCTCGAGTGCTGCAGCGGCGACGATCTGCCGCATGTCTCGGGGCCCGGCGATGCCGCCTACGTCGTCTACACGTCGGGCAGCACCGGCCACCCGAAAGGGGTGGTCGGCCTGCACCGCGGCGCCGTGAACCGCTTCGCCTGGATGTGGCGCACCTTTCCGTTCGCCGCCGACGAGGTCTCCTGCCACAGGACGTCGCTCAATTTCGTCGACTCGGTGGCGGAGCTGTTCGTGCCGCTGCTGAAGGGCGTACCGAGCGTGATCGCGGCCGACGAGATCGTGAAGGACCCGCCGGCGTTCGCCAGGCTGCTGGAGACGGCGCGGGTGACGCGGCTGGTGCTCGTGCCCTCGCTGCTTCACGACCTGCTGGCGGTGGACGGCGTCGGAGAACGGCTGCGGCACCTGCGAGTCTGCGTTTCGAGCGGCGAAGCGCTGCCGGTCGATCTGTGCCGTCGGTTCTACGAGCATCTCCCGCACGCGACGCTGCTGAACCTGTACGGCTCGACCGAGGTCTCTGCGGACGTCACCTGCTACGACACCCGGCAGTTGCCGGCCGACGCGGCCGCAGTGCCGCTCGGCCATCCGATCGACAACACGCGCATCTACATCCTCGATCAGGCGCGGCAGCCGGTGCCCGACGGCGTACCGGGGGAGGCGTACGTCGCCGGCCTCGGCGTGGCGCGCGGCTACTGGGATCGGCCGGACCTCACGGCGGAGCGGTTCCTCGCCAACCCGTTCGAGGGCGGGGTGTACGCGCGGATGTTCCGCACCGGCGATCGGGCTCGCGTGCTCGCGGATGGCAGCTTCGAGTTTCTCGGACGTGCCGATCGCCAGGTGAAGATCCGCGGCGTCCGCGTCGAGTTGATCGAGGTGGAGACCTCGCTGTCGTCACATCCGGATGTCGCGCAGGCGGTGGTCGTCGCGCGGCGGGGCGCGGCGGGCGATCTCCGGCTGATCGCCTACGTCGTGGGACGAGACGGCGCGGAGGTCACCGTCGACTCGCTGCGGCGCTTCTGCCGCGATCGCCTGCCCGGCCACATGGTGCCGTCGGCGTTCGTGCGTTTGGAGGCGCTGCCGTTGACGCCGAGCGGAAAGGTGGACGGGCTCGCGCTGCCGCCGCCCGAACTGGCACGCGTCACGATTGCCGCCGGCGCGCAGGTGCCGCCGCGCACGGCGATGGAAGCGCGGCTCGTCGCGATCTGGCAGCAGCTGCTCGGGTTCAGCGACATCGGCGTGACCGACGACTTCTTCGATCTCGGCGGCCACTCGCTGCTCGCGGTCCGGCTGTTCCTGGAGATCGAGTCGCAGTTCGATCGCCAGCTGTCGGTGAGCGCCCTCACCGAAGCGCCGACCATCGAGCGTCTCGCGCACCTGCTCTCGCAGCCCGAGGAACCGCGCGACTGGTCGCCGCTCATCGCCCTGCAGCAGGGCACGCGGCCGCCGTTCTTCCTCGTGCACGGCATCGGCGGCGAGGTCTTGAGCTTCGCGCCGCTCGCCCGCCGCCTTGGCCCCGATCAACCCCTCTACGGGCTTCGCGCCCGGGGGGCGGACGGCAAGGGGGAACCGTTCGCCGACGTCGAGAGCATGGCCGCGTGTTATCTCGCGGCGATCAGGACGGTGGCGCCGGACGGCCCGTACATGCTCGGCGGCTATTCGAGCGGCGGCGCGGTGGCGCTCGAGATGGCGCAGCAGCTCCGCGCGAGCGGCGTGCCGGTCGGGCTGCTCGCGATGATCGACAGCGACGCGCCCGCGGCGGCCGCGGCGTCGAGCTGGCATCCGCGCGTGGCCGGCGCCTTCGTGCGCAACCTGGCGTCGTGGATGGTGGACGACGACTTCCTGCGATCGCCGATGGACGACAAGGTGGCGCGCGTGCGGAGCCGGGGGAGGATGCTGCGCTCGCGGCTGCGATCGCTGATCTCGGCCGAGGCCGGCGGCGGCGACATCCGGGACGCGCTCGGCGTCTGGCGGATGCCGGCGCGGCATCGCGACTTCCTGGAGAAGCACGCCCGGGCGCTCGACGCCTACGGGCCGCGCCCGTACGAGGGACGGATGACGCTCATCCGCGCCCGCACCCTGCGGCTGACGGCATGGGCGCCTCCCGATCTCGGATGGCGCCAGTTCGCCAGGGGCGGGCTCGACATCCGGATGGTGCCGGGCGCACACGACAACATCCTCACGGAACCGCGCGTCGCGGCGCTGGCGCGCCACCTGCGCGACTGCCTGGCGCTGGCGCGGCCGGGGGCGCAGGCGGCGACGGCGTGAAAGGCCACGAGTGCTACCACTGCAAGCGGTGGGTGGAAGCCGGCGAGGCGCACGACTGCTGGACGACGACGGAAGCGGCGCTGACGCGCGGCCTGTCCGATGACCTGCGCGAGGCGTGGGAACGACTGCGCGAGACGGCGAAGGCGTTCGGCGAGCAGCGTATCTACGCTTCGCACAACTCGATCATGTTCTCGCGCAAGTCGTGCTACTTCTTCGTCCGCCCGAAGAAACAGTTCCTCGAGGTGTGCTTCTTCCTCAGGCGTCCGCTGAAGGCGCCCCAGATCCGGCGCACCGCGCCGGCGTCGAAGACCAAGACGGCGCACACCATCCGCATCGTCCATCGCGACGAAGTCGAGCCGCCGGTGACCCGATGGCTCGAAGAGGCCTACGTCAACGCCGATCCCCAGGCCACCCCGGCCGCCCGATCAAGGCGAAAGTGACCAGCTGAGGGGCGAAGCGAGTTACAATCCGCGCCGCACTGCTCACCGGAGGTGCTCATGAAGTCTCGCACCAGGATTCCCGCCGCTCTCGCCCTGGCTCTCGTTCTCGCGGCCGCGCTGGCGCTGCACCCGGGCGTGCAGGCGCAGGAACAGCGGTCGCCGAACCTGCTCACGACCGATCACTACATGGATCTCGAACGGGTCAGCGACGCGCAGATTTCCCCGGACGGGTCGCGCATCGTCTACACGCGGCAGCACGTGAACGCGCTCGAAGACAAGTGGGACTCGGAGCTGTGGATCGTACGCACCGACGGATCCGAGAACCGCTTCTTCGCGAAGGGCGGCAACGCGCGGTGGTCTCCCGACGGCAAGCGCGTGCTCTACCTCGCCGACGGCGAGCCGAAAGGCCCGCAGATCTTCGTCCGCTGGGTGGACGTCGAAGGGCTGCCGACGCCGATCACGCACGTGGCCGAGGCGCCGCGCGCACCGCGCTGGTCGCCCGACGGCAAGTCGATCGCCTTCTCGATGTTCGTGGCCGACAAGAACGACCTCAAGATCAGCATGCCGGCGGAACCGAAGGGGGCCAAGTGGACGGCGACGCCGCGCTACGTCCAGGGGCTGCACTACCGGCAGGACCAGGTCGGCTTCCTGGAAGACGGTTTCGTGCACCTGTTCCTCGTCGCGGCGGACGGCGGCACGCCAAAGGCGCTCACGACCGGCAAGTGGAACGTCGGCGCCGGCAACGAGCTGCGCGGCTCGACCACGATCGAGTGGACGCCCGACGGCAAGTCGATCCTGTTCGAAGGGCTCCGCGATCCCGACTACGAGCTGAAGTACCAGACGTCGCAGATCTACGCGGTCGACGTCGCCTCGGGCGTAGTCCGCGAGGTGGTCAGCGCGCCGGGCGCATGGGCGCGGCCGGCGATCTCGCCGGACGGCCGGCAGGTCGCGTTCACCGGCTACGCACCGTCCGGCAAGACGCACACGGTCAGCGATCTCTATGTCATCCCGCTCGCCGGCGGCGCGATGAAGAAGATCAGCGGCGATCTCGACCGCGACCCGATCAACCCGCGCTGGGCGCCCGACGGCAGCGGCGTCTTCTTCGACGCGCAGGATCGCGGATCGCAGAACGTCTACTTCGCGCCGGCCGGCGGCGGCGCGGCGAAAGTCGTGACGACCGGGACGCACATCCTGACGCTCGACTCGATGTCGCGCGACCTGGTGGCGGCCGGCACCGAGACCGATCCCGACCATCCGCAGGACGTCGTGAAGTACAGCCTGAAGGGACCCGCGCAGGTGAGCCGGCTCACTGACGTCAACGCCGACCTGCTGGCCGGCAAGCAGCTCGCGAAGACGGA
>Ga0070673_100002083_pt1 | contig 12068 bp, 6 predicted proteins | sample KBSM23metaG_FD_65342 | JGI IMG/M metagenome (GOLD analysis project Ga0070673, IMG submission 65342) | Miscanthus rhizosphere microbial communities from Kellogg Biological Station, Michigan, USA - KBS M2-3 metaG | ecosystem: Host-associated > Plants > Roots > Rhizosphere > Soil ... | reverse complement strand
TTCATCGCTGCCGAGAAGTACGTGAACGATCTCAACTGGACCAAAGGCATCGATCAGGAGACCGGCAAACCCGTCGACTACAACCCGAAGATCGACGTGCAGATCTACAACCCGGCGGCGCGCGCGCTGCGTGGTGATCCGAAGAAACGCACCTGCCCGACGTGGCACGGTGGCGTCGCGCATCAGCCGATGGCCTACAACCCGGTGAAGCACATCGCTTACGGCGTCGGCACCGAAGGTTGCTTCTCGCAGAACGGCGCCGCCGTCGGTGTGCTCTCGAAGGACGGCGGCATCGACAACAAGGCCAGCCAACAGCGGCAGTACAGCAGCGATCTCTATTACGGCTCGCTGACTGCGTTCGATGCGGTGAATCACAAAGTAATGGCCAAGGCGGTCACCGAGATCGAGATTCGATCCGGCGCGTTGGCCACTGCCGGCGGTCTCGTGTTCACCGCGCTGCAGGACGGCTGGGTCGTGGCGTATAACGACGAGACGCTCGAGGAGTTGTGGCGCTTCAACGTCGGCACGCCGCTCAAGGGCGCACCGGTCACCTACTCGATTGGACCGAAGCAGTATCTCGCCGTGCAGGCCGGCGGACGGCACCTGCATCCGGTGAACTGGGACAAACTGGAGAACTCCAGCTACCTGTTCGTCTTCGCGTTGAACTGATGCGACCGCGCAGGCTGAAGCCTGCGCTCTACGATGAAGCGTAGAGCGCGGGCTTCAGCCCGCGCGTCGGCAAGAATCTTCCAATGGTGCCAGGCACTGTCCTCGGCTCATACGAGATCATCTCGCTGCTCGGCGCTGGCGGAATGGGCGAGGTCTATCGCGCCCGTGACAGCAAGCTCGGACGCGACGTCGCGCTGAAGCTGCTGCCCGCGGCATTGGCCGACGACCCCGAACGCGTCGCGCGCTTCCAGCGCGAGGCGCAACTGCTGGCGTCGCTCAATCACCCGCACATCGGCGCCATCTTCGGGCTCGAGGATGTACCGTCCGGACGCTTTCTTGTCCTCGAGCTTCTCGAAGGCGGCACGCTGGGGGGTCGCGTCACGCGCGGCCCCGTGCCGCTGCCAGAGGCGATCGAGGTGGCGCATCAGATCGCGCTCGCGCTTCAGGCTGCCCATGACAAAGGCGTTGTTCATCGCGACCTGAAGCCATCGAACGTCGCGTTCACGGCAGCAGGCGACGTGAAAGTGCTCGACTTCGGACTGGCCAAGCTTGGCGATGGCGGCGAGCGCGCTGTGACTTCTGCATCGCTTTCACCGACACTCACCAGTCCGGCGCTGATGACCGGCGTCGGTGCGCTCCTCGGCACCGCCGCCTACATGGCGCCGGAGCAGGCAAAAGGCAAGCAGGCGGACAAACGATCGGACGTATGGGCGTTCGGCTGCGTGCTCTACGAGATGCTCACCGGCGCGCGCGCGTTCGAAGGCGACGACATCGCCGACACGCTGGCCAACGTGTTGAAGATGGAGCCCGACTGGAGCCGGCTGCCATCGACGCTTCCGCCCGCGATCCGAGTGCTGCTGCGACGATGTCTGGCGAAGGACGCGCGACAGCGGTGCGGCGACATGGCAGCGGCGTTGATCCTGCTCGAGGAATCGGCGCACCTCGCGCCAGTCGTCTCTCCGTCACCGACACCGACGCAGCAGCCTGGACCCTGGCGGCGAGTCGCGGTACCGCTGGCCATTGTCATCGCTGCCGCCGTCGCGGGAGGGGCGACATGGTGGGCTCTGCGACCCGAGACACCGCGCGTCGTCCGAACGTCCATCGTCGTCGCTGGCAGCGCGGGACCCACGACCGACGTTGCCATCACTCCGGATGGCACTCGCATCGCGTACGTCAACAACAGCCAGACGCAGCTTCTCGTGCGGGCGCTCAACGACCTCGAACCCAGGCAGCTCGCCAATGGCAATGCCCTGCGAGGAGTGTTTGCATCTCCGGACGGTCAATCGGTCGGGTACTTCGATAGCAGCAATGTGCTGATGAGAGTCGCGCTGGCTGGCGGCCCGGCGATCTCCGTGGCGCGCCTCGATGCGGCGTTGCGCGGCGCCACGTGGATGAGCGACGACACCATCATCTTTGGGACCGCCAACGGGACGACGGGCTTGCAGCGCGTCGCGGCGGGAGGCGGCGAGGTGACGGTCCTGACGAGACCCGACCCGAAGCAGGGAGACGGCGACCATGTATTGCCAACAGGCCTACCCGACGGACGCGCTGTGCTGTTCACGATCACGTCCAATATCGGGGGTCCGCCGCAGATTGCCCTCCTGGACCTCGCGTCAGGCGAACGGAAGATCCTCATGCGAGGCAGCCACGCGCGATATGTCGCAAGCGGTCACCTCGTCTACGCGGCCGACGGAGTGCTGCAGGCCGTGCCGTTCGATCTCGCGACCCGGACGATCAGCGGCCGGCCCGTGCCGGTGCTCCAGCAATTCGCATTGATCGGCGCCTTGAATGCGGTGCTGGACGTCGCGTCGAACGGCACGCTCGTCTACGTTCCCGGAAGCGCCACAACGCGTCTGCCGGTGTGGGTCGATCCGAAAGGTGGCGAGACCCCGATCAAAGGACCTGGCGATCACCAGTATCTGGTGCCGCGGCTCTCACCTGACGGCCGGCGGCTCGCGTTTCACGACAACGCCGCCGGCGAATACGACGTGTGGATCCAGGACCTCGAGCGGGGAACCGTCGAACGGCTGACCACCGATCCGGGTCGCGACAGCGAACCGATCTGGTCGCCCGACAGCACCCGCATCGCGTATCTCTCCACCGGACAGCCTGGCGGCCCAGGCATCTTCATACGCCGCGCCGACGGGACCGGCAACCTGACTCGGCTCACGCGGGGGACGCACCTCGCCTTGTACTGGTCGGCCGACGGGAAATGGTTGGCCTACGCCGACTTCGGCGACCGTGGCATCTCCGTCGCCACTGTGTCGGCATTGATGGCGGTTGACGTTGAGGGTGACGGCACGCCGCGAGTGCTGCTCAAGGGAAGCTCTGGCAGGATTGATCCGACCGAGCACTGGGTCGCGGTCTTCGGTTCGGCCACCGGGACGACCGAAGTTTACGTGCTGCCGTTTCCCGATCTCTCGCGCGGGCGCTGGCGCATTTCCACCGACGGCGGCATAAACCCGACGTGGGCTCCGGACGGCAAGACTCTTTACTATCGTCGCGGGCTGGCGATGATGGCTGTTGCGGTCAGCGGCGACGATCCGTCGAAATGGCCGAAGCCGACGATGCTGTTCGAGGGCCCGTATCTGTTCGACACCGGGCCGACCCATTTCGACGCGGCGCGCGACGGCCGTCTGCTGATGGTGAAGACAGGCGCACCAGGCGGTGACGACGCCCCAAGGCAGTTCGTCGTCGTCCAGAACTGGTTCGAAGAGTTGCGGCGGCTCGCGCCGCGGAAATGATGTCGTAGAGCGCGGGCTTCAGCCCGCGCGGTGTGGCTTATGAAAACGTTGGCGATCGCAGCGGGGCTGGTCCTGGTCCTCTCCAGCGCGCAGACCAGTCGACCGCAGGTACCACAATTCGAGCCGGACCCGTTGTGGTTCGAGGCGCTGCCGAACAAGTGGGTCACGGGCCAGGTCGGCGGCGTCGCCGTCGATTCGCACGACAACGTCTGGGTCTTCCATCGTCCATCGACGATTCCCGACGGCGAGAAAGCCGCGTCGCTGAATCCGCCGCAAGCCGAGTGCTGCATCCCCGCTCCCTCGGTTCTGCAGTTCGCGCCGAGCGGCAAGTTCGTGAAGGCCTGGGGCGGGCCTGGCCCCGGATACGAATGGTTCACGACCGAGCACGGGATCTTCGTGGACGGCCAAGACAACGTGTGGCTGAGCGGCAGCGCGAAGGAAGACAACCAGATCCTGAAGTTCACGAGCGCGGGCAAGTTCGTGATGCAGATCGGGCACTCGGGCAAGAACAAGGGCAGCAACGACACTGAGAATCTTGGCGGACCTGCCGGACTGTTCGTGTATCCGAAGACCAACGAGCTCTTCGTCGCCGACGGCTACTTCAATCATCGCGTCATCGTCTTCGACGCAAAGACAGGCGCGTACAAGCGGCACTGGGGCGCGTACGGCAAGCGTCCTGACGACGACTACAAGTTCCCCGCTCGCGCGGAGTTGCTCAAGGCTCCGCCGGCGCCGCAGTTCCACAATCCGGTGCACTCGGTGGTCGTGTCGAACGACGATCTCGTCTACGTCGCCGATCGCACCAACAACCGGTTCCAGGTGTTCAGGCTCGATGGCACGTTCGTCAAAGAAGTGTTCATCGCGCGGAACACGCTCCAGGCCGAAGGCAGCGTGCACCACTTCGTCCTGTCGCCGGACAAGGCGCAGCAGTTCCTCTACCTCGTCGACGGATCGAACAAGGTCGTGCGCATTCTCAATCGCCAGACGCTCGAGATCCTGGCCAACGTCGGCGGACATGCCGGCCACAACGCGCGCGAGTTCTTCCACATCCATAGCGCCGCGATGGATTCGAAGGGCAATCTCTATCTCGGCGAAGTGAACAACGGTCAGCGCTACTACCGTTACGTCTTCAAAGGCATGGGACCGGCGGCGTCTCGATAAAACAGCGAAGGCCGCCACGCGGCATGCCCGCAGCGTTTCGCACCCGGCCCAGCCCTGCGTCCGCCCGCACTTCGCACCGACCTTCAACGGCGGTATAGTTCCCCGCATGAACAGACGAGAATTTCTCGCGGGCGTGGCTGCTGCACCGCTCGCGGCCGCCGTCCGACCGGAACAGGCACTGGCCGCGCAAGCAGGCACAACCGCTCCTAAGCGCAATCCGATCAGACAGAGCGTGATGGCGTCGGTCTGGGGCAACACCTCGAAGCTCTCGTTCGAGGAGCGCTGTCAGATCCTGGCCAAGATCGGATTCAAGGGCGTCGATCTGCCGACCGTGGAGCAGGTGCCGATCATGAAGAAGTACGGCCTGGCGCCAGCGATGATGACCGGTGCCGGCACGACATTCCAGGACGGCCTGATCCGCAAGGAACTCCACGACAAGTTCGAGGCGGCGTTCAAAACCGGCATCGATGCGTGCGCGTCAGTGGGCTGTCCGAATCTGATCGCCATGCCCGGCGAGAAGCGCGGCATGTCGCGCGACGAGACCGTGGCCAACACCGTGGCGATTCTCAATCGCGTCAAGGGCTACGCCGAACAGAAGAACGTGACGCTGTGCATGGAGATCACCAACTCGAAGGTGGCTGCCGATCAGCGCACCGACCAGACGTTCAACCATCTCGACTGGGGCTGGGAGGTCTGCAAGAAGGTCGGATCACCGCGCGTGAAGATCGTCTACGACATCTATCACGTGCAGATCATGGACGGCGACGTCGTCCGCAATCTCCGGGAGAACCTCGATTACATCTGCCACATCCACGTCGCCGGCGTACCGACCCGTCAGGAGATCGACGGCACGCAGGAATTGAACTACCGCTTCATCGCGAATGCCATCGCCGAGTCCGGATACACCGGCTTCGTCGCGCACGAGCACCGGCCGGGGCCAGGGCGGGACGCGATCAAAAGCCTCGAGGAGTGTTTCGCGATCTTGAACGTGTGAACTGGTTGGTGGTTTGTGGTCAGTGGTTGGTGGTCAGCTGTTCGTGCGGTCACTCTCGCAGCGACGTTCTCGCCGCTGATCTGCTCATTCGCATTCAGTCAGACAAACACCAGCGGCACCACGACCGTGCGCCCCGGCTCCGGCACAGGCGCTGTGCTCCCGGGCATGCCGAGTCTGGGCACTCGCGCACCGCAAACCGGAACCGGACGCATTCGCGGCCAGATCGTTGCCGCGCAGGCTGGCACACCGCTGCGTCGCGCACAGGTTACCCTCGGCGTGCCGGCTTCTCAGGCACGTTCCACACTCACTGACAGCGACGGGCGATTCGAGTTCGACCAGCTTCCGGCCGGACGATACGCCATCGTCGCGAGCAAGACTGGATTCGTGACGCTGCAATATGGCCAGCGGCGCCCAACGGATGTCACGGACTTCATCGTGCTGGCAGACGGTGAGCGACGTGACAGCGTCGATCTGGCGCTGCCGCGAGGCGGCGTGATCGCGGTACGCGTGACCGACGATTTCGGCGACCCACTCCCCAGCGCTCAGGTACAGGCCCAGCGCTACCAATACGGTCCTGATGGTCAGCGTCGGCTGAACAGCGTGTTCGTGCCTGGCGCCATCGGTCAGACCGCCACCGACGATCGCGGCGAGGTGCGTATGTACGGCCTGCCGCCCGGTGAGTACGTTGTCAGCGCCATGCTTCGCAACAACGGGGTGCAGTTCAATCCGGACCCCACGATCAACGAGGGCTTCGCACTGACCTACCATCCGGGCACGGTCAACGCCGACGAGGCGCAGACCGTCACGGTGTCGCTCGCCGAGGAAACGTCGATCGAGTTCGCCCTGTCGTCGGCGCGTCTCGTGCGCGTCAGTGGGACAGCGGTCGATTCGCAAGGACGTCCCGCGGCGGGATCTTTCGTGTCGGTCACGAGCAGACAGAGCAACGGCATGTTCATCTCGGGCGGCGGTCAGGTCGCGCCAGACGGCAGCTTCACGCTGAACGGGATCGCGCCGGGCGAGTACTCACTCGAAGTGCGTACCCAGCCACGCCTCGGCACGACCGAGGGCATGGAATTCGGCTCGACGCCTATCGTTGTGACCAGCGCCGAAATCACCGGGGTGCGCATTGTCACAAGCAAGGGCGCCACGGTCAGCGGACGCGTGATCTTTGAGGGCACATCGCCGCAGAGTACGGCTGGGGCAGCACAATTCCGCGTCTCCCCGACGCCGGCAGATCCATCCCGGCCATTCATGGTTGGCGTGATCGGCGCCGATCCACGCAGCAACGGCACAATCGATGAGAACGGCAACTTCGCGTTGTCCGGACTTTCCAGCCGTGTGTTTCTCCTCGTCACGGCCGCGGGGTGGGTCGTGAAGTCGATCAGCCTCGACGGCGAAGACGTGACCGACGAGCCGATCGATCTCACGAGCAAGCCGTTGGTCGGCCCTGTCGTGATTCGCCTGACCGACAAGGTGACACAGATCTCAGGGCAGGTCAGCGATGCGCGTGGCGAGCGGACGCGCGAATGCGCAGTGGTATTCCAATCGGCCGAGGCGCGCGAGCCGGTCGTCGCCGCGCGACTCCTGCGCATCGCGCGGTGCATGTCGAATGGATCGTTTCAAATACGCGGTATGCGTCCGGGCAACTACGTCGTCACGGTCACCGAATCGATCGAACAGGGACGACAGTTCGAGCCGGAGTTCCAACAGCAACTCCGCCGAGCGGGCCACTCGTTCGCCATCCGCGAAGGAGAGACGGTGACACTCGATCTGAAGTTGACGAGCGGGTTGTAGTGCCGCCTACAGACTCGTCCGGCTAAAGCCGGACACTACTTCATGACTTCACGGATGACTGCGGCGGTCGGCGGCGAGCTGACGATGTTCATGCCGCGCTGAACGCCTTCGGTGATCGTGAGCGGCGTCCATCCCTTGCTGTTCGGGCGATTCCACACCTCGATCTTCGCGCCCTTCTCGGCGAGGTAGCGCACCACCGTCGGCACGTGCTTATAGGCGGCGCCGTGCATCGCGGTCTCGCCGTTCTTATCGACGGCGTTGAGATCGTTGCCGAGATCGAGCGCGACTTTCACGGCCTCGAGCACCTCGGGCTCGGTGCCCGGATCCTCGCCGGGTGCGTTGGTGCCCAGGCCGGCCGCGACCATGAGCGGCGTCGATCCGTCTTCGTTGGTCAACATCGGATCGGCGCCCAGTTCGGCCAGCAGCGTCATCAGCGGCGCATCAGCCGTCCGCGCGGCGAGTAGGAACGGCGTCGCCCCGATCGAATTGAGTGTCGTGACACCCATGCTGGGTCGCTTGGTGACGCGGGCGTTGAGCTGCGCGCCCTTCGCCACCAGCTTGCGCACGAACGTCAGACTGTCCATGGTGCCTGAGCCTTGCGGCGCCGGGTTGTTACTGCCGGAGACGCCCGCCTTGCGGACCCACGACACCTGATGCAGGGCGGTATAGCCTTGCGGCGCTGCGTTCGGATCGGCACCGCGATCGAGGAGGCGGGCGGCGAGCTCGTAGTGCGCATTGGCCGCGGCGAGCAGGAACGCATTGAGGCCGACCTCGTTTGATGGGGGCGCGGCGGTCGGCTGGCCCGCTGCCGGAGGATTTCGCCGCCTCACCGGCAGCGAGTCGTTCATGTCCGCCCCGGCCTTCAGCAGCGCATCGACGGCGGCTATGCGCCCTTCACGCGCGGCGAACAGCAACGCCGTGAACCCGGCATTCGATCGCATCTTCAGGTCCGCGCCGCGCGCGACGAGCAGATCGATCACCGCGGCGTGACCTTCCGCGGCCGCCCACATCAGCGCCGTTTGCCCGCGCCAGCCTTCCTTGGCGTTGGAATCCGCGCCGCGCGCCAGCAGCAGATTCACGGCATCGGTCTGTCCCGTTCGAGCGGCGACCATCAACGCCGTCTCGCCGTCAGCGTTTGCTGACCCGGCGTCCGCTCCGCCCTCGAGGAGCATCGCGATCGTCTTCGGGTTACCGTTGACCGAAGCGAGCCACAACGGCGTCGCGCCGTAGCGATTGGCCGCCTTGACGTTGGCGCCGGCACGAATGAGCATCTGCACGAGGTCAGGCCGATCGCGATCGACGGCCCAGTGCAGCGGCGTCGTGCCATCCTGCTGCGTGGCGTTCACATCGACCCGCTTGTCGATGAGCGCACGGACCTGGGCCGCGTTACCTGTCCTGACGGCGTCAACCAGAGGACTCTGCGCGCGAGCCGTGCCCGCGCAGGCGAACGCGAGCGCCAACACCAATGCCCACGGCGACCGACCTCTACACATTGAGCGGCTCGAGATCGGAGACGCGGCCGGTGCTGTCCACGAAGCTGTCCAGATGCACACCGACTTTGTCGAGCAGCGTCAGATGGAGATTCGCCAGCGGCGCCGGGTTCTCGTATCGGATGTGGCGGCCGCCCTTGAACCGCGTGCCTCGTCCACCAGCGACGACGATCGGCAGGTTCGTGTGATTGTGGATGTCGGGATTCCCCATGCCGCTGCCGAGCAGATAGAGCGAGTGGTCGAGCAGCGATCCATCGCCATCGGGCGTCGCCTGGAGCTTCTCGACGAGATACGCGAACAGCGACACGTGGTGCGCGTTGATCTTGGCGAGCTTCACCAGCTTCTCGGGATCGTTGGTGTGATGCGACACCGGATGATGCGGCTCTGGCACGCCGATGTGCGGGTAGGTTCTGGTGCTCGTTTCGCGCGCCAGCTGGAACGTGACGACGCGGGTCACGTCAGCCTGGAGGGCCAGCACTTGCAGGTCGAACATCAGCTTGACGTGGTCTTCCCAGACCGCGGGAACACTGGCCGGCCGATCGAGATCCGGCAGCGACGACGAGTCGCTCTGCTCCGCACGCTGAATGCGACGCTCGACCTCACGGACCGAATCCAGATACTGACCGACTTTGATGCGATCGCCGGCGCCCAGCTCGCGCTGCAGCCGCGCCATGTCGGCAGTCATCCAGTCGAGGATGCTGCCGCTCTTCTTCAACTCGGCGCGCCTGCGTTCGGGACTTCCGCCGTCGCCGAACAACCGTTCGAAGACCACACGCGGATCGGCTTCGGTCGGCAGCGGCGTCGTCGGCGACGACCATGACAGGTTGTTCTGATACGCGCACGCGTAGCCGTTGTCACAGTTGCCCACTTGCGCGATCAGATCGGTGCCGATCTCGAGCGAGGGGATCGGCGTGTCGCGCCCGATCGCCTTCGCGGCGATTTGATCGACCGTCGTGCCCAACTCGTAGTCACTACCCTCGGTGCGCTTGGCCTTCGAGCAGCTCAGGAACGAGCAATTCGACGAGGCATGGTTGCCGGTCGTATACGCGTTGCGCAGCTCGAGATTCGAGACGACGGTGATGTGATCGAGCACCGGCGTCAGCGCGAGCAGCGACGGTGACAGCTCGGTGAGCCTGCCCTGCGTCGCCGGCGTCCATGCGGCCGCGTTCATCCCCATCGGGATGTAGACGTAGCCCAGGCGCCGGACCGAGTTGGCGATGGTCTGCGCCCGCATCGAGGCCGCCGGCACCATCGCGTCGAGCAGCGGCAACGCCAGTGTCGCGCCCATCCCACGCAGAAACGTGCGGCGTGGCAGTGCTCCCTTGGTGAGAATCATTGCGACATCCTCATCAGAAATGGATCGCTCCGGACGATGCCAAGGACCAGCGACGAGAATCGGTAGTCTTGCGCCTGTGCGTGGCGAACGACCGTGCGGACGGCGGGCGCATCGTGGAACTCCAGGCCGCGGCCAAGACCGTAGGTCATGAGCTTCTCGGTGAGTGTCCCTACGAACAAATCCGGCCGTCGCAGCAGCGCCGACCGCAGACCGTTCGCGCCGGTGAACTCAGACCCGTCGGGAAGCCCGCCCGACGCATCGACCTCGCTCCCCGACTCGGTGCGCGTGCGCCATCGGCCGATCGCGTCGAAGTTCTCCATCGACAGACCCGCCGGATCCATCAACCGGTGACAACTCGCGCACTCCGGACGCGACCGGTGCTGCACCATGCGCTCGCGCATCGAGAGCACGCGGCCGCTCGCGTCGGTCTCCTGCAACAGCGGCACGTTCGCCGGCGGTGGTGGCGGCGGCGTACCGACGATGTTCTCGAGGATCCACTTGCCGCGAAGGACCGGCGACGTGCGATTGGCGTACGACGTCACGGTCAGGATGCTGCCCTGGCCGAGCAGACCGCCGCGCACGCTGTTCTCACCGAGGGAGACGCGACGGAATCGGCTGCCGTACACATTCGGGATGCCGTAGTGTTTGGCGAGCCGCTCGTTCACGAAGGTGTAGTCCGCACGGAGCAGGTCGAGTGCGCTGCGGTCTTCGCTGACGATGCTCTGGAAGAACAGCTCGGTCTCGCGTCGAAACGCCTGGCGCAGGTTGTCGTCGAAGTCGGGGAACTGACGCGCGTCGGGACTCGCCGCGGCGAGGTTGCGCAGATACAGCCACTGGCTCGCGAAGTTGGTGACCAGAGCCTCGGATCTCGAATCGGCCAGCATCCGGTTGACCTGACGCTCGAGCGTCGCCGGCTGACTGAGTCTCCCGCCTATCGCCAGATCGAGCAGCTCCTCGTCTGGGACGCTGCTCCACAGGAAGAACGAGAGGCGTGAGGCGAGCTCGACGTCGCTGACGCGATAGGCCGTGCGCGGCGCGGCGTTCTTGGGATCACGCTCGATGCGGAACAGGAATTCGGTGCTGGCGAGTACGGCGCGGACGGCCATCTCGATGCCGGTCTCGAAGTCACCGGTCGCGCGCGCCTCCTTGTAGAACCGCAGCGGTGCCTCGAGGTCCGCGTCGGTCACGGCGCGGCGAAACGCCCGCCGCGCAATCGTCGACACGATCCGCTTTGCACAGGCCTCTTCGGCGGTCACCCGCGCCGGCTTGCACACGAACACCCGGCGACGGCTCGGCGTCTCGATTGGTTCGCCGAGCTCGAACGGACCGGTGATCGACACCGAGTAGAGTGCGACCTGCACGCGCGGATGCCGATCCATGTTGTAGTGCGCGAGGCTCGGCTGTCGCTCCGTCTCTTCGAGCGCGAAGGTCTTGCGCGGAAAGGTCACAGCCACGTCGTGAGGGCCCGCGCCAACACTGATGCGAAGCTTGAGGTCTTTATCCACGGCCTCGTCCGCGTAGTACGCGCCGGACTGATTCCGGTTCGGCTTTACCAGAAATGTCTGCGCCTTGCTCCCATCGATACTGAGTTCGATCTGCTGTGGCTCGGTCAGACCTTCGACGTTCTCGTTCCGGTCGCGAGCCAGACGGAGCTGGAACTCGTAGACGGCGTGCTGTGGAAACGTGTATCTGAACGTCGCGCCGCCGCGGGTCCCGAACGGCAATCCCTCGAGGTGATCCTCCTGCGTGAGATCCGCTGGTAACACGACGAGGTGACTCGCCGGTGATGGCAGCGCACTTCCGATCGCAGCCCGGCTCACTCTCTGCGCTGCCGCCAGATACCGCTCGAGCAGCGTCGGCGACAGCTCGCCGTTGCTCAC
>Ga0070673_100002080_pt1 | contig 12070 bp, 7 predicted proteins | sample KBSM23metaG_FD_65342 | JGI IMG/M metagenome (GOLD analysis project Ga0070673, IMG submission 65342) | Miscanthus rhizosphere microbial communities from Kellogg Biological Station, Michigan, USA - KBS M2-3 metaG | ecosystem: Host-associated > Plants > Roots > Rhizosphere > Soil ... | reverse complement strand
CGGTTGCCGTTCTCGCGCACGGTCCGCCCGAACTCCGACATCGTGAGCACCATCACGTCGCGCATGCGATCGCCGAGGTCGCGATCGAGCGCGGCAAGGCCGTCGCCAAACTCCTTGAGCCGCGTCGCCAGCTGGCCGCGCTCGTTGCCTTGCGCCGCGTGCGTGTCCCAGCCGCTGGCATCGGCAAACGCCACTTCCAACCCGACGTCGGCGCGAATGAGCTGCGCGATCTGGCGCAGGCTCTCGCCGAAGCGCCCGCGCGGATACACGGCACCGTTGGCGGGCTGAATGCGCTGCGGATCGGCGGCCTTGAGCATCTTCACGGCGTCGAACGTCTCGCGGCCGGTGCCATACAGCAGGTCTCGCACGCCCTGTTCGTACAGCGACTCGAAGCCCTTGCTCGCGTTGAGACCGCCGACCAGCGCCGCGGCGTCACGCACGTCGAACTCGGCCAGACTGGTCATCGCCACCGCGCCGACGTCGCCGCGGAGCACGCGCGGCAGCGCGGGGCCGAGCGCCACGGCGCGGAAGGGCGACGCCTGCGGTTCCGGCTGGGCGGCCAGCCCCCGCGCCAGCCATCCGTCCTCGGTACTCTTCACGCCGGGCGTGCCCGATTCCATGTAGTCCTGCGCGTCGAAATGCGACCGCGTCGTGTCGGGCGATCCCACCGCGTGCACGGCGGCGAGGCGCCGCTCGTCCCACAACGGCTTCAGCCCCGAGAGCGACGGGTGCAGCCCGAAGAACCCGTCGAGATCGAGGGCGCCATCGCTCCCCGCGCCCGGGCGGCCGATGGCGATGCTGCCGCGCGCGCCGTAGTAGTCGCGGTCGCCGTGCGGCACCAGCATGCTCAACCCGTCCACGGCGCCGCGCTGGAAGATCACCACGAGCACCTTGGACCGCGCGGCGCGCGACTGGGCCAGCGCCGTGCGGACGACGAAGCGCGGTGCCGCGCCCATCGCCACGAGCGCCAGCGCGCCGCCTTTCACGAACGACCGCCGGGTGCAAGAGCAGGAGGTCATACTCATCTCCTCTGGAACTCGGGCGACCCGAGGACGAGCGCGGCCAGCTTCTCGACGTCGGTATCGCTGGCCACCCGGTCGTCGCCCGTCGTGCGCGTGATCTCTGGGCTCTGGAGCTGCGCCGTCAGCACCGTCCGCGTCTGCGGCGTGGCGGCGCCGTGCAGCACCGCCGTCAACACCGCATCGAGCACCTGCGCCGGCTGCGCGCGATCCACCTGGCCAATCACGCCGTCGAGATCGACCGGCGCGCCGCGGAAGCGGTTGTGCGCGAGCGACAGCGCAAAGTTCATCCGCCCGAGCAGGGCGCCGGTGTTCACCCACGATTCGGCGCGATCGGGATAGCCGGTGGGCGGCTGCGCTTCGTAGAGCGGCTGCCCGAGCTTGCCGATCTCGCGCGCCAGCTCCAGGCCGCCGCCGGCTGGGAAGCCGCCGCCGGCGCGGCCGCGGCCGGCCTCGAGGCGGCCGTCGAGCGCGCGCACCGCGCTCACCACCACCTCGAACGGCGTCTTGATCTTGGCGCGGTAGGCCTCGCGCGTCCAGAACTCGGGCGAGGTGACGAGCGTCGTCATCACCGCGCGAATGTCGCCGTCGGTCGAGCGGAACGTCGCCGCCATGCGGTCCACGAGCGCCGCCGGCGGCTCGTCGCTCACGAAGTGCCGGGCCAGCTTGGTGGAGATGAAGCGCGCCGTGGACGGATGCCGCACCAGGATGTCGATGACGCGCTCGCCATCCCGTTCGCCCCCGCCGGCGGGAATCGTCTGGCCGAGCACGCGCTTGCTGCCGGGGTCGTGCGCCCGCGGACGGAAGAGATATGACCCACCCTCGCGCGGGCGATCGATAGTCCAGCCGGTGAAGCAGCGCGCCACCTCGGTGACGTCCTGCTGTGTGTAGCCGCCGTCGACGCCCAGCGTGTGGAGCTCCATCAGCTCGCGCGCGTAGTTCTCGTTGAGGCCCGACGCGCGGCCGGCATTGGGGCCGCGCGGCATGACGAGGTCCGCGCGCGTGCTCATCCAGTTGTCGAGATAGAAGAGCATCGCCGGATGGCGCGCCGTGGCCAGCACCAGATCCCGGAACTTGCCGAGTACGTGCGGACGGATCGCCTCGCGTTCGTAGGCCGGCACCATCCAGCGCACGGGGCCTTTCTGACTGAACACGTTGAAGTGGTTGAACCAGAACGCCGCCAGCACTTCCTCGAGCTGCGCGTCGCTCACCACCGCGCGCGTGACCGTGGCGGCCTGGAGCTGCGCAGTGATGACCGGCGGGCGCTTCCCCATCGGCAGCATCTCGCGAAGCTCGCGACGCGTCATGTCGCCGCTGGCGAGCTGGCGGCGCATCTCCTGCGTCGGCTGCGGATAGTCCTTCACCAGCTGCGATGTGCTCGCGTCGAGCACCGTGTAGCTGGCAAGCGCCGTGCGGAGCGCTTCGGACGGCTGACCGTCGGGATGGAGCTGCTGGTCGAGATAGGCTGCGACGCCCAGCTGGCGCACTCGCGCTACGTCAGCCGGACGGGGCCCGTAGCCCAGCCGGTTCAGGACGTGCAGGATGCGCTCGTCTTCGCCGAGCGGCGAGGCGGGGAGCTTCAGGCTCCCGGACGGAGCCGCGGCCCCGGTCAGCCCCAGCGCGAAGACCACGGCGGTGATCAGCCCTGCACGCCTGCGCACGGTGGAGAGTTTAGCGAGGTTTCGCCTTAGATCGACGGGCATGGAGGCTCCACCTCGCTAAAGCAGTGTTTAATTGCCCGCGCATTCGCGCGGGCGTAGACGCCTTGACCGCCCCACACCTGATATAGGGCCAAGGGTTCGAGGCGGTCAAGACGTCTAGTCACATAGCGTCAGACGGCGGGGTGGGCAAAAACGTTGACGGGCGCGCCCGGAGCGAGCGGAAGGCGTAGGCGGCGCTCGCCAGGACGAGCGCGATGCCCACGGCCAGCCATTCCGTCCTGGTCACGGCGGCGGCGATGACAGCGGCGATGGCCGCAAAGGTCGCCAGGGGGATGAGCGGCCCTCCCGGCAGGACGAGCGGCGGCTTCTCGAGGCGGACGTCCCGGGCCTGCAGCTTCCAGGCGGCCAGCGCCACGCCGACGTAGACCAGGAGGCTGGCGAGGTTGACCATGACCGCCAGCTGCTGGACCGAGCCGGACACCCCGATGGCGAGCGCCACGGCGGCGTAGACGAGGATGGCGACATGCGGTGTATGCCACGTCGCGTGCACCGACGCGAGCACGCGCGGCCCGTATCCGTCGCGGCCGAGGGCGAACACGCCGCGAGGCGCGGCGAGCACGGACCCCGAGAGGTTGCCGAACATCGAGACGGCGGCACCAATCACCATTGCGATGCGCGCCGCCGGCCCGAACGCCGCTCCTGCTCCGGCCGCAAGCGGCGCCGCCTGCTCGTTCGCGATCGCGGGCCCGAGCAGCCCCTGGGCCACGACCTGCACCGACACGTAGAGGACGACCACGCCGGTCATGGCGAGCGCAATCGCACGTGGCACGGTCCGCGCCGGATCGCGCACTTCCCCGCTCGAGGTCACCGCCCCCTCGATGCCGAGAAACGCCAGGATGATCAGGCCGGCCGTCCCGAAGACGGACGACGCCGGCGGCGCCTCGCTCCAGGTCAGGAACTCAGGCCGCACGGCAAACGCTCCCACCACCACGAATCCGATCAGCGGCACGAGCTTGGCGACCGACAACAGTTCCAGCAGTCGCGCCCCGGTGCGCACACCGCGGACATTCAGCACGGCGACAACCGCAATCGAGACGGTCATCAGCGCCGCGCGCGCCACCGTGCTCGCCGAGCCGGTGAGGGCCAGTACCGACGAGGCGAGAAAGCCGGCGACCAGCCCGGTGGCCACGAGGCACGACACCAGATTGAGGACACCCACGAGAAAGGCCGGGTAGGGACCGAATGCCGCGCGGACGTAGGCATAGGGCCCGCCGCTGCTCGCCACCCGGCTGCCGGCCGCGGCAAAGCACGACACCGCCAGCACGATGATCAGCACACAGGGCAGGTAGGCCAGTACCGCTGCCGGTCCCAGCCGCTGCGCGGCGAACGCCGGCAGCACGAAGATGCCCGCGCCGACGACGTAGTTGAAGATCGTCGCCGCCAGCTGGCGGACGCCAAGCTCACGGACGAGCTGGGTTTCCGCACCTCCAGGTTGCTGCGTCCAACCTGGTGTATGGGCCACCGATCAGCCGACGAGGGCTTTGACGGCGAGGAGCGAGGCGACCAGGGCAATCGCGGCGATCGTGCCGCGTTCGCTGAACGCGACGGCGCGCCACGGATGCCTGGTCTGGAGCGGGGCGAGGTCGTTGGGCGGAACCGGCAGCCAGCGCGGCACGTCGAGCGCGTAGCGATCGTACTGGCGGCCGAACATCGAGCGCAGCCGCGCCTCTTCCCAGATCACCATCGTGCCGTACTGCAGCGCAAAGACGGCCCACGCGACGGGCAGCATCCACACCAGGCGCGACGCCAGCACCAGGCCGGACCAGATCATCCAGTTGCCCAGATACAGCGGATTCCGCACGATGCGGAACGGCCCCGACGTGATGAGCGGACCTTGACGCGTCGACGTGCGCGTGCGGGAGATGGTGCCGATGTGGCGCACGGCCCAGAAGCGCAGCAGCTCGCCGACCGCCACGAGCGCCACCCCGGCGGCAATCGGCCACGGCCCGGTCGCCTCGCCGGTCCGGAACCCGATGACAGCCAGCCCGAGGGGCACGGGCAGCCACGACCGCTGGCGGAATGCCCAGGCTCCGAGCCTCACGAGAAGCGCCGGGGACTGTTCTGGGGTGTAAACCGCAGCCGGTGCAGTCGCTGGCTGCGGAGCCGACGGAGACATTGCCTACATAGTAGCCGCACTCGCCCGCATCCTGGCACCCTCGACGACACAATTGCTCAGAATCTGACGCGCACGCCAAGCTGCAGCGCGCGCGAGTCGCCCACCGCGGTGATCTGGTTGAAGGTTGAGGACGGGCTCGCCGGATACGCCCCCGAACCGAAATTGGTATTGCGCGTCAGGTTGTTGACCCGATTGGTCAGGTTGAACACCTCGACGAGCGCTTCGACCCGAGCGCCGTTTCTCACCCTGAACGAGCGGCTCGCCCGAAGCGTCAGGCTGAAGAAGTCGTTGCCGGTGCCGGCGTTGCGCGGGATGAACGACACCGCGCGGACGTCGAAGTTGGGCGTGCTGGGCGCGCCGTCGGCGAACGGCCGTCCGGTGGTGCCCTGGAGGCTTGCGACCCCCGAGGTGATGTTGAACGGAAGCGACGAGTAGTACTGCAGCAGTCCGCCCAGCTGGAAGTCGTGAGCGCTCACGGTTCCGCTGACGACCAGCCGGTGACGCTGATCGTCGTCGGACCGCCCCCAGTCGCGGCGGACGTCCGTCGGATCGATCGGCGAGCTGAAGAACGCCTCACCCAGATCGTTCATCGATTTCGACAGGGTGTAGCTCACGCGCGCCGTCGCCCACGACACCGGCCGCTGCAGCAGCGACAGGTGAAGTCCGTGGTAGTTGGAATCGCCGGCCGACGAGTATTGGCTGTTGTTGCGGTAGGCGACGTTCGGCCGGCATCCGTTGTTGGTGCCGGCCGCCACGCAGGTCGGGACGTTCTGATTGACCGACATGAGCAGTCCGAGGCCGCGCACGTATTGATACCCGGCGCTGATCGTGGTGCCGTGGCCAAGCACCCGCTCCACTTCCAGGCTCGCCTGGCGCGAATAGGCGTTCTGCAGATCGCGGTTCATGGTCGTGAAGTCCACGAGCGTGGTCGTGAGCAGCTGTGCCGGCAGAATGTCGGGAAACACGGGCGCGCCCGCCTGGGTCGGGATGAGACCCGAGACGTTCGGCTGATGCAGGCTCGTCAGCTCCGTCGTGTTGCCCGCCGAGAGGATGGCGTTGGCGACGGCGCGAAGCGGAATGCGGTCGAAGAAGAGTCCGGCATTGCCACGCACCACCAGCGCGTGCGAGGCGGTCGGCGTCCATGCGAAGCCCGCTCGCGGCGACACGTTGTCGGTATCCGTGTGAATGCTCTCGAGGAACTGCAGGTCGTAGCGCAGCCCCAGATTGAGCGTCAGCCGCGATCCGGCCCGCCATTCGTCCTGGGCGTAAACGCCGACGTTGGGGTTGGTCTGCGACACGACGGGATTGCCGAAGGTCTGCGTGAACCCGCTGTAGGTGCCGGCCAGGAAGTTCGCGAGGGTCGAGAACGTGTAGCTCCCGCGCGCCGACCGCGGATAGGTGATCGTGTCGTCGTTGAACACGAAGTCCACACCCGCGCGCAGCGCGTGCGCGCCGGCCTGGTGCGACAGGTTGTCCACCACCTGATAGAGGCCGTTCTGCCGCCGCGTCGGGCTCCCCGACAGTGTGCCGAAGGTCGCCACGCCGGCAATGCTCACCGCCGGCCCGATGGTATCGGTCGGCGGCGCCTGCAAGTCGCCGTGCACGAACTGCGCGCGTGTCTCGTTGACGGTGGTCGGCGACAGGGTCCAGGTGTTGCCGAAGGCCACGGATTGATCCAGGTTGTCGAGCCCGGCCGACGCGGAGGGCGCGTTGAGACCGCCCGACCCTCGCGACTGGTTCGACGTGACGTGGTACAGGCTGTAGCGAAGGGTGAGCTGGTCCGACCGACCGACCAGATGATCGACCTTGCCGAGCACGTTCGCGCTGTGCACGGGATTCGGGTACACGCCGGTGCTGACCGCCGCGCCCGGGTAGCCGGTCTGCACGAGCCGGGCGTTGATGGCGGTCACGTCCGCCGGCGCGATCGTGACCAGCCCCGATTGATCCAACAGCCGCTGCTCGAAGTTCGCGAAGTAGAACGTGCGGTTCTGCGCCAGCGGGCCGCCGAGGCTGCCGCCGTACTGCTGCTGGTCCATCGGCAGCTTCGTACCCGAGAGCGCGTTGGCGGCGTTGAGGGCGTCGTCGCGAAAGAACCCGTACATCGTTCCGTGAACGGCGTTGGTGCCGCTCTTCGTCACGACGCTGATATAGCCGCCGAGCGCGCGGCCGAGCTCCGCCTGCCCCCCCGACGTCACCACCTGGAACTGCTCGACCGCGTCCACCCCGTAGGGGATGCCGCTGAGGCCTGCCGCATCATCGTTGGCCGACAGGCCGTCCACGATGAAGCTGTTCGACAGGTTGCGCTGGCTGGCAACCGAGATGCCCTGCCCGGGCACCGCCGACGTCTCCGCGAAGAGTTGGGTGCTGCCGATGTTGGTGGGCGACACCCCGGGAATCATCAACGCCAGGTCCAGAAAGTTGCGGCCGTTCAGCGGCAGGCTCTCGACCTCGGCCTGTGACACGGTCCCGGCAATCTGGCTGCGGGCCGCCTCGATGAGCGGCGCATCCGCCGACACGCTGATCGTGGTGTCGAGGCCGGCGACACGGAGCGTCATCGGCAGCTCGAACGCGGAGCCGATGCTGATGGTGACGGCGCGCGTTGCATCGGCAAATCCGGGCCGGCTCACGACGATCTCGTAGCGGCCCACCCGCAGGTACGGAAAGCGGAAGCGGCCGGCGCCGTCCGAGAGCTGCTCGGCCGCCTGGTTGGTGTCGAGCTGCCGCGCCACGACGCGCGCCTCCGACACGACGGCGCCCTGCTCGTCGATGACGCGGCCGCTCACGCTGCCGAAGTTGATCGTCTCCTGCGCTGCCGCCGTCGCCGACAACAGCCCCGCGCACGCCATCACACACGCGGCCGCGCGGATCGCCTTCCGGATCCCCATGAGAAGAGTCCCCCAAGAACACCACTTGATGGAGGCAGAGAGGACAGAGAGGGCGGAGAAAGCCGAGAGGGGAAAGCCTTCCCATCTCCGCCATCTCCGCTATCTCCGCCTTCTCAGCCCTTGTGCGCAGTGTTCAGGGGCGCGGTGGAGGACTGTCGGGAGGCCGGGGCAGCGGACGGGGCGCCTCGGTGCGCGCCGATGGAGCGGCAGATTGGTTGATGGCGAACACGAACCGCGCGATGTGCTCCGGCATCGCCAGCGTTCCGAGGACCGGCAGCACGGCGTACGACGAGCCGTCCACGCCCTTGCACCACCGCGGCGCGTTGGTGGGCGCCGGACGCGAGCTGCCGCGCCGATGCATGGGGCACATCACGCCGGTCGAGTGGTCGCAGCTGCATTCCTCGCCGGCTGTGACCTGCGTGCCGCTCGCCGGCGTCGAGGCGGCCAGCACGATCGTCGCGGAGCCGATGACGGCGACCTGGCACACGGCAACCGCGAGTGCGCAACCCGCCGCGCGCGCGCGAAGGTGCCGGAGGAACGCGGTCACCCGCTGATGATACCGCCTAAGCGGCGGTGGGGGCGGGTGCCTGGGTCTCGGACGGCGTTTCCGCCGGGGCCTGATTCCTGGCCAGAAGCGACACGAAGAACTCGCCGGCGCCGGAAATCGCCAGTCCGATGAGCAGCCCCTCGCCGTCCTTCGGCTGCTTGACCTGGCCGCCGCCGGCGGCCTGCACCGCCGTGCTCACCTCGCTCTTCAGCGAGCGCTCGCTGAAGCTGGCGTGCAGCCGGGCCATCAGCAGATTGCTCACTTCGCCGGCCACCGTGGCGCGGTCTTCGTCGCTCACCTTGGACGGATCGGCGCCGGTCAGGCGCGCCGCCACCGCGGTGGCCGCCACCACGCCCATGTGGACGCCGAGGCGAATGACGAAGCGATCCTCGAGCGTGAGATCGACCTGCGCGGACGCCGCGGCCACCACGGTGGACTGCGGCTCGATCGTCGCCACGTCGGCGTCGAGCATCATGCCGAACACCTGGCCGGCGGCGCCGAGCACGAGCTCGGCCAGATCGGGCACGACGATCGACAGCGCCGTCATCGGCCCCGGCACCACGACAAACGGGCGTAGCGCCTGGTGCAGCTCCTGCGTGTTGAAGCTGCGCGGCACGACCGCGTCGAACATGCTCTTGAAGGACGCGTCGGTGTGCTCGTCCACCAGGCCGACGATTCTCAGCGAGTCCTTGCGGCGGGCTTCACGCATCTTGCGCACCAGCAGTTCGGCGCCCACCACGCCCAGCTCGCGCCCCACGAACACGATGCGCGCCTCGGAGTCGCGGAACGCGGCCAGCGCGGCGGCGCCCGAATCGCACTCGAGCACGGCGCCGTAGCGCTGCAGCTCGCTGGTGAAGAGGAAGCGGAAATCCAGGTTGCCGTCTACGACCAGGCCGGGATGCGAGGCCGAGACGCGCGGCAGCCCCTGCTCCTTGGCGGGCTTGTCTTTCGGCAGGATGCTCACCAGCCGCTGCAGCTTCGGCATCAGCTTCTCGGCGCGCGCGGGCTTGAGGACGTAGTCCGACACCCCTAGCTTCAGCAGGTGCCGCACCACGCGGTCGTCACGCACGTTCGACAGCACGATGACCGGCAGATCCTTGGTCGCCGGCGACTCGCGCAGCAGCTCCAGCACCTCGATGCCGCTCATGGCCGGCATCTCCACGTCGAGCAGGATGAACGAAAACCGTTCCCGCCCGATCAGCTGCAGCGCCTGCACCCCGTCGGCGCACTCCGAGATCGTGCACGGAAAGTGCTGGGTGAGCATTCTCTTGACGGCAAAGCGCGTGGCGTTGTCGTCGTCGCAGACGAGGACGTGCATCGACCTATTTCCTCTGCCCCAGCGCCTCGAGCCACTCGCCGATCTCGCGCTCGAGACGGCCGCACGCCGCAATCAGGTCCGGGGTCTGTGCCGCCGCGTCGGTCTGCCCGGCGCGCAGGCCGTTGTCGATGGCCGACGCCAGCGTGACCACGGCGCGCGCGGCCACGTTGCCGGCCGCGCCCTTCACCGCGTGCGCGATGCGGCGCACCTCCTCGAGGTTGCCGGCCGCGAACGCCGCGTCGAGCGTGCTGGCATAGCCCGCGAGGTCGGTGCGCACGATTCCCGCCAGCTCGCTGACGACGCTGGCGTCGCCGAACTCCTGCATCACCTCGTCGGCGTCGAACTCTACATACGACATCGTTCCCTGCTCCTAAACCGCATGCAGCCGCAAGACCCGCTCGATCATCTCCGCCACGGTGTCGGGCTTGAGCGGCTTCGACAGGTATTCCGTCATTCCCACGGCGAGGCACCGCTCGCGATCGCCCTTCATCGCGTGCGCGGTCATGGCGACGATCGGCACCGTGGACAGCCGCCCTTGACGGATGCGCTTGGTGGCTTCATAGCCGTCCATGATCGGCATCTGGCAGTCCATGAACACCACGTCGAAGTCGGCGGCGGCGATCTTTTCGAGCGCCTCGGCGCCGTTGCTCGCCACCTCGACGACGCAGCCGGCCTTCTCGATGAAGCGCCTCGCCACGAACTGGTTGGTCGGGTTGTCCTCGACGAGCAGCGCGCGCGGGGTGGCCGGCCGATCGGCGCCTGGCCCTGGGGGTGGCATCTCCGCCTGCGGCTCCTCGGCCGGCGCGGCCGCCAGCGGGATCGCGAACCAGAACGTCGAGCCGACGCCCTCGGTGCTCTCGAGCCCGATGTCGCCGTCCATGAGGGTGGCCAGCTGGCGGCAGATGGCCAGCCCCAGCCCGGTGCCGCCGTAGCGGCGGGTGCTGGAGCCGTCGGCCTGCCGGTACTTCTCGAACACGAGCGCCTGCTTGTCGAGCGGGATGCCGATGCCGGAGTCGGCAACCGACACCCGCAGCATGCGCTTGCCGTCGGGCGACTGGCTGGGCACCGCCACCACCGACACCACGCCCGCCGAGGTGAACTTCACGGCGTTGTCGATCAGGTTGGTCAGGATCTGCCCGATGCGCGTGGAGTCGCCGACGATGCGCGGCGGCAGTTCCGCCGACACGTCGAGGCGCACGTCGATCCCCTTCTTCCGCGCCTTGGCAAAGCCGGCCTCGGCCACCTCGTCGACCCACCGGCGGATGTCGAAGGCCGTCTGGTCGAGCAAGAGGCTTCCGGCCTCGATCTTCGAGAGGTCGAGGATGTCGTTGACCAGCGTCAGCAGCATCTCGGCCGACTGCTGCGCGCCGAGCACCAGCTGGCGCTGGTCGGCGTTGAGCTCGCTCTCGGCGAGGATGGTGGTGAGCCCGACCACGCCGTTGAGCGGCGTGCGGATCTCGTGGCTCATGTTCGCCAGGAACTCCGACATCATCGCCGAGGACTGCAGCGCCTGCTGATGCGCGCGCGCAATCTCCTCGGCCATCGCGCGCTGCGCCGTCACGTCGCGCAGCGTGCCGATCGAACCGGCCGGCATGTCGTTGGCGTCGGTGAGGCGGCGCGCCCGCGCTTCCATCCAGCGGAACTGCCCGTCGCGGGTCAGATACCGCATCGGCTGAATCGCCGGGACGGTGCCGTCGTTGAGCAGCGCCTCGAAGGCCTCGCGGGTGGCGGTGGCGTCGTCGGGGTGGACGAACTCCACGAAATGGCGCCCCAGACTCTCCTCGAGGGTGAAGCCGGTGGCGTCGCACCACGCCGGATTGAGGAACGTGAAGCGCCCGTCGCGATCCTGCTCGAACAGCACGTCGGCCACGTGCTCGATCACCTGGCGCAGGCGGTGCTCGCTGAGGCGCAGCTGCTCCTGCTGGGCGCGCTGCTCCGACACGTCGCGGATGACCGTGGCCAGGCAGGCCGGGCGACCGCTGGCGTCGCGCGGCACCACGATGACCTGCGAGGCGAGCCGCGGCTCGCCATCGGAGCCGAGCAGCAGGTTGTCGCCCTGCCAGAACCCGTCGCCGAGCGCGCCGGCGATGCCGGCTTCGAGAAACGCGTGGCGCTCGCGTGGATGCAGGTCGCTCAGCCGCTTGCCGCCGCCGTCGGCGGGAATCCCGGTCATGGCGACGGCCGCGGCGTTGAGGTGGAACAGCCGCCCCTCGAGGTCGGACAGCGCCACGAGCTCGGGCAGCCCTTCGGCCACCGCGGCCAGATTGCGCTGGTCGAAGTCGGGCGTGGCCGTGGGCGTCGTCGCCTCGCTGCGGCGCTCCGCCACCACGGTGCGCTCCTCGGCGCTCAACGTGTACTCGAAGAGCGTCGACGCGTGCCGCGCCAGGCTGTTGAGCGCGCGCAGCTGATCGCCGGAGATGTTCTTCGGCCGGAAGTCCACGATGCCCAGCGTGCCGATGCGATG
>Ga0070673_100002079_pt1 | contig 12071 bp, 11 predicted proteins | sample KBSM23metaG_FD_65342 | JGI IMG/M metagenome (GOLD analysis project Ga0070673, IMG submission 65342) | Miscanthus rhizosphere microbial communities from Kellogg Biological Station, Michigan, USA - KBS M2-3 metaG | ecosystem: Host-associated > Plants > Roots > Rhizosphere > Soil ... | reverse complement strand
CCTACACGCTGACCCTGCGCAAGGGCCTCAAGTACTCCGACGGGACGCCGGTCAAGGCGTCCGACTTCAAGAGCTCGATCGAGCGCCTCTTCAAGATCAACTCGCCGGGCTCGGGCTTCTACTCGACCATCGTCGGCGCCGAAAAGTTCGCCGAAACGAAGCAGGGTGGCATCCCCGGGATCAAGGCCGACGACGAGACCGGCAAGATCGAAATCGAGCTGGAAGCCCCGCGAGGGACCTTCACCCAGGAGCTGGGGCTGCTGTTCGCCGCCGTCCTGCCGTCCGGGACACCGGCAAAAGACCTCACCGCCGACCCGGCGCCGGCGACGGGCCCCTACATGATCACCGAGGTCGAACGGGGCCGCGGCTGGTCCTATGCCCGCAACCCCTACTGGGCCAAGGCCAACTCGCAGGTCGACGAAGTGCCCGACGGCAACTTCGACAAGATCGAGATCAAGGTCGTTCGCAACGACTCGACCCAGGTCAACGAAATCGAACGCGACAAGACGATGTGGATGCAGAACCTGGTCCCCGCCGACCAGCGGGAAAAAATCATCGGCAAATACGAAGGGACCCAGTTCCGGGTCGATTACCCGATCAACATCTACTACTTCTGGCTGAACAACGAAAAGCCGCCCTTCGACGACGTCAAGGTGCGCCAGGCGGTCAACTACGCGATCGATCCGGCGGCCCTGGAACGAATCTACGCCGGCTCGCTCGCGGCGGCTCAGCAGATCCTCCCCGAGGGCATGCCGGGACACGAGGAGCTCAACCTCTACCCGCACGACATGGCGAAGGCAAAGGAACTGCTCGCGGAAGCGAATCCCTCGGATCGCGACATCACGGTCTGGACCGACAACGAAAGCCCCAACGACGAAGCCGGCGCCTACTACCAGGACGTCCTCGAGAAACTCGGCTTCAACGCCAAGCTGAAGACGATCAACGGCGACAACTACTACGGGATCATCGGTAACAAGTCGACGCCCGATCTCGATACCGGCTGGGTCGCCTTCTACGAGGACTACCCGCACCCGAACGACATCTTCCAGCAACTGCTGGCAGGCGAAGCGATCGCCCCGACCGGCAACACGAACCTCTCCTACACCGACATCCCAGCGCTCAACGAGAAGATCGCCAAGCTGGCCGAAGAACCGCTCGGCTCCAAGCAGGAAGCCGAATACGCGGAGCTCGACAAGGCCTACATGGAAGAAGCGGTCTGGGTCCCCTACGGCACCAACACGACCTCGACCTTCGTCAACAGCGAAATCGACCTCGACAGCGTGATCTTCAACCCGACCTTCGGGCAGAGCCTGGCGAGCTTCGAGCTGAAGTAGCCGCCAGGCTCTGCATCACAATAAGGGGGTGGCCTCCGAGCCCAATGCCGAGGAGGCCGCCCCCGCGGCGGCTGGGCCCTGGCGCCTCGCCTGGAGGCGCCTGCGCCGCAACCGGGTGGCGCTCGCCTTCCTCGGCCTCTTCGTCCTGATCGTCGTCTTCTGCATGGCGGCCCCGCTCTGGGCGGACCACATCGCCCACACCGGCCCCAACGACACCCATACCGTGGAGAAGATCGAAGCCGGCGGCGAGGTGCGGGAAGTCGTCAACCCCAGCGGCCGGCCGATCGGAGCGCAGTGGTTCGAAGCGGGCGGCAGGTTCTTCCTCGGCGCCGACGGCCGGCTCGGTCGGGACGAGATGGTGCGCCTGATGTACGGGGGGAGGACGTCTCTCCTGATCGGCTTCGCCGCCACCCTGATCACAACCCTGCTGGCGACGGCCCTGGGACTGCTCTCCGGCTACTACCGCGGCTGGGTCGACACGCTGATCGCGCGAACGCTGGACGTGATCTGGGCCTTCCCGGTGATCCTGCTCTCGATCGCCCTCGGCCTGGCGCTCGCGGTCGGCGGCCTGCAGCTCGGACCGCTGAGCCTCTCGGGCGATTCGATCTGGATCCCGATCCTGATCATCGGCGTGGTCTACGTCCCCTACATGGCGCGACCGATTCGCGGCGAGGTCCTCTCCCTGCGCGAGAAGGAGTTCGTCGAGGCGGCGGAGGCGCAGGGGGCCGGCGCGCTGCGGGTGATGTTCGGTGAGCTGCTGCCCAACCTCGCCTCGACGATCATCGTCTTCTTCGCCCTCGGCATCGCCAACAGCATGCTGCTCGAGGCCCTGCTCTCCTTCCTCGGCGTCGGCGTGCAGCCGCCGGAGACCTCCTGGGGGACGATGGCGGGCAGCGGCTTCGACCTGATCGCGAACGCACCCCAGTTGAGCCTGATCCCCGGCGCGATGATCCTGCTCACGGTGCTCTCGGTCAACGTCTTCGCCGACGGCCTGCGCGACGCGCTCGACCCGCGCTCGAAACTGCGGCTGGAGATGCATGCCGGGACGCCGGAGCCCGAGGGGACCGCGGTCTGATGGCCCGCTTCGCGGCCCGGCGGCTGCTCGGCATGGTGGCGGTGCTGTTCGCCGTCTCCGTCCTCACCTTCCTGATCTTCAACGTGATCCCGAGCTCCGACCCGGCGCAGCGCATGGCCGGCAAAACCGCCACCCCACAGCTGATCGCCAACATCACCGAGGAATGGGGGTTCGACGACCCGCTGCCGCAGCAGTACCTGACGATGATGGAGAAGGTCTTCAGCGGCGACCTGATCTCCTACGAAGGGCGCGAAGACGTCGACGAACGGATCGTCGAAGGGATTCCCGCAACCTTCTCCCTCTGCCTCGGCGCCGTAGTCATCTGGATGTTCTTCGGCGTGCTCTTCGGCTACCTCTCGGCGGTCAGGTCCGGTGGGATTCTCGACCGAGCCCTGACCGTCCTCGCGATAACGGGGCTCTCGATTCCGATCTTCCTGATCGGCGAGGTCTTCCTCGTCTACCTGACGTATAAGACCGAAATCCTTCCCTCGGGCGGCTACGTCGAATTCGGCGAAAGCCCGCTCGAATGGGCCGAGCACCTGGTGCTGCCCTGGGTGACGCTGGCGATCGTCTATATCGGCATCTACAGCCGGATCCTGCGGGCCAACATGCTCGACGCGATGAACGAGGACCACGTGCGCACCGCCCGCGCCAAGGGGCTGCGGGAGCGCCACGTGATGACCCGGCACGTGATGCGCAACTCGCTGGTCCCGATCGTCACCCTGCTCGGGCTCGACGTCGGCGCGCTGCTCGGCGGCGCGATCGTGGTCGAAGCGATCTTCAGCCTCAACGGGATCGGCGAATACGCCTACATATCGCTGATCAACACCGACCTGCCGCCGATCATGGCGATCGTCCTCTTCGGCGCCTTCTTCATCGTCCTCTTCAACGCATTGGTCGACATCGCCTACGCCTACCTCGACCCGCGGGTGAAGCTGGGGGAGTCGGCGCAATGAGCGCGGAGCGAGCAAGCGTGCATATCTGGTTCTTCGCGCAGCGAGCGAAGCGCGAGGTCATGTGGTGAGCTCAGTTGGTGCGAGCACGCTCCTTTCCGTGCGCGACCTGCGCGTCGGCTTCGCCACCGAAGGCGGGTTGCTGCAGGCCGTCGACGGCGTCTCCTTCGACCTCGCCGCCGGCGAGGTGCTGGCGGTCGTCGGCGAGTCGGGCTCGGGCAAGAGCGTCACCGCGCAGACGCTCCTCGGCCTCACCCGTTCGCCCAATGCTCGGATCGCGGGGTCTGTTCGCCTGGGGGGAACAGAACTCTTGGACGCCGACGACGCGACGCTGCATGGGATCAGGGGCGACAGGATGGCGATGGTCTTCCAGGACCCGATGACCTCCTTCAACCCCGTTTACCGGATCGGCGCCCAAATCGTCGAGGCAATTCGAGCTCACCGTCCGGAAACGAGCAAGGGCGCCGCCCGCGAGCAGGCGGTAGAGCTGCTCGGCTCGGTCGGCATCCCCGAGCCCGAGCGGCGGGTCGACGCCTACCCGTACGAGCTCTCGGGCGGCATGCGCCAGCGGGCGATGATCGCGATGGCGCTGGCGCTGGATCCGGAGGTGCTGATCGCCGACGAGCCGACCACGGCGCTCGACGTCACCGTCCAGGCGCAGATCCTGCGCCTGCTCGAGCAGCTCAACCGCGAGCGCGGCCTGGCCACAATCCTGATCACACACGACCTCGGCGTCGTCGCCGAAACAGCCGACCGGGTGCTGGTGATGTACGCGGGGCGGGTCGTGGAGCAGGGAACGCTCGAGGAGATCTTCTACGACCCGCAGCATCCCTACACATGGGGACTGCTCGGCTCCCTGACACGCCTGGATCGCGAGCGTCCCGAGCGGCTGCCGCAGATCGGCGGCGCCCCGCCCTCGCTGATCGACCTGCCGGCGGGCTGCTCGTTCCGGCCGCGCTGCCCGCACGCCTTCGGACGCTGCGAGGAGCTGCCGGGCCTCGACGCCCGGCTTCCCGATGCGCCGGGGCACCTCGATCGCTGCTGGCTCGACCCCGAGACGAAGCGCGGGGGCCGCCCCCAATGACCGCCGCGCCGCTACTCGAGGTCACCGACCTCGTCAAGCACTTCCCGGTCAAGCGGGGGCTGCTGGTGGACCGCGAGGTCGACCGGGTGCGGGCGGTCGACGGCGTCAGCTTCGCGGTCGGACGGGGAGAAACGCTCGGCCTGGTCGGCGAGTCGGGCTCGGGCAAGTCGACGCTGTGCCGGGCGGCGCTGCAGCTGACCAAGCCGACCTCGGGCTCTGTGCGCTTCGAGGGACGCGAGATCGCCGGCCTCTCGCGGCGGGCGATGCGACCGCTGCGGCGCGAGATGCAGATGGTCTTCCAGGACCCCTACGCGTCGCTCAACCCGCGCAAGCGGATCGGCCAGATCGTCGCCGAGCCGCTGCGCCTGCAAGGGGTCGCAAGGGGCGGAGAGCTGCGCGGCCAGGCGCTCGAGCTGCTCGAGCGGGTCGGCCTCTCCAGCGAGCACTACGACCGCTTTCCGCACGAGTTCTCGGGGGGCCAGCGACAGCGGGTCGGGATCGCGCGGGCGCTGGCCCTGCGCCCGAAGCTGATCTTCGCCGACGAGCCGGTCTCGGCTCTCGACGTCTCGATCCGCGCGCAGATCGTCAACCTGCTCGACGAGCTGCAGGCAGAGCTCGGCCTCGCCTACGTCTTCGTCGCTCACGACATCGGCGTCGTCCGTCACGTCTCCGATCGGATCGCCGTGATGCACGACGGCAGGATCGTCGAGCAGGGCCCGGTCGACCGGGTCTGCGAGCAGCCCGAAGACCCGTACACGAAGGCGCTGCTCGCGGCCGTGCCGATCCCCGACCCGCGCGAGGCGCGGGCACGTCGGCAAACTGTCGGGTCAGGTTGAACCTTCCACTCGAACCGCCGATCAAGCCGCAGCTGGCGCTCACCCGCAAAGAGCTGCCGGTCGGCGAGGAGTGGGCATACGAGCAGAAGCTCGACGGCTTCCGCGCGATCGTCTTCGTCGACGGCGCCGAGTCCTACATCCAGTCGCGGGGCGGCAAAGCGCTCTCCCGCTACTTCCCCGAGCTGAGCTTCCCGCCCGGGCGCTACGTGCTCGACGGCGAGCTGGTCATCCGCGACGCCGACGGCAACGTCGAGTTCGACGCCCTGCAGAGCCGCATCCATCCGGCGGAGTCGCGGATCGCCCTCCTCGCCGGGGAGATCCCCGCCTGCCTCGTCGCCTTCGACCTGCTCGCCGAGGACGACGAGGCGCTGCTCGACATCCCGTTCGCCGAGCGGCGCGAGCGGCTCGAGCGACTGATGGGCGAGACCGGCGTCGAGCTCAGCGCGCTCAGCCGCGACACCGCGCAGGCGGAGGAATGGCTGCGCAGGACCGAGGGGACGATGGCGAAGCAGCTCGACGCGCCGTATCTGCCCGGCAAGCGCAAAGGCATGGCCAAGGTCAAGCGCGAGCGGACGATCGACTGCGTCGTGATGGGCTGGCGCCCCGGCAAGGAGGAGGGCACCGTCGGCTCCCTGATCCTGGGCCTCTACGACGGCGACGAGCTGCGCTCGGTCGGCCACATCTCGGGCTTCAGCGCCGAGGCCAAACGCGGCCTGCGCACGCTCCTGCAGCCGCTCGAGACGGGCGAGAGCGGCACCGCCGAGCCGAGCCGCTGGACCGGCGGGCGCGACCTCGGGTGGGTCGCGCTGCGGCCGGAGCTGGTGATCGAGATCGGCTACGACCACGCCGCGGCGGGCCGCATCCGGCACGGGGGGAGATTCCACCGCTTCCGCGACGACAAAGACCCGCGGGAATGCCTCTTCGAGCTGCTTGATGAGGGTTAGGAAGGCGGGGTCCCCTGATCTGACAATCGCCGAGCTAATTAGCTCGGCGATTTGAGTATCCGCCAGCCCAGGGGACCCCGCCTTCCCTCCCCTCCAGCCTCGCTCAAAACAGCGAGCCCTGGGCGGACGTGCCGTCGGGGACGGGGACGGAAGCCTCCGCGGCGGGCGGATACTCCAAGTCGTCGGGCTCATTAGCCCGACGACTTGTCCGGCGAGGAGGTTTCCGTCCCCGTCCCCTCCCCCACCCGCGCACTGTGCGCGTGAGCTTTTGTCTCTCGGGGGGAGGGAGGTAGGCGCGGCGGGCGGGATACAGCTCTTCGTAGCGGGCGAGCAGGTCCGGGCGCTTTGCCTCGAGCCAGGCGAAGAAGACGTCCTTCACCTCGTCGCGCAGGTGGAGGGCAACGCCGCCGAGGAAGGAGGCGCCGGCCTCGCGGGCGCGGTCGACGATCGGCTGCACCTGCTCGGGGCTGTCGTTGATGCCGGGCATCAGCGGGGCGATCAGCACGCCCGAGTCGATGCCGCGGCGGCGCAGCTCGGCGACGGCGTCGAGACGGGCCGACGGGCTTGGCGTGTGCGGCTCGGTGGCGCGCCAGGCGTCATCGTCCAGCGTCGGCACCGAGAGGTTGACCGAGACCGGCAGGCGCCCTGCCATCCGCTCGAAGATCTCGACGTCGCGCATGACCAACGGCGACTTGGTCAACACCGAGACCGGCGTGTTGGCCTGCTCGAGCGCCGCGAGGATCTCGGGCATCATCCGGTAGCGGCTCTCGACCCACTGGTAGGGGTCGGTGTTGGTCCCCAGCGCGACCAGCTCCCGCTTCCAGCTCGGCCGCGCCAGCTCCACCCGCAGCAGCTCCGGCACGTTGACCTTGACGACGATCTCGCGCTCGAAGTCCCGCCCGGCGTTCAGGTCGAGGTATTTGTGCGTGCGCCGAGCGAAGCAGAACACGCAGGCATGGGCGCATCCCCTGTATGGATTGATCGTCCAGCCGAAGCCGTAGCGGTCGCCCGGCACCCGGTTCAGCGCCGACTTAGCCCGCACCTCGTGGAAGTTGATCCCCATTGCCTCCGGCGCGTCGAAGGTGCGGACGACCGATTCCTCGGCGAGGCCGAACAGCCTGCCCTCGTCCTCGGTCTCGACTCGCTGCTCGTCCCAACGCATACGAACATATGTTCGCAAATGCGCAGGATGAAGGGCGGGTAAGCTCAGCCCGTGGCTGAGAAGACTTGGTACGTCTACCTCTCCGGCGAGATCCACTCGGACTGGCGCGAGCGGATCGAGGCCGGAGTGCGGGAGGCCGGCCTGCCGGTGGAGCTCTCGGCTCCGGTCACCGACCACGCCGCCTCCGACCACGCGGGGACCGGGACGCTGGGCGAGGAGAGCACGCCCTTCTGGCGCGATCACATGGGCGCCGGCGTCAACGCCGTCCGCACCCAGACCATGATCCGCAGCGCCGACGTCGTCGTCGTCCGCTTCGGCGACAAATACCGCCAGTGGAACGCGGCCTTCGACGCCGGCTACGCCGCCGCGCTCGGCAAGCCGATCGTCACCCTGCATGACACCGACTTCGACCACGCCCTCAAGGAGGTCGACCGCGCCGCCCAGGCCACCGCCCGCACGGCCGAGCAGGTCGTGGACGTGCTGCGTTACGTGATTACAGGCGCTCTCCCCTAAAACCAGGCGCGGGGGGAGGGGCGGGGACGCCCTCGAACGGGCGGATACTCAAAGCGGCGAGCTAATTAGCGAGCCGCTTGTCCGGGCGAGGGCGTCCCCGCCCCTCCCCCCACAACCTGCTCCTCGAAGTGCTTGCTCAGCATCGTCACCTGCCCCTGGTAGTTGGACCCCAGGTCGGCCCCGTAGAGCCGCTCGGCCGGGGCGCTCGTCCGCTCCAGAGCGAGCTTGCAGACCGGCTGGCGGTGCTCGACCATGAAGGAGACGTCGCGGGCCCGCACCTCGAGCGCCGCACGGCTGCCGTGCCGGTCGCCCGCCGGGTCGTAGCCGAAGCCGGGATCGAAGAAACCGGCGTAATGGGTGCGCAGCTCGCCGGCGGTCGGGTCGTAGGCCATCATCTCGGCCGCGATCTGGGGCGGGATGCAGACCCCCTCCGCCGAGAGCAGCAGGTAGAAGATCTCGGGCTCGAGCACGATCCGCCCCCCCGCCTCCGGGAAGACCGGGTCCCAGTAGTCGGTCCAGCGGTAGGCGCGGATGCGGGAGAGGTCGATCGGCAGGCTGTTCTTCTTCGCGCGATAGCCGACGATGCGGTCGGGCGGCCCGGATAGGTCGACGCTGAGGAAGAGCCCGTCGGCGACGGCCAGCTCGGACTCCCGCAGGGCGTGCGAGTCCAGGTAGAGCAACGGAAACTCGGTCTGCAGATGGCGGATCTCCTCGTCTCCGAGCCGGACGTCGCCGCGGGCCAGACGCAGCTGGTTGAGCGAGAGCCCGGTCTGCACCTGGATCGCGAAGGAGCGCGGCACCACCTCCAGGTAGAGCCGCCCTCGGTAGCCGGCACGGATCTCGTCGAAGCGGTGGTGGCGGTCGGTCAGGACCCGGGTGAAGACGTCGAGGCGCCCGGTCGAGCTCTTCGGGTTCGCCTTGCCCCTGACGTCCTCCGGCAGGTCGAGCTCCTCCAGCAGAGGGACCAGGTACGGACGGTCGCGCTCGAGCACCGCTCCGTCGCGCAGGTCGACGCGCTGGAAGGCGAGGTCCCCGATCTTCTCCTCGACGGTCGAGTCGATGTCGGGGAGGAAGCTGCAGCGCAGCGCCCAGGCGAAGTCGCCGAGCCGCAGGTCGATGCTCGCGGGCTGGATCGCCTCGGGCCGGATCCGGTAGTCGCCGGAGCCGATCCACTCCGCGTCGACCGCCTCGATCAGAGCCTGCGAGGGCAGCACCCCGGCAGCCGGGGTGGCAGGCGCCTCGTCCCCTACTCCGATCGGAGCTGTGCCCACATCGCTCATCGCTCCGAGATTATGCGCCGAGCCTCGGCCGCGCCCAGGTACGGGGTGAGCACGAACTCCCCAATCTCCGGCAGGAATTCGCCCAGCCGGTCGAGCTCGTCGCCGAGGGCGCGCCGCGAGAGCAGCGCCGCGACCCCGCCGACAACCGCCTCGTCGGTCGCCTCGGGCGGGCGCGGAGCGCCGGGGGGCGCCGGCGCCCCCTCCCGCAGGGAGGGCACGAAGCTCTGCAGGGCGTCCTGATAATGGTCGAAGACTCCGCGGCCCGCCCGCAGCCCCTCGACCAGGACCAGCCGCGCCAGCGCCGGCTTCTCGGCAAGGAAGGCGAGCAGCGAGGCGAGCGAGGCGAGCACGCGCTCCTCCCAGCGCCGGCGCTGGTCGCAGGGCGCGAGAACGTGCTCGCGGATCCGCTCGACGGCGTCGTCGTACGCCGCAAGGAAGCAGGCCTCCTTGCTCTCGAAGTGCTTGTAGAAGTCGCTCTTCGAGACCGCTGCTCGCTTGCCGATCGCGGCCACCGTGGTCTTTTCGTAGCCGCGCTCATAAAGAGACTCGGCCAGCGCGGTGAGGAGTCGCTCGCGTTGGTTCTTGGCGACGAAGTCTGGGGACAGACCGTGGCGCCCGCGGGGAAGTCGTTCCACTGGGCGCTGAAGTCTGCCACCCTCGTGGCCGTCTCGTCCGCTAGCTGGCTTCCGCGACGCCGCGGTAGGGAGCGAGCACGAACTCCGCCAGCTCGTCGAGCAGGTCCGCCGCCTGCTCCGCCTCGCGGCGGCGAATCTTCTGGTGGACGATCCAGGCGACGCCGCCGACCAGCGTCTCCTCGATCGTCTCGGGAAGCTGGGGGTAGTGGGGAACCCCAGCCCTGGTCAACACAACGAAGCGCTGAACGGCTTCCTCGTATCGCCGGGTGGCCGCCGGAGTGGCGGACATCGCCTCGACCATGCACATGCGCGCCGCCGCCGGCTCCTCCGCCACGTAGGCGAGGAAGGCGGCAAGGCCGGCGCGTGTCCGCTCTTCCCATCCCTCCCCGACCGCCTCGCAGGCTGCTTCGACGCGCCCCATGACGTCCTCGAAGATGCTGTCGAAGGCAGCGAGGAAGACGTCCTCCTTGCCCTCGTAGTTGTCGTAGAGCGTCTTGCGCGCGACCCCCGCGCGGCGGACGATGTCGCCGATTTTGGTCGCCTCGTAGCCCTGCTCGGCGCTCAATTCCGCGATCGCGTCCATGATCCGGCGGCGCTTGTGGAAAGCGACGAACTCCGCCGGGAGGCGGTGTTGAGCGGGCGCCGGAGACGCCTGCGAACGGGCTGCCTGAACACGCGAGGGCATGGCCCCGAGCATACCCCGGCTCGGCGGAATTGCTTGCTACCCGGCCGTTCAAGTGGTACCGTGCGCGGACCGTTTGTGTTTCTAAGAAAAACGGTAAGGTTCTTTATGCCTCCGAGCAGGATCCAGCTCAGCCAAGACACGCTCCTCGCCACCTTCGGAGACAACTGGCCCGCCGAGGACGTCAGCGCGGCGGCCGAGCTGCTCGCCGGTGGCGATGGACGGTTCCCTTCCGGCATCCGCTCCCTCCCCTCCGATCTCGTGCGCGCCGTTCAGCGGGAGCGGCTCCTGGCGGCGACGATGCGGGCCGCGGCGGAGATCGGCTACGCCGACTTCAACGTCCAGGACGTGCTCGACCGGGCCGGCGTCTCCCGCCCGACCTTCTACGAACACTTCAAGAACAAGGAAGACAGCTTCCTCGCCGCCCTCGACGCCGCAGCCCTGCGCCTGCGGGGAAGGCTCGAGCTGGCGGCCGAGCGCGGGGACGGTTGGCGGGAGCGGCTGCGCTCGGCACTCGAGGAGCTGCTGCGCTTCGTCGAGGACGAGCCGGACGCCGCGATGGTCCTCGTCGTCGATGCCCGTGCCGCATCGCCGACCGCCCTGGAACGACGAGACGAGCTGCTCGACCATTTCGCGCGCTGCCTCGACAAGCAGGTGCGCGCCAGCCTCGCCGACTCGCCCTCGACGATCTCCGCCGCCGGCATCGTCGGCGGCATCGAGTCGCTCATCTACTCGCGGCTGTACCGCGGCGAGACGGGCAACCTCGGCTCGTTGCTGCCGTCGCTGATGTACTTCGCCGTGCTCCCCTACGAGGGGCACGAGGTCGCGAACGAAGAGATGAACGCGACCGCGGTCGGCTGAGGACCTCTCAACCCCTGGCCGTGCAGGTGCGGTTGAGGACGGTGTCGACCGTCACTTCGTTTTCGAACTCGAAGCTGGTCCGGGCCAGCCGGAAGGGCACCTTGGTGAACCCTTTGGGCGCGGGGCATCCGGCGCTCAGGTAGCCACGGGCCTTGCCGCGGTAGAAGAAGCGGCGATGCAGGCTCATCCTCAGGCCGGTGACATAGCCCCATTCGCCGGTTACCTGGGGAAAGGAGGCCTCCAGCACGGTGCCGAAGGCGCCTGCGCTGCGCGAGATTCGGAAAGGAAGCACGTAGGAGGTCGGGTACGGGTCGATCCCGTAGATGTGGGCGAGGATCGCCGGCTTGCCGTTCAGGCGGCCGTTGAAGGCGAGCACCTTTCCCTGCGAGGGGAAGGGAGATTGCTCGGCAATCCTCACATCAGCCGAGAAGCTTCCTTCTCCGACCAGCGCCGGGCCACAGGCGTCGAGAGCCTGACGGTCGCTCGACGGCCTGATCTGGCCAAGGCGACAGCGAGGCAGGCCATGAGTGTCGAGCCGGCCGTTGCGGTTGATCGCGATCGTCATCTTCGTCAGCTTCGGCAGGGTGTCCGGCTGCGTGGAGGAGATCTTCCCGCCAAAGCTGACCCTGACTGGCTTCGCTCCATGGCGGGGCAACACCGCCGGCCTTAGCTTCCCCGTGACGTCGACCTTGATGCCCCCCACGATGTTCGA